>Ga0153917_1001088_pt1 | contig 12710 bp, 12 predicted proteins | sample TSFL001MetaG_FD_104695 | JGI IMG/M metagenome (GOLD analysis project Ga0153917, IMG submission 104695) | Attine ant fungus gardens microbial communities from Florida, USA - TSFL001 MetaG | ecosystem: Host-associated > Fungi > Mycelium > Unclassified | place: USA: Florida, Paynes Creek Historic... | reverse complement strand
GCGGGGAGGAGGGGCGCGCGGCGACATCCGCGCTACGCCGACACAAGCAGGGCCGGTAGGAGCAAGCGCCCCTCCGCACCGCCCGCACGGCCCTCAACGAATCCACGCCTCGAACAGCCGCCGCGAAGCGACCCAGACCAACCCCACCGAACGAACAACCGCGCAGCGACCCAGACCAGCCCACCGAGCAGCGCCCCCGAACACCCCGCATGCGCGCCCGCACCCCCGCGCCCCACCCAGCCTCCCCGCCGCACAATATCCGCATGCGACTCACCAAGCTCGAGCACTCCGCCATGTTCCTCGAACGCTCCGGCACCAAGCTCGTCATCGATCCGGGCAAGTTCACGACGCCGGTCACGGAGTCGGCGGGTGCGGTGGCGATCGTGGTGACGCATCAGCACGACGATCATTGGACGCCGGCGCAGCTCGGGCGCGTGTGGGCGGCGAATCCGGGAATCCCGCTGTTCGCGCCGGCGGATGCGGCGGCGCTGATCGGGGCGGCGGACATCGCCGGGGCGGGAGAGATCAGGGCGGTGGGCCCGGGAGACGATGCGATCGCGGGCGATTTCCGGTTGAGCTTCTGGGGCGGCGCGCACGCGGAGATCCATTCGAGCATCCCGCTGGTGGACAACGTGGGCGTGCTCGTGAACGATCGGTTCTACTACGGCGGGGACTCCTACGACGCGCCGGAGGGGGTGCAGGTGGACGTGCTCGCGGTTCCGGCGTACGCGCCGTGGATGCGGATCGCGGAGTCGATCGACTACATCCTGCGGGTGAAGCCGTCGCGCGTGCTGGCGGTGCACGAGATGCTGCTGTCGCGCGCCGGCAAGGAGTTGGCGGAGACGCGACTGCGGCAGGCGGTGGAGTCGGTGGGCGGCTCGTTCATCGATCTGCAGCCGTTCGACTCGATCGATCTGGACTGAGGGCCGAGCGAACGGAGGCGGCGGGCGCCGCGGGTGCGGTGCCCGCCGCCTCCGGCATCCGCAGGATCGTGCGGATGCCGGGAAGCGCGTGATCGCTGGACCCCACCCCGCCGTTCGGGCGCCCCCTGGGAGGTGCGGCCGGCGATTACGCCGCGAGCGCCGCGCGCAGCGTCTCCTCGAGCGGCGTGGTGGGCCGGCCGAGGAGGCGAGCGAGGGTCTTGTCGTCGACGTCGAGCATGCCGCGGCGGATGCCGTCGTCGATGCCCGCGACGAATGCGGCCGTGTCGGCGTCGAGTCCGGCGGCCTCGAGCGCGGCGATGTGCTGCTCGGTGCTGAGGCGCTCGTATGCGACGGGGCGGCCGAGGAGGCGCGAGGCGAGCGCGGCGAGCTCGTCGTAGCTCCACGCGACGTCGCCGGCGAGCTCGTAGGTCTCGCCGATGTGCCCGCCGTCGATGAGCACGACGGCGGCGGCCTCGGCGTAGTCGGCGCGGCTGGCGTAGGAGATGCGTCCGTCGCCGACGGATGCGGCGATGACGCCGGTCTCGGCGGCGCGGGTCACGTCGGGGACGGCGTTCTCGGAGTACCAGTCGTTGCGCAGCACGACGGAGGGGATGGAGGAGGCGGCGAGCGCCTGCTCGGTCTGCACGTGCTCGTCGCCGAGGGGGAAGACGTCTTGGCCGACCTTGGAGAGGCTCGTGTAGACGAGCTGCTCGACGCCGCCGTGGCGCTCGACGGCGTCGATGACGTTCCGGTGACCGGGGTAGCGCTCGCCGATCTCGCTGCCGGAGACGAGGAGGAGGCGGTCGACGCCGTCGAGCGCGGCGTCCAGCGTGGCGGGGTCGTCGTAGTCGATGTGCGCGACGCGGACGCCGCGGTCGGCGAAGTGCTCGACCTTGCTCGGCGTGCGGGCGCCGGCGACGATCTGGTCGGGCGCGACGCCTCGGGCGAGGAGGGCTTCGACGACGAGGGCGCCGAGCTGGCCGCCGGCTGCGGAGACGAGGATGGTCATGACGCTGTCCTTCCGTTCGGGAGCGCCGGGCCGTCGTGCGGCCCGTGCGGTCGCTCCCCACTGGACGAATTTACTTGTAGCGTCAACTAAATTGCTGTGCGCGCCCGGTGCGGGACTTGTCCGAGGGCGCACGGCGCATCGCCGCGAGCAGCCTCCGGCCGCCCGCGCTTCCCCGGTTCGGCCCGCCGAGGGTGAGCCAGACGATCGCGCCCGTGAGCAGCACGAGCGCCGGGACGGTGGTCCAGGAGAGGTACCCCTGCACGAGCACGAGGCCGACGCCGACGACGTGCGCCGCGGTCGCCGCGACCGCGCCCCACAACGGCACGGGCGTGCTCGTCGGCTCGGGCCACAGCGTCTCGAGCTTCGGCACGACGAGGCAGAACCCCGCCACGGCGACCGAGATCGAGAGGATCCACAGCGGCCGCGTGACCCACCAGTCGGCCGAGAGCGGCTCGGGGAACGGGAGCCGCAGCGCGAGCTGGATGCCGACGACGATGCCCATCGCGACCGTATGCCACAGGTACACGACCATGCCGAACATGCCGAGCGCCCCGACGACGAGCAGGGTGGGGCGTCGACCCATGAGCCGGCGGATGACGGGCTGCAGGAGCGTGAAGAGGTAGACCTGGGCCAGGCCGAGCAGCAGGATGAGCACGGTCGGCGGATTCAGGTTGTCGAGCATGTCGTTCGAGTAGCCGAGCCCGAAGACGGCGACCGCCATCAGCGCGTAGGCCGCGAGCGCGAGCAGCGCGAGCAGCCAGCGGGGGCGGCGCGCGTACCAGCCGTCGCGCACGCCGAAGCCGAGCTGCTGCACGAAGAGCCACACGAGCAGCCAGTTGAGCGGCGCGAGCGGGATGCCCGCGAAGCGCGTCACGAGATCGACCGTGACGACGGCCGCGGCGAGGCCGAAGTACGTCGTCCACGGGCGCAGTCGATGCAGCCGGGCCATGAGCGGCACGAACGCCGTGCAGATCGCGTAGACCGCGATGAACCACAGCGGCTCCGCGAGGCGGTGCGCGAAGCTCGCCAGGAACCCCACGTCCGCGCCGAAGGCCGCCAGGAAGCCGAGCACGACGAGCACGCCCGCCATCGCCCCGACGACCGGGCGCGCGAGCCGGAGCGTGCGCGTGCGGATGTACTCGGCGGCCGTCTCGCCGCGGCCGTGCAGGCGCCGCCAGGTGGTGATGCCCGCGAAGCCGCCGGCGATGAAGAAGGTCGGCATGATCATCCCGATCCAGGTCGCCCAGGCGAGCGGCGGCCAGCCCTCGAGCGCGTTGAACGCGCGGGGCGGCGTTCCGGCGATCCCCATCTGCAGGGCGTGCAGGAGCACGACGACGGGCAGGCAGACGGCGCGGACGAAGTCGATCGAGAGATCTCGATCGGGCGGGATGCGGGGAATCGGGCGTGCCACCCTCGAAACCCTAGGGCGTGACGGGATTGACGTCGTCGCGGGGCGACGATCGCGAGCACATCGTGACCTTCGAGCGTTCCTCGACCACGGCGCCGCGACCCGGCGAACCGCCCGCTGAAGGACGCCGCTGAAGATTCGGTGCTGCGGCGGCGAGGCGGGCGCCCGCGAACGGCGATTCAGGGCCGACGGCACCGGTTCTTCACACGACCGGGCCGACCGGATCGACCCGAGCAGTGCGCAGGGGCTACGCCTCCGGGTCGATGCGGCCGATGGGCTCGCGCTTCTCGGCCTGGAAGGCGTCCTCCGTGCGACCCTTCGCCCAGTACGCCGAGATCGAGAGGCGCTCGCGCGGGACGCCGCGCTCCCCCACGAGGTGACGGCGCAGGAGCTTGACGGCGCCGCGCTCGCCGTGGGCGAAGACGTGCGGCACACCGTCGCGCCAGGCGAGGCGCCGCACGGCATCCACGAGGGCGCTCTCCCCGTCGCGCTCGGGATCGCCCGCGCGCGGCTCGATCCAGTGGATGCGCAGACCCGGGTGCGCGGGCAGCCGGCCCGCGTCCTCCTGCCGCGCCTCGAGCACGACATCGCCCACCGCGCCTCGAGGGAGCCGCTCGATCGCCGACGAGATCGCGGGAACGGCCGTCAGATCGCCGACGAGCAGGTGCCAGTCGGCCTCGGCGTCGGGCGCGTAGGCGCCGCCCGCTCCCATGAGCACGACGCCGTCGCCCGGCTTCGCACCGCGGGCCCAGGGCCCGGCGAGGCCCTCGTCGCCGTGCACGACGAAGTCGATCTCGAGCGTCCGCGCCTCGAGGTCCGCGCGGCGCACCGTGTACGTGCGTCGCGCCGGGAGCTTCTCCGGCGCGTCGCGGCGCAGCGCCTCGAGATCGTAGGGCGGCGTGAGCCCGTGCGCAGGATCGGCGAAGAGGAGCTTGACGTACTTGTCGGTGGAGGCGTTGTCGGCGTAGGCGTCGAAGCCGTCGCCGCCGATCGTGAGCCGCACCAGGTGATCGCTCAGCTGCTCGCGGTCGATCACGGCGAGCAGGGCCTGGGGCTTGGCGGGGCGGGCGGGCGCGTCGGTCAATTCGTCTCCTCCTCGTGCGCGGCGTCGTCCGCGCACCCGGACATTGTAAGGGTCGCCTAACCTGCCTCGCCCGCACCTGCTCCAGCCGACCGCGTCGCTCGCCGCGGAAGCCCTCCTGGAGGGGTATCGCAGACGACCACTCGATCGAACGCTCGGAGGCGTCTCACGAGGCGGGCGCACCTCGCACCCGGTCAGGATGACGCCCCGGTCGACGTGCTCGTTCGGTACTCGGCAGCCTCCGGCTCGATCTTGAACTCGAGCACCTCGACCGAGTGCTCGCGAAGCGCATCGCGCACCTCCTCGGGCGTCGCCTTGAAGTATTCGCGTCGCATGTTCACCTTGTTGATTCGGCGAGCCTCGAAATGACGGTGCAGCATCGTCTCGATCGCGACGGCGTCTTCCGCGAAGAAAAGGGCGTGGACATCGAACCGGAACGGCACCGAGGCGTCGCCGAGTTCGTTCACCCGGTCCATGGGATCGAGTCTGCGCGTCAGCCCGATCTTCACCACGTCCGGGCCGAAGGATCCCACGTTGGAGATGACGTAGACGTACCCCGCTCGGACGTTCGCAGCCCGGTAGTCGACGTTGTCGATCGCGTGCACCACGTCATCGAGCTTCTCTATCATTCGCTGCGCCCCCTCGATGTCGCCCTTTTCCTGCAATGTCTGGATGACGTTCGCGTAGTGGGTGCGCTCCTTCTCGAGACGCGCCTTCTCAGCGGCCAGCTCGCGTTCGGCCTTCTTCTGCTCACGGAGCTCCTCCCGCCGCTCGCGCTCGAGCTCCTTCTCGCGCTGCAACGCCTGCAGGTGACGACTGGCGAGTTCGAGCTCCTGCAGACGCAGGCGGTGATAGCCGGCATCGATGCGCAGGGAGACCATGGTGCCGAGGCGCTCCACCTGAGTCACGACCCCCGAGAGACGCTTCTGCGCCGCAGCCAGGTTGCCGGCCCGAACGGACTTGACGCAGTTCTCCGCTTCGGCGTTGTAGGCGCGGAGCATGAGCTTCGACATGTCGCCGACGAACTTCCGTCCCTTCGCCTCGCTGCCGTTGAATACGAAGCTCGTCGTTGCCTGTGTGGCGCGTCCTGCCCGAACCGCCGACTTGATCTCCGATCGAAGCCCCTCGAGCCGGGAGGCCAGGGACACGGACGCCTCTGCCGGATGCTCGAAATCGAAGAGCCCGGCATCCTGCAGCTCGGCCGTTTCCCGCAGGTCGATGAGCGCTCGTTGGATCGAGTCCCGCTCGGTTCGAGCCTTCTGGATGTGGGTGCCGACTTCGAGGAGCTGCCGCCGTGCCGCCGCGTCCTCGTCGGCGAGTCGACGCCGGGTGGAGGCGGCTTCGTCGGCGAGCTCGCGCCGCGTCGCAGCGGTCTCATCCGCGAGCCGGCGCCGCGACTCTGCGATCTCGTCGCGGAGCACCGCTTTCGTCTCCTCGAGCGCACCGATGTCAAGCAGTCCGTGGCGCCGCACGAGATCGTTCAACCGCTCCAGCTCCCCCTGGAGTCGATCGTTCTCCACAAGGAGGTCCTGGGCGATCCGGCGAGCGCCGAAGACAGGGATGCCTCTTGGAGGCTGCGGAGCCGTCCTCTGCTGCGGGACTCCCCCGTCGGGCATCGAGGGCGCGATCGGCTCGGCCAGGGCTGTCCGACCGCTCGACGCCGATGCGGGGCCGGTATTCTCCTGCGGATCGCTGCGGATAGCGGCGCCCCGCTCCGCTTCACGTCGTGCGCGACGCGTACCGGGTTCGGCGACGACCGCGACGACGCCGTCGCTGTGCATTTGACTCACGTCCTGTTGCGGCGCCTGCTGACTCACGTCCTGCCGCGGCCCCTGCTGACCGTGCTGAGGATCGATCTGCTGCGCACCATTGACCCCGACATGCTCGGTCCAATGCGTTCCCGACCAATACCGGTGCTCATACCGCCCTGCCGGATCCGCATACCAGCCCGCTGGAATCGAGTTGCTCACTGCCGCACCGTCCGTGTCCCCTCGGCGTCGTTGCCAAGACCATCATCAATTCGGCGAGCGGTGCACCGCTCGCGCCGTCGGAACATGATGCACCGGAATACGCCTTGTCGCGAAAAGCAGATGTCACGACCCTGCGTCGATCTGCCGACGCAGGATGCGGCAGCCGACGCGCTCGAAGAGCGGGGCGTAGCGGGCGCCCGTGTGCGCGACGACCTCATGACCGCGCTGCGCCAGCGCTTCGGCCACCCCGGCGACGGGGCGGGCGTGGCCGGCGAAGGGCATCGCCGTGAGCAGGATCCGCATGCGATCGCCTCCAGGTGAGCGACGCCACTGCAGGCGATCCCACGGCCGCGCCGTTGAGGCACGCGGAAGCGCACTTCCAGTCTGCTCCCAGGTTCGAAGAAACGCCAGCGCCGATTCACCCGCGATCCCGGGGCATGCGCCGCACCGGGTGCATATGCGCCGAACAGGGAGCGCTCCGCGCCGCCTGCGCCCCGGACCGGCCGCGGCCGAGGCCGCCGAGCGGGCGTAGCCTGGCGGGACCGCGCCGAGCTCGGGGCCCGGTCGCGATCGTTCTCGGCCCCGAACCGGCCGCGGCACCTCATCGTTCAGCTCGCAGAGGAGCCTCCATGCGGTTCGTCGACCGGCAGCCCACGACCAAGCGCTCGACCGAGCAGTTCACGGGCGACGTGTGGCTCGATCCGGTCTACTCCGGCGCCGACCCGCTGCGGGGACGGGTGAACCTCGTGCGCTTCGCGCCTGGAGCGCGCACGCACTGGCACCGGCACGCGCTCGGGCAGACGCTGCGCGTCGTGACGGGCACGGCGCTCGTGGGCACGCGCGACGGCGTCGTCTTCGAGGCGCGCGAGGGCGAGACCGTGGAGTGCTCGCCGAACGAGGACCACTGGCACGGGGCCGCGCCCGACAGCTTCATGACGCACCTCGCCATCTGGGAGTCCGACGGCTCGGGCGCGCCGGAGACCACCTGGTTGGAGCCGGTGGACGACGCGCAGTACGCCGCGCCGCGCACGCGACCCGCCGCCCGGTGACGGCCGCCGCCCCGATCGGCCGTCCGCGACCCGCGCCTCGCCGCCCCGGACGTCGGCGCCGGGCTCACGACCGCTCCGCGGCGGCATCGGCCAGCCCGAGCCACTCGAGCGCGGCGAGGATGCGCTGATTGCCCGCCGGATCGGCCTGGATGCCGAGTTTGAGGAAGACCGAGCGCAGATGCGCCTCGACCGTGCGGCGGGAGATGAAGAGGTCGGCGGCGATGCCGAGGTTGCTGCGCCCCGACGCGAGGGCGCGCAGGATCTCCACCTCCCGCGCCGTGAGCCCCTCGAGGCGGGCGTGCTCCTTCGCGAGTCCCCGCTCGACGATGACCGGGTCGATCACCGTCTCGCCCGCCGCGACGGCCCCGACGGCGCGGAGGAAGTCGTCCGTGTCGAGCACTCGGTCCTTGAGCAGGTAGCCGAACGCCCGCGGGTGCGCGCCCACGACGCGCGCGACGAGCGTCGGGTCGATGATCTGCGAGAGCACCACGACGGGCAGCTCGGGGAACGACGCGCGGATGGCGATCACCGCGCGGGCGCCCTCGTTCGTGAACGACGGCGGCATGCGCACGTCGGTCAGCACGAGGTCGGGCCGCTCGTCGTTGACGGCCTGCAGGAGCGACCGCGCGTCGCCGACGCTCGCGACGACCTCGTGACGGGCGTCCGCGACCAGGCGCTGCATGCCGTCGCGCAGGAGCACCTGGTCCTCCGCGATCACGATTCGCACGGGAGCACCGCTTCCACGATCGTGCCGTGCGGGACGGCCTCGCGCACCACGAGCACCCCGCCGGACGCGGCGACGCGTTCGGCGAGCCGCCGCAGGCCCGAGCCCGCGCGCGGGTCCGCGCCGCCGACGCCGTCGTCCTCGATCGAGATCGTCACGGATGCGGGAGAGGCGGCGGCCTCGCCGGCATCCGCGCTCCCCGCGCCGAGCCCGTGCTCGGGACGGGGTCGCGGTTCGGCCCCGACGAGGCGCGTCGCCTCGACGGGCGCACTGCCTGCGGAAGCGGAACCGGAGGCGGCCACCGAGACGCGCAGCCGGCTCGCCCGGCCGTGCTTGATCGCGTTGCCGACGGCCTCGCCCACGACGAAGTAGCCCGTCGCCTCGACCTCGGGGGCGAAGCGCACCGCGTCCACCTCTAGCGTCGCGTACGGCTCGAGCGCGCCGACGAGCTCGCGCAGCGCGCCCGAGAGCCCGTCGCGCACGAGCACGTCGGGCACTCGACCGTCGGCGAGCGTACGGGCCTCGTCGGCGGCGCCGCGCAGCGCGCTCACCGTCTCGTCGATGAGCAGGCGCGCCGCCGCGTCGTCGGTCGCCCGGCCGCCGAGCTGGAGGTTGAGGGCGATGCCCAGGAGGCGGCTCTGCAGGCCGTCGTGGAGGTCCCGCGAGAGGCGCTCCCGCTCCCGGGCGGCGGCCTCCGCCGCCGCGGCCTGTTCGCGGGCCACCTCGGCCTCGAGGATCGCCGGGCGCAGCAGCGCCCCGCAGTCGCCGAGGGCGCGGAGACGACGCGCGGCGCGCTCGTCCGACGGCTGCGCGAGCGCGACGGCGCGGCCGCCCGGCGGTGCGGCGGCGCCCCGCGACTCGGGCGCCGGCTGGCGCGCGAGCACGACGACGCCCGTCCGAGCCTCGGCCGTCGGCGACTCGCCGTCCGGCGACTCGCCATCGAGCGGATCGACCCAGCCGCCGTCGCCGCGGCGCACGAGCAGCACGAGCTCCGGATCGGCCGCGACCCGCCGCAGCGCCTGCTGCGCGCGCAGCCGGAGCGAGCCGTCGGCGCCGCCCGCGCCCTCCAGCTCCCGACGCAACTGCTCGCGCGGATCGACCGCCCGCGCCGCCCACCGGGCGAGCGGGAGCCCGATCGCCAACGTCGCGCCGATCCCGACGAGCGCGACGATGCCGGTCGGGACGGCGGCGGCGATCGCCATGAACGCGCACGCGACGGCGACGAGCACGACGCCCGCGACGAGGGTCGCGACCACGGCGGCGCGCAGCAGGCGCGCCGAGGGAACCCGCTCCTCGTCGACAGCGGCGCCGCGGGCGACGAGTCGCCCCGTGCCGGCGACCGCGATCGAGAAGCCGACGAAGAGCAGGGCGATCTCGACGCCGAGGGAGAGCCCGAGCGCGACCTCCGTGAAGGAGAGGGTGAAGCAGAAGCCGAGGATGAGCGGGCCGAGCGTCGCGGCGACCGCGATCGTCAGCAGGCGCAGCCTCGTGACGCCGGCCGCGCCGCGCACCGCGGTCCAGGCGCCGAGCGGCGCGATCACGGCGCCCGCGAAGGCGAGCGAGAAGCCGGTGCCGCCGAATGCCGCCGGGCCGCCGAAGGCTCGGGCGACCATGCCGAGGGCGATGCTCGCCGCGTGGCAGGCGAGCACGATCGTCAGCCACGCGCGCGGCAGCGGGGGCGTGACGCCGTCCGTCGCGCCGCCTCGGGCGGACGCGCCGGCGGCGACGCCCACCCGACGCGCCGCGACCAGGGGCAGCACCTGCAGGAGCACGAGCGGGGGAAGGTGCGCGGAGAACGCGAGCGGCTCGATGACCGAGAGCGCAGCGGGCCCCTCGTCGACGACCGCGCTCGCCGCCGAGGCGTGGAGCGCGAGCAGCATGGGGTAGACGAGCGCGCACACGGCGAGGAGGGCCGTGAGCACCCGCACCGAGCGGGCGCCGGCCCGCGGCGCCGATGCCGCGACGAGGATGCCCGCGGAGGCCATGACCGCGAGCACCGGGCCGCCCGCCGCGCCCATCGCGGCGACGGGCGAGAGCGGCTCCTCGGCGCGCGCCCCCGCGGAGGACGCGAACGCGGATGCGCCCCCGACAAGCCCGCTCGCGCCCGTCGACGCCCAGAGCATCAGCAGCGCCTCGAGCACGACGAGTCCGGCGACGACCATGCCGGTCGCCGGCCGCGTTCGGCGGGCGTTCTCGCTCATGCCCAGATCATCCTCCCGACCACCGACATCGGGGAATACGTGCGACCACCGATGTCCGCCCCGAGCGGGCGGACCTACCTTCGGCGGCATGAGCACCATCGACACCGCAGCAGCGCGCACCGCACCGGTGGCCTCGCGCACCCGTCTCATCGTCGCGACGATCGCGATCCTGATCGTCTCGATCGCCCTGCCGTTCGTCTTCCTGCCGATGACGGAGGAGCAGCACTGGGCGCACGCCGTCTTCCACGTGCTCGGCATCATCACCTGCGTGTCGGGCGTCCTCGTGCAGCGCGCCCTCCGCCGCGGCGCGACGCGCACGGTCCGGGTCCTGAGCTGGATCGTGACCGTGCTGCTGTGCGGCTGGCTGCTCGGACACGTCGGCGAGCTCGCCACGGTCTTCGCGAGCGGGGGCGTCGAGTCCGACGAGACGGTCTTCCAGAACCCGGTGCACGAGTTCTTCGCGACGATCGCCGTGCCCTCGTGGATGCTGTCGGTCGTGACGACCCTCGTGCTCCTCGTCGCGATCGGGGCGCAGGCGCTCGCCGCCCGGATGCGGGCGTCGCGGCCCGCATCCTGAACCACGTCTTGTCGCTCACCCGACGGCATTCGTCGTCGCAGCGCGCGCATCTTGTCGGAGGAGCGGGATGAACGCAGGCTCGCCCGGCCGCTTCTGCCAGCCGAAGGCGCAGATCTTGTCGGGCGGGCGAATCGTAGGACGGGGCACGGGGTCAGCGCATGCGGTCGCGACGACGCGCCTCGCGCCGCGCGCGCCACCAGGCCCAGAACCGCTCGAGCGCCCGGCGGAGGCCGGCAGCGAGCGGTCTCGCCCAGGCGAACTCCGAGCCGAGGATCGCGAGGCCCGCGAAGACGACGAGCCAGCCGGGGCCGGGCAGCGGCACGAGCAGGAGGCCGAGGAGCGCGACGCCGGCGCCCGTCGCGCCGACGAGGATGCGGTAGACGCGCTCGACGCCGCGAGAGCGCCCGATCGCGGCGCGGAGGCCGGCGAAGAGCCCCTGCGGGAGGCCGGAGCCCGGAGCGCCGGAGGAGGCTCCCGAGTCGGCGCCGAGGCGAGGATCGTCGGTGCGGGAGCCCTCGCGCTCGTCGTCCGCCCGCCGCTCGGATTCCGCTCTCACCAGCTCGTTCATGACGCGACCGTATCGCGATATATCGCGTTTCCCCTGAATGCGCCGAGCCTGCCCGGTCGACCCTCCGACCTGGACGTCCGACGTCGCCATCGGCTGCAGGCGCTTCGCGCTCGCGACGCCGGCGCCCGTCGCGCCTCCGCAAAAGCCGGGAGAATGCGCCGACAGATCCCCGTCTTCGGGATCTGTCGGCGCATTCTCCCCGTTTCGGCGCCGGCCCGTCGCGCCGACCGCGCCCGCCGCGCAAGCGCCCCGCGACGACCTAGGCTCGCGCCGCTACGCCTGCGCCCGCCGCCGCTCCAGCCGGTACCCCTCCCCCGGCGCCAGCACCCGGATGCGCTCCGGGTTGACGACGACGGCGGGGAGATCGGCAGGATCGGCGTTGAAGGGCGCGAAGTCGGCCGCGTCGACCGAGCCCCAGTGGTGGAGCAGCAGCTCGGCATCCGGGTAGGCGTTCGCCATCTCGACGGCGCCGTCGAAGCCGAAGTGCCACTCGCTGTCGGAGAAGTCGAAGAGCATCGCATCCGGCGCCTCGGGCAGGGCGAGGTGGTGCTCGCGGATGAGCCGCGAGTCGCCCGGCGCCCAGATCGTGCCGTCGGGCGTCTCGATCCAGAAGCCGCAGGCGTCCTCCTGCTGGAAGACCCGGCCGTGCACCCCGGGCTGGTCGTTCTGCCAGGCGTGGTCGGCGGGCGTGACCTCGACGCGCACGCCGCCGACCTCGAAGACGTCGCCGATGTCGTGGCCCGTCGCGGGCATCCCGTCCTGCGTCATGAGCCCGGCGACGTAGCGGGTCGAGTGGAACCGCCCCGTCACCGGGGCCAGGCCGCGGCAGGTGGGGACGCTGAAGTGGTCGTTGTCGGCGTGCGAGACTAGCACGGCGTCGAGCCGGGGCACGTCGGCCGTGCGCAGCGGCAGGTCGATGAGCAGCGGCATGTCGAAGTCCTGCAGCAGCGGGTCGACGGCGAGGAGCGTCCCCCGCGCGTTGATCAGGAACCCGGCCATGCCGAGCCAGGTGAGCTCGGTGCCGTCGATCGACTCGAACGCCTCCGCCGTGACCGGTCTGCTCGGCGGGGCGACCGCCTGCCCCTGCGCGCTGCGCCGCAGCCGCTCGCCTCGAACGCCCATGTGCTGCTCCGTCCTCTTATCTCTTGCTCGTGCTTCTCGTCCAGGCTCGCGGAGCGCGAACGCGCCGCGAGCAAGCCG
>Ga0153917_1001086_pt1 | contig 12713 bp, 8 predicted proteins | sample TSFL001MetaG_FD_104695 | JGI IMG/M metagenome (GOLD analysis project Ga0153917, IMG submission 104695) | Attine ant fungus gardens microbial communities from Florida, USA - TSFL001 MetaG | ecosystem: Host-associated > Fungi > Mycelium > Unclassified | place: USA: Florida, Paynes Creek Historic... | reverse complement strand
GATTATGTTAAATCGGGTGAAATTGAATAGTATAATCAGTAAGTTATAGTTATATAGGTTATATTAACTATCCAATAATTATACATGCTGCATGTGCAGTAAAACAGTTCCAAGCCCTTTCCGTTAAAGGCAAGAGATTAAGTATTATCACAGAGATGATTGCAGGCAGGCTCGCTTAAAGTTCTACATGATTAGTGTGCAAAACTTCCATCGGCTTTGTATACGAAATTACGTTCGAGCGGTACCAGGAGCCTAAATTTTTGTCACAATGATCACCCTAAAAGAGTTAGAATGCGTCAACCCACTAAAGTTAAAAATTTTATAAAGCTTTGCAATAAGAAATCATAACATGATTACTAAGAATAAAATTGCTTATTAATGGGAATCTATTCATTTTTTGAGGGATTTTTTTCTTTTCTTTAAAATTTCGCGCTTTAAATAGCAATCTGATAACGCCATTGATATGGTATGGTTATTGTATGATAATTTTTATTGATTTTATGTTAAGAACCGTACTTATTGCAGATGACCACCCCGTTTGTTTATTAGGATTAAAGACATTATTAAATAGTAGGAAAGAAAGCTATCAGATAGTGCACGAGGCAAGAAATTCAGATGAAGTCTTAACAAAGCTATCAATTCAGCCAGTAGATATTATCATTACAGACCTTTGCATGCCTGGGGCTAATTTTCCTGACGGCCTACGTATGGTAAGGCAAATAGTTAGAGATTACCCAGAAAGTATTACTATAGTGGTTACGATGATAAAAAATCAAGCCGTACATAAATTTTTAGAGAATTGTGGTGTAAAGGTAGTAAGTAAAAACGATATGCTTACCACTCTTCTGAATGTTCTGAGTCGCTCTTCAAGAGTTATTAAAAGCAGGTCTTCAACTTCAACTGGACTGACAAAACTGTTAACCCCTCGTGAAACCGAAGTTGTTCGTCTGTTAATGAGCGGAATGACAGTAAACAGTATTAGTGATTACTTGAGTCGGACTAAACAAACTATAAGTGCTCAAAAGAAAAGTGCGATGTTAAAACTGGGAGCATCCAACGATTTCGAATTATTTCAGTGCGCTTATTTAGCAGGACTTGGAAGTGATGCTATGCTAATAGAGCATAAATGTTCTGAAGGAATTCGGTAAGGACTTTTAATATGTTCAGGAATGTTTAGTATGAAATTTATGGAATGTATTGTTAGGGATGTCATTTATGGGGACAATGTGCGTATTGTCAAACCTACTAACATTTATGAATGTGAGCTCAGGGACAACGTATTTGTCGGCCCTTTCGTTGAAATCCAGAAAGGTTGTGTCATTGGTAGAGGAAGCAGAATTCAGTCGCACACATTTATCTGTGAAAACGTATCAATAGGTGAGAACTGCTTCATTGGTCACAACGTGACGTTTGCCAATGATCTTTTCCGTTCCGGTGCTCCGGACCCATCACCGGATAACTGGATCACTATTTCCTTAGGTGATGCGGTTACCGTCGGAAGCGGAGCCACCATTCTTACGCGATTTATATGTAGTGGATCTGTTATTGGAGCCGGTTCAGTTGTGGTGAAGCCGATTGAGATCAAAGGTATTTATGCAGGAAACCCGGCAAGGCTGCTCAGAACATTATGAAAAAGAATAATCGTCCATAAAGTTGTTGGCAGCGAAAAGGTCTCATTTAGGTTTTGTGGATTTGGTCTTTACGATGATACAGATAATGTGTGCCAAAAATTAATACTAAAAATTTTACCGCCCGGGTATGGGCGGTAAATTTGAGATTATTGCTGCTTCCAGAGCGAACTATGGCCTGGAATGGTGCCCTGAGCTATCCACTGACTTGCTTTCCAGACTTTTCCATTATAGCTCACTATGTCGCCCATTTGATAAACCATAGTAGAGAGCCAGGCAACAGGCTTGGTGTTATTATGAAGTTTCCAGCTGTCACCTTTTCCCGGTTCGGCTTTGGTCCAGTAACTCGCCATATAGTTCACGCCGTTCCAGCTTACGGTATTACCCGCAGTGTAGGTTTTACCTGCCACCCAACTTTCATAGGTCCCGGTACCTGGTTCATCTTTTTCCGTGATTTTCAGCGCAGCGGTTCCACTGGCTTTCCGTTCACCGTTGTCCAGCTCGGCAGTAACTTTTACCAGATAATCGCCTGCAGGTAGGCCGCTTTTAACGTTACCGCTCTGGTCAATGCCTGGGACTTCATTGCCTGCTTTGAGCAGTGACCAGCTATAGTTTACATTTCCCTGGCTATAGTCAAAGTTCGCCTTAGCGGTAAATTTTCCGCTTTTGTCAGAGGTAATATTTGTCGGGCCAGTAGGTGCTACCTGAGGAGCCTGCACATTCACTTTCAGCGTAGCTTTACCAGTCGCACCGTTTGCTGCTTTACCAGCAAGCTCGAAGGTTGCTGAGGAGCCACCGGGGACGCCCCCCCCCACAATTATCTGCGTTTTAGCCTGATTCGCTGGACTAGCGGTAATGCGGCTGTCGCCAGCTATTCGTGTCCACTGCCAGGTGACGTCCGCTTTATCGCTGCTACCTTTCACGGCATAGCTATAGCCGCTATTGGTGGTAGCAATAGGGTCAATGGTATAACGGTCGAGGCTTATAGCTGGTGCCTCGGCGTTTTTCACGATCTCAATGGCATAGCCATAGCTTTTATCACTTACGAAAACTTGATTTTCACGTGGCTTTTGTTCGTTTAAGCGAATGGTACCGTCAGCCTGTTGCTGGCCGATTTGCAGTTCGTTCCCATGATTGCGGTTCAGTTCACGGCCTAAATCGAGTATCCACTGGTTGTTGTTGATGTTTTGAGGCGTTATCTTCAGAAATACATCTACTAAATTATCACCGCGGCTGCCGCCCATCAGGCGGAAGCGAACCTGTTCACCAACTGTAGGTTGATGGGCCATGGTGATAAAGTCTCCCTTGCTTACCCAATCGGCATCTCCCCCCCCGCCGTCTTCCTCTCCACCACCATCCGGAATTTCAGAGTTGTCTCGGGTTTTAATGTCCACATCGCTGCAGTTGTAAAAGCCTTCGCCTACAGCATCAATGCGCTGCCAGCGGGTAAAGATGACTGCAGTACCGATCCTGTCTTCTGGAATAGTAACGTTGATCGTATGGCGAACGCTTGGGTCTCCTGAAGCGATATCAAAGCGCTTGAGCAGTTCCACGTCATTCCAGCCTAAAGCTTTTTTGGTTGGATCGACGTTTTTCTTATTAATGTAAAACTCAATAAAGGACGGAGTATGTTTCGCGGTATAATAATAAGTCATGCCGACGTTACCATGCGCATCCGGCTGGAGAACAGTTTTAGTCCAGTCTGCGCGCGGTAAGTTGAATCCTGCAAAACCGGTATTGCTGCCGCTGCAAAGCATACCATCTTTTACGTCACTCTTGTCCACTGTGTGTGGAGCAGTAGCAAAACCGGTGAAGCCGTTCCAGTTGTCGAACGCGGCCTGCTTTGACGGGCTGGTATCCAATGCCGCCTTACATGCAGCACTTTTCATTGTAGCAGGGTTCCAGTGACCACCCTGCGTATGGCATTCCCACTGGCGTGCTTTTGGGTTTTCCAATGCACCGTGACCGAATACCGAGCCAGAAAAGGTCGATATTACCAAGCTCCCGATGACAACTGCTAAATCTTTCTTCCTGTGTATCAACATGAACGTTTATCCTTGTTCAACGTGCATTAATAATGAAGAGTAGAAGGTACCTCTCTGCAGTTGAGTGAGGAATAAGATGAAAGAATAAGTTAATGAGAAACTTCTTGTTACAAAGGACCATTAAGGTCACTTTCAATATATAGTTGTAGACTGAATTATTCAGCAATTTGGTTAAAAGATAGGCTTACAAGTACATTTTTATATGAATATTATGATTCAAAATTAATGATACCTAAGACCTTACCTGACATGCAACTTCAAGCGGGTCATTTTATTGTGCTCGCAGCCGAGTGTCGCAAGCTTCGCTTGACCTGCTTACAGCCTTAGACATAACGATCAGTTAGTAATGTCGGTTTGATTAACTTCTAATTTACTGTTTCTCCGGCCCGCAGCAATTTCATATGGTGTCTGGTAATTCAGCAATGAATGTGGACAGCACTCGTTATAATTCTGCCATAAGTTTTTAATGATTTTCCTAGCGTAAGCAATATCGCTGGACCAGCGCTCATTCAAGTATTCATCGCGAAAGTGTCCGTCAAAACTCTCAATAAATCCGTTCTGCGTTGGCATGCCCGGCTGGATTAAACACAGCTCTGAGCCATGCTCATAAGCCCACTGGCGAAGTGCTCTGCAGGTAAGATAGATGCGGTAAACCAGTTTATAGTTAACACTAAGTTCTTAACGCCGCAGAAGCTACAAGATATACCGGTAACCAAAAACGGCGGCGTTCAGAGACAGTTGCGCGTCAACAGCTGAATGCTAAATCTAATAACTACAGGTTTATAGAGACAGACACTGACAGTATGCGGGCACGACGTTGCGACAGAACCATAGCCTCGCTCAACGGGGACCAGGTCACACTATCATTAGGCTGGGAGGAAGCTAGGCTGAGTCTTTAACATAGTAACGTGTTGCTATCAATACTAGTTTTAGAACCAGCCGATATCTAGCTCTCAGAGCACATAAAAAAAAACCTCTCCTTGCATGCATGTAGGAGAGGTGATCAAGGATCAGTCAAACAGAGTAGATTTAACTATACCTTAGTATAGCAAGGGTGTAAATGCAATCAGTTGTTATTTATCTTATGACAATATGCTTACACTTCCTTTGCAGATTCTTGATAGGAAGCCCATATTGACAAGGTTAAAACTAACGGTAGCTGAATGTGTCCGTGTTCTGGTTGGCTGTTCCACCTTCGAGCAGAGCACTCTCGCTTGCCGGGCTATGGTGAGTAAGCCTGTGCTCGTGATAGACTTAATCTGCTACTCTGACAATAAAATTAACCGATTTCTGATTAATTCTCGCAATGAGCAACAATCTCCTTAAATGGATTATAAGTATCTGTTATATAAAGGTATTACTCATCCGATATAGTAGATCAATCATATGACTTTCAATAAAATAAATTAGACATGTGACTATAACTTCGTAGTAAACACCTTTGTCTTTTATCAAGGATTTCATAAGGATAAAAATGATGAGAAACAAGCATTGACCTAAATCTACTAATTTAATGCAGTGAAAAAACATAACACGATCCTCCAGCCTAAAGGTGAGTAAACTATGCCATGGTATAGCAGATTAAGGGATCAGTTTTTTCTTTTTTGAGCTTAGAATTTACTTGTTGTTGAAGATCGGAGATAGGAGCTGCTTTAGTCATTCTATAACGTACACGTATAGTCTTACCTGTGACATGATCACTGGTCACTGAGCTTCAATTTTTCTACCCAAGCGCACCGATGATAACCATCATGACTATAATCGAACTTATATTCACTATATTTACCTACAGATTGGGTCTGGCAGACCGCTACACATACCGGCTTTACCATATTCACCTCTAATACTTATGCAAATTATGTTCCTGCGAGGCCTGAGCGTAGAAATATTGCTCATCTTGGTTAACCCGCCAAATTACCAGATATGGGCCAGTAGGAAGTGAGCTTACTTAACTCCGACTACAAACAGTAGTTAAAGCACCATATCTGTATTCATAATGACCTGTAAGTATACCAACCAACAGTTAAATCTGGTTAATACAGTCGTGCTTTAATCAAGGGGCGTAATAAATAGTTCAGAACGCTGCGCTTTCCACTGATAATATCCACCTCAGCAACCATTCCCGGAATGATGGGGAGTATTTCATCGCCGTGTTTTAGCTGGTTCAGGTCAGTTTTGATCAATACTTGGTAAAAAAATTCTTTACCACGTGCGGTATCTTCTTCAATAGTGTCAGCACTTATTTGCTCAAGTGTGCCCTGTAAATCACCGTAGATAGAATAATCGTAAGCCGTAATTTTAACTCTTGCTGGCATTCCCGGAACTAAGAATGCCACATCGCGTGGTTTTATTTTTGCTTCAATCAATAATGTATCTTCGGCAGGAGTGATTTCAAGGATGGGTTCACCTGGCTGTATAACACCGCCTCTGGTGTTGATCAAAATGGTATTCACCCGACCACGCACAGGAGAAGTTATTTCTGTTCGCTGCAATTGATCTCGCTTTTGTAGAACTATGGGTTCCAGGGCGCTGAGTTCGGCCTTTCGTTGCGAGCGTTCCGTGTAGGCATCCTGAGAGTAGGTATTTTTAAGCTCTGATAATTTTCCTCGTAGGGTGGTAATATCTTGACTGAGTCTTAATGCTTCCATTTGACTCACTGCATGTTTGGTCACCAGCGGGCGAATAAGGTTTAATTGTTGGTTTGCCAGGTGAATTTGTTGGGCTATTGCTTGTGTATTTTCCAGCAATTTATCCCGACGCGACCTGAATAGCTCATTTTCAGAACGAGCCAGCGGACCGTTGGGGTCAATAGTTTGGGGGAAATTAATTTCCTTTTTTTCCAATACTTCTGCATCAAGTCGTGCAATGGTGGCTTCCAGAGCTTTAGCGTGATTGGCTGATTCCTGAAAACTCGTTAAAAAATAAGTGTTATCCAGGCGTAAGAGTTGCTGGCCAGCCTCGACCAAATCGCCTTCCTTGACCATTAGCTCTTTTAATATCCCCCCTTCAAGGCTTTGAATTTTTTGTGTACGGCTAAAAGGTACAACCCGTCCTTCCCCTCGGGTTATTTCATCAAGTTCGGCCACGGCGGCCCATGCTACAGTCAGTAAAACTACACTTATAACAACCCACAGCAAGGGGCGATAAACAGGATGTGTTGTGGCAAGCATCGGGTCGTCTAATTGGCGTCGAATACTGGATGTTTTCATTTCAGCACTGACCTCCCTTTTGGGAGAGCGGAATGTTTACCTGATTGCCCTGAACAACCTGAGAAAGACTACCGTCCATGATTATTTTTCCGTGACGCAACACAATTGCCCTGTCGGCGAGTTCCAGTACATTTTTTTTATGTGTTGTGACAATTAAGGTTCGCTTCCCCAGCCATTGTTTTAAAAACATAATGGCATGGTTTTCACTGTTTTGGTCCAATGCTGCAGTGGGTTCATCAAGTAATAAGATAGTTGGATCTTGCAGAATAATACGGGCAAGGCCTACAGCCTGACGTTGCCCACCTGAAAGGCTTGAGTTGCCCTGAAGTGGCATATCAAGACCCAACGGATGCTGTCTAACAAACTCACCTAATCCAACGTTATCCATCGCTTGTAACATCTCATCGTCTTGTATAGCGAAGTTCGCAAGATTAAGATTCTCGCGCAGTGTACCGAAAAAGAGGGCGATATCTTGAGGCAGGTAACCGATGTTTCGTTGCCTGTCTGCGGGGTCAATTTGATGGAGATTCACGCCATCTAATAATAAACGCCCGGACTGCCCATTAATTAAGCCTGTAAGTAGCCGTAGTAACGTAGATTTTCCCGCACCGTTCCCCCCTAAGAGAGCCACTCGTTCGCCGGGCATAATGGCAAGGGTATTAATATCCATAACTGGGAGATTATCCCCGTGGCTTAGCTTCATATTTTGTACCTCATAATGCCCGCTAAGACGCTCCCGATGGATAAACTGCTTACCGGGTTCTCTTTCCTGAGGGGCTGCCATTAACTGATTTAAACCTTCCATTGCTACACGTGTGTGTTGCCAGCGTCCGAGTATGCACGCTACCTGAGACAGAGGAGCTATTGCGCGCGAAGAAAGAATTGAGCTGGCAATCAAGGAACCAACAGTCATGGCCCCCTCGCTGATTTGATAAACCCCCACCACAACCACGCCGATGTAGCAAATTTGTTGCACCATGCTTGCTAGATAGCTTAGTGTTGATGTAAGCCGATAGGTTTTTAGCGCAGTGTTAGAAAGTTTGGCAGTAAGCCTTTCCCATTGAAACAGGCAGCGTCCTTCTGCGCATGTACTTTTCACCGTTTCGAGGTGTTCAAAGGCTTCAAGTAGGACGCTATTTTTCATGGCCCCTTCCTGAAGATTTTGCCGTGATAAATTGGCAAGGTGCCGCTGAGCCAACAGCCCTGGTAATACCATTAACGCCCCAGCCAAGATAGTAACCCAAACTACCGGTCCCCCAATAAGCGCGATTAACAATAAAAAAATCAATACGAACGGGAGATCGCTTATAAGAGCGGCACTTGATGAGGTAAAAAATTCTCTCACCGATTCAAATTCCCGCACTTGCGTACTAAATGCACCCATGGAGACAGGCTTTGCAGCAAGTCTGGTGCCCAAGACTTTGGAAAAAAGCAATGTCGAGAGCTGTAAATCAAGGCGCTTGCCCATCACATTTAACAGGTATCCACGCATAATACGAAGTACTCCGTCAAACACGATAGCAAGTACCACGCCACTGGTCAGAAGCCAAAGGGTATCAAAGGCATTATTAGGAACAACTTTATCATAAACCTGCATGGCAAAAAGAGCTGACACTGTGGCTAACACATTCGCTGTCAAAGCTGCTATTGCCACTTCAAGATAAGAGCGCCATAGCCCTTTTAATGGGCCAAAAAACCAATGTTCAGGCGTAAGATTGGCGAAATCCCCCACTCTGTCATCTACGCGGTATTGGCACTTAGCGAAAATAACTTTCCCACTATAGTGTTGTTCAAGCTCCTCTAAAACTATGCGTTCGAGTCCACCCTGTGCCTGTGGGAGTAAAATATCTGCATGTGCTTTGTTTAATTTGACTAATACCACCGCTTTGCCGTCCTTCATAATTAATAATGCCGGCAGTAGGTATGAGTCTATTTTTCTTAAAGGATGGAGAATCACTTGTGCATTAATATTTAAGCGGCGTAACGCACGTGGGGCTAGTTGCAAAGGAAGTTTACCCTTTTCAAGAGGTAATCCTTCAATAAGTGCTGCCAGACTTACCTCTTTTCCCAGTTGCTGGCATAAAAGGTGCAGTCCTTGAGATAAGGGGCAACCCTGCTCATTTGAAACACGACTCATCTCATTTATCCTTAACAAATGTTGAAAGGCTTCTATCCATGTTTTTCATATTACCTTCTTCCAGTAATTGCCGCAAAAGACCAATTTGTGCGGCAGCGCGATAATTGAGTCGCTTTTGCTCAATCTGTGTATTGCTCCATTGCCGTTCAACCTCAAACAGATCTCGCTGAACGTTTAATAAATCAATGACATCCCGGCGGCCTACTTCAAATTGCTTCTCATATAACTCAATTACCTCGCATGTCGTTCTCATTTGCAGAGTCAGTGATTTAACTCGGTTTTTCAAAGTGTTTATGTTATCTAATAATGTCTGTAGCTGCCTTCTTATATCACGATGAGTAGTATCATATTGCCATTGCGAAGCTTCAAGTTGTCGGGCCGCAGCCAGTGGTCTTTGGAAATTAGAGAGTCCCTGGAGGGTATCCATACGAAATCGCAAAGAGACGACAGTATCGTTCTCCATTCGACCGCCTATTTCACGGCGAAGCGCAGTGGCTTCTAAATTAAGTTGTGGCAAAAGGGAGGCCTTTGTTTTCTGAAGGGCGGCTTTTGACACGTAGACATCCGCTTTTGCTTTTTTAAGTAAAGGAGAATTCTCGATCACTTGATTTAAGTCTTTGTATAATAATTTTTTTTGTAATGATGGTGGGTGGGGCATAATGAGGTCTCGCGCTGGTAGACCGACTAGGATGTGGTATTGCTCACTCGCTTCCTGCAAAGTACCTTCTTCAATAACCAATTGCTCTTGTGCACGAAAAAGCTCCTGCCGCGTTCTTTCCAGCTCACTCCGGTCTGAATAGCCTTGATAATCGCGTTCAGTGGTTAATTGAATGATACCGTTAAGAGCATGAATATGCGCTTTAACTATTTTAATTCGTTCCTGGGAGGCTAATACATCCAGATAGATCTCAATGATGTCTAACGCACTATCATCCTGAGCAACCAGCAGTGCCTGTATATATTTTTGATGGGTCGCATTGGAGCTCTCAACGTCACTAGCAACCCGCCCCCAATCATAAAGCATTTGCGAGGCGGTAATATCATAACCAGGCTGCGTAGTTTGAGAAAACTCTGAGCCTGCTGATAAGGTTAAGCTTGGCAAGTAGCCGCTCTTTGACATACTGACTTCAATTCCTGCCCGCTCGACCTCTGCAAGAGCTAAGCGAACTTTTGGGTTTATACTCAGCCCGCTTGTGATGGCTTGTACAAGGGGTATGGACTGCGCGGTATGCGGCAGACAAGCAGACAGGAGCAAAATTGCTCCTGTCAGAGTCTGTTTACTGTGGTAAACCGATGGCATCAAGCTTCAACCTTAACGGTATTTTCTTCGATCAACAGCGTTGCATTGCCAAAGGAATAAACGTCATAGGTAATTCCCTCAATGTGTTGTGTTGTGCCTGTTTTAACTGCCCCCGTCACATGCAAAGTATCATTAGCCTCACCGGTAATTTGCAGGATGTCGTTGCCATCCGTAATGGCTATAACTTCTGATGCAGTTAGTTTCAGGTTGCTGCCAGTTTCCCCTGTTCCCATATCAATGCGTTCGATATTAGTCAAGGTACCTGTACCAGTGCTGTTGTAATCAAGATTAATGCCATCAGCCAGAAGCAAGGTATCAAATCCTGCGCCTCCATCAATGCTGGTAAAATTGGTTTGTTCAATCTCAATGGTGTCATTACCATCACCAGCACTCGTAAGATCTCCTGTACCAACATTTAAAATCAGATCATCACCTGCTCCAGATTTTATATTCTCAGATACCCCATCTGCACCTGACATAACGTCATTACCCGCCGTGCCATTGATTTCAATTTCACCCAAGTTTACTGTCACGCCGCTTGCACTAAGCCCGATACCATAATCTGCACTGACATTGCCGTTGATGTCAGTTGCAGTGAGGTCAAAGGAAAGCTGATCGCCAAGATTCAGAATATCCTGAATAGTCAAATTCAAATCATTGAGTACATCTGGGCTAAGCAAGTTGAGCGAAAAATGACCACTCGCATCGGCCATTAAGGACATCGACATATTACCTGCTGGTGTTTTAACTATTAGGTTAATACTTGCGTTGGGGGAAGTCGTGCCACTAAAGCCAAAAGTGGGGGGAAAGAGGGCAAAATCCAACGCGAAATTGCCAATCGTAACAGGTTGAAAGATATTTTCGCCTATCCCGATGGAGGCGACATTACTGTTATTGCCCGCAGGGTCGGTTCCGGTAACGGAAAGCTGTGCATTAAGTAATTGATCCCATGTAAGCGTTGAATCAAAACCGGTCAGTAAATCAAGGGAGGCTTTTCCTTTGCCATCTGCTGTAACCGTTGCGACATGCGTCACTCCACCAAACTTGAGCGTTACAGTAAAGGTTGATCCTGCCTCGCCAAGGATCCCAAGTTCAGTTCCTAAAACAGATAATACGGGAGCTGCTGGGGGAAGGGTATCGACAGACGTATCAACGGCGGCTGAAGATGGTCCCCCATTTATGTTGGCAGTAATGCTGCCGTCCCCTTGGGGAAATGGTCCCATATCAGCAGGCGGTATTAGCGCAATCGTTACGTTGCCTGTGGCAATATCTTCCGCAGTAAGAGTATGAGGAGTGGTGATTTCATAACCATTTTGGCCAGAGAATGTGACATTGATGACCTGCCCCACTGCCATGCTTGGACGAACAGTGACACTAACCTGAATGCCATCACTTAACTCTTGAGCATTTAACCATCCATCAGAGGCTTCAGGCACCGTGATTGTCGGGGCAAGCAGAACAGTAACAGTTGACGATGGACTGATATTACCTGATTCATCCTCTGCCACCGCCACAACTTGCGTTCCCTCTAAAAGCGGTGTTAGCGGAGTGAACGTCCAGTTGCCTTCAGCATCGGCTGTTGTCTGCCCTATAGGTTTATTGTTTGCATCGGTTAAAACAATTGTAGAATTCGCTTCGGCCTTACCACTAAGAGTATGACCCTCTGTTGGGTTAATAACCGGGCTAGCCGGAGGAATGGCATCCACAGTCACGCTGGCGGCCGGGCTCTGGTTACCTGAGGCATCTATTGCCACCACGTTAACGACAGTACTGTCTGCCAGCGGCGTGGCTGGCGTAAAAGTCCAGTTACCGTCAGCATCTGCGGTGGTCTGGCCAATAAGGCTGCCGCTGCCGTCGGTCAGGGTAACCGTGGCGCCCGCCTCGGCTGAGCCACGGAGTGTTGTACCGCTGCTGGGTTCAATGCCCGGGCTGGCCGGAGGAATGGCATCCACAGTCACGCTGGCGGCCGGGCTCTGGTTACCTGAGGTATCTATTGCCACCACGTTAACGACAGTACTGTCTGCCAGCGGCGTGGCTGGCGTAAAAGTCCAGTTACCGTCAGCATCTGCGGTGGTCTGGCCTATAGGGATGTTATCGCCATCAGTTAAGATAATAGTAATACCTGCTTCAGCGTTGCCACTAATAGTTGCGCCATTGGTTGGATTAATTATTGGGGTTTCAACGAAATCAGGCGCTTTAATACTTGTCTCTGGGCTGGTATTACCTGCCGGATCAGTAACGGTCACCCCGACCGTTTGCCCGTTTGTAAGTGGCGGGTTAAGTGCAGCACTAAAGTTCCCGTCCGGGCCGGCTGTGACAATAATGTCCGGCAGGCCGTCTCCGCTGGTATCAATACCGACGGTTGCGCCCGGCTCGGCTTTACCACTGATAGCG
>Ga0153917_1001084_pt1 | contig 12729 bp, 13 predicted proteins | sample TSFL001MetaG_FD_104695 | JGI IMG/M metagenome (GOLD analysis project Ga0153917, IMG submission 104695) | Attine ant fungus gardens microbial communities from Florida, USA - TSFL001 MetaG | ecosystem: Host-associated > Fungi > Mycelium > Unclassified | place: USA: Florida, Paynes Creek Historic... | reverse complement strand
TTCGAAGCCCTCGGTGTCAGCCCGGCGCAGCGTGCCGAGCCGGCCGACACTGCACCGACCGCCGGTTTCAAGGCCATCATGCGCGAGGCGGCGGCCACCCGGTCCTACGCCGCCGCACTGGCCGTGCTGAACGTTGCCGAAGGCCTGTACCTGGACTGGGCCCTCAAGGCACCCAAGCCATTGCCAACCAATTTCGTCTACGCCGAATGGATCACCCTGCACGACAACCCGGCGTTCTGCGATTTCGTCGCTTTCCTCAAGGCCGAACTGGACCGGGTCGGCCCCCAAGAGGCCGCATTGGCCAGTGATTTCTATGCACGTACCGTTGAACTGGAGCTTGCCTTCTTCGACGCCGTCTACCGCGAGGAGGTATGAGCATGGATATTTTCGAGCGCTTGAAGGCTGCTACGGCCGGGCAGTGGAACAGCTATGTCGACCACGACTTCGTGCGCCAGATGGGCGAGGGCACCTTGTCGGAAGGCGCCTTCCGCACCTACCTGATCCAGGACTACCTGTTCCTCATCCAGTTTGCCCGCGCCTGGGCCCTGGCTGCCTACAAGAGCCGCCTGCCGGCGGATATCCGCGCTGCCCAGGCGGGCCTGGCGGCCATTCTCGACGAGACCGAACTGCACGTGCGGCTGTGCGCGCGCTGGGGGTTGTCGCAGGCTGATATCCAGGCTGCGCCTGAGCACCAGGCGACCGTGGCTTACACCCGGTATGTGCTCGACTGCGGCGCGGCCGGTGACCTGCTCGAGCTGCACGTGGCGTTGGCGCCGTGTGTGATTGGTTACGCCGAGATTGGCCGCACGCTGGCGGAGCGCATTGGCGACCTGAGCGGACACCCGTACCGGGAGTGGATTGGCGAATATGCCGGCGAGGCTTACCAGGGGGTGGCAGCGGCGGCGCGCAAGCACCTGGATGAACTGGCGGCGCGGAGCATGACCGAGCAGCGGTTCGTTGAGTTGGCGCAGATCTTTAGCCAGGCTTCGCGGCTGGAGGCCGACTTCTGGCAGATGGGGCTGGATGGCGTGGCCTGAGGCCCGGCTGAGCCTTTAACCGGGCGTTTTGGGGGAGGTTTTGTGAATCGCCGTGCACATGTAGCGCACGGCGATCCGGTCGCGTTCGGGCAGGGTGCGGAAGTAGCTGATGAGGTTCGCCTCTTCCTTTGTGAGGCGGCGCAGGAACAGGCGTTGGTTGAAGGGGGAGAAAGCCCGGAGCACGCGGAGCAGAACGGAATCGATCGCCATGGAATCGCCTTGCAGGATTGTGGGCCTCGTCCGTGAGATTTTCCGTACTTTGTCAGGGGATAAAGGTGAAGTCTAGCGACATGGGTCAATGTTTTGTGTTGGCGCCGGCATAGGCCACCTGACTCAGATCGCTTCCGGCTTTTAGTCCGGCAGCTTTAAATGCCGGGCAGTGGTTCCGCCCGGCTTTCTCCTACTGAGGTTGATCGGCGGTTTCGATTGGCTTACGCCAGTCGTCTACAGCGGAGGTCCCGGCGGCCTTGTGCTCCCAGCTGATCCTGCGGTAACTCATTGATACCTCGACGAGCTGCGTGTAATTGGCATTCTCCTGATTTTGTGCGTGTGGCAATACGGTATTGATGCCTACGATGATTGCGTCAACCAGTTCGGTGGTAAAGAAGTGCTCCTGTTTACCTTCACTTGATGTGCGGTACCACCGGATAGTGGCCATCGACAGCTCCTCACCGGTCACCAACGCCTGATACAACAGCGGTACAGCTTTGTTCATCGCACATGTGAAAGTGAGTGGTTTGTGAACGCGTAGTCCGGCAGGCTGACCATTCTGGGGGTCTGTCGGGACGCATACCTGGTGTTTGATTTCTTGGACGAGAATTTCATTTTCGTGGCCTTCCACGTAGATATTTCCGACGGAGTCTGGTGTGAAAGCTTTATCAGTGATCAAACCTTGAGTTCTGCCTTTAATGACGATGTAAGCGGGTGTTGGCATGGCAGTTTCTCCTGCGTCCATGTGGATAAAGCACGCGCACTCGGGTGGCGTGGCCATCAGGAATGATGGGCTTGTCAACGAAGCAATTGCCTCGTCAATTCCTAGATTCAGTGACGCCTTTTACTGCGGCAAAATGCCGTTGAGCGACTACAGCATCCCGGTGTCAATCAGGCGCAGGCGGTAGCGGTAGATGCCATAGGCTTCTATCCGGCGCCTTCAATGAAGAAGTGCTCTTTTCGTCCACGTCATATACTCCTGATCGCCCAGAACTGCAGTTCAAGACCAGGGAATTCCCCCGCGACATGGATACCGAAGCCATTGGAGGTTTTCATGCCCGCCCAGCTTGGGTCGCGACGGTCCAGCTCGAAGTAGGTGAAGCCTGCGTGGAAGGGCAGGTCTCGCGGTGCCACGGGCAGCGGCACCAGGGGAATACCGGGCAGTTGCAGCGGTACGGCCTCGTTCAACGATTCCAGTGCAACGATCTTGGCCTTCTGCACGAACATCTGGCGCAACGTCTGCGGTGGCATATTCGCGCGCACGGCCAGAATGAAATCGGCGTGGTCGATCAGCCGACGATCTTCCAAGGTGGTTGTCATCACCCCGAACTCCAGCGTCTCCAGGGGCAGCGAAACGGCGCGGGGTTGCAGTACCGTGCTCAGTGCACGGCGCAGGGTGTCTTCCAGTGGTTTCAACGAAGTGCGCAATGCAGTGTGGTGATAGGCGGGGTATTCCTGTGGCAGCCGCGTCTCGTCAGTGAAGGTGACGAGCTCGGCACAGGCCTGGCTCATGCACAGGTACAGCTGCTCGGGGTGTGTCTGCCCCTGCCTGGCCAGGTGCTGGAAGCACGGCCACCAGCGGTTCATGGCCTGCAGCAGGTTGAAGTCGCGGATGTCAGCGATACCGGACTGCCCCGAGGCGCCGATGCGCGCGGCGAGGTTGCGCGCGCGTTCTCGCAGCGTGTTGGTAATCTCCTCCAGGAAGCGCTGCAGCGCCGGTACGGCACGCACCGAAACACTGGTGGGGTAGAAACCTTCATCCAGTTGCAGGCTGCCATCCGGGCGCCGTTCCAGAATGCGTGCCAAGGCCAGGCGGGTATAGGCGCTGCTGTCGTCGGCCTTGCGTTTGAGCTGCAGATTGGGCACCGCCAGGTCAACTTGAACCAAGTCACCGTCAGCGCTGTGAGTGTCCTTGATTTCCTCGGGCTGGGCGCTGTAACGGCAATTGGCGGCCTGGTCGGGCCAGCTCACTTCGCGGCCACCTTCGGTGCGCAGCGGCAGGCACAGGAAGATCTCGCTGTCCTTGGCGCCGTCGTCCTCGATCTCCAGCGCTGGCGGGGGAGGCAGGTCTGCTGGGATGTCGAACACCGTGCCGTCCGGCATGATGCCCCGCGCACGGGTGATGGCGATTTTGCCCAGGCTCAGGTACTCGTCGTTCAACTGCAGTTCGCTGAAGCCATAAAAAGCTGCGTTCAGGCTGCCAAGGCGCTGGTGCAGGGCCGCTTCGGCGGCGCGGGCAGCCTGTTGGAAGTGCTGCGGCTTTACGAACAGGCCTTCTGGCCAGAGGACGGGGTTACGCGAGCTCATGAACGCTCCTTGTCAGCGTGGGTAAGCAGGAAGGGCAGGGTTGCCGGCGCCATCAGTCTTCTTCCTTGAGCAGAACCTGCGTGTCGTTGAGTAACACCGACAGGACGATTTGCTGGCCGCGGGGCGCAATACGCAGTACTTGGCTCCAGTGGCTGTCTGCCTTGTTCCGGTAGTTCGCGATGACCGCAACGAAGCGGGTTTCGGGCTCGATGGGTGCAAAGGGAATGAACTTGAACTGGCCTGGCCGCAGCATGTAATCGTCATCGCGGATGTAGGTGCTGCGCAGGGCCTTGGCGGGGTCAGCGTCCAGCAGGTCGTAAGCGCTGTTATGCAGGTATGAATCGTCGCGCAGTTGCAGGATCTTGATGGCCATGGGTGTCGCAAGCTGTTCGCTGTGCTCGGTGGTGCTGCTCGGCAAGCTCAGCACCACGTGCGGGTCGTCGTAGCTGCCGGGGGTACTTTCTTCCATTGGGGAGCGCCCCGGACCTTCGTCATCGTCCCTTGGCATCGGGACAGGTGACATTGCAGGGAAGTGCTGCTGGAGGTACTCGAACAAATTGCCGACTTTTGCTGTGAGCAGGTAGGGGTCGCCTGCGCTCAGGTTGACCGCATAGGGGCTGGGCGCGAGCGCGCTTTCTTGTTCAGCTGTGACATTGACGCTGCTGGGGTTGCCGTTGAGCGTGGGGCTGGCATTGATGCTGAATGCGATCTGGGTGGGGTGATCCTTGGGCGGGCCGACGGGCAGCGAGGGATCCACGATCACCTGGCCAATTTTGCTCAGGGACATGCAACCCGAGAGGCCGATCAGCACCATCAGCAGGCCGGCCGCAAATGAATGACGCATCATGGGCGTTCTCCTGCAATCAGGCATTCCAGAGGGTTTTCCCGCGCAGTCCTGGTTACCCTGTCCAGTGCCGCCAAGGGATCGTTGCCCATGCCCGGCTCGAAGACCGAGCAGATTTCTACCGCTAGCTCGCGGATGGCCGAAGCGGTTTGCCGCGCTTGGGCTGGACGGTCGAGTAGCCATTGGTCAAAGGTTCTCTGTTCAGGGCTGACCAGGTCCGTCAGCGGGCGCACATCGGTTTGTGATAGCTGCACCTGCAGCTGATAGGCGCCAATGTGCAGCCGGTCACCCTCCTGCAACCGTCGGGCGGTGAGCGGCGCCAAGCTCTCGAGGCTGCCATTGAGGTAGGTGCGCCGGCAGCGGTCGATCACGCAGAAGCCGCCCTCGATCCAGCGAATCTCGCAGTGGATCGGTGCAACCGTATGTTCACGGTCATTTATCAGCCAGGTGGCCCCGGCGCTGCCTATGGTGCCGCCTGCGCACTCGAATTGATGTCGGGCAGTGCCGTCGTGCTGCAACTGCTCGCGGTTAGTGATGCTCAAAGTCAATGTGCTCATGAGCGCCCCCGGAATCGTACGACAGGGCTGATCTGGCCATGGCGATCATCGACAAAGCTGGTCCAGCCCAAGTAGGCACCTTTGATAGGGTGCAGGCAGAAGGGCGACAAGGCGTTCTGCTTCAGGCGCAGCTCCAGGTCGTAGGCCAAGCCATCACGCAACAGGAAGTCGATCAGTGCACGCAAGCGATTGAAGTTGATGCCGCTGGGCAGCAGCTCACGCAATTGATCTTGGTCGAGTTCACTGATCACGATGGTGAACTTGCTGCTGCGGGTTCGCGTACGGCTGCCGACCATGAACGAGCTGCCCAGCTCGCCATTGCTGCGACCCAGGCTGACCAGTTGCTTGGCCGCAGTGGGGACCGAGCGGGTTTCGAATTCGCGGATGTGCACCTGTTTCAAGTCGAAACAATGGGCGATGATGCCGGCGACGGTGCCCGGCGCACGGCTGCGACTGGCGATCACACCGGCGAAACTGAGCAGCCGGCTCCAGGGCAGTGCCGTATCACCGCGCAGCTGTTTGTCGTTCAACCCCAGCAGGGCAAAGATGTACTGGGAGAACCCATCACTGGCACCGGGCTGAAAACGAATGTAGTAGCGGTACTTGCGCCAGATGCGGTGCAGCAGGCTGAGCAGATAGTGATTGAAGAAATCGAAGAACGCCGGCCGCACACCGATGCCATGTGCGTGTTCATACGCGACCTGATCAAGGTAATAGGAAGGCAACGGCGAGTCAGTGCCATGCAGGCCCATGAACGTGGCGCACACGCGGTAGCGGTCTGCTTGCGCAGGCATGCGTTCGGCCTTGTACACGTCGGAAACCGGAAAGTTCAGCCGCGGGTCACAGGCCAGGCGCACACGCAGCCGGGTGGCCGGCTCTGGCCAGCGTGGTTCCAGGTCATCCCCATGCAGACCGTGCAGGCGCTCCAGCAACTGGAAGAAGTTGTACCGGTGCGCGTCGGCGAGCAGCTTGTCGGCTAGATCAGCGGTTGTTTGCCGGTCTGGATTGGCCATGTGTAGTGCTCGTTGTTGGTGGTGTTGATCACTTCCAGTTGGTGGAAGGAGTTGATGCTGGCGTACAGGGCGAAAAAGTGCGCGAGTACGCAGCCGAACAGGTACAGGTCGCCCTCGCAGAGGAATGCAGCCTGGTCCAGCTTCAGCCGTGTACGCAGGCCGCGAATGGGCTGCCCCTTGATCAGCCAATCCAGCGGTTGTGTCTGAACATCGCGGATGCCTTCGAGGCGCTTGTGGGTGGTGCGCGTCTGCTGCAGGTCATGCAAGGCCACGAAGTCATAGGCGCGGATGACCGCTTTGAGCGGTTCGGCCGACAGCAGCGACAGGTAGTTGAGCGACATGTTGGAGATCAGGGCCCATTGCAGCTGGCCGTCCAGTACCGGCCGACAGGGGCGGGTGGGCGCACAGATGTTGCTGTAAGTGGCCAAGGGCGGGGTGACCTCGGAAACCACATTGATGTCATCGACCTTCAATGCCAGCGGCAGGTCGCGGTTGGTGCAGGTCAGGTCGATGGACGCTGTTTCCAGCTCGCCGATGTAGGCGTTGGCGTCCGCACGTACAAATGCGATGCGGTGGGTGACACCATCGCCACGCATTGAATCTTCGATGCTGTAGCGGTAGTACAACGCCGTGCGCCCTTGAACATGCTCGATTTCGTGGGCGAACGACTCGAAGGGGCGAAAGGTTCGCAGGTGTTCGCCGGTAGTTCCGTCTGTTGTGGTACGGGTGCTGATGACCTGGTCGACACTGAAGATCTCGTAAGCGTGCTGCTCGGTGCCTCTAGGTGTGAGTTCTACCTGCGCAGCCTGGCTGGACAGGTCGATAGGTTCGGCGCTGTGCGTGAACAGGTTCACCGCCGGTGCACAGAACAGGCTGAAGTCTGCGGTGCCGATACGCAGCGAGTCAGGTAACTGGCGGGTGAAGTGAAATTCGAGCGCTACTTGCTGCGTCGCTTGCCCAGGCCAGATCTTTTCCAGGCCGGTCAGGCTGAAGAAGTGGAACCGCTGTGGAAATACGAAGTACTCCTGCAGGATCCGATAGCCGTCGAAGACGTTCTGCGGGTAAGGCAGCAAAGCCTCGTCCGGGCTGAACCCTGGAAACAGGACGCAGTCGGCTGGCAGGCGACGGACCTCACCATTGATCGTGATGCTGACATGCCCGAGGTATTGAGCGAGCCACAGGTACAGCGTGCGGGCCGTCTGGGTGTCACCGCTCAGGTGAAAATCCAGGCGGGCGCAGTCCAGGGTGTTCAGTGGCCGCTCGACCAGGGTTCGCAGGTCGATTCGAATTACCGAACTGTCGAGGGCCTGGGCTGCGCCCACCCCGTCGATCTCGAACGGATGAATGTCCACCACCGTGCAGGTGCGGAACTCACAGGGCATGCCATCTACGGGTTTGGAAAACAGCCGAGCGCCTTTGGCAATGCGCTGCGACTGGCTCAGTGCTTGCTTGCGTGGCGCGAACTGAATGATCGTCGCGCTCGGCAGGGGCCGCAGGTAGTTGGGCCAGAGCAGCTGCAGCATGGAGTGGGTCAGCTCAGGCAGGTCGTCCTCCAGCTTGAGCCGCAGCTTGGCCGTGAGGAAAGCAAACGCCTCCATCAGGCGTTCGACATCCGGGTCGCTGGCACCCTTGCCGAGCAGCCGGGCAAGTTGTGGGTTGTCCTGGGCGAAGTCGCTCCCCAATTGCTGCAGATAACGCAGCTCTTCGCTGAAACGATCCTTGAGTGACATGGGTCACCTCACTCGGGTGTGGCGGCTTTGGCCGTTGACCAGCAGCTCCAGTTGCAGCTGCTCCATGTGGTTGTTGACCTGCACGTGGCAGGCCAGCCTGAAATGCAACTCCAGGGGGGCATGGCAATCGGGCACGGCTCTGAGCGAACGCACCTGTACACGCGGCTCGAAGCGCTGAAGGATGCGACGGATGTCTGTGCTGACTTGCTCCAGAAGGTCGGCAGTGCTTGCGTCGTGCCCGTTGAAGTCATGCAGGCCCAGCTCTGGACTGCTTTGTGAGCAACCCTGGCGAGCATTTAGCAGTGTTTCCAGGTGGCGTTTGATGGCGGCAAACTTCTGGGCAGCGCTCTCTTGCCTGGAGGGTTCGCGGTTTGCGAGCTGGTCCGTCGCCAAGCGATCGAAAAATCCACTCATTGGGTATCAAGCCGGCCGACCAGGGAGATCTCGAAATTGGCGCCCATGTATTTGAAGTGCGGGCGCACGGCGAGCGAAACCTGGTACCAGCCCGGATCACCGGCAACGTCGGAAACCTCAACCTTGGCAGCACGCAAGGGGCGGCGGCTGCGCACGTCGGCCGACGGGTTCTCCTGATCGGCGATGTACTGCTTGATCCATTTGTTCAGTCCGGACTCAAGGTCCTTGCGCGCTTTCCAGCTGCCGATCTGCTCGCGCTGCAGCACCTTGATGTAGTGGGCCAGCCGGTTGACGATGAACAGGTAGGGCAGCTGGGTGCCGAGCTTGTAGTTGGTCTGCGCCTGCAGCCCTTCCGGGGTCTTGGGGAAGTTTTTCGGCTTCTGTACCGAGTTGGCCGAAAAGAATGCGGCATTGTCGCTGTTCTTGCGCATGGTCAGGGCGATGAAGCCCTCTTCAGCCAGCTCGAACTCCTTGCGGTCGGAAATCAGTACTTCGGTAGGGATCTTGGCCTGCAGCTGACCGAGGGACTCATACAGGTGCACCGGCAGGTCTTCGACGGCACCCCCTGACTGTGGACCGATGATGTTCGGGCACCAGCGGTAGCGGGCAAAGCTGTCGTTGATACAACTGGCCAGCAGAAAGGCGGAGTTGCCCCACAGGTAGTTTTCATGCTTGCCGTCGATGTTCTCTTCATAGTTGAAGCTGTTGATTGACTGTTCCTGAGGGTGATAGGCCGAGCGAAGCATGAAGCGTGGCCCGGTCAGCGCGGCGTGGCGGGCATCCTCGCTTTCGCGGAACGCCCGCCATTTGGCATGGCGTGGGCCGGCGAAAATGTCCTTGATCTCTTTCAGGTTGGGCAGCTCTTCAAAGCTGCTCAGGTTGAAAAATTCGGGGGAGGGTGCGGCAAGGAATGGCGCATGCGACATGGCACCGACGGAGGCCATGTAACTCAGTAGTTTGATATCGGGGGAAGAGGGGCCGAAGGTGTAGTTGCCGACCATGGCCGCAACCGGCTCGCCGCCAAATTGACCATAACCGGCAGTGTAAACGTGTTTGTAGATACCACTGCAGGTGATGTCCGCCGCATTTTCGAAGTCGTCGAGCAAGTCGTCCTTGCTGACATGCAAGACTTCAAGCTTGATGTTCTCGCGAAAATCCGTGCGGTCGACCAGAAGTTTGAGGCTGCGCCAGGCGGACTCAAGTTGCTGGAAGTCAGGCTGGTGCAGAATGGCGTCCATCTGTTTGCCCAGCACGCGGTCCAGTTCGGTAATCATTTGATCAACGCGATGTTTGTTGATGAGTTGCTCTGGGTCAGGAATTTTGAGTATTTCTGCGATGAAGGCGGATACACCCTGGCGAGCTACCTGGTAACCCTCTTGTGAGGGCAGCAACTTGGTTTGCGCCATGATCTGGTCAAGCAAGGTGGCGTTGTTCAGTGTCTCGCCCGTTGTTTCAACGGTGACAGTAGAGTTGGTCAGCTTTGGCATGGGACGCTCCGTTGTCTCAATCTTCTTCCGGTGCCTCAAGCACCAGGTTCAGTTCTAAGGCGAGTTGTTTGCGCGCCTGCTGGCTGTTCAGCAGGTACTGCAGTTGCTTGCGGAACGCAGGCACATTGCCCAGCGGGCCCTTCAGGGCGACCAGCGCTTCGCGCAGCTCCAGCAGTTTGTTCAACTCCGGCACCTGGCGGGCGATGCGGTCTGGCCCGAAATCGTTGATCGACTTGAACTGCAGGTTGACCGCCAGTTCAGCATCGGGGGCTGTACCGAGCATCGAAGGGACGCTCATGGCCAGGCTGACATCGGCGTCATTCAGCACGTTGTTGAAACTGTGTTTATCGATATGCATGGCCGAACGGTCTTCCAGCGCACGGGTGTCGTCCAGGCCGAAATCACCCAGTACCAACATCTTGTGCGGCAGTTCTACTTCGGCCTGGTCATCGCCAGCGGCGGATACGTATCTGATGTTGATGCGCTCTTTAGGTGCAACCGATCCCGTAGATTTTGACATCGCAGAATCTCTCCTTGATTTGTAGGCATTGTTCCTGAAGTTGACTATTTTGTTCCGATTCGGCGTGTAGAAAGTTTCCCTGTGCCGATGTAATGCTAAATGTAATGGCGGTAATATTTATGCTCTGCCTAAAAACCATGCCTTCGGTAGCGTTATTTCGTCGAGCGCAAAAATGTAAAAACATATTTATTTGTAGCCCTTTATTTTTTTGGGCTAGGCTCGAGGCGCTTCGATTATGGCGTGACTGGAAATATTTTTTTAGTCCGCGTATCAAATAGGGTGCATGAATTATTGAAATGGAAACTTCTTACGATGTTTTGTAAAAACTCCTGCAAGTTAGGTATCTACTTGATAGTTGGCTGCATGCCGATATCCGTCTATTCCGATCAGGATTGCCTGCGGATCGTGTCCAACATCGAGCGCTTGGCTTGTTTCGATAAATCAGCCGGAACGCCTGCGCACCGGATGCCGATGCAAGGGTCTGCGCCGGAGCAGGATTCGCCCACGTTGCGGCGCGTGATGGCCCATGAAGCGGGGCGGCCAGCAGAAGACCTGACCTTTCGCCTGAAGTCAGCTGCAGAGGGGCTGATGATCTCTGCGCCGGCAATCGCTTCAGCCGCGCCTCACCCCTATCTGGTGATCAGCTGCGTGCAGAACATCTCCAGGTTGCAGTTGATCACTGCGGCCCCCATCCGCGCCGGCCGAGTGCAGGTGCAATTGATCGGTGAGCGTGGCGCAACCGTCCCCACGCCATGGCAGGTGACAGAGAACGGACAGGTGCTCGACGCCGGCAGAGGCTTGCCGGGCATCGAGCAGATCAAGCAACTGATCGGGGCTCATCGTATTCAGGTGGAGAGCGACAACCCGGCTGTCGATGGATTGATCTTTGATGCTCAGGGGCTGGACCCGCTTATCGACGAGGCACGCAAGACATGTCGCTGGTAGCGGAGGTCACCGCGCAGGAAGTGGCCTGGCTGCTTGCCCCCATCGACCCGCAGACACCGGCGGGCCTGTTCGATGTGGAGGATGAAACCTACCAGGCCATAGACCAGGAAATGGTCAAGCTCGGGGGGCTACAGGAGTCCTCCATCGACTGGCCTTACATCGAAGAAGCGTCCCGGCAGTACCTGGGGCAGCAGTGCAAGCATCTGCGCATTGTTGCGCACCTGAGCGTGGCCTGGTTGCGAAGCGGTTGCTGGGAGCGTTGGGGATACACCTTGGCATTGCTGGGCGGCATCGTCGAAGGCTACTGGGAGACCGCTCATCCAAAGCCGGGGCCCAAAGGCTTTCTCGGCAAGCGCAAGCTGGTGGGGAGGGTGCTCGGCCGGTTGATCGACACACTGCCGCGCCTGGATCGTTTCACGTACAGCCCGGCTCACGCAGCGGCCGCCCGGCATGCGTTGCAACGCCTGCAACAGCAGCAGGAAGTTGCACAGCTGGATCTGGCAGCCGTGAGCGAGCTGGGGCGCCTGCTAGGCAAACACACGGAACTTGCCAACGGCGTGGGCGAGCCGGCTACGCCCAAGGCTTCTGCGACAAGCATCAAGCCTGCACCGCTGGCCGAAGTCATAGCCACACCGATGCCTCGCGTGTCACCGGGCAACGAGCGTGAATCACGCCGGGCCGTGCTGGCCATCGCCGAGTTGATCAATCAACAGGATCCCTACGACCCGACGGGTTACCAGCTGCGTCGGTTCGGCTTATGGGCTCACATACAGGTGGCGCCGCAAATCAAGCAAGGCAACCGCACCGAGCTGATGGCCGTGCCGGACGACATTGCCGGTGATTATGAGGATGCCATTGCAGCCACCGTGGTGGATGCAGCCTTGCTCCTGCGTATCGAAAAGAGCGTGGCGGCCTGCCCCTACTGGATTCGCGGCAGCTTCCTCGCGGCAGCTGCCGCTGCGCGGCTGGCGATGGGCGAGGTGGCCGAGGCCATCCGCGCTACCACCGCACGGTTCGTGCAGCGCATGCCGGCACTGCAGCAGCTGTGCTTTAGCGACGGCAGGGTGTTTGTCGATGATCAATGCCTGGCTTGGCTCAAAGGCGCACAAGGCTCGTCCGATCAAGGAGCGGCCGCCCATGAGTTTGCCAACCTGCGCGAGGAACTGGTCAGTCAACTGGAAACCGGCGGCGTAGAAACGGTTCTGCTCAGGCTGCAGGCGATGCAAGCGGATTTCCGTGGGCCACGTGAGCGCTGCCATACCACCATGATTGCCGCTGAACTGTTGGCGGCAAGGGGCGTGTCGTGGTTGGCCCAGGACTTATGCGCGGGGGTAGCCCGAACGATGCAGGAAACCACCGCCAGCGCCTGGGAGCCTTCGGTGTTTCAACGCCTCCAGCTGTATGCGACAGCGCACATGCAGGCCGACCGGAACAAGGAACGGGAGTCACGATGAATCAACCATGGAAGCACCTCAGACGTTGGGGCTTGCCCCTGTTGACCCGTATCGGTCTGGCCATGCCATTGCTGCTCGGGCTGGGCACTGGATTGCTGCTCGTTGCCGTCTGGTGGCTCGGACCGCAATGGACGTGGCACAAGCAGCAGCCGCTGGCGAGCATGGCCCATCGAGGGCTGGCGAGTCTGCTGCTGGTGCTGGTCCCCTTGCT
>Ga0153917_1001079_pt1 | contig 12777 bp, 11 predicted proteins | sample TSFL001MetaG_FD_104695 | JGI IMG/M metagenome (GOLD analysis project Ga0153917, IMG submission 104695) | Attine ant fungus gardens microbial communities from Florida, USA - TSFL001 MetaG | ecosystem: Host-associated > Fungi > Mycelium > Unclassified | place: USA: Florida, Paynes Creek Historic... | reverse complement strand
TTGAGGCGATCGTACGGATGACGAGGGACATTCGGCATCCGGCTCGGGAGGGCGGTGGGTATCGGCCTGGGGGCTGACGTTGCGGTGGGGGTGTCGGGTGCCGGGTGTCGGGTGTCGGGGGGTTCGGGGTCGCTGCGCGGCGGCTGCTTCGAGGCGTTGGATCGTTGATGGCCGTGCGTGCGGGTCGGAGGGGCGCGCTGGCTCACGCCTCGCGATCATCGTCTCGGCGTGCTCGGATATCGCTGCGCGCGCCCTTCCTCGCCGCCCGCACTGCGTCGCGAGCAGACGGGGGTCGGCACGCCGGCCTGGGTGGGTGGGTGGTCTGGGGAGCTCGCTGCGCTCGCGGCTTCTCTTGCTGGCTCGCTGCGCTCGCGTGAACTCGGGTCCGCGGTCCGGTGCGGAGGGAAGCGGGCCCCGCGCTGGCGGGGCGGGCGGGGGAGGGGCATGCTGGGGGCATGGCCCGGGGACTGCTGATCGTGGACGTGCAGAACGACTTCACCGAGGGCGGTGCGCTCGCCACCGACGGCGGGGCCGAGGTCGCCCGCCGCATCACGGCGCTCCTCGACGAGCACGGCGACGAATACGCGCTCGTCGCCGCGTCGCGCGACTGGCACCACGGCGGCGACGACAACGGCGGACACTTCGCCGCGCCCGGCGAGACGCCCGACTACGTCGGCACCTGGCCCGTGCACTGCGTCGCCGGCACCGCAGGCGCCGACTACCACCCGGCGCTCGACGCCTCCCGCGTCCGCGTGCACGTCTTCAAGGGCCAGGGCCGCCCCGCCTACTCGGCCTTCGACGGCGCGACCGCCGACGGCCGCGCCCTCGCCGACGTGCTCCGCGAGGCCGGTGTCGACGCGCTCGACATCGTCGGCATCGCCACCGACTACTGCGTGCGCGCCTCCGCCCTGGACGCGCTCGACCAGGGCCTCGGCGTGCGCGTGATCGACGGGCTCACCTCCGCGGTCTCGCCCGAGACTCGCGCCGCCGCCCTCGCCGAGATGCGCGCCGCCGGCGCCGAGATCGCCTGACCGGCCGGTTGATCACCGGCGTCTTCGCGCGCTCGCCGTGTTCGGCGGTGCCGACGGTCGGCGCTGCGCAGGCCCGCGGCATCCGCCGCATCGCGGTCGGACGCGAGACGGTCGGCCGTCGTGCCACGGCGTCCGTCGAAGAGAACGGCCCCGCCGCTCAGGACGACGCGGGGGCCGGATGCGCTCGGCATCCGGCCCCCGCGGGAGAGGTCGCGACGATCGTCAGTGGGTGGGCACCGCGACCGCGACGACGATGTTGAGCAGGGTGAGGCCGCCGATCGCGTACATGGCGCCCTTCGGGGCCGGATCCTTCTTGCGGAAGACGATGACGACGACCGCGACGGCGATCGCGACGGCGAGCTTGATGCCGAGCTTCATGCCGAGCATGGCGTGGTCGACGTTCGGGCCCATCGAGGCGAGCGCCGCGAGCACGATGCCCGACACCAGCATCGTGAGCACGCCGTGGAACATCGCCGGGATGACCCGGCCCTCGCCCCGGCCGATCGCCTTCATCTGCGTCATGAAGCCGCCCAGCAGCGAGGCGAGGCCGACGAAGTGCAGGATGAGGAAGACGATGCGCAGGATGTCGAGGAAGTCCATGCCTCGAGCCTACGGTTCCCGTGATGGCCGGGCGGACGACCGCGCGCGCGAACTCGTCCTTTCGGATGAGCCGCGCGCGCAGCCGGTCGGGTCCCGCCGGGGGATCGCCGAAGGCCGAGTGCCGAACGCCGATCGAGGACGCCGCGGGCAGGGCCCGGCATCCTCGATCGCCCCTCCTACTCGGCCGTGGAGTTCGTGACGTACGTCTGGTCGCGGGTCTCCCGGGTGAGGAAGAGCGCGATGAACGTGAGCACCGCGGCGCCCGCGAGGTAGACGCCCACCCAGATCGGGCTGCCGCCCGCGGCGCCCCACAGCGCCACGAACACCGTCGGTGCGATGGCCGCGCCGAGCACGCTCGACAGGTTGTAGGCGACGGCCGAGCCCGTGTACCGCACGTTCGTCGGGAAGAGCTCCGGCAGCAGCGCGCCCATGGGTCCGAAGGTGAGGCCCATGAGGGTCATGCCGATGATGAGCATCGCCTGCACGCCGATGAAGCCGCCGGCCAGCAGCGCCGTGAGCGCGAAGCCGAAGACGAAGATGCCCGCGGTGACCCACATGAGCATCTTGCGGCGGCCGTACTTCTCGGCCAGCGGGCCCGCGACGACCGTGAAGACGCCGAAGAAGACGACGCCGACGATGAGCATGAGCAGGAACTGCTCGCGCGCGTAGCCGAGTCCGGGCACGTACGTCGACGGGTCGAACGCGGCGCCCTTCTGCGCGGCGGCCGCGGCGGCCTGGTCGGTGGTCTTCGTCGTGCCGAAGGTGAGCGTGAACGCGGTCATCATGTAGAAGAGCACGTAGGTCGCGAGCATGATGAACGTGCCGAGGATCACCTCGCGCCAGTTCGTCTTGAAGACCGCGGCGAGCGGCACCTTGGCGACCGTGTCGGCGTCCTTGACGCGCTGGAACGCGGGCGTCTCGAGCAGGCTCACGCGCACCCACAGGCCGACGATGACGAGGATCGCGCTGAGCAGGAACGGGATGCGCCAGCCCCACGCCATGAAGGTCTCGTCGCTCATGGTCGCCGAGAGGAGGACGAACAGCAGGTTGCCGGCGATGAAGCCGATCGGCGCGCCCAGCTGCGGGAAGGTGCCGTAGATCGCGCGCTTGTTCGCGGGAGCGTTCTCGGTCGCCAGCAGCGCCGCGCCGGACCACTCGCCGCCGAGGCCCAGGCCCTGGCAGAAGCGGAGCACGACCAGCAGCGCGGGCGCCGCGACCTCCCAGCCGGGCGTGAGCGCGGTCGGCAGCAGGCCGATCAGGAACGTCGCGACGCCCATCGTGAGCAGGGTCGCGACGAGCGTGCCCTTGCGGCCGATGCGGTCGCCGAAGTGGCCGAAGATGACCGAGCCGACGGGGCGCGCGATGAACGCGACGCCGAAGACGGCGAAGGAGGCGAGCAGCTCGGTCGTCGGGTCCTTGCTGGGGAAGAAGAGCTTGGGGAAGACGAGCGTCGCCGCGGTGGCGTAGACGTAGAAGTCGTAGAACTCGATCGAGGTGCCCGCGAGGCTCGCGGTGATGACGCGCCAGCGCGGGTTGCGGACCTCGAACTCCTCGACGGCCCTGGCGGATGTGGTGGAACCGGTCACCGGGATCCTTTTCGTGCGGCGCCGGGCCGGCGGCGCGGCGCGATGGAACGGGGGCATCGGGGGTCGTGATGCGCGTGCGGCGACGGCGCGTCCTCGCGGTGGGAGGGGATCTCGCGCTTGGAGCGGGCGTGGCGGCGTCGCGGGGCGCCGGATGCGGCGCGAAGCGCAAGTGTACTCCCGTGGAAGCCGCTCAACAAACGCTCACGTCGGGCAGGGCTCCCCGACGCGGCGCTCAGGCCGCGCTCCCTCCCGGGGTGTCGAGCTCGCGCTCGAGGTCGGCGAGCAGCTGCGCCACCTGCGGCTCGACGAAGCGCGCGATCGCCTCGCGGATGCGGAGCCGATGCGGCACGAGATCCGCGCAGACCAGCCGGCCGAGCTGGGTCGCGTAGTCGTCGGCGAGGCGGATCTCCTCGCGCAGCGCCTCCTTCTCCGCGGGCGTGAACGGCCGCGGCGGCGGCTCCGCCAGCTCGGCGGCGGCGTCGGCCTCGAGACCCGACAGCGTGAAGAGGAACGGTTGGTCGGGCGACTCCTCGGGATCGAGCTCGAGCCCCAGGAACTCCGGGTCGAGCCCCTCGCCCGGTCGGTAGGGGCGTCGCGCGCTGCGCTCCTCGGCGAGCTCCAGCTCGCGGTGCAGCATCGGCGCGTTCTGCGCCGTGTAGAGGTCGACCGCGTCGTCGACCACCTGGCGCATGCGCATGGAGAAGGCGTGCTGGACGGGGTGCGGGACGTCCACGTCGAGGCCGGCCGCCGCGAGGACGGGCGATCCGAAGCACCTGCGGCAGATCCCGCGCGTGCGGTGCGGGCGCGGCTGCCAGCGAGGCAGCCACTGCAGCCAGCGGTCGACCTCGCGGCTCACCCGGGCCTCGATCGAACCCTCCACGATCTCACGATAGCGCGGTCGCCCGGTCAGCCGCGGAGGAGCCGCTCCGCGTCGGCGAGGCGCACGCCGATCCCCCAGGCGAGCACCCGCCAGACGGATTCGAGGATGACCGAGCGGGACATCTTCGATGCGCCCTCGCCCCGCTCGATGAACGTGATGGGCAGCTCGACCACGCGGTAGCCGCGACGCTCGAAGATCCAGGCCATCTCGATCTGGAAGCAGTAGCCGCGGCTGCGCACGTCGACGAGGGGCATGCCCCGCAGGACGCTCGCGCGGTAGCCCCGGTAGCCCGCGGTGATGTCGCGGATGCCGCTGCGCAAGAGGCTGCGGGCGTAGAAGCTCGCGAAGCGGGAGAGCAGCTCCCGGCGCAGCGGCCAGTTCTCGGTGCGGCCGCCGGGGACCCAGCGGGAGCCGATGGCGAGGTCGGCGCCGGACTCGAGGGCGTCGAGGAGGGCGGGGAGGCGGGAGGCGGGGTGGGAGCCGTCGGCGTCGAACTCGAAGACGTACTCGTAGCCGCGGTCGAAGCCGATGCGGAAGCCCTCGAGGTAGGCGGTCCCGAGGCCGAGCTTGCCGGGGCGGTGGAGCACGGTGACGCGCGGGTCGGCCGCCGCGATGCGGTCGGCGATGCGACCGGTGCCGTCGGGGCTGTCGTCGTCGACGACGAGGATGTCGAGGCGGGGGTCGGCAGCGAGGACGACCCTGATGATGCTCTCGAGGTTCTCCCGCTCGTTGTAGGTCGGGATGATCACGAGGGCGGCAGGCACCCCGACACCATACCCGCCGCCCGTGCCGCGCCGGCCGAAGCGGCGCGCATCCTCGGCAGGATGCTCCTGCGGGAGGACCTTGGCCGCTCCGATGGGCTGACGGGGCGGCGGGGCCGGTGCAGGTCTCGGCGGATGCCGTCCGAACGGTGGGGACCGACGCCCACGGAAGGCGGGAGCGAACGGCGCGAGCCGCAGGAGCATGCGGATCTCGAGGAGCCTGGCCCGCTTCGGCGCCCACCGTTCGGCCGGTCGCCGTGGGCGGCCCCCGCGACCTGTGGAGACCGGGCCGTCCACAGGCGCGTGTCCGCGCGCGACGCCGGCCCGCATCCGGGTGCAGAGTCTCGTACCGGGGGAGGGAGCGGATCATGGCGACGAGAGGCGCGGAGGGGCGAGCGGGGCGGGGCGATCACCTGTCGGCCCGCGGCGGGAGCATCGGCCGGTTCTTCACGACGGCCGAGCTGGAGGCCGGGGGTCTGAGCCGCCGAGCCAGGGCGCGCGCGGTCGAGGAGGGGCTGTTCCTCCGAGTGCGCCACGGCGTCTACGCCTCGCCGGACGCCCACCCGGACGTGCTCTCCGTGCTGCGCACGGGCAACCGCCTCGCCTGCGCGACTGCCGCCGCGGCCGCGGGGCTCTGGGTGCTCCGCGCCCGGCCGCTGCACGTCCAGTGCGGCGGGCGCTCGCGGGCGGGCGGGCCGGGCGTCGTCGCCCATTGGAGCGAACCGCGCTTCCCCGAGACGGCATCGCCGTACTCGGTCGGCTTGGCGGACGCGCTCCGGCAGGCGGTCGTCTGCCTCCCCGAGGTCGAAGCGGTCGCGATCCTCGACAGCGCGCTCAACACCGGGCGGATCGACCCGGACGGGCTCGCCGCGATCGCGGCCACGCTGTCCGCTCCGCGGGCGCGCGTGCTGGACCGAGTCGACGGGAGGGCCGAGTCCGGGCTCGAGACGAGGCTGCGGTTCATCCTCGAGGAGGGCGGTCTCTCCTTCCGCTCGCAGGCGGAGGTCGGGCCGCACCGGCTCGACTTCCTCGTCGAGGGACGCCTGGGCGTCGAGGCCGACGGGCGGGCCTTCCACGAGGCCGGGCGCGACTCCGCCCGCGACGTCTCCCTGGCCGGTCACGGCGTCGCCGCGCTCCACTTCGCGGCGGAGCAGATCTGGGGCGACCCGGGCTCCGTGCTCCGCGGCATCCGGAGCGTGCTCGCGGGGCGGGCGGTCGCCTGAGGCGCGCAGTCGGCGCCCGGTGCCGTCCGAATGGTGGGGACGGATGCCGCGGACCCCGTGCCGCCGCCCGCGCGGACCGCGAGATCATGCGGATCTCCGTTCGGAGCACCGGCGCGCGTCCCCACGAAACGGCCGGCGCTTCGTGGGGACGGGACCCGGACGGGGACGGGGCTCCTAGCGGCGGGGCATGCGGGGGAAGCCCACGCGCTCGTAGACGGCCGCCATGATCGTCTCCGCGCGCTCGGCGGCCCGCTCGGCGCCGCGCTCGAGGATGCGGTCGAGCTCGGCCGGGTCGCTCAACAGCTCGTTCGTGCGCTCGCGGATGGGTGCGAAGGTCGCCTCGACGGCATCCGCGAGGCCCTTCTTGAGGTCGCCGTAGCCGCCGCCCGCGTACTGCTCGACGATCTCGTCGACCGGGCGGCCGTCGAGCACCGAGTAGATGGTGAGCAGGTTGGAGACGCCGGGCTTGGCCTCGCGGTCGAAGCGGATCTCGCCGTCGGCGTCGGTGACGGCGCGCATGACCTTCTTGCGGGTGACCTTGGCGTCGTCGAGCACGCGCAGCAGGCCGGCGTCCGAGTCGGCCGACTTCGACATCTTCGCGGTCGGGTTCTGCAGGTCGTAGACCTTCGCGCTCTCCTTCGGGATGAACGCCTCGGGGATGACGAAGGTCTCGCCGAAGCGCGAGTTGAAGCGGGTCGCGAGGTCGCGGGTGAGCTCGATGTGCTGACGCTGGTCTTCTCCCACCGGCACGGCTTGCGCGCCGTAGAGCAGGATGTCGGCGGCCATCAGCACGGGGTAGGTGAACAGGCCCACGGTGGTCGCGTCGGCGCCGTAGCGCTGCGACTTGTCCTTGAACTGGGTCATCCGGCTCGCCTCGCCGAAGCCCGTGATGGTGCCCAGCACCCAGGCGAGCTCGGTGTGCGCGGGCACGTGCGACTGGACGAACAGCGTCGAGCGCTCGGGGTCGATGCCCGCGGCGATGTACTGGGCGGCCGTCGCGCGGGTGCGGGAGAGCAGGTCGCCGGGCTCGAACGGGACCGTGATCGCGTGGTTGTTGACGACGCAGAAGATCGCGTCGTAGTCGTCCTGCATGACGACCCAGTTCGTGAGCGCCCCGACGTAGTTGCCCAGGTGCAGGGAGTCGGCGGAGGGCTGCATGCCCGAGAAGAGCACAGGCTTGGTCATTCGCGTTTCCTAACGGAGGAAGAGGAGGAGAAGTCGGGCGCGGCGCGGTGCGGTCGACCGGGGGAGCCGGGACCGCTCGACGCGAGGCGCGGGTCGCCCGGCGGCGACGCGGCGGACCGCGCGAGCCGTCGGGACGAGCTCAGGGGATCAGATGTCGTAGTCGGCGATGACGGGCGCGTGGTCCGACCATCGCTCGGCGTACGACGCCGCCCGGTCGATCGTGTAGCCGGACGCGACCGCCGCGAGGGCGGGCGAGGCGATGTGGTAGTCGATGCGCCAGCCCGTGTCGTTGTCGAACGCCTGGCCCCGCTGCGACCACCAGGAGTACGGGCCGTCGACCTGGCCGTGCGCCGCGCGACCCACGTCGACCCAGCCGAGGCCCGTGCCGACCGACTCGTCGGCGCCCGTGACGGCCTCGCCGAGCACGCCGAAGAAGCGGTCGAAGTAGGCGCGCTCGCGGGGGAGGAAGCCCGCCTTCTTGACGTTCCCGCGCCAGTTCTTGATGTCGAGCTTGGTGTGGCCGACGTTGAAGTCGCCCATGAGCACGACGTTGCCGGAGCGCCAGTCGGCGTCGCCCAGGCGTTCCTCGAGCGCGTCGAGGTAGCGCCACTTCTCGTCCTGCTTGGGGGTGTCGGCCTCTCCGGTGTGCACATAGCAGCTGACGACCGTGAGCGGGGTGCCGTCGACGTCGAAGTCCGCCTCGATCCAGCGGCCGGCCGAGTCGAAGTCCTCCGGGCCGAACTCGACGCGGGACTCGAGGATCGGCAGGCGCGAGGCGATGGCGACGCCGGCGCGGCCCTTCGCGGTGGCCTCGTCGTTCACCAGGTGCCAGCCGTCGCCGATGAGCGGCTCGAGATCGGCGCGCGTCGCGCGCACCTCCTGCAGGGCGAGGATGTCGACGCCGCGGTTCTCGAGCCACTCGCCCATGCCCTTGCGGTAGGCGGCGCGAACGCCGTTGACGTTGACGGAGGCGATGCGGACTGTGCGCGACATGCGTCCGAGTCTATTGCGCACCGCCGACACGCCGACACGCCGAGGCGTCGCGCGGCAGACGCCGGCCGGGGGAGGGGAGCGCGAAGGGGCGAGCCGGGCCGACTGCGGCCTCCGAGACGTCGGCGCGGAGGACGGGGCGGCCGAGGCGGCGCGAGGCGGCCCGCCGCTGCCTCGTGAATCCCGTGGGGAGCGCTCCCCGCAGACAGCCGCCACCCGGCGTGGCTACGCTTGTCGCCCCACCGCGCCTGCGAGCCGCCGTGCCGAATGCGAACGGGCACGCGCGCACGCGCCGACGCCGGGCCACGCCACGAACCAGCACGGAGAGCGCGCATGATCGATCAGCCGGAGGCGGAGCTGGCGGCGATCTCCGCCCTGCTCGGCGAGGCTGCCGCCCGCGCCGCCGACTGGACGAGCGCGCGCCTCCGGTTCGCGATCGTCGGGCGGGAGACGATCGCCGAGGCGGTCGTGGAGTGCCCGGCCGACCGGCCGGTGGAGTTCACCCCCGCGCCGCGCACGTGCGCGATCTTCGAGGCGCTCGCCCTCGCATCCGTGCGGGAGCGCGAGGGGCTGTGGATCTCGCTCGACGCGGTCGTCGGCCCGAACGGCAGGGCATCCTTCGAGGAGAACTGGCGGGAGCCCGTGGTCGGCCTCTCCGGCGATCCGGCTCTCGCGCCCGGCCTCGACGACTACGCCGCCTTCTTCGCCGAGTTCCCGCGCGACGACGCCTTCCTCCCGAGCTGGGCGCCCCGGTGCGGGCAGACGACCGTGCGCGCCCGCATCGAGGCCGCGCTCGACTCCCACGCGCCGCTCGAGCGGCTCGACGAGGGGGAGCTGCCCATGCCGCTCGCGCGCGAGTCGGGCCTCCGCGAGCTCGTGCGCGACGAGGCGTGGCGCGAGTTCATCGCCGCGGTCCGCTGCGAGCTCGGCCGGGGCATCTCCGACGTCCTGCTCGTCTCGGCGGCGGGCGCCGGCGTCGATGCGTTCTCCCTCGCCGTCCCCTCAGTGGGCGGGGCGTGGTGCCAGGAGCTGTCGGACGACGACCGGGCGCGGGTGCGCGCGGCGTTCGCCTCGGTGGTCCGCGACGCCGTCGGGCACGCCGGGCGCCCGCTGGCTCGCCGGCACGTCTTCGAGGCGGTGCGCATGGCGCGTCGCGCGCTCGCGCTGCAGGAGGCGGACGTCGCCGGGCCCGAGCGGGCCGTGCTCGCCCCCGGCGCGGTGCCGGTCGACGAGTGGCTCGCCCTGGTGGGCGACTCGATGGACTCGGCCCCCTGCCGTGCGGCGCTCGAGGTCGTCGAGCAGGTCGGCGCCCGCGTCGCCGGGCTCGAGCTCGAGGAGCGCTTCGCGGTCCCGGTCTTCGGCGCGGCGTAGGCGGGCCGGACCGGCGCTCGCGGTCCCGGCCTCCCGCCGGGTCAGCCAGGCCCGACGCGGTCGAGGCGCCGGGCTCCGCGTCCCGTGACGGCGCGCCGCACGACCGCGGTCGTCGTCCCGGCATCCGTCGTCGTGCGCGGGCGCACGCCGTGCTCCCGCATGTCGACGGCGACCCAGGCGGCGGCGAGCAGCAGCACCGTGCACAGCAGGTTGATGACGAGGAGGAGGCCGAGCACGGCGGCGAACGACGCCGCGAGCGGATTGCGGGCCGCCCCCGCGACGACGAGGCCGGCGACCTGCTTGATGATCGTCACCGACGCGCCGCCCACGACCGCGCCCGACCACAGCCGTCGGAACGGGATGCGCACCGAGGAGAGCACGCGCAGCAGCACGGCGCAGGTCGCGGTGTCGAAGAGGAGCACGGCCGCGAGGCTGGCCCAGCGGATGCCCGACTGGAGCACGTCGCCGTCGCTCACGCCGAGCAGCGATTGGGTCGCCGACACGAGATCGGTCGAGAGCACGGTGAGGCCGGAGGAGACGATGAACGCGAGCCCGAAGCCGAGCAGCACGAGCAGCGATCGGCCGCGGGCGGCGAAGAAGCCCGCTTCGCCCACCGGCGACAGGTCGAACATGGCGCGGATGCAGGACCGCGCCCGCGAGAGCCAGGTGAGCGCCGTCCACACCATGCCGCCGAGCGCGATGGCGCCTGTGATGGTGAAGGTCGAGGTGACGGGCAGGGCGGATGCGTCGATCGGTCCGTCAGCGGCGATGAGCCCGGGCAGCGCCCGCTGGACCACCCCGACGAGCACGTCGAAGAGCCGGTCGTCGAAGCTCAGGATGATCGCGGCGACCGAGAAGAGCACCCAGACCCCCGCGAAGATGGCGAAGAGTCCCGAGTAGGCCATGCCGGAGGCGAGGATCGGGCCCTTGCGCAGGTTGAAGTGGACGAGCGCGCGGACCAGGCGCAGCCGGCGCGTCCGCAGCACGGCGATCCGCAGCGGCTCGGGCAGCGCGAGCCGGCGGCGGGGGGAGGGGGCGCGGGTCGAGCCGATCGACCCGCCCGGCCGGCCGGCCCCGGCCGCGGCCCGGGACTCCTCGTCGGCGCCCGCCTCCGCGCGCGGGGGGCGGGCCGCATCCGATCCCGTCCCCGGGCGCGCGTCCGAGGGCCGTCCCGCAGGCGGCCTTCTCGCGGATGCATCGTGCGCCACGCGACCAGGCTACTGATGCGGGGGAGCCCTTCGAGGGGACGCGCGAGACCGTCGGGTCGCTCTCGCTCGGGAAGTCGGTCCGATCTGGGTTCCTCTTGGTTTCCGACCGCGGGAGGTCGTGGATTCGCGTGAACCCGTGGTCCCGCCATCTGTCTTTCGCGAGGGTTCGGAAACACGGCCCGATCGCGCCCTTTCGGCCCGCGACGAGGCCGATCCTCGTCCTAAGCTATGCGGAGCCGCGGCGCCCGCCCGGGACGCGCGCACTCATGTACTTGCGAGGGAGCACAACATGGAGCTGACCGGATTCGGCGTCGGGACCAGGGTCGCGATCGGCGAGGTCGTCCGCATGCCGGACCCGCTGCCGGAGCCCGCCGACACGCGCTCGAAGAGCACGCCCGAGGCGGAGCTCGCCCGGGCGAAGGATGCGCTCGCCGTCGTCGCGGCTGCGCTCGGCGCGCGGGCCGGCGAGGTCGAGGGCCCCGCCCGGGACGTGCTCGAGGCGCAGTCGATGATGGCCGGCGACCCGGCGCTCGCCGACGGCATCGCCCGGATCACGGCCGAGGGCAAGACGGCGGAGCGCGCGGTCTTCGAGGCGTTCCGCTCCTTCGCCGAGCTGCTCACGAGCATGGGCGGCTACATGGCCGAGCGCGCCACCGACCTCGCCGACGTCTCGCAGCGCGTCGTCGCCCAGATCCTCGGGGTCCCCGCGCCCGAGGTGCCGGTGCGCGACACCCCCTTCGTGCTCGTCGCCCACGACCTCGCACCGGCCGACACCGCGAAGCTCGACCTCGACAAGGTCGTCGCGCTCGTCACCCGCGACGGCAGCCCGAAGGCGCACACCGGCATCCTGGCCGCCGAGAAGGGCCTTCCCGCGGTCGTCGCGGTCAGCGGGGCCGACACGATCCAGGAGGGCGCGACGGTCATCGTCGACGCCGCCCGCGCGCGCGTCATCGTCGACCCGACCGTCGCCGAGCTGGCCGTCGCGCACGAGGAGATCGAGCGCGCCGCGCGCATCGCCTCGGCGCCCATCGAGCCCGGGGCGCTCGCCGACGGCACGCGCATCCAGATCCTCGCCAACATCGGCAAGCCGGGCGACACGGCCCGCGCGGTCGAGCTGGGCGCCGAGGGCGTGGGCCTGTTCCGCACCGAGTTCCTCTTCCTCGACCGGGAGACGGCGCCGAGCGTGGAGGACCAGACCGCCGACTACACGGCCGTGCTGCAGGCGTTCGAGGGCGACAAGGTCGTCGTGCGCGCGCTCGACGCCGGCGCCGACAAGCCGCTCGCCTTCCTCACCGACTTCGAGGAGCCGAACCCGGCGCTCGGCCTCCGCGGCATCCGCGTGCTGCGCGAACGCGAGCAGATCCTGCGCGACCAGCTGCAGGCGCTCTCGAACGCGGCGCAGGCCGTGCCCGAGACCGAGGTGTGGGTCATGGCGCCGATGATCTCGGACGCGGAGGAGAGCGCCTACTTCACCTCCCTGGCGCACGAGTACGACCTCGCGATCGCGGGCTCGATGATCGAGGTCCCCTCGGCCGCGCTGCTCGCCGAGCAGATCTACGAGACGAGCGCGTTCGTGTCGATCGGCACGAACGACCTCACGCAGTACACGCTCGCGGCCGACCGCCTGCTCGGCTCCGTCGCCGGCTTCCAGAACCCCTGGCACCCCGCCGTGCTGCGCCTCATCGAGCGCATCGGCCAGGCCTCCGCCGCGGCGGGCAAGCCCGCCGGCGTGTGCGGCGAGGCGGCCGCTGACCCGGAGCTCGCGGTCGTGCTCGTCGGCCTCGGCATCCGCTCGCTCTCGATGGCCCCGCCGGCGTTCGCGGTCGTGCGCGCCGCCCTCAAGGAGGTCACGCTCGAGCAGGCGCAGGAGCGCGCCCGCCGCGCCCTCGCCGCCTCCAGCGCCGACGGCGCCCGCGAGGCCGCCCGCGGCTAGCGCGCTTCG
>Ga0153917_1001076_pt1 | contig 12798 bp, 17 predicted proteins | sample TSFL001MetaG_FD_104695 | JGI IMG/M metagenome (GOLD analysis project Ga0153917, IMG submission 104695) | Attine ant fungus gardens microbial communities from Florida, USA - TSFL001 MetaG | ecosystem: Host-associated > Fungi > Mycelium > Unclassified | place: USA: Florida, Paynes Creek Historic... | reverse complement strand
GAACCATCAGTACGTGGCTGAACGGCCGGACCAGCTGTGGGTGGCTGATTTTACCTGCGTCAGTACCTGGCAGGGCTTCGTGTACGTGGCGTTCATCATCAATGTGTTCGCCGGACGTATCGTTAGGGTGGGCTTCTGCTCCCGATGAAGCCGAGCGATAATCGAAAAAGCCCGAACGTATATTCGGGCGCAGGAAAAGTGCCTCAATTCCTTAGGTTTGCGTCGCCACGGTAGCCTCATATGTGGTGAAGAGCGACAGATCCAGCTTGGTGCAAATCTGGGAATAAGCGAGGTGGTAAATAAGAAAAGTCCGCATGACGCGGGCCAACAGCATATAAACCTGTTTTCGCTATTGGTATGAAGCGCATTGTTGTGCATATTTTTGTCGGCTTCTTGCTGGTATTCTTGAGTGAGTATATAAAAAAGCCCACCAGGGTGGGCAAACTGGAATCTACCCTCGAACGCAGCAGCATTGCTGTGTTACATGTTCATCATACAACAGCCCTGGAAAGCCACCTCCTGACTTTATGAAGATATACGAATTCCATATGCGCTGAGTGCTGGGCACAAAAAACTGCTCAGTGGCGGGCGTGATATGCTGGTCTAGTCACTTTCTGAGCGAGGTTATTATGGAACTAGATGAAGAACGGGTGGGAATGATTACCTATGCCATAGGCATGGCTGTGCTTGAGCTGAGGTTTAGTAAGGAACTAGTGACGGAGCACACGATTGCGGAGACGCTGGAGGAGCTGCGGCAGTTGGAAACGAACGTGATTGGTAAGGGCGTCTATCGGGATGCAGCGGAGCTGGTGAGAACTGGCAGGTTCCCTGCAGCATGAAAAAGCCCGCACATGGCGGGCCAAAGTGGTACATGGCAGGATTAACCTGCAAATCTCGTACAGCTAACGCGCAACATCCTGTGTGCGTGTAGCTCTTTAATGATAAGGGCGTATGAATTTTGGCGATTTGGGAATGGTCTTACAAGTTATGAGGTTAGGATTGTTCCGGGATGGGTATGAAAAACTCGGCGTGGTAGTCGGATGTGGTATGGTAATGCGAGCATGGTTAGATCGAGGTGATTATGGATAAGAAATCTGAATTTGAGTTCTTTGCTGGCATGACGCCTGGGGTGGTTATTGTTCTTGGTACATGCGTTATGCAGCTTCTGGCCGAGGAGCAGGAGATAACAAGAAGTTCAATGGTGGAGATGGTTGAGGCGGTTTACTGCGATGACATGGACGACTTAGCAGTTCAGCTGGCTCTGGATGTACTAACTTTGTCAAATGCATGAAAAACCCAGCTCGGTAACCGAGTTTGATTACTTAATTTCTTGTATAAAGCGTATCTGTAAAGATCGAAGTAGTTCGCTAGTCTTGATAAAATTAACTCCGAATTTATCGCATATGTCAGGAATTCTAGGTTTAAAGCTTCCAGCCTCCCGCTCTTACCTCATGGGTCACAACTGTGGCGGATAATGTTTTTTCTTTTGAAACCAGACAGGGATCGGTACCGCTAAGGAATGATAAGACATTCGGATTATTTTTCTTCCGAGATTCAGATGCCTTGTGAACGTAGTTAGCAATTGAAGCGAAATTTTTTTGAGTGTCAGAATCATCAACACTTCCAAAAAATGTTTGCTCTCTCTAGCCCACGTTAACATTTTCCTATTTATAAAAGCCTGAGCTGACCTGCTCCCCGCTGATTAATACACCGCGATGTTAATAATGTCTTCATAAGCCACATGAGGACATCCCCATGAAGAAGCGTTTTTCCGACCAACAGCTCATCAGTATCCTCCGCGAGGCCGAAGCCGGGGTATCAGCCCGGGAATTCTGCCGCAGGCACGCCATTTCAGACGCTACCTTTTATACCTGGCGCAGGAAGTCTGGCGGCATGGAAGTTCCCGAAGTGAAGCGGCTCAGGTCGCCTGAAGAGGAGAACGCTCGTCTCAGGAAGCTGCTCGCTGAAGCCATGCTGGATAAGGAGGCGCTTCAGGTGGCTCCGGGCCGAAAGCTCTGGCGACAGACCAGAAGCGGGAAGCCGTGGAGGTCATGTGTGAGGCAACGCGGGTCTGTCGCAACGCCGTGCCTGCAGGCTGGCCGGTCTGTCACTTTCAACCAGCCGTTATTCGGGCCAGCATCCGGCTGCTGACGCGCAACTGTCTCTGCGCATCACAGAGCTGGCACCTGAACGCAGGCGATTTGGTTACCGGCGCATCTGGCAGCTACTGCGCAGGGAGGGCCTTCACGTCAACCAAAGCCGGATTACCGCATCTGTCACCTTAACGGCCTGAGTGTAAAACGCAGGCGCCGCCGTAAGGGTCTGGCTACTGAACGGATTCCGCTTCTTCGTCCGGATGCGCCGAATCTGACAGGGTCGATGGATTTTTTCATGGATGCACTTGCCAGCGGCCGCCGGAATAAATGCCTGACCTGCGTGGATGATTTCACGAAGGAATGTCTGACGATCACCGTTGCTTTCGGGATGAATGCCTGAATGAGCAATGGTTCAGCGATATTCCTCATGCCCGGGAAATCATTAATGACTGGCGGCAGGACTATAACGAGTCCAGACCTAATTCATCGCTGAATTACCAGACGCCGTGGGAATTTTCAGCAGGCTGGCGAAACGGGAAGCATGAAGAAAGACCAACCGACATTACTGACTGAAGGTTGTATCTAATACTGGGGGCAGGTCAAATCCATTACACAAATTAATTTAGTATTCATCGCTGTTCCGCCGTCACCGATTTTGTGTGTGGAGATGCTTCAGCAGGAAGCCCGCTCCATCACCCAAACGTATTTTCCAAGCCTAACCGAAAAAAATAGCATTAGGATTAAATTTTACTCCTTCGAGGGCTTCAGCAAGTGAAAGCTCCACGCTATACAGATGCCAGTTCCTATCCTTACGCAGCCAGTAAGTTTTCCACCTATTGACAGACCGAACGTACTTTATTCTTGCGAAAGTAATCTCGGTAGTTTCACCGGGGGCGCCCTGGCATACGGGGCGCTGCTCACTGAGAACAATTATCTGGTCATTAAGGTTGTATACAATATCCAGCATGTTACGGATATTTTCTGGTGGTCTGATACTTTCGACAAAACGCTCAACTTCCTGTGTTACTGCCTGATATTCAATGTCACTGAATGCCATGCTTCACCCCTGTTATAAACATCTTATGGGCACTGGTTGCCAGTGATGCGCTGCTTCATCACACGCTTGTGTTTGTGGTAATCCACATCTCACTCAGCTGAGCCGAAAATAGTATCTGCGACTGTTGGCTCGTTCTAGCACTACAGGCACCTGCCATCGCGGCTTCTGAGCCTGGGTTGTCGTGCTGAAAGCGCCGCTTTCAAAATAGCTTCTTCCCGTCTTTGGGCTAAATCCACTTCATCCATAATCTGAAACCTCAACTTCAGCCTGCGGTCCTTAACTTTCCATCAAGCATTATACTCTACACAGCTTATTGTACAGAGTTGGTTATTTATCAGGGTAGGGCCATTTCGACTCAGTAGACATCTCTGGACAGACCCCCGTCGCCGGCTGAGGGACCCTGACCTGCTCCCCCTAGAGTACATCATAGCAGCGCCGCTCCGCTGCAACAGGCGAGTGGGCGCTTTCCTTACCGGGAGTGGCCTGAATAATATTTACCGTTGAAAGTCCTTTCGCCAGCTAATATTCCGGAAATGAAAATACGTGCTGGTCCGCAAAAAAAAGCCGGCCAGAGCCGGCGCGGAATCAACGACCTGAGGTCGTTGTCGTTGTGCTGGTTGAGGTGGAGGTTGACGTAGAGGTCGTCGTACCGCCAGCGGCATGCAGGAATAGCGCCACCGCAGAACCCAGAGCAGAGGGCGTGGAGGCGGAGGCAGCTCCGCTTGCTACCGTGGCTGCTTGCGTTCCGGCAGGAATGGTGACCCCGGCAGCGGCTAACTCAGCAGAAAAAACAGTCGGGCTGAGAAAAGCCATGAAAGGTATAAAAGCGAATGTCAGCAGTCTGTGTTTCATATGCACCTCAGAGAAGTTGAAGGAACAAATTAATTAAACGCGAAGTTCCTGATAAATTATTGAGAGGAAATAAATAGAGTCAACCTTTTGAAAATATCCCATTTACGTGAAGGCGTTGTGCTCCCGCCCTTTCTATACAGAATATTCTTAAAAAAGATGCCTACTCTGTGTGAGCGCGTAATGATTGCACTCAATTCTGTTAAATTTATGATTATAATCAGTGGTTTGTGATTTTATTGATGGTGCACCTGATAAGCCAGTCCAGCGCAACTGGTTAACAAATGATGACATTGAAAATACAATTGATTAGCATGCTTATGAAGGATGGACCTCTGACCATCTCGCCGGAGAGGAGATGATAAATTGCTAAACAACATAACTAGGTGATTTAAATGAAAAAGACAAACCTCTACCCTCACAGCAAAAAAAAATGGACCTGGCTGAACTATAATTGTTCTTTTTTAACCGAGAATGAGAGAGTAATAATAGGCCCACTTATAGTACTACCAGGAAAGATATTAAGAAGCACCTGTATTGGCGGCTGGACAGTGCAAAAGCACAGGCAGTTCCCGCCTTTAAGCGGGACACACAGCGGAAGGTTCACTGTTAAAAGATAATAATTATTAAAAGTCTGGTGGCAGAATGCAGTAATATTATGCCGGATATGAATATTTATCACAGTTAAAAATTATCATTGGCTTATTGCTCGGGGGTCAGATTTTCTCCCCCATTTTCCTTGAAAGAAGAAAAGCCTTTGCCATCTTAAGGTCTTCAGTTTTTGTTTTTTTCTTGTTAACCGTTTTTTTTTCTTCTCTCCTCTGACGAAGGGTTTTAATAGGTTTTTCACATTTAATAATATCGGTAACGATTAGCATTCTTTCATTTAGTTCGTGATTGGTAACCCGTTTTGATTTTATAAAATCGGTCCTTTTTCGAAGAATATATTCCATTGTATCCCCTGCCTGCTGTGGAGTAATCTGAAAAGCTTTGCTGATTTCATTTCTTGAGACGGCTTCCCTCTTATAAAATGCCCACCACGCAACCGCCAGGTAGAGAGGAGGATCGTTCAGATGTGAAACAACACCCGGCAAAACCCAGCTGATAACCGCTACTCTTTTTTTAACTGTTCTACTAAACAATGCGAAATCCTCATCTTTTTTTCCGTTCATACTTAAAGTCCGATTGCTGAGTTTAAATGGATGGGAAGATTGACATTTTTAAAAAAAAGCGCCAGTTCGAGGTCATTACTTTTATGTTTTGATGTAACCAGTCCTTGGACGCTTCTCAGTTCACCCTTCCCAAAAGACAGGATCAGAGAGAGGATTTCATCCTCTGTAAGTTTGAAGAAGTATTTTTCGTAAAGCCTATTGAAAAAAGAAATTTTAACCTCATCACGGCTGAGCAGAAAGAGTAACCTCTTTGCATCACGCTCAACCATAAAAATATCATCTAATTTTTCATCCTGAAGTAAAGACCATACCGCTTCAATAGCAACAGCCTTTTCTTGGACGGAAAATCTGCGGGAGGATAAAAATCTAAAAAAAAGGTCTTTATTAAGCATTCCATCTCCTTAGAGTGTATCTGAGCTACTTGAAAGTATCTTTAGAAATAGATGATAAATAAAACCACTTTCGGCCACCCGAAAAAAATAAAGGATTGACAATAATATAATAACTAAGGGGACTACGTAACTTATCAGGCGTGGATAAAGTTCTTCACGATTATCAGCTTTCCTTAAAGTCAGCTGCATGAAGTATATAATACCAAAGAACAACAGGACTCCGTCCCATTTTTCAAAAAAATATATGGCGCGCATATGTTACTCTGATTTCATCGTTGCCCATAAAGAGCTGCCATGAAACCCAGCATATATTTCAAGTTTTTCATTTCTCACGCGCACAAATCCGCCCAGTGAGGGGCATCTTAATGAAAAAGCATGTGATTTATTTTCAGTCTTTATTTGCCAGAGGGAATGCATAGTGGAGTCTGTACTGCAATATACCTGAGGATACAGCTCACAGCTGTTACTGCCTTTGCTGCGCACACCCAGCCACTGGTCAAAATCCTCGTTCACACTGACCTTGAAGATCCCGTAATCAAGGCCGATAGGTATCCATTTTAATGTACAAATACATGAAACATCAGTGTTAAAAAATCCAACAGGAAGGGGCCCTCCTTTTTTTGAGCGAAGGATCTGGAGGGGCAGATTGTTGTCCAGTGAATAGAGGTTAATCACGCATTCCTTACTGAGTTCCGGCGGCACGTTGTTGACCGGAAATCCCTTAAGGGATTTTTCATTAACTAACTTTTGCATATAACTGCCCCGTCACATTGTATAGCTGTTTACTTCTTTTAATGAATATAATGTACTCAGACATGTTCTTTCTTTGCTCACTACCTTTTCAGGTAATATGAAATACGCAGAGACAAGCAGCCTGTTGACCTTAAAACTTCCGCCGGGATAATAATTACGGAGATCGGAAATCACAGGCTTCATCGAGTCAACAGTAGCTATGCCAGCTATATTTAATTGAAGTTTTGAAACTAAAGGCCGGACAACTTTCTGTATTTTCTTTACTTTTATAACACCAGTGCATTGATAATGAGAGTTTATAAAAATCAGCACAGGATAATCCCCTTCTTTAACATTTTCAGTGACAGCATCCCCATAGAAGTATATAGAATTGTCTGGATCTGAAACTGATTTTGAAAACTGGTTTACCGAAGGTTTAACCGCGCAGGCAAACGCAACAAGTCCGAAACAGAGTAACATTAGAATTTTTAAATTCACCATGGTATAATGGCCCTGCCCCTCTTATATGAATCCTGAAAAGGCGTATCTGTCAGGTCTGCCTGCCGTCTGGTTTGCTCAAGTCATTCCGGCGTCGTAATGATACTGAATCTTCTTTTGTTCATTTGTTAACGTCCCGTTTCTCCGCTAGCTTGCAGACATTGATGTTACATTTTGGACCTTAATGACAACTTCAAATTATTATGCTGCTACTGCGCTTATATATAGATACTTATTGCGAGAAAAGATTTTATTCGTTGTGTATTAACTGCCTTAAGCGAACTGATAATTTTTATCGAGTCTGATAGTGGAGATAAAATAATGGGAGGATATTATGTGGCGGGATTGATTGATTTTAAAATTTTATATATATCAGCAGGTTATTAATAGATTGTTTTTTTTTGACAATTTTCATAGACACGCGGTCAGGATTGACTATGATGTAACAGATAGGTCCAAAATGTTAACCTTTTTTTTGCCATAAACCCTTAAACCTCATCGTGTTACTTGCCGTATAGAGAACCGTGTGCCTGATGTTTTTGTGTCCCAGATAATCTTGTAATACACGCGTATCCGCGCCTTTATCCGCCAGACTGTAGCCGCATGCATGTCTGAGCATATGCGGATAGACGCCGATGGTGAGTTTGGCGCTTTCCCCTAATGATTTGATAAGAGTATATATTCGCTGCCTCGAGAATGGACGCCCGTCACGATTGGGAAAAAGATAAATGCTCCCGCCGATGGTTGTCATTTTAGCCCTTACTGCCAGCCATGCCTTAATAAAGTGAATCTCTTCATCAACCAATGGCTGGTTAGTGGAAAAGCTGTTTTTAGATCGGCGGACATACAAGGTTTTTTCATCTATCGAGAGATCGCTTATAAGCAGGTTTCTTGCTTCACTGACCCTAAGCCCATGATAAAAAATGAGTAATACCATACAGGCGTTTCTTTCTGGCATCTGGCTTTGCTCAGCGGCGTGCAATAATGCGTTGATTTCAGTGAAAGTTAAGTGCTTTCTTTTTTTCTTCATATTCATACTGGTACATCCTGTAATTGGTGATAATTAATTTTTCTTCGTAATGATGTATTCACTATCAACTGGCTTGAAAATTTCACAATCTTCTCATAATCCTTTTTTTTAAGTTAAAAAATTGACTTGCTACACTACCCTCTGTTACTGGTTAGTTTTGTGTAACAAAGGCGGAATGATGACTACGGCACAATATAAAAGAAAATACTTAAACCATGATGAAATAACTCACCTGTTGCGTGCGATAAAAGACTCCCGGTTAGCTACAAGAGATAGATGCATGATATACCTGTCCTATATACATGGGTTAAGGGTCAGTGAACTAACCGGATTAATGATGTCTGACCTGGACCTTCAGTCGGGTAACTTATTTGTCCGCAGGTTAAAAAAGGGAATGTCCACTCAGCAGCCCTTAACTAATCTAGAAAAGGATTTACTGTGTGAATGGCTGTCGTTGAGAAATAACTTTGCCTCAGATTCTTGTCCATGGTTATTTGTTACCAGAGAAGGGAACAGGATGACGAGACAGCGATTTTATTATCTTTTAAAGCAGCTCGGGGTGGATGCTCGTCTGACGATATCCATTCATCCTCATATGCTACGCCATTCATGCGGATACACGTTGGCCAATCATGGAGCTGACACACGCCTGATACAGGATTATCTGGGACACAAAAACATCAGGCATACTGTAATCTACACCGCAGCTAATGCCAACCGGTTCAGCCGGCTCTGGCAGCAGGATAAACAAACGTTCTGACATATTCTATCCGGGACTTGCGCTCTTTTTACTACCAAAGGACATGCCGCGTCATTTACCCGGCCCCGTCTTATGAGGGTCAGGCCGTTGCAGGCGCGGTTTATCCTTTAATTTCTTTTGTGCTTTATATGTTGTTCACGGAACGACATTATCAGTTACCTTCGTTTCAGTTTCTTACCTGAACGTCTTTATATTTTCTACCCGCCGTACCCGTTTTCCCTAGAGCATTCACTAGACGGCTGATGGTGCTGAGACCTATTCTTCCTTCATCAGGGCCGCCTTCTGTGTTTGTCAAAAATTCAGGTAAGCAATCTGTATTCATGAATGACACGTTTCAGGATCTTGCCGGCTGGTCCTGAATATCCTTAATGGTGCTGCCAGTGAGTTACCATTACTCCGGTATTACGCGCACATCCCGGCTGTGGGTCTACATTCGGGATGACCGCAACGCGGGGTCATAGCTTCCGCCTGCGTTCTGGTTCGCGTATTCGCCGGGCCGCAGGGGCGTTCAGGGGGAGAGCGTGTCGTGCTGAAGGAGACACGGGAAGACGGATATTACGAGGTGAGTGGTACAGCAAAAAATCGGGGTTTAACGACCTTAAGAAAAAGTCGATCACCAAGGATAAAGGATGTTACAAAGCGTTCATCCAGTCCCCGAACACCCGTCAGCCATTTCCCCGGACCGCACATATGTTGGTGAGACCTGTTTACGGAGCGTGGGATGATGTTTCGCAAAAAGACCTGCCCGCTTAAAGAAGTGGAAAAATAAGCCGCTACTGACGGAGCGGGCACAAAAAGCGCATTAGAAAAATTCCCGTATGTAGCACGCGGCTTTGTGTTTCCGAGTAGGTCTGATGCTAAAGTTTAATGCAACCGCATCAGGCAGCACCTGAACAATACTCAACCGTTGAAATGATTTTAGCCTCTTGATAAGACAGTCTGATACAGGCAGCAAATCATCGCAGCTTTACCTTACTGCGATTAGCAATTTCCTGCAGCAGAGAGGCCGATAGACGGGGATTTTTCCTGCCAGCATGTTTGATGCCTGGACATATAAAAGACCATAAAGGCTGCTCAGGCCGGGTTCATTGCGCTCAGTTAGATTTTTACCTGTTCATACCGCCTAGGCAGAGAATGACAGAGCGAGTAACAAATATCTGCCCCGCGAGCGTATCCTATTTCCTGCGGGTTGCCGGCTCAGCGGCCGTATGCATGCATCATCTGCTGACCAAAGGCTTCCGCCCAAGGCTGCCGGACCTCCCTCCAATCCGGTTTGATAATCGGGATCATCGGCCCTCATAAGTCGAGGAACTGTTTTTCACCGGTGATATGATGCTGACGTATATCGCGTTTTTGCTGCTTCAGCCACTCACCAAAGAGGTTACAGAACTGGCGGTACCCGTTGGTGTTTTCGCCAGCTTCCTATTGATATTTCTGCCAGAGCAGGATGTTGGTCATACCTTTATGTTTCAGCTCCTGATGGCGCTGCGGGAAGTCGGGCACCTACCCCTTTCCGGCATCTGTCCGTGAAGGATAGCTGGTAAGTCACCCGGAATACCGGCGCAAACCCATGCAGGCGGGAAGCGCTGAATTCTTCATCAAGAGCGCGCAAGGGTCCGGACAGACCGGTCTCATGGCTGTTCTGTCATAAAGTACGCCACTCCAAGGTGGCTCTGTTCTGGTGGCGAAAGTCCGGAAGGTAACCCCGCCTGGTAAAATTTCTCCCTGCGGTGTTCGAACCTGACGCATAGTATTTTCTGTGTCTTCGGCTTTACTGTGGTCGATTCAGCCTAGGTATTTCAGGCACCAGCGCAGATTTTTTACAGTATTGCAATCAAAGGGAGGAAATAGCTATGTATACAGGTGTTAAATACGGCACGGATGAACGCTTTATTTTTCACCGGCGGGAAGCTGAGAAGCGCCGCTTGCTTCATTTATGGAAAGATGGCAGTACGGAAATGGCGTCTGGAAGTAAAGATGTTCGTCTGAGTACGCATGATTTCTCCCTTAACAATCAAATGAGTCAACGCGTTGCGCGAGCGTTGGGGTCCTGCGGAGCTAATTCGCTGAATATTTGGCATGAAAAAACGGGAAGCCGGTAGGAGGTTTTCTACACAGATGAAGCGTATTGAGGAGGCTAATGGGCCATGAAAACATCGCCGCGCTGTTAGCGCTGGATGAAAAAAACAGCCAGACATTTTAATTAGTTCGGGTGACTGCTCATTCTGTCATAAGGGATAAGGTAAATTCTAAGCATCTGATATATCAAATATTTTCAAGGAGCCAGAACTGTGCATTATGACATTTTATCTTTAACCTTACTTCTTTTCATTAATGGGTTATGGATGTTACGCCGGGCCATTTTATTTCATTATCAGGCAGGTAATAATGCTGCGGAAAGATATCGTTCACCGAGATTGCGTCAGATTGCCCGGGCAACCATGATGAAAAACTCAGCAAGAAGTAAACGCAACCGATATACGACAGGTGCTCTTCTTTCGCTAGTCTTGGCTGGTGTTCTAGTGAGCTATCTTTAAAACAAGCAGGGAGAGTTTTTATGGAACAGGTAATCGGAAAAGGCAGTGCCGGATGGGCCATCGCTCCTTCGTGAATGCAACAGGGCTGTCCAGAACTTAACTTAAATATCCGGTTTGCATCCTTCGGCACGCCTTGGCTGCTGGTCGAGCGCAGAGGCAGCCTGCGCTCGATAATCGATACCTCGGCTTAATCACCATGCTTCCCCGGATATACCCAACGTACAGGAGTATATGTCATTACGTTTTGCCGTAAATCCGTGGAATATTCTTAAAATGAATAAAAGGTATTGCACAAAAAAATATATTCAGGCATTGTCCGCCCCCCATGCCGGTACGGGGCCCGCCAGACGGGATCATGGAAGATTATTACCTTCTCTGCCGGTATGGGCCACATTAAGAGCCAGCACAAATTCATTGCTCGCATTATTATTGTTTTTTATCAAAAAGTTGCGTGGTTTCTATGCTATCCCTTATGCATTAATAAGAAGTTATATCATTTATAGTTATCATTGTGTCATTAATGCCATCAACAACCTTCTTTGTGGGGTTATTTCTTTAAATATCAGTTATTTAATTTAGCACAAGAGCTCTCATCATGGCTGGAATTCTGCCTTCATGCACTAAGGGGGAACTTATTTTTTAAAAAGGAATCTCATTTATACAGTGATATTTCCTTGTAATAAGCATCGTCCACCTCTGGCTGTTTATTCACCCTTAGAAAAATATCCAAGTCAGCGACTGAGCACCAGGTGGGCCTTTTCTTTTTTCACTCAGTTTCTCCTTAAATCAGTAGTCGAGATAAGACGCTTTATCAGCATGGTGAGGCCTGAGCCCCGGGAATGGGGTAGTGCGCACCCTTTTTTAAGTGATACAGCAAACAGGAGCAGAAATGGGCAGGAATGATTATTTAATGCGGCTTCGTCGTTTAAGCAGTCTCGACACGCTTGAGAAGGTCATTGAAAAAAAACGGTATGGTGAGATGACTACCGAGGACCATTTTACCTTCAGCGGAGCTGCCGACCACCGTCTGGCCGAGCTGATCACGGGACGTCTGTATGACCGCGTGCCCCGGCCAGTATGGAAGTGGGTGAGATAACGATGAAAGAAAAACGCCCTGCTGCCACGGAGATCGATAGCCTGAGTGAGTACGAACGCTTTCTACTTGAGGCACTATTAGAGCTGGCGGCAGAAGAGGCTGGAAAACCCCTGAGCGCGGCCGCAAAGCGTGCTGTAATTTCAGCGTTCCTGGAAAACCTGCGCGCCCGAGGTTAGCGCAAAATTACGGATCACAAAGTTCCGGAGTTAGTCACTGTGAACCGCCACTGTTTTCCGGGAGAGTGCTTTGTATGTGAACTCAGGCTGCCAGATCCTTATTCCCGATCGAGGCATAATAGACCTGTTCCGCTTCAGCCGCTGCGTGTACGCCAGCGACACATACTGAGAACCTTTATCTGAGTGATGGATGGTGCCCTTGGGCCGCCTGGCCCACAACGCCTGCTCCAGCGCATCCAGCACGAATGTTGTTTCTGTCGACGACGATACCCGCCAGCCCACGATACGTCCGGCGAACACATTGATGATGAACGCCACGTACACGAAGCCCTGCCAGGTACTGACGCAGGTAAAATCAGCCACCCACAGCTGGTCCGGCCGTTCAGCCACGTACTGATGGTTC
>Ga0153917_1001075_pt1 | contig 12803 bp, 15 predicted proteins | sample TSFL001MetaG_FD_104695 | JGI IMG/M metagenome (GOLD analysis project Ga0153917, IMG submission 104695) | Attine ant fungus gardens microbial communities from Florida, USA - TSFL001 MetaG | ecosystem: Host-associated > Fungi > Mycelium > Unclassified | place: USA: Florida, Paynes Creek Historic... | reverse complement strand
GGGTCTGCATGTCTTTAATGGTGGCGTTAGCCAGGCCGAGCTTTTCAGTGGCCTTATCGCGCTGATCTTGGTAGGTGATGGCGTTGCCGCGGTAGTAGTTAATCGCCCAGGCCATGGAAACAAGCAGACATATAACGATAGCGCAGATGATTGCTGTTAATCGACTCACTGTTCTATCCCCCAGCACGTCAGCGCGCTTTCCTGGTCGCGGCGCTCAACCTGACCATAACAGCCATTCTTCTGTCCTTTGGTCAGGCGGCAATCACGGCCACCATCTTTAATCCACCAGCGGATAGCTTCACAGGCTCCTTTCCGGTCACCAGCATTGATACGCTTGTAGAACGTCGAGGGGATACATTTACCGGGGCCGATGTTGTACGGACAGAAGGAAGCAATGCCCACCTTTTGCGGCGCTGTCAGTGGGACCTTGATATTCTGGTCGACCCAGACAAGAGCTCTGTCTCGCTCAATGGCGTTCACTTTCTTACATTGCGCATCAGTAGCAGTCATGCCTTTTACGACGCGCTTGCCGTCGATAACTGTCACACCATGGCAAAGTGACCAGACACCACCGGGATCCATCACAGCAACGAGCGCATTGCCTTCTTTTTCACTGATGAACTGGTCAAATAGCACAGGGGCAGAAGCGCCAGCGGCGATCAGGGATAGCATGGCGGCGCTGAGTTTTGCTCTTGTCGATGCCATGTTAATTATCCTGTGGTGGTGCGGTGATGTAGCCCTTCTTAAGGGCCTTCTCGTATGCCTTGGTCTGGCGTCTTTTGAAGTAAAGGTTGGTCAGGTATGTGGCGATGCCGATAAGAAATCCGCCAATCACTGCAACCTTGTTCCAGTCGAGGTCGTGCAACCATTGCAAAATGCCGCCTCCACAAATAAGACTGCCGGACACGCAATACGAGACTGCGGATGCAATTTTGTCAGGCATATATCGGATCATCTCTATCTCCTCGCGTAATGGCGGGAGCTGTGTGTAAGGGGTCAGGCCCTCGGGACGATTTAACAAGCAGTCATGTCGATGATGGTTCCCGGAGCCTGAAATAAAAAAAGCCCGCTTTTGATAGCGGGCTAATGAGTTGACTATTTGTAAGGTAGGTGTGAGTAAGACTTATGCTCAGAGGTGAAGCTGTATCGGCTGATTCACTATCGGTCCAGGAGAACCACCGGGCATTCAGTTACTTCCCACAACTCAAAGCGTAGCAGCAGTTTGCAAAACCATAAAAAAAGGCCTGCGTTTTATGGCAGGCTCTCAAGGAATTTGAAACTTGTATTGTAGTTGTCATGGTGCCGGGTGCCTCCCGGTGACTCTACCCCAATCAGCAAAGCCGCGCGCATACCTGCAAATAGCAGTCGACTGGAACGCCCTTTCGCTTAGAAAGGATTCACCACAGAAATAAATTACGCTGAAATTATTCCTGCGGTCAATGAGATTAGACATCGCTTCCTGAAGGAGGTCTTACAAATGAAAAAACCTCGCCGAAGCGAGGCTATTTGAATTTGAGGCACCTCATCCAACAAACCACCCGAGGTTAATTGGATTTTGACGAGATGCTTTTGGATGAGCGCTGAACTCAAAGGTCAGTATTTTCACACAGCAATTTTGCAAAAAGCAGCGCCCATTCAAAACTGGGTCGCTTTTCAGTCACTCCGGGTAACCCATCATCGCAGACCGAAAAGCTTTAACTGGAGCGGGCAGCGGGAATCGAACCCGCATCATCAGCTTGGAAGGCTGAGGTAATAGCCATTATACGATGCCCGCATATGGTGCCGACTACCGGAATCGAACTGGTGACCTACTGATTACAAGTCAGTTGCTCTACCTACTGAGCTAAGTCGGCATTGGTCCGCCACCGGGGCCTCGAACCTCGTACTACAACATTTAGTTGCCGCTCTTCCCGATGAGCTAGTGGCGGTCTGGTGGCCCTTGCTGGACTTGAACCAGCGACCGGGCGATTATGAGTCGCACGCTCTAACCAACTGAGCTAAAGGGCCGGGAGCGAGATGATACATAAGTCAAACTAACCACGCAATATCAATGGTTTTTATGCTTGCCATACATCCAGCCAAGCATCATAAAATAGCTACTCAGCCGGAGAATGGTTAGAACCAGGGTTATCTTTAAGGATATTATCTAGAAAGACAGACTTGATGTAATCAATTACGTCTAAATATTTATCCTTGCCGCTCACGCTTGAAAATGTTTTTTCATCAAAAAAGCCCATACCTGTCACAATAAAAGTTATTAGGCCATTGACGAGACGAATATTGATTGTAAATGACTCAACCCTTATATCATTTTTAGATGAATCATCAAGGACTGTATTTACACTTACAGTTATACCATCATGAGGATGAACATTTAAAGAATCAGCATCGCTGAGTATACCTTTTGACAAAATGCTCACATACTTACGCTGATTCCCTTTGCCATCAACAAAACTCTCGCCAGGAAAATCAAAAGAAGCAATATATTGACTCATAAATTCGCGGAACACACTTCGGAGTTGCTCATCATGTTTTTCAATAGCAAGCTTAACTTGTGCCCGTTTCTCTTTGAAATCATTAAACGATGTCATATGAAAGCCTTTTTAAAATGCTAAAGGTAACAGTATTACATTTGGATGATAATCAGAAAACCCTACCAATAGACAGGGTTAAATTTTTATACAGGTAGTCTTTGCGGTTTTCCCATATGATATGCAACCCGGCTGCTTTTGCTACCGTCTTCCCAGATCGTGGTGTTTTCGGTAATCATTAGGATTACCCAGCCTTTAGAAAGACCCAAATTGACTTGCTCAACATCCTCAACGATCCGTACTTCTTGAATCTTGCTTAACAGGCTTTCATCTGTGCTCATCAACTGACCCTCAGTAGAAAAAACACAACATATCAAACGAGCGGTGTAAATACCTTGCTGTAGATAAAAAAACCCGCACTTAGGCGGGTTTAATGTCATGCGGGCGCTACATCCCACGATTTAAATACTACACGACAACTTCGGACAAAATCAAGTTTTACGTTGTTAAAATTCTAAATATTGCTGCCTTCTTCCCTTAAATTGGTAGCCACCTGAAACTCCCTTTCTGCTTTCGTCTCTTCCTGATGGCAGATGTCCACCAGAACCGTCAGAAAAGGTTTCCAGTTACGAGTCCATGTTCTGACATGCAGATCCGGGACACGCTTAAGTATCGCTTTATAGGCAGCTGTAGACGGTACCGCAGAGAATCCATCTCCACCGCAGCGTTCGCAGGTTTTAAACACCGGTGCGCCGAGGTCTTTGGACGCTTTTCGGTCGATCACCTCACCTTTACCACCGCACCTGCAACGCGCATTAACCACTTTCTTTCCTTCACACGTTCCGCAAACCCTTTTCACCAGTTCATTCTTTATCTTCGGGGCCACAACTTCGGTACCGTCGGCATCGAAAATGCCGGGGTGTTTAATCACATCCTCATTCCCGGAGATAAACCCGGTACCACTACAGCTGTGACACGTCACGCTGGTAGCCGCCGAACGGGAGTAATCAGCAAAGGCAAATTGCGCCAACATCTGCATACACCATCCGAACTGTCCACCAGCTGCTTTGCGAACATTCTTTGGTGCGGCTTCAATCGCATATCGCGCCAGCGCCTGAACTGCGAGCTGTTCATCCGTTTTGCTGATTCCCGCTTTACCGAAGAATGCCGCCAGGCCGAAGCGCGCACGGCTGGTGGTAGTGCCAATCGCCGTCATTACATCTGTTCCTGTAAGGCGGTCCGGAGAGGTTCCTTTCACGTCGTCGCTGATGTGCATTCCCTGAGGACTGAAGTGTTTTAAGGATGCTTCCAGTTTCATTCTTCACACTCCCCTACCAGGTTAAGAATCACCGCTGCGCCGTGGTTCTCCATGTATTGGCCCTTTTCACTTTCAAGGAACCAACGACATACCTCGATAGCTTCAGCTCGCGTCACGGGTTTGATGGTTGCCAGCAATTTTTCAAGGTAACGCTCACGGTCATGTACGGATTCATGATGATCGGAGTAGCCGTATTCGTGTTCGAGCTCGTTCCCGGCAGTGTTGCGCGCCCAGTAAAGCCAGTCCCAATAAATCAGCTCACGGACTACATCCGAAAGCGTGTGTGGCTCTGGCAAAACATCACGATAACCATCGACAAATTCCCGGCGCTGATCGTCAATTTCGTTAATACGTCCGCCGCTAATGCTGCCAGCTTTCCTCTCGCTCAAAGTCCAGCCCCAACGGAGATCGTCGATAAATTTCAGGGAAGACTTGATTACGCGCTCGGCTTCCACATCTTCGAGTGCTGCCTCATAGCTGCCGAACGTGGCCCTGACTGATGCTGCTCTTTTGATGTTCTCCCGGGCGTTCTTGATTGCTTGTGCCGGGTTATCCATTCCGATGGTACCGAAAGCAACCTGGAAAGGATCGCCACCATTCGCCAGCAGATAACGCGCGTAACGTTCCTCGGCCTCTTTTGGGGAGATTTTAATTTTCTCCAGCGCGGCTTCGGCTGCGTCCAAATGTACGGGTTCGTTCAGACAAATAACCTCCAGCACCCAAAGATAAGCGTCAGTCTGCTTATGCCCGGTGATTCTCCGTTGCTCGGGCAGAGGCTTGATGTTTGCGAGGGCGGTGCTGTGCGTTTCCGTCGGAATGGTGAAAAGTGTCTTATGGTCATTTTTGTCTTTGCGCATCGTTATACCCTCGTCACGTTGCTGGCTTCCCACTCGAGATCAAGCTCGCTTTGCGGCTTACCGACCAGGTAGTTAAATGGTTTTTTCTCGCCTTCCAGGAACTGGTGAGAGCGAGAGTCGAAATTAGCTCCGATGTCACCGATCCACCCTTCCCCTTCTCGTTGCTTCAACAAACGAATCATTGAGGCGGGAAGATTGATTGCGGCTTGTTCGTCTTTGTCGAGGCTCTCATAACCCATGCGTTCAGCTTTTCTCTGCGCCAGCTCGCGGGGAATGTTGCGCCAGACGGCCATTACGTTGTCGGGCATATCCGTTAAAGCACCGGTGCCTTTTACGTCCATTTTTCCTGTTGGAGCGGAGTCGTTTGTTTTTCGGGCGTGGGTAACCAGCAGGACGTGACAGTTGTGCTCATTCTTGAAGTCACACAGCGTATCGATGAAGTCCTTCTGACCTGTGTAGTCTTCTTCGTCCAGTCCGCATTTCGCCAGGTTATCTATGACGAAAAGCTCAATGCCATAGCGACGCCGGGCATAGGCAAAAATCTCAAGAAGCCGGTCTGCTTTGGCCGTTCCGGTGAGTTTGAATACCCAAAGGCGGTCAGAAAACCATTCGTTAGTCATAATGATTTCTTCCCGCTTCGGTGAGGAAGTACAGATGGTTTGCCGCGTGAGTCGGGCAAGCATCTTGCCTGGTTTAAGCTCCAAAGAAGCAATACAGGTCCTGACGCCCTGACTCATCGCATCAATCGCAATATGTCCAACGAGCTCTGTTTTGCCATGCCCATTCACGCCATTTACGAGGGTCAGCTCACCGGCACGGAACTTAAAGTTGTTGTTCAGCGAAGCCCATGGGCTTGTAAACAGGCCAGTATCCCGATGTTCGAATGCCTCGATAGTTTCCTGAAGCAAATCCCCTGCAGAGCAAAGCTCATCGGGATCGAAGAATTTGGCTCGCTCCATGAATTCCAGAATGGAGTCGCTGTCCATCCCGTTCATCAGGCAATCGTTGATATCTTTGTGCGGAAGTTCAACCATGCGGCAACGATGCTCACCAAGACGTCTGGCGATTTCTTTTGCAGCTTCACGGCCTACATCGTCGTTGTCCAGGCACAGCCAGATTTCCTGGAAGCGATCGAGATTGTGGTATTCATATTCAATCCACTGCTGCTTGGCCCCCTTCCCACCGCCAAATGGAACAGACAGGGCATCATAGCCAAGCTGCGTAAAAGTCATGCAGTCAATCTCACCCTCGCACAACACTACCAGACGGGTGTTTTTATCCAGTGCCTGCCAGCCAAACAGGCATGGTTCACAATCAGCTTCAGCCATGATCAGCTTTTTGCCGTTTGGCCGTTCGGTACCAATACGTTTTATCTGCAGCAGTTCGCCGTTCCGAATGTACGGGAATGCCACTGCAGGCACCTCGCGGTTTTCGTCGTGGTACCAGACCACCGCGTCTGTCACTTTAAAACGATCGGCTGTTTCTCGGGTAATGCCACGCGAAGCAAGGTAGTCGTAGCATTTGCTGGCCGATTTAACGCCCTTCCTCGTCGGGCGAGAGAACGTTTTTTTCTTTGCTTCGAAGTGGTGGTCGTCGTCTTTCAGGCCAAGAAACTCTTTCGCTTCTCGCATCGCATCATGCAGCTGACAATTACGCACCAGCACCCAGAGATCCAGCAGATCACCGCTGTCACCGCTGGCGAAATCAGCCCATGACTTTTTACCACCGATATTAACCTTGAGGCTTTTACCTGAGTCACCGTTAGTATTGCCGGCACACCACTCTTTCCCCTCCAGATGTCCTTTCGGAAGGAGAAATTTAGCTACGCGCTCGGCGTTATCCCATAATTTTTCTGAGAGTTCAGCAGGGGTCATTACACACTCCTCAAATCCAATTTAACAAAACACCACGACACAAAGTCCTTGCGCAAAACACCATGGTTGTATCCGGCCACAAGCAGTCTTTTGATGAGTGTTTTCATTTACGTTGTCCGCCACGACTCAAACGCTCAATAGCAGCCTGATTAATAAAAATCTCAGATGAACCGTCATTTGACGGAGTGAACCATGAGTTTGATGCTGAGCCTCCCGGAGTGGAGGCTCCTGAAGAATTCGACGTTACGACTGGTTTCTCATCATTCCAGCGCTCACCGTTCAAATACGTAGCAGGAAGTAACTTGTCGAACCCAAGTTGCTGCGCCCTAGCTCTTATTCGAATGTCATCAGCTAGCAGTGTGGCGAAGTCCTCTGGTGTGCCATGGTTAGATTTTTTCCATTCCTTAAATTTTGTTTGAAAAGCAGACCTAGCCTTGACCTTTGCATCCTTACGAAGTCCAGCCATCCAAAAGATATTTTCAAATGCTGCTTCAACTGGATCACCGCTGTCGTCCCCATTCTTTGGTTCTGACTTTTCCTGCGCAGGTAAACTTTTCTGTTCATCTGAAGCATCACCATTTGTCCGAGGAAAATCGGACATTGTATTTAGTTCCTTTCCTTTCCCTTCCTTTCCTTCCTTTCCTTCCTTCCTTTCCCCTTGGTACGCGTCATCATCGCGTGGTTCACGCGTGCCTATCGCGCCACAACTCGCATCAGATAAGGGTTTCAGGATTTCACAGCCAGAAATAGCCGGAAGCTCAGATTTTGACTCTTTATTGTTAATAACCTGGTGGTTTTTGAACGAAGGAATCACGCCATACTCACCCGTGTTATTAGCGTACTTAATGAGAAAGCCACGCGTATTTAACGCGTGAAGTACGCGTGACATATCAACTTCGTCGTAAGGAAGAATCGCAGCTTTAAGCCTTAAAGGCCGCCATTTAAAGCGACCTTCCCGGTCGCATTGAGTCCAAAGACCTATAAAGGTCAGGCGAACTGGCAATCCTGTTTCTTTCTCAAGTTCGAATAACTCATCATGCAGGAAGAATTCGGGTTTAATTGTTCTAATGCGCGCCATAGTTCCCCCTTTCAGAATGGAAAGAAAGGACCATGTAATAGACTACGAAGTATCGTCTCTTTTTTATGAAGCTCTGCTTTTCAGGTTTCATAATTACGCTTCTCCATTTCTCAGGTCGAGTAAGTCCCCAACCTGATGGCTGTATTTGTTCTAATAGCGGGTAATAAATTACTGGTTCAGTTTTTCTTGCGTCTGGCTTCTCTCAAAACTGAATCAGCTTCACCAGCGTTGAATTTCAATGCAGCGGCAATACCAGGGAGATACATCAGCATTTCACCGATATTGCGGAGATCTTCTCTAGCTGATTTATCATCGTAATCGGCATTATCACATGCCCAGAAAATCACGTTCCCCATGGAGCTGAGACCAGACATGATTCCATCAAAGGCATCATGAGAGTTTGAACTTATTTTATTGAGTTCATCCAGTGATTCATTCCTTGAACAGGACCTAGTGAGAATTTGTTCAATCTGACTCATGATTAACCTCCGCGTCCTTCACTGACAGCCAATGGTTTGCGTACTTGAGCAATTTGGGCTCTTCAAGATTGTCTAGCTTATGGCCTCCATGCTTTACAGCTTGTTCCAGCCAATCTTCTAACAGTGTGAAAAAACCAACAATCTGTCCTTTAAGCGCATCCTGTTCGTCAGTAAGTCTCCCGGCAGAAAAACCTAAGCCACACATATCCATGACAACAAACTGTAGATTGCCTCCTAACCCTCTCCCATTCTCACGTAAATATTTGAGGTAAATCATTCCAAGAGCCTTTCCTGACTCACATCCGCCAAAATAGCCACCATCTCGCGGAACGCACCAAGAGTTGTAGCCTGGTTTACCCTCTATTCGGTCCACAAAAGGAAGCCTGGCCCAAATAGAGCTACGATTTTTGTGAAACTTGAGTTGAGTTGATTTAGACATTGGCCGCCTCCTGAATAAAAAGGCGACCAGTGGAAGAGAAAGTGTAAAACTGCATAGATGCCTTACAAACATCAAAACCAGATGATGCTTCGACAATCAAACTGCAAAAGTTTGCAAAAAAATCAGTTTGGTTTAATACCAGGAAGCAACAATGATATTTTTTTTCAGGGCGAGTTTGGGTATCATGATAACATGCCATAATGTAATCCTTAGTTACGTTTTGGTTAGAGGCCCAGCCCGGACGGCCATCCGGATGGGCTTCGCACTGCACTAGGTGTATTTCACCTTCACTAAAAAGGCTACTCCATGGTGAAATACACCGCAAGCCTTTTTTTAATATTTTTTTAGCGTATACTGACATACACCTAACCCAAGGAGTGTCAGTAATGGCAACAGGTGCAAAGAACGCGAAGTCGCAAATGACCACTGTACGTATTCCCCATGATGTGATGGAGGACATAGAGTCACTCAAAGAGGATGGCGAGAGTACCGCTGGTTTTTTAGTTACTGCAGCAAAAGGCGAAATCAAGCGTCGGCTACGCAAGAAGTCTAAAGGCGATCCAGAATCGTGATCGATCTGACTCCCAAAGGCAGCGTTCCTAGCGCTGCCTTCTTCCTGAACAGAGTAGCCAATAAGCATTAGCGAACCTCCAAAGATTTACCGCCGCCAACGAAATCCAGATTCAACTGACTGAGGCTTTTTACCAGAGATTCCGCTTTATTTAGCAAAACCAGATCGTCCTGACGTTTACGCAAACGGCGGCCAGCGTCACTTGAGTCTTCATCTGATACCTTACGAGCTCCCGCTACAATTGCCTGCAGTTCTTGCACTGAGTAATTAAGGTAGCCATGAGCCTGGCGATCTAACTCTTCCATGTAGTCGTAAACCTTGGCCTGCAGCTCATAGCTATAACTCATTGCCATCAAGCAGGCCTCACGTTTGGGGTACTGGTAGCAGGGAAGCTCACGCCCTGTGCTATCAATATACTGAGCCAAAAATTTGGCTGAGTATCCCTCACCCAAAACCTTCGGCGATTTGGCAAGGATGTGTTTGTGTTGAATCTTCGTATAGCGCTTGCATGGGAAAGTTAATCCTTCTGCTTCGGCTTTCGCTTTACGCTCGGCATTGATGTAATCGACCATTTCTAAGCTACTCATAGTCGGCGTAGAAATGCCGTGCTGACCGATTTTAGGTTGAGCGAAGTCCTCCCCAGTCGGGGCATGAAATTTAGTCATGATGATTTACCTGTCTTTAATTAGCTGATAGCTGTCGTGACATTCAGATCTTAACCAGATGTTAATGCAACGGCACGCAACAAATACACATAGGGGGTTCTTACTCAGGCAACCTCCTTACGCGATTCGTCGATGCGCTGGTTAATCCAGTCATCGATTTCACTTTCGACAAAGGCAATGGAGCGGCAGCCAATTTTGATAGAGGATGGGAATTTACCCTGACTCATAAGGCGGTATAGCCAAGCCTTGGAGTAGCCGGTTCGGCGCTGAACTTCAGACAGACGAATAAGTGATTTACTAGGTTTTAACATACTCCCTCCAGTTTATGTGAGTTGCCATTAATAGAAGACAGAACACGATGGAGGGTATGTAACTAGTTTTGAAAAAATTATGCATTGCATGCAAAGTGATTTTTTTGCATGCAATCATATCACATTGATTTGTATTCCTTTTTACACATAGCGAAAATACCATTGACAGTTCTTTCACTTAAACCAGGTATCTTTTTATCAGCAATGCGTACGGCAAGATCACCTTGCGTCCATTTCCTTGCGCTTGACGAGGTTATCTCATTTAAGGCAGCCCCTAGAGTTGTTAAAACCAATTTCTCAGGTATTTTTGATTCGTCTTCGGAAAGTTTTCGTTCAAATAAAGACATATTAACTGGGGACATACCCAGCTCGCATCCTACTGGTAACCCGCCTGCAGGAAAATAATGTTTTTCATTGAGTTTAAATTTGTCAAGAATATTAATTTTTGTTTCCGATGAGCTGTCTGAATTCATGTCACGGATGTATTCATCATCAAATTTTTCTTGTAAGTTATAGAACTCACCATCACTTCCCCTTAAAATCACACCATCTAAGTTAGTAAGCTCCTCCATTTCTCTTTCTCTATTTTGTTGGATTAGCCACATTACATCAATTCTTTCAGCCCCGAGCATAGGAAGTTCGTAAATAGTTTCCTTGAGGTAACCTATCCCACCGTACCCCCATTCAACCATTTTTATATTTTCACAATAGTAAGAAAATGTTTTTTGATGTTCAGAAAGACCGCTACTTGCCTCAGAGGCAAGAAATTCTTCGTAATATTGATAAATGTATTTTCTTTCCTCCTCTAAATATCCCTCATCTTTTGAACCATCATTTCCATAACGGAAAAAACTTTCAAATTCAAAAAGTTTTTTTAAACGTATTCCCATTGGGGTTTCTTTCTCATACATTTTCCGAGCAATGTACTTTTTATCAAATGGAAATTTAACTGAAAGTATTAATTCTCCTTCAAGAGCAAGCTCCATCAGATCTAAAGCATTCACTGGCTCATCAAGAGCAATTGACAACCTAATCGCGGCCTCGTTTAAATCGACCCACTTTTTAACCTTTAGTAGTTTACTTTCTATCATTTAACGCCTCCCTACAGGCGAAAAAAAATTTCTAGCTGATCGAATTCATTTTTTAATGTAGTGATATAAGTCACATATCCCGATTATCGTCTACTGGAGTAAACATGTCCAGAATGGACTGTGCATTTATACAGTAAATATTCATGCATTCTTTTTTTGAACCACTACGCCAAGTTCATCAAGATAGTCCGCATACCATTGAAGCATCTCACGTCGCCCATCAATGTACTGAGCATGATTATAGGTACCACGTATTGTGTTTCTGTCAGAATGTGCCAGCTGTGCCTCTATCCAGGCAGAATTGAATCCCTGTTCATGTAACACAGTGCTCATGGTATGCCTGAAGCCATGGCCAGTAGCTTTGCCGGCATAGCCGATACGTTTAATCACCTGGTTAATGCTGGCTTCACTCATGGGCTTACCTGCGTCATTACGCCCCGGGAAAACATACTTTCCTCTACCGGTAATCTCTTTGAGTTCGAGCAACAGCTCCTTGGCTTGTTTCGGTATAGGAACGAGGTGTGGGCGGCGCATCTTCATGCGCTCTTTTGGGATTAACCAGAGATCTTTGCTCAGATCAAATTCATGCCACTCAGCAGCACGAAGTTCGATGGTTCGGACACTGAGGTACATGAGTAGTAATGTCGCGATGCGGGTAATTTTACTGCCGCTATATGCGTCGACAGCTTGTCTGAAAGGACCAAGTTGAGCTGGTGAGAGATGAGGGAAATGTTGCTGTTTGGGGGATTTCAGAGCTCCTGCCAAATCAGTGACTGGATTGTACTCGGCCCTGCCGGTGATGACAGCATAAGTGAATATCTGGCGGCAAGCCTGTCTCGTTTTCTTGAGCTTATCCAGGACACCCCGTTCTTCCATCTTCTTCAGAACTGAAAGCATGTCCATTGGTTTAATATCGGTAATAGCTTTTCTACCGATATAAGGGAAGATATCTTTTCGCAGATATTCGAGAATATCGTCAGCATAACCGGAAGACCAATTCGGTTTCTTATGTTCATGCCATTCAAGTGCAAGAGACTCAAAACTGTTATTCACCGCGAGTATTCTGGCTTGCTTCTCCGCCTGCTTAACCTCAGACGGATCTTCACCATTAGCGAGTAATCGCTTGGCTTCATTTCGCTTATCTCTCGCCTCAGCGAGGGTTACATCAGGGAAAACGCCAATAGACAGGAGCTTTTCTTTTCCTGCCAGGCGGTACTTCAGACGCCAGTATCTGGAACCATTCGGGTTAACTAGCAGGTACAGGCCACCGCCATCCGCCAGTTTGTAGGGCTTGTCCTGAGGCTTAGCTGTGCTTATCTGGCGTGCCGTTAACTTCATTGGGGGTATCTCTTTCCATTGAACCTGTATATACCCCCGAATGTACCCCCACTTCGCTGTGGATTTCAATATAATTTAGTAGACGTAGGGAGAGCGAGATTTAGCTGAATGGCTTGGTGTTACTGGATTGAGTAGACTTTGGGAGACGTTAGTAGAAGTGATAATGGCACGCCCTGTAGGATTCGAACCTACGACCTACGGCTTAGAAGGCCGTTGCTCTATCCAACTGAGCTAAGGGCGCACTGAGAAGC
>Ga0153917_1001073_pt1 | contig 12820 bp, 9 predicted proteins | sample TSFL001MetaG_FD_104695 | JGI IMG/M metagenome (GOLD analysis project Ga0153917, IMG submission 104695) | Attine ant fungus gardens microbial communities from Florida, USA - TSFL001 MetaG | ecosystem: Host-associated > Fungi > Mycelium > Unclassified | place: USA: Florida, Paynes Creek Historic... | reverse complement strand
TGCTCGGATCGCGACCCCTCGGGCCGGCGCTCCCCGATCCGGGTGCCCAGCGCTCCGCGAGCAGGAAGCGGAGCCGACGTTCCCCGTCGGTGACATGTCACTCATATATCTGTCATCACGCTAGCGCCGTTCCGGTGGGACGGACAAGCGCTCGACGTGAGCCCATCCGCCGCTCATGACGCAGGGTACGCGGTGGGAATGCCGGACGAATGGGGAGCCCTCCCTCGCTGGGACGGGCGAGAGCCCCTCGCCCGGGCGGCCGGGCGACCGCATCCGCGACGACCCGACGTGCCCGCGGGGCTCGGAAACGCGGAGATCCGCGCGGGATCGCCTCGACTCGAGCGTCGAGGCGATCCCGCGCGGATCCGAGGGTCCGCGACGGACGCCGGCTAGTGCGAGAAGTCCTGGGAGATCTCGGCCAGGGTCCGGCCCTTCGTCTCGGGCGCGAGCCACTGCGACAGCGCCGCGCCCACGAGCGCCACGCCGGCCGCGACGACCATGCTCGCGCCCATGCCGATGTGGTTGATCGACCAGGGCAGTGCGAACGTGCCCAGCGCCGCGCCGATGCGGCTGAAGGCGGCCGCGAAGCCCATGCCGATGCCGCGCAGGTGGCCCGGGAAGAGCTCGGCCGGGTACACCTGGGTCATCGTCGTGTAGCCCGCGTTGAAGAAGGAGAACGCGAGGAACAGGGCGAGCACCACGATGGAGGGAGCGTCGGCCCAGAGGCCGATGACCAGCAGGATGCCGGTGCAGAGCCACTGCCCGGGCACGGTGAGGATCCGGCGGCCGAGCTTGTCGATCAGCAGCACCGTGAGCACGACGCCCGCGGCCGCGAGCGCGGACAGGCCGACGCCGCCCGCCCAGCCGCCGGCGAGGCCGAACTGCTTGAGCACCTCGTCGGCGAACGTGGCGATCGCGAAGTAGGGCGTGACGGCGCAGAACCAGAAGCCCGCGGTGAAGACCGTGGTGCGCCAGTAGTGCTTCGAGAAGAGCATCCCGAACGACGCCTTCTCAATGGCCTTCCCCTTGGCGGCCTGCGCCTCCTGGATCATCCGCAGGTCGATCTCCGTGGTGATGCTCTTGTGCATCTCCGCCGATTCGACGTAGCGGCGGGCGATGACGAGCGCCTCGTCGCGACGGCCCTTCGTGATCAGCCAGCTCGGCGACTCGGGCAGGCCGATCCGGGCGATGAACAAGGCGAGGGCGAGCACCGTGCTCGTGCCGATGACGATGCGCCACGGTGCGCCCGCGTCGTGCAGGAGCGTGCCGATGATGAACGCCATCATGAAGCCCACGTACCAGGCGATGAGGGTCAGGCCGAGCAGGCGCCCGCGGAGCTTCGGCGGGGAGAACTCCGACAGCAGCGGTCCGCCGATGGAGTACTCGCCGCCGATCGCAACGCCCATCAGGAACCGGATGATCACCAGCTGGATCACGGCCCCGTCGCCCGAGGTCACGAAGAACTGCGCCCCCGAGGCGATGACGAACAAGCCCATGTCCACGAGGAACATGGACTTTCGGCCGAACTTGTCGGTGGCCCAGCCGGCCAGCGGGGAGCCGACGAAGATGCCGACCAGGGGGCCCGCGGCGATCAGGCCGAGGGCGAGGTCGTCGAGCTGCAGGTCCTCGCGCATGAGGCCCGTGACCGGCCCGATGATGCCGAGGATGTAGCCGTCGAGGAACATGCCGCCGATGAAGACGGCGACGAGCCGAATCATGAAGCGGCGCTTGAACTGGGCGCTCGTCTCCGGAGATGCGGCAGAGGCGGCGGGGGCCGTCGCGCTTCTGTGATCGTTCACATGGAATCCGTTCTGTCTCCGCGCGGATCTCGTGGATCGCGCGGGGCGCCGGGCACCGTTGCCGAGGCGCAGGATCGGCCGCCGTCTTCGACGGCCGATGGACGAGGCCGCGGGCTCGACGCCCGCTGATCCCGCCCTTCAGGACGCACAGGATGACGCGAGCGTCATCGCCGGTCGATGTTCGTCGCGACGAGCGAGGCACCCATGCCGTTCCTCGCCGTGCTCAGTGCCGACGAACATCCGTGCTCGAGCATCGCGTGATCTCGACGAAGGCTCATGACCGCGCCGCCTCGGGAGGGTTTCCCGGGACGAAACAGCGGAGCCGTGACATTTCATTCATATATCAGGATGCAGGATAAAAGAGGCTCCTCTGCTCGGACAAGAGCGCGGCCCCTACCGGGAACGCCATCATCCCGCAGAGTATGCGGCGGGAATCGCGGACGAGGGAAGCACGCGAGCCCCCGACCGGCGTGGCGGTCGAGGGCTCGCGTGGCCGGCCCCGGCATCCGGCTCGAGGCGGAGATCGGAGGAGGCGGGGCCGAACGGCGAAGGGCTACTTGATGTAGCCGTTCGGGTTGAGCACGTACTTGGTGGCGGCGCCCGCGTCGAACTCGGCGTAGCCGCGCGGAGCGTCCTCGAGCGAGATCGCCTTGGCGTTGACGTTCTTCCCGATGGACACCTTGTCGTGGAGGATCGCCATCATGAGCTGGCGGTTGTACTTCATGACCGGGCACTGACCCGTCGTGAAGGACAGCGACTTCGCCCAGCCGGTGCCGAGGCTGAGCGAGAGCGCGCCCTTCTTGGCGGCCTCGTCGATGCCGCCCGGGTCGCCGGTCACGTAGAGGCCCGGGATGCCGAGGGCGCCGCCCGCGCGCGTGATGTCCATGAGGTCGTTGAGCACCGTCGCCGGCGCCTCCTTGGCGCCGTGGCCGTGGCCGCGCGCCTCGAAGCCGACGGCGTCGATGCCGCAGTCGACCTCGGGCACGCCGAGGATCTGCTCGATCTGCTCGAGCGGGCCGCCCTTGGTCAGGTCGACCGTCTCGCAGCCGAAGCTGCGGGCCTGCGCGAGGCGGTCCTCGTTGAGGTCCGCGACGATGACGCAGGCGGCGCCGAGCAGCTGCGCGCCCGTGGCCGCGGCGATGCCCACGGGACCCGCACCGGCGACGTACACCGTCGAGCCGACGCCCACGCCCGCCGTGACGGCGCCGTGGAAGCCCGTCGGGAAGATGTCGGAGAGCATCGTCAGGTCGAGGATCTTCTCGAGCGCCTGGTCGCGGTCGGGGAACTTGAGGAGGTTCCAGTCGGCGTAGGGCACGAGCACGTACTCGGCCTGTCCGCCGACCCAGCCGCCCATGTCGACGTAGCCGTAGGCGCTGCCCGGACGGTCCGGGTTGACGTTGAGGCAGATGCCGGTCTTGCCCTCCTTGCAGTTGCGGCAGCGGCCGCACGCGATGTTGAAGGGCACGGAGACGATGTCGCCGACCTTGATGAACTCGACGTCGGAGCCAACCTCGACGACCTCGCCGGTGATCTCGTGGCCGAGGACGAGCCCCTCGGGAGCCGTGGTCCGGCCGCGGACCATGTGCTGGTCCGAGCCGCAGATGTTCGTCGTGACGGTGCGCAGGATGACGCCGTGCGGGACCTTCCGGCCGACATTGGCCGGGTTGACGCCCGGACCGTCCTGGAGTTCGAAGGTGGGATAGGGCGTATCCACGACCTCCACGACCCCCGGACCCTTGTAGGCGACTGCTCTGTTGCTCATCGTCGAGCCTCCGTTCGCGTGACATGTCAGTTGTTCATCAACTGATGGGCCGGAGTCTGGCGAGTGGGCGGCCGAGCTGTCAACCTTCGCACGACACCGTGCGGGAACTCCGTCGGACCGGGTCAGGCTCCGTCGGCGAGTCGCGTGCTCAGGATCTCCTGGGCGCGGCCGCGCAGCGTCTCGACCGACTCCCGGATGAGCGGCGAGCCGAGGCCGCCCCGGCGCACCACGGCGACGATCTTGCGCACGGGCCGCGCCGGGCCGGTGATGCGCACCCGGGCCACGTTGTCGAAGCCGGCACCGCTGACGAGCCGCGGCAGCAGTCCGCAGCCCATGCCGGCGCCGACGAGCGCGAGCAGCGTCTCCCACTCGACCGCCTCATGAGACACCCTGGGCGTGTAGCCGGCCGCCGTGAAGGCGGCCGTGAACAGCGCGTGGTAGGGCGAGCCGACGGCATCCGTGATCCACTCCTCGCCGGAGAGCTCCTCGAGCGTCGCGGAGGGGCGCCCGGCGAGGCGATGACCGGCGGGCAGGACGACGTCGAGCGGGTCGTCGAGGAGCTTGATGTATTCGAAGCGCGACTCGTCGTCGCCCGTCGCGGCGGCCTGCATGGCGACGATGACCGCGAGGTCGAGACGCTCGGCCGTGAGCAGGTCGAGGCAGCGGGCGGGATCGGCCTCGATGACGTGGACGCGCACGTCCGGGCGCGTCTCCCGCAGGTGGGCGCCGAGCGGCGCGAGCAGGTTCGACGCGGCCGTCGAGAAGCCGCCGATCCCGAAGCGGGTCTGCGTCTGGCGCCCCTCGCTGAGGGCGGCGGCTCGGATGCGCTCCCACTCCTCGACGAGCGCGTCGGAGCGGCTCACGAGGTACTGCCCGGCGGCCGTCAGGCGCAGCCCACGGCCGTCCTTGACGAGCAGGGTCATGTCCAGGGCGCGCTGGAGCTCGCGCAGCTGCGCCGAGACGGCGGAGGGCGAGAAGCCGGTCAGCTCGGCGGTGGCGGCGACCGTCCCGCAGGCGGCGAACGTCCGCAGGGTCGCGAGGCGATGATCGATCATGCGCCCATTGTGCACAAAAACAATCAGGAGTTTGCACTTCTCTCGCATATCCGTACGCTCGGACGCAGACAACGAAGTCGAGCGTTCGCGCTACGGATCACGCACAGGAGATCGCATGACCTACATCCTGACCAAGCCCCGCGACGGCAAGTCATCCGCGTCCGCCTCCCTGATCTCACCGGAGACGGCCGAGATGCTCGGCGAACTGCTCGAGCGGCGGCGCGAGGGGTTCTCACTCGAAGGGCCCTTCTACACCGACCGCGGCATCTTCGACGCCGACATGGAGGGCATCTTCGGCAAGTACTGGCTCTTCGCCGCCAGCATCGCCGAGATCCCCGAGGCGGGCGACTACGTCACGGTGGACTTCGGCCCCTACTCCCTCATCGTCCTCCGCAATGACGATGGCGGCGTGAACGTGCTGCACAACGTGTGCCGCCACCGCGGCGCCCGCGTGCTCACGGCCGACAGCGGCAGCACCGGCAACCTCGTCTGCGGCTACCACTCGTGGACCTACGCGGCCGACGGCACGCTCATCCACGCCTCCACCGCCCCCAACGAGTCGTTCGACAAGAACTGCTTCGGGCTCAAGCGCGCACACAGCCGCATCGTCGCCGGCCTCGTCTTCGTCTGCCTCGCCCCCGAGCCGCCGATCGACTTCGACGACGTGATCCCCGTCATCGAGCCCTACCTCGCCCCCCACGACATCTCGAAGACGAAGGTCGCGTACCAGCAGACCATCATCGAGGAGGGCAACTGGAAGCTCGTGATGGAGAACAACCGCGAGTGCTACCACTGCGACGGCCACCCCGAGCTCGCCTGCTCCCTCTTCCCCACCTGGGGCCTCAGCGACGGGCTCATCCCGCCGCACCTCGAGGAGGTCTGGCAGCGCAACGTCGAGGCCACCAAGGCGCTCGAGGAGCGCTGCGAGCGCTACGGCCTGCCCTACGAGGTGATCGAGGAGCTCGACACCCGCATCGCCGGCTTCCGCATCTCGCGCGAGTCGATGGACGGCGACGGCGAGTCGTTCTCGGCGTCCGGCCACCGCCTCTCGAAGAAGCTGCTGGGGAGCCTGCGCGACTTCCGTCTCGGCCGCTGCTCGCTGCACCTGCAGCCGAACTCGTGGTTCCACTTCCTCGCCGACCACATCGTCACCTTCACGGTCTTCCCGATCGACGAGGGGCACACGATCGTGCGCACGACGTGGCTCGTGGCCGACGACGCGGTCGAGGGCGTCGACTACAACGTCGACGAGCTCACCCACGTCTGGAAGCAGACGAACCTGCAGGACAAGAACTTCGTCGAGCTGTGCCAGCTCGGCGCCGCCAGCCCCGCCTACGAGCAGGGCCCGTACATGAAGAGCGAGTACCAGGTCGAGGCCTTCATCAACTGGTACACGCACCGCATGCGCGAGCACCTCGCATGACGCTCAGCACCTCCCCCTCCGCCGCACCGGAGATCTCCCGCATCCAGGGACTGGAGATGCCGTGGAACCGGGTGCTCGCGGATGCGGCGAGCTCCGCCGTCTCGGCGAAGGCGGCGCGCGCCCTCGGGCCGTGGCAGCCCCAGGAGTTCCTGGCGGAGTGCGTCGAGACGATCCCCGAGTACGGCGACCTGATGACCTTCGTGTTCCGCCGGGTCGACGGGGCGCCGCTGGCGTTCCGCTCGGGGCAGTACCTCAACATCCAGTTCCCCGTGAACGGGCCGGACGAGGAGCCGGTCGACCGCAGCTACTCGATCTCCAGCGCCCCCACCCAGCCGTGGACGTTCTCGATCTCGATCAAGCGGGAGGAGCAGGGCCTCGTCTCGCGCTGGGCGCACGAGAACGTGCGACCCGGAACGGTGCTCGACATGCTGGGGCCGGTGGGCGCGTTCCACCTCCCCGACGCCGATCGACGCGCCCGCTACCTGCTCCTCGCGGCGGGCGCCGGCATCACGCCGATCATGTCGATGGTGCGCACGATCCACACCCTGCCCGGCCAGGTCGACGTCGTGCTCCTCTTCCACGCGGCGCGGGCGGGCGGGTTCGCCTTCTCCGACGAGCTCGAGTACCTCACCTCGGTGGACACGCGCTTCAAGGTCTACTACTCCCTCGGCGACCGGGGCGTGCCCGGCAACTGGGAGTGGATGGCCGGCCGGCTCACCAAGGACATGGTCAACGAGGTCGCCCCGGACGCCAACGGCCGGCAGGTCTACGCCTGCGGCCCGGAGGGCTACCTCAACGGCGCCGCGGAGATCCTGCGCGGCGTCGGCGTCGACGACGTGAACATCAACATGGAGTACTTCACGGGCGACCGGCAGACGATCCTCGAGTACGCCGCCGAGGTCGCGATGGCCTCGACCTTCGCCGGGGAGGCCGCGTCGGACGACGCCGAGGCGGAGCCCGAGCTCTACGGGCCCGGGTCCGACTTCGATGCGGCGGGACTCGGCGCGCCCGAGGGCACCGCACCCGCTCCGGCGCCGGCGCCCGCCGAACCGGAGCGCGTGGAGGACATCGACACCTCGAGCTTCGAGACGGTCGGCACGGGCAGCCTCACCATGTCGTTCGTGCGCAGCCGGCTCAACGTGCTCATCGACCCGGAGGAGCGGATCCTGGGCGTCGCGCAGCGGGCGGGCATCCGCATCGGCGCGAACTGCCAGGAGGGCATGTGCGGCTCCTGCAAGTCGGTCAAGCTCGCGGGCGACGTCGAGATGAACCATCTGGGCGGCATCCGGGCGCGCGAGATCAACGCCGGCAAGTTCCTGCCGTGCTGCTCCACACCGCTGACGGATCTCGTCATCGACGCCTGAGCGGCGGAGGCGGATGAGCTGAAGGGGAGGGCGCCCGGTCCGATGGACCGGGCGCCCTCCCCCGTTCGCGCGTTCCGCGCGCGACCTCGCCCGAGCGGGCTCGGGCGCCGGTGCAGGCCTCGGAGCGCGTTTGAGCACTCGCTGTTCTGGCCGGCGAGTTCGGCCCGCGGATCCGCTTCGTAAGAACGAGGTCGGTGGAGCCGGCCTCGGCCATATGCCCGAGGCGAGCGTGCATGACCTCGTTTTTACGAAGCAGCACCCAGAACGCGTTTGAGAACGCGCTCTCAGCGACCAGCCGGACCGCCGTCAGCGGGTTCGCCGCCGCGATCGGCCGGCGGCTCGTCGCCGGCATCCGCAGCATCCCCCTCGCTCACCTCGTCCCCCGCGGGGAGCGGCCAGGCGGCCGCCACGACGCCGACGCCCGCGACGAAGCTCGCCCAGGCGACGCCGTGCAGCGCCCAGGCGAGCGGCGTGCCATCGACGACGTCGGCCGCGAACGGCAGCAGCGGCCTGGCGAAGAGCCAGGCCGCGAGCACGCCGATCAGGAGCGCGCCGAGCGCCATGCGGGCCGTGCGTCCCGTCCAGCCGGCCTTCCGGATCGTGGGCATGCGATGCGCCGCCGATCGCGCCGGGCTAGGCCGACGCCCGCCGCGTCGTCACGCGACGGCCCCGGAGGAATCGGCCGCCGACACCGCCGTGAGCGCCGCCTCGGCCATGGAGACCACGTTCGAGACCAGCATCGCCCGCGTCATCGGCCCCACGCCACCCGGGTTCGGCGAGAGTCTGCCCGCCACCTCGGCGACCGCCGGGTCGACGTCGCCCGCGAGCTTCGCGGCGCCGGAGGGCGTCGTGCCGACGCGGGTGACGCCGACGTCGAGCACGGCCGCGCCGGGCTTGATCCACTCGGGCTTCACGAGGTGCGGCGAGCCGGCCGCCGCGACGACGACGTCGGCCTCGCGCACCGCGGCCGCGATGTCGGGCGTGCGCGAATGGGTGAGCACGACGGTCGCGTCGACGCCCCGGCGCGTGAGCAGGAGCCCCAGCGGACGGCCGACGGTCACTCCGCGGCCGATGACCGCGACGGTGCGGCCCGCGAGCTCGACGCCGCCGCGCTCGCACAGCTCGATGATGCCCGCCGGCGTGCAGGGCAACGGCGACCACGAGCCCTCCTGCTCCCCCGCGACGCCGAGGACGAGCCGGCCGAGGTTGATCGGATGCAGGCCGTCGGCGTCCTTCGCCGGGTCGATGAGCTCGAGGATGGCGTTCTCGTCGACGCCGTCGGGCAGGGGCAGCTGCACGATGAAGCCGGTCACGGCCGGATCCTCGTTGAGGGCGCGGACGGCGTCGGCGATCTCGTCGAAGCCGGCGGATGCGGGCAGGTCGACGCGCACGGAGGTGACGCCGACCTCGGCGCAGTCGCGGTGCTTGCCTGCGACGTAGGAGTGCGAGGCGGGGTCGTCGCCGACGAGCAAGGTGCCGAGGCCCGGGGCCGCGCCCCGTTCGCGGAGCGCGGCGACGCGGGCGCGGAGCTCGCTCTTGATCTGGGCGGCGGTGGCGAGGCCGTCGAGTGCTGCGGCGGTCATGACGTCGTTGTCCTCTCGTGGGGAGCAGAAGGCGCCGATCTCCCGGTTCGCGGTCCGCGCTCCTCGGAGACACCGGGGTTCGACTCGCGGACGCCTGCGCGGCTGCTTGCGCGGGCCGGCGATCGTCTTCATAATGAGTAGCACGATACGCACAGCGTGCGTATCACGCAACGTAGTGATCGCTCGAAATCACGATGGTCCCACGGAACAGAGGAGTTCTCGTGCCCCACGCCACCACGTCCGCCACCGTCCTCGACGCGCCGTCGAGGACGACCGGCGCGCACCTCGTGCTCACCCTCTCCTGCACCCAGGCGCCCGGCATCGTCCAGTCGGTGACGGCCTTCCTCTACGAGCGCGGCTTCGACATCGAGGAGCACCACCAGTTCGACGACGCGCACCAGGGCGGCCTCCACCTGCGCACGGCCTTCGCGCTGCAGCCCGAGCCGGGCGAGAGCGACGACGCGCTCGCCGCGAGGCTCACCTCGGAGTTCGCGCCCATCGCCGAGCGCTTCGGCATGTCGTACGCCTTCCGCACCGACCGCGCGCCCCGCATCCTGCTGATGGTCTCGAAGGCGGCGCACTGCCTCAACGACCTGCTCTTCCGCTGGCGCGGCGGCACCCTCGGCGGCGAGATCGTCGCGGTCGTCTCCAACCACGAGGACCTCCGGCAGATGGCCGAGGCCGCGGGGCTCCCCTTCGTCGTCGTCCCGGTCACGGCCGACACGAAGGCGCAGGCGGAGGACCGCCTGCGCGAGCTCGTCGACGAGTTCGATGCCGACCTGGTGGTGCTCGCCCGCTACATGCAGGTGCTCTCCGACGAGCTGTGCGCCGACCTCGCCGGCCGGGCGATCAACATCCACCACTCGTTCCTGCCCGGATTCAAGGGCGGTCGCCCCTACCACCAGGCGTACGATCGCGGCGTCAAGCTCATCGGCGCCACGGCGCACTACGTGACCGGCGACCTCGACGAGGGGCCGATCATCGAGCAGGAGGTGCTGCGCGTGAGCCACACGGCCGACCCGCGCAAGCTCGCCACCCTCGGCCAGGACCTCGAGGCGCTCGCGCTCTCCCGGGCCGTGAAATGGCACTGCGAGAACCGCGTGCTGCTGCAGGGCCACCGCACGGTCGTCTTCAACTAGCCCAGCGCGGGCGGCCCGCGAGCCGCCTCATCCAGCACGGCGCGGCGACGAAGCCGCCCGCATCCGTTCATCCGAACCGAATCGAGGAACCATGTCCCAGACCCCCCGCGTCGTCATCATCGGAGCCGGCGTCGTCGGCGTCAACATCGCGGACGAGCTCGTCCAGCGCGGTTGGAGCAACATCCTCGTGCTCGAGCAGGGTCCGCTCGACCTGCCGGGCGGCTCGACGTCGCACGCGCCGGGCGTCGTCTTCGCCACGAACGGCTCGAAGACGATGACCGAGTTCGCCGACTACACGATCGACAAGCTCTCCTCCCTCAAGGGCCCCGACGGCCGCGGCTCGTTCGTGCACGTCGGCGGCCTCGAGCTCGCGACGACGCCCGAGCGCCTCGCCGAGCTCCAGCGCAAGGCGGCCTGGGCCGCGGCGTGGGGCTACGACGGGCGCATGGTCGACAGCGCCGAGGCGAAGCGCCTCTACCCGCTGCTGAACGAGGAGCTGATCCTCGGCGCCTACCACACCGACAAGGACGGCGTCGCGCTGGCCGTGCAGGCGAACCGCATCCTGGTCGAGCGCACCCGCGCGGCCGGTGTCGAGTACCGCGGCTCGACGACGGTCACGGGCATCGAGCAGTCCGGCGGCCGGGTCACGGCCGTGCTGTGCGGCGAGGATCGCTTCCCCGCCGACATCGTCGTCTCCTGCGCCGGCTTCTGGGGCCCCGCGATCGGCACCATGGTCGGCATGCAGGTGCCGCTGCTCCCCCTCGCCCACCAGTACGTCAAGACGAGCCCGCTCGAGGCGCTGAAGGGCCGCAACGAGGGCCCCGCCGGCCTCAGCCTGCCGATCCTGCGCCACCAGGACCGCGACCTCTACTACCGCGAGTGGGGCGACCGCATGGGCGTGGGCTCCTACGACCACCGCCCCATGCCCGTCGACCTCGCCGACCTGCCCAAGTACGCCCCCTCGGAGATCACGGCGGAGCGGATGCCGTCGAGCCTCCCCTTCACCATGGAGGACTTCCTCCCCGCCTGGGAGCACACGCACGAGCTGCTGCCCGCCACCCGCGGCGCGCAGATCGACTCGGCCTTCAACGGCATCTTCTCGTTCACGCCCGACGGCGGCATGTTGCTCGGCGAGTCGCGCCAGCTCGACGGCTTCTACGTGGCCGAGGCGATCTGGGTCACCCACTCGGCCGGCGCCGCTCGCGCCATGGCGCAGCTGCTCACGACGGGCACGACCGAGACCGCCATCGGCGAGTGCGACGTCAACCGCTTCGAGGCCGTGCAGCGCACGCCCGAGTACGTGTCCACGACCTCGCAGCAGAACTTCGTCGAGGTCTACGACATCCTGCACCCGCTGCAGCCGCGGCTCGCGCCGCGCGGCGTGCGCACGAGCCCCTTCGTGGAGCGCGAGGAGCAGCTCGGCGCCGTCTTCCTGGAGGGCGCGGGCTGGGAGCGCCCCCACTGGTACGAGGCGAACGCCGCCCTGCTCGACGAGCTGCCCGAGGAGTGGCGCTCGCCCGAGCGCGACTCCTGGTCGGCGCAGTTCCACTCGCCGATCGCCGCGGTCGAGGCGTGGAAGACGCGCACGGCCGTCGCCATGTACGACATGACGCCGCTCAAGCGCCTCGAGGTCTCCGGCCCCGGCGCCGGCGAGCTGCTGCAGCGCCTCACCACGGGCGAGATGCTCCGCGCACCCGGCGCCGTCACCTACACGCTCCTGCTGGATGCGGCCGGCGGCGTCGCGAGCGACATCACGGTCGCCCGCCTCGACGAGCAGACCTACCAGGTGGGCGCCAACGGCGGCATCGACGACGTCTACCTGACGCGCGAGGCGAGGCACCAGAGCGAGGCCGACCCGACGAAGTGGGTGCAGGTGCGCGACACCACCGGCGGCACGTGCTGCATCGGCCTGTGGGGCCCGCTGGCCCGCGAGGTCATCACGCAGATCAGCGACGACGACTTCACGAACGCGGGGCTCAAGTACTTCCGCGCGAAGCAGGTCTCGATCGCCGGCATCCCGGTCACGGCCATGCGCCTCTCCTACGTCGGCGAGCTCGGCTGGGAGCTCTACGCCTCCGCCGACACGGGCCGCTTCCTGTGGGACGCCATCTGGGAGGCGGGCCAGAAGCACGGCATCGTCGCCGCGGGCCGCTCGGCGTTCAACTCGCTGCGCCTCGAGAAGGGCTACCGCTCGTGGGGCACGGACATGACCACCGAGCACGAGCCCGTGCAGGCGGGCCTCGGCTTCGCCGTCAAGGCCACGAAGGAGTCGTTCGTCGGCAGCGACGCGCTGCCCGCCCGTCAGGCCGCGACGACGAAGACGCTGCGCTGCCTCACGATCGACGACGGCACCTCGGTCGTGCTCGGCAAGGAGCCGGTCTTCGTCGACGGCCGCGCCGTCGGCTACGTGACCAGCGCCGCCTACGGCTACACCGTCGGCCGGCCCATCGCCTACGCCTGGCTGCCGGACGCCCTCGGCGTGGGCGACAAGGTGCAGGTGCGCTACTTCGACACGCTGGTCGACGCGACGGTGACGGCCGAGCCGCTCGTCGACCCGGGGATGACGAAGCTGCGCGGCTAGCCGTCGCGGCGCGAACAGGGTGGGAGGCCCTCTTTCGGATACGTCTGAAGGAGGGCCTCCTTCCGCGTTCGACGCTGCATCCCGGATGGGCCCACGAAAAGAGATCCGCTGTAC
>Ga0153917_1001071_pt1 | contig 12835 bp, 12 predicted proteins | sample TSFL001MetaG_FD_104695 | JGI IMG/M metagenome (GOLD analysis project Ga0153917, IMG submission 104695) | Attine ant fungus gardens microbial communities from Florida, USA - TSFL001 MetaG | ecosystem: Host-associated > Fungi > Mycelium > Unclassified | place: USA: Florida, Paynes Creek Historic... | reverse complement strand
TGCGGCCCCAGGCGTCGGCGGCGGCGTGGGCGGCATCCAGGGCTTTTTCGATGTCTTCGGCGGTGGAGCGTGGGAACTCGGCGATCGGCTGGCCGTTCACCGGGGAGGTGTTGGTGAAGTATTGCCCCTTGACCGGTGCGACGAACTCGCCGCCAATGTAGTTGCCGTAACGGCTCTTGAAGGAAATCTTCGCGCCTTCGGTACCGGGGTGCGCATAACGCATGATGATTCTCCTGGCTCTTGCTTGTATGGGTTGTGAGGCGTTGTGTCGCTGTGTGCCGCTCAGCAGGCCTGCGGCGTTTCACCCCGCGCCAGGCGCTGGTTGATGTCGTCGATCACCGCTGGCAGGTCGGCGATGGTGTCGATCAGGTAATGGGGGCGGGACGGCTCGAACATCTTGACGATGCGCGCACGTTCCTCGGCCAGCTTGTCCGCCGGCAGCGACTTGTACGCCTGGTAAGGCAGGCCCAGGGCGTTGCCCGAGCAAGTCAGGGCCACGGTCCACATCCCGGCGCGACGGCCTTCGAGAATGCCCGGCCAGGTGTCGTCGACCTTGACGCAGGCGGCGACGTCATCGACGCCCAGGGCGATCACGTTGGCCAGGGCCTGCGCCGGCCATGGGCGGCCGTTCGGGGTTTCATCGGTGGCCACTACGTGGTCGGCGACATAGCCGTTCTGTCTGGCCAGCTCGACCACCTTGTCCATCACCACTTTCGGGTAGCCGGAGCAGGAGCCGACCTTCAGGCCCTTGTCACGCACGGTGGCGATGGCCTCCAGCGCACCCGGGATCAACGCCGAGTGCACGGCGATCTTCTCGATCTGCAATGGCATGAAGCGCTCGTAGATGGCCGTGACGTCATCGTCGGTCGGCAGACGGCCGAACACCGTGCGGTAACGCTCGGCAATTTCAGGCACATCGCACAGGGTGCGGATGTGGTCCCACTTGCCCATGCCCATCGGGCCACGTGCCTCTTCCAGGGAAACGCTCACACCGAACTCGGCGAAGGCCTCGACGAAGATCTGGGTCGGCGCGAATGAGCCGAAATCGACGACGGTACCGGCCCAGTCGAGGATGGCGGCTTGCAATGTGGAAGGCTGTTCGTAGTGCATCGAGGTGGCTCCAGAAATCGCTAAAGGGGTACCGGGAATCCGCGCATGGATCCAGGCTCAACGGTGCTGGGGAGCGTCGAGGCAGCCAGGCAGGGCGCCCCGACAAGGCCGGCTCAGGCAGCCGGGCGTTGCATGTCTACGTCCATCGCCACGAGTGTGTCGGCGATGGCGCGCAGCAACTGGTGGACGATGTGTTCGTCGATCTGGCCGATGCAGCCGATGCGGAAGCTCTCGGCCACGGTCAGCTTGCCCGGATAGATGATGAACTGGCGGGCCTTGAGTTCGTCGTAGAAGCGCTTGAAGTCGAAGTTCGGATGCTCTGGGCTGAAGAAGGTGGTGATGATCGGCGACAGCCAGCGGTCTTCGAGCAGGGTCTTGAAGCCCAGCTCGCGCATGCCGGACACCAGCACGTCGCGGTTGCGGGTGTAGCGCGCCTGCCGGCCCGTCACGCCGCCTTCGGCACGGTGCTGCTCCAGCGCCTTGTGGAAGGCCACCACGCTGTGGGTCGGCGGGGTGAAGCGCCATTGCCCGGTGCGCTCCATGTAGGCCCATTGCTCGAACAAGTCCAGGCTCAGGGAATTGGCACGGCCCTTGGCAGCCTCGAGCACACTGCGACGGATGATCACGAAACCGAAGCCCGGGATGCCTTCGATGCACTTGTTGGCAGACGACACCAGCACGTCGAACGCGATGTCCTGGACGGTCAGGGGCACGGCGCCGAAGGAGCTCATGGCATCGACGATCAGGCTCTTGCCGTGGGCCTTGACCACATCGGCGATTTCTCGCAGCGGATTGAGGATGCCGGAGCTGGTCTCGCAATGAACGATGAATACGTTGGTGACGTCCGGGTTGGCCTTGAGCAACGCGTCGACTTCATCCGGCTGTGGCGGCAGGTAGTCGCCTTTGTCCAGGGTGATGTAGGCGCGATTGAGGTACTCCAGTGTCTTGCTGGCACGCTGCCCGTAGGCACCGTTCATCAGTACCAGGGCCTTGCCGTCCTTGGGAATGGCCGTTGCCAGGGCGGCCTCCACCGAGTAGCTGCCGCTGCCCTGCAGCGGCACGCAGGCGAAGCTGTCATCCTCCACGCCGGCCATGCTCAGCAATTGCTGGCGGACCTCGGCCGTGACCCGGTTGAAATCGCCGTCCCACGAGCCCCAGTCGCGCAGCATGGCCTCCTTGGTGGCCTTGGAGGTGGTGAGCGGGCCCGGGGTCAGCAGGTAGGGCTCACCTAGGGCAGGTTGGGCAAGAGGAAGGGCTTCGGCTTTGGTCATGATCTTCTCCGGCGGTTTTGTTTTTGTGAAGGAGTGATGCATGAGGTGCATGGAAGCAATTCGCACAGGATAAGAAAAATCGATTTATCGTATTTCACAAATAAGCCTGGTTTATTTGTGAGGGCGTTGGTCGCCTGGAAAGGGCCAATCCATCGGATTTCGTGATCGGAGGTTGGGGCCGCTGCGCAGCCCATCGCGACGCAAGGCCCCACAGGGATGGCGCCGAATCAGGGGAATGGCGCGGTGCCCGTGGGAGCGGCCCCGGTTTCTTCGTCGATTCGCCTCAACCCGCCCTGGGCAGATCCGCCAGCACGCCTTCGATCTCCCCCAGCACCGCCGGGTCATCCAGGGTCGAAGGCGGCACATAGTCCTGCCCATCGGCAATCTTGCGCAGCACCGCGCGCAGGATCTTGCCCGAGCGCGTCTTGGGCAGGCGCCTGACCAGACGCACGCGATTGAAACACGCCACCGCACCGATCTGTTCGCGCACGCTGGCGACCAGTTCCGCCTGCAGCACCTGCTCGCCAATACCCTCGCCATCCTTGAGCACCACCAGCGCCAATGGCACCTGCCCCTTGATCTCATCGTGCACGCCGATCACCGCGCACTCGGCCACGGCCGGGTGGCGGGCGACCAGGTCTTCCATTTCGCCGGTGGACAGGCGGTGGCCGGAGACGTTTATCACATCGTCGGTGCGCCCCATGATGTAGACGAAGCCGTCGTCGTCCAGGTAGCCGCCATCGCCGGTGTGGTAGTAGCCCGGATGCGTATGCAGGTAGGCCTGCAGGTAGCGCTCGTGGTCGCCCCACAGCGTCTGGCTGCAACCGGGCGGCAGCGGCAAGGCGATGACGATCGCGCCTTGCTCGTTGGGACCCAGGAGGCGCCCCTCATCATCGAGCACCTGCACGTTGTATCCCGGCACCGCACGGTTGCTCGACCCCGGCCGCGCCGTACTGCCCTCCAGCCCCATGCAGGGCGCGGTGACCGGCCAGCCGGTCTCGGTCTGCCACCAATGGTCGTGTACCGGCTTGCCGCTGACCCGCTCCAGCCACTGGTGTGTACTCGAATCCAGCTTCTCGCCGGCCAGGAACACCTGGCGCAGCGAGCCAAGGTCATGACGAGCGATCAGCTCGCCTTCGGGGTCTTCCTTGCGGATCGCCCGCATGGCGGTGGGAGCGCAGAACAACCCGTTGACCCGGTACTGCTCCACCACCCGCCAGTAGGCCGAGGCATCGGGGGTGCGAATCGGCTTGCCTTCGTAGAACACCGTGGTGCAGCCGTTCATCAAGGGCCCGTAGACGATCAGCGAGTGCCCGACCACCCAGCCGACGTCGGAGATCCCCCACCACACGTCCGCGGCCTGCATGCCGTAGATGTGCCGCATGGCATAGCACAGGGCGACCGCGTTGCCGCCGTTCTCGCGCACGATGCCCTTGGGTTTGCCGGTGGTGCCGGAGGTGTACATGATGTACAGCGGGTCGCCAGCGTCCAGTTCCACCGGCGGCACCGGATAGACACCGGCCAGCGCTTGCTGCCAGTCCAGGTCACGGCCCGGTTGCAGGTTGGCGAGGGCCTGTGGCCGTTGCAGCACCAACAGCTGACGCGGCTGATGCCTGGCAAGCTGCAGGGCACGATCGACCAAGGGCTTGTACTCGATCACCCGGTCGAACTCCAGGCCGCAAGAGGCGGTGAGCAACAGGGCTGGCCGGGCATCGTCGATGCGCAGGGCCAGCTCGTTGGCGGCAAAGCCGCCGAACACCACCGAATGCACGGCGCCGATCCGCGCGCAGGCCAGCATCGCCATGGCCGCCTGGGGCACCATGGGCATGTAGATGATCACGCCATCGCCCTTGCCCACGCCCAATTGCCGCAGCAGGCCTGCCAGGCGGGCCACTTCGTCACGCAGTTGGTGATAGGTGAAGGCCTGCTGCACGCCGGTCACCGGCGAGTCGTAGATCAGCGCCAGCTGATCGCCACGGCCCTGCTCGATCTGGTGGTCAAGGGCCAGGTGGCAACTGTTCAGACGGCCATCGGCGAACCAGCGGTGGGTACCGTCGGGGTTTTCCTGCAGGGTCAATGAGGGCTTGCGGTGCCAGGCCAGGTGTTCGGCCTGTTCGGCCCAGAAGGCGGCGGGATCGGCAATGGAGCGGGCGTAGCTGTGCTGGTAGGTCATGTCGATGTGCAACCCGGTACTTGTTGTTATTGAAGGGCGAACCCCGAGTATGGACCGCCCCCCTGCCCTCGCCATCGGACTTAAGTCGCAACCGATATGCAAGATTGCACGGGGCTGTCGCCCCGCCGCCTCGCAAGGGCCTAGAATAGGGCTCCCCGTCAGCCACCGAGCCGTTTCAATGGATATCGAGCAGGCCCGTACCTTCCTGGAAATCGTGCGCTGCGGCAGCCTCGTCGCCGCCGCCGAACGACTGTGCGTATCGCAGACGGCCATCACCGCGCGGGTGCAGCGCCTGGAGCAGCAACTGGGCTGCCAGCTGTTCGTGCGCAGCCGCAACGGTGCCAGCGTGACCAGCGACGGCGAGGCGTTCGTCATCTACGCCAACCAGATGGTGCAGACCTGGGAGGCCGCCCGCCGCGACCTGCCACTGCCCCAGGGGTGCCAGCAGGTCCTGCACGTGGGCGGCGAGGTGAGCCTGGCCAACCCGATGATGCTCAACTGGGTCAGTACCCTGCACCGCGAGCTGCCCAGCCACGCCATCCGCAGCGAAGTGAGCGATGGCGAATCGTTGCTGCGCAAGGTCGAGATGGGCCTGCTCGACGCGGCGCTGGTGTACCAGCCGACCTACGGTCCGGGGCTGCAGGTGGAGCAGTTGATGGAGGAGAAGCTGATCCGCGTACGCCGGGTCGACCAACCCGACCCTTACATCTACATCGACTGGGGCGAGGCCTTCCGCCGCCAGCACGACGCCGCCCTGCCCGACTGCGCACGCCCGGCGCTCAGCTTCAACCTGGGCCCGCTGGCGTTGCAGTTCATCCTCGAACAAGGCGGCAGTGGTTACTTTCGCACGCGCGTGGTGCAGGCGTACCTGGAAAAAGGCGTGATCGAACGGGTGCCCCAGGCGCCGGAGTTCACCTACCCGACCTTCCTGGTGTACGCCCGCAAGCGTGACAGCGAGGCCCTACAGCAGGCATTCAGCGTGCTGCGCCGGCTGGTGGCAGCCGGTGACAGCGATTGGTCACAGCGCTGGGACCCGGTTATCTGAGCGCTGCGCGGCGGCATTGAGCAGGTGCCGCTTGAGGCCGGCGATCAGGTCGGTCTGGGTGATCACGCCGACCAGATTGTCGCCATCGAGCACCGGCAGGCAGTGCAGGCCTTGCTCGCTGAGCAGCGGCAACAGGCGATCCAGCGGATGCTGGCTGCTGACGCTGATGACTCTGCGGCTCATCACCTGCTCCATGCGCACCACCGGACGGCGGAACATCCCGCGCACACTGAAGCGCGCCCGCGCCATGGCCGGGCCGACCAGGTCGCTCAAGCTGACGATCCCCACCAGGCGGCCGCCTTCGAGCACCGGCAGGGTCTTGAGATGATGGTTGGAGAGCATCTTCCAGGCCTGCTCCAAGGTGGTGGCCGGCGAGGCGAACTGCACGTCGCGGGACATCACCGAAGCGGCGGTGATACCACCCAGGCTGCGTTGCAGGGCATGCTGCTCGGTGGCCAGGATGATGCGCTCGAGCTCATCGCGCGTGACGTCGACGAATTCGCCCAGCTCTTCCAGGGCCACATCCAGGTCTTCGCTGTTCACCCCGACCCGCTCGCCAGGCAACGGGTCGTGGGTGTGGTGCAGGTCCTTGCGAGGCAGCGGGCTCTTGGGGTAGCGCACGCCGGTCAGACGGTTGTAGAGCACAGCCACGCCAACCAGGATCAAGGCATTGAGCACGATAGGCTCGAGCAGATGGTTGCCCAGCGCCGTCAGCCCCGGGTCGGCCAGCACCGCCCCTGCCGCCACAGCGCCGCCCGGTGGGTGCAGGCAACGTAGCAAGCACATCGCCACGATCGACAGGCCCAAGGCGGTGGTCGCGACCCATAGCTCGGTGCCGAAGTAATGGCGCATCAACAGCCCCACGACACAGGCCACGGTGTAGCTGCCCAGCACAGGCCACGGCTGGGCCAACGGCCCGGAATGCACGGCGAACACCAGCACCGCCGAAGCGGCCAGCGGGCCGAGCAGGTGCAGGGCGATCGAGGGTCCATAGGCCATGCTGACCAGGGTTCCGGCGAGCAAAAGTCCAAGCAGCGCACCAATGCCGGCACGCAACCATTCTTTGGGAGGGATGTTCAGGGGCGCAGGCAACAGGCGCTGCAAACGGCTTTCGGGACGCGTGGCAGACATCGGGGCAGTCGATCGTGTTCTTCTTGAATTAAAAAGAAAGCCCAGCCAAACCGGCCTGGGCCCTGTATTGCGAATGCAATAGTTTAATGGTTCCGTCCATGGAGATGGAAACTGGGAAGTTTCATGACGGCGATTGTGCCGGGAGCGAGGGCAAGGAGGCCAATTCAAAAAACTGCGGCTGTACTGCAATTTTTTTGCAGTGCCACAGTCGCGCCGTACACCGCACAGGTCCTGCCAAATCAAACAGTGACGCCCTTGCGCGGCAGCTCGATGCTCACCCGCAATCCACCCGACGGGCTTTCCAGCAATGCCAGGGTCCCACCCCAGGCCTCGACGATATCCCGCACGATACCCAACCCCAGGCCATGCCCATCGACCTGCTCGTCCAGCCGCGCCCCCCGCGCCAGCACCTGCCGGCGCGCCTGCTCGGGAATGCCGGGGCCATCGTCGTCGACCCACAGCTGGTAGCCCTCGACGGTTGGCGCGATGCCCAGGCGTACCTCGCTGTCGGCCCACTTGCAGGCATTGTCCAGCAGGTTGCCGAGCAGCTCCAGCAGGTCCTCGCGGTCCCAGGGCAGCAGCAATCCTGGCGGCACGTCGCGCGCGAGCAGCAGACCTTCGCCATGGATCATGCCAAGGGTCGTGAGCAACCCCGGCAGCTCGACATCGCAGTCGAACTGGGCCCTCGGCAGCGCATCACCGGCCAGGCGCGCGCGGTTGAGCTCACGGGCCAGGCGTTGCTGGATCTGCTCCAGCTGCTCGCGCAGTTGTTCGCGCACGTCGGGCAGGTCCTTCAGGCGCTCGCCACCGGCCAGGCTCAGCAGCACCGCCAACGGCGTCTTCAGGGCGTGGCCGAGGTTACCCAAGGCATTGCGCGATCGACGCAGGCTGTCCTCGGTATGTGCCAGCAGATGGTTGATCTGATCCACCAGCGGCTGCAGCTCGCTGGGCACCTGGGCGTCGAGCTGCGAGCGCTGGCCTTGCTGCAACTGGGCGATCTGCTGACGTGCCCGCTCCAATGGACGCAGCGAGCGGGTCACGGTAATGCGCTGCAGCACCAGTATCAGCACCAACGCCACCAGGCCCATGCCCAGGCCGATCTGCTGCATGCGACGGAAACCCTCGCGCACCGGGGAATAGTCCTGGGCCACGCTGATCGAGATGTCCTGGCCCAGTCGCCGGTAGTCAGCCCGCAAGGTCAGCAGTTGCTGGCCCTCCGGTCCCAGTTCGAGGCCATCCTCAAGGCCCGGCGCCGTCGGTTTGGGCATGTCCAGGTCCCACAGCGAGCGCGAACGCCAGGTCCCCTGGTCGAAATCGATGCGAAAGTAATAACCCGAGAACGGGCGCTGATAGGCTGCCGACAGCCGTCGCTCATCCAGTTGCAACCCGGAAGGCCCTCGCACCAGCGCCACCAGCAGGTTCTCGCTCTCCTTGCGCAGGCCGGCTTCCAGATAGCGTTGCAAACCGACTTCGAACAGCCACAGGCTCGACTGGGCCAGGACCAGGCCAACCACCACCAGTACGGCCACCAGGCCGAGGCTAAGGCGCGCCTGGATCGACTTCACGCCGCGTTCCCGGCATAGACGTAACCCTGGCCACGACGGGTCTCGATCACGCTGCGACCGAGCTTGCGGCGCAGGTGGTTGACGTGCACTTCCAGCACGTTGGAGTCCCGTTCGGTCTCACCGTCGTAGAGGTGCTCGGCCAGGTGGCTCTTGGACAGCACTTGTTGCGGATGCAGCATGAAATAACGCAACAGACGAAACTCTGCGGCGGTCAGCTGGATGTCGGCACCGTCGCGGCTCACGCATTGGCGGCCCTCGTCCAGATGCAGGCCGGCTGCCTCCAGCGTCGGCTGGTTGGCCAGCCCCCGCGCACGACGCAACAGCGCCTGGATGCGCAATTGCAGCTCCTCGGGGTGAAAGGGTTTGGTCAGGTAATCGTCGGCCCCGGCCTTGAGCCCTTCGATCCGCTCGGCCCATGAACCGCGTGCGGTGAGGATCAACACGGGCGTGGCCAGGTTGGCGGCCCGCCACTGGCTCAACACCTCGAGCCCTGGCAGTCCAGGCAGGCCCAGGTCAAGGATGATCAGGTCATAAGGCTCGGTCTGGCCCTGGTACACCGCATCGCGGCCATCGGCCAGCCAGTCCACGGCATACCCCTGGCGCTGCAGTCCGGCGACCAACTCGTCGGCCAGGGGGACATTGTCCTCGACAAGCAGCAGGCGCATTTCAGTCGTCTTCCTCGTCTTTGAGCAGCACGCCGGTGCGGGCATCGAGCTTGATCTCGCGGACCACGCCGGCCGGAGTCAGCAACTCGACCTCGTACTCGTAGCGCCCGTGCTTTTCTTCGAGCTCCGCCTCCAGCAGGCGTGCCCCGGGATAGCGTCCCAGGGCGGATTCAAGCAGGTGTTCCAGTGGCAGGATGATGCCCTTCTGACGCAGCTCGAGGGCTTCATCCTGGTCCAGGTCACGGGCACCGGCCAGCGAACAGGCGGCCATCAGGGCCAGGGCCAGGTAGCGCGCCGTTCGCGGTACATCACGCATCAGTTGTCCCGTTCGTCCTTGAGGACTTCACCGGTCTTGGCGTCCAGGTCCACGTCCCATTCGACGTTCTGGGTGTCACGCAGCTCGACCTTGTAGATGTAGCGGCCGTACTCGTTCTCCAGCTCCGAATCGGTCACGGTGGCGCCTGGGTGCTTGGCCACGGCGGCGGCCTTGAGCTCGTCCAGGGACTTGATGGTCTTGGCGTTGACCAGTTTCACCACTTCATCGGGCTGCACGTCCTTGGCGAAGGCGGCATTGGCACCGAAAGCGAGGGCGGCGGCAGCGAACAGGGCAGTCAAGGTTTTCATGGGTTCTCTCTCCATCGAGATCAGCAAGTTGTCTACGGGGTTAAGACTACTGCGCGGTCCTTAATTCAACCTGAAAACAGCTGGCGGGATGATAGCGCAGCTTGAGCGCTTCGCCTCCCATCCGCGGATAACCGTTCTCACCAGCCCCCTCCAACCTTTGGGAGCGGGCTTACCCGCGAAAAGGCCGACACGGACAATCCCCCTTATAATGACCCGCTTGTTGCCTGCGAGATCCGTCATGAGTGCCATCCACGTCAAATACCCTGCCCTGACCTTCAAGGCTGGCCAACGCGCCTTGCGCCAGATTCGCGAACGCGGCCTGCGGGCAGCCGACGTGGGCGTGCTGCCAGGCGCCGCCGGCGGGCCCAAGCCGCTCGGCATACAGGGGCTGGACCTGGCGCTGTTCGGTGAGTGGTTGCCCTCGGCACCGCGCCAGCGGGCGCTGATCGGTGCTTCGATCGGATCCTGGCGCTTCGCCAGCGCCTGCCTGGACGATCCGGTCGACGGCCTGCGCCGCCTGGGTGAACTGTACACCGAACAGGATTTTGCCAAGGGCGTGACGCCGGCCCAGATCAGCCAGAGCTGCAAGCGCATGCTCGACGACCTGCTGCAAGGCCGCGATGGACAGATCCTCGCCAACCCGCATTACCGCCTGAACGTCATGGTGGTCAAAAGCCATGGTCTGCTCGCCGACGATCATCGCGGCCGCCTGGGCGTGGGATTGTCCTCGGTGATCGCCGACAACCTGCTCGGGCGCCCACGCCTGGCCCGACATTTCGAGCGGGTCATCCTGCACGACGGCCGTGCCGCGCCACCGCTGGAAACATTGACCGACTTCCCATCGCGCTGCCTGCCGCTGGACCTGGCCAATCTGCGCCACGCCCTGCTCGCCTCCGGCTCGATCCCCATGGTGATGGAGGGTGTGCGCGACATCCCGGGGGCCGGTGCCGGCACCTACCGCGACGGCGGCCTGCTCGACTACCACCTGGACCTGCCCTACCAAGGCGACGGCCTGGTGCTCTACCCGCACTTCACCGACAAGGTGGTACCCGGTTGGTTCGACAAAGCCCTGCCCTGGCGCCGCGGCGACGCCAGGCGCTTGCAGAACGTACTCTTGATGACACCGTCGCCGCAGTACCTCGCCACCCTGCCCTATGGCAAGCTGCCAGACCGCAATGACTTCAAACGCTTCATGGGCGATGCGCCCGCACGCAAGCGCTATTGGTACAAGGCCATTGCCGAAAGCCAGCGTCTGGGCGATGAACTGCTGGAGCTGATCGCCACCGGGCGGTTGCAAGAACAGCTGCAAGCCTTGTAGCGAGCATGCTGGTAAACTGCCGGCCAGTACTGATTCCTACAGAGTTACGACAGCGTGGAAATTTTCAAAGAGTTCACATTCGAATCGGCCCACCGCCTGCCCAACGTTCCCGCCGGGCACAAATGCGGTCGCCTGCACGGCCACTCGTTCAAGGTCGGCCTGCACCTGACCGGCCCGCTCGACCCACACACCGGCTGGATCCGCGACTTCGCCGAGATCAAGGCGATCTTCAAGCCGATCTACGAACAGCTGGACCACAACTACCTGAACGACATCCCAGGCCTCGAAAACCCCACCAGCGAAGTGATCGCCAAGTGGATCTGGGACCAGGTCAAGCCTCTGCTGCCGGAGCTGTCCAAGGTCCGTATCCACGAAACCTGCACCAGCGGCTGCGAGTACAGCGGCGACTGAGTGTGCTGGACGGGCGCCTGCGCGGCGCCCTTGGGCGAGCCCGGCGGGCTAGCCCAGCGCCTGTTTGAGGAAGGATGGCGCGATGTAGCGCTGGTAGTGCGCCTCGGAGAGCAGGAAGAACTCGCGGTCGATAGCATCGCGCAACTGTGGCAGCTCCCAGTCGCGAAACTCCGGCAGCAGGACCATGCCGTAGGCTTCCAGGTCCCGGATCATGCGCGCGCCCCGGGCAATCAGTTGGTAGGCCCAGCAGTACTCGGACTGGTGCGTCAGGAAACGAATGGAGCGCTGTTCCAACTGCTGTCGCAGGCGCTCTTTGTCGAACACCTCGAGCTTGGCCATCATCACCTGCACCAGCAGCTGCTCCAGGCGCAGCCAGACGGCGCGTTTTTCGCCCTCGTCGTAGCTGTTCCAGTGGATCACTTCGTGGTGGAAGCGCTTGCAGCCTCGGCACACCAGGTCGCCATAGACCGTGGAGCAGAGCCCGACGCAAGGGGTTTTGATGGACTGGCTGGACATGTACAAACAACGGCCTGACGGTGGAACACTCGGCAATGTTAGCCCTTTGTCTAACCAGGGTCACTCGTTAAAGTCGCGCGTGCCGCCTTACTTTCGTACTTTTTTTGCCGTAGAATCACACCGCCTTTTCAAGGCACCAATGTCCGTTGGAAGCTGTTTTCAAAGCGTCACGAGCACAGTTCATCCGGTAGAACGGCGTTGGCCGGGGCATGCCACCGTGCATGTCCCGCGCCAGCCCTCATCAGCTCACCGTTCTACAGGCGTAAAACTTTGAAAGCAGCTTCTGTAAGGATTCTCTGCGACCCTGGCTGGGCGGCCCAAAAAGCCGTCATTGCGCATGGGTGCGGGGAATGCTGGATGAGCGTCCCGGACTCCCCTTTAGGGACCACTGATGAGGGTAATAACTGTGCTTGAAGCCTACCGCAAACACATCGAAGAGCGTGCCGCCCTGGGCATCGTGCCCCAGCCGCTGAACGCCGAACAAACCGCAGGCCTGGTCGAGCTGCTGAAAAACCCGCCGGCCGGCGAAGAAGCCTTCCTCGTAGACCTGATCACCAACCGTGTTCCCCCCGGAGTCGACGAAGCTGCCTACGTCAAGGCCGCTTTCCTCTCCGCCATCGCCAAGGGCGAAGCCAAGTCCCCGCTGATCGACCGCAAGCATGCCACCGAGCTGCTGGGCACCATGCAGGGCGGCTACAACATCGAGACGCTGGTCGCACTGCTGGATGACGCCGAACTGGGCGCCGTCGCGGCCGAACAGCTCAAGCACACCCTGCTGATGTTCGATGCCTTCCACGACGTGGCTGAAAAAGCCAAGGCCGGCAACGCTCACGCCAAGGCCGTCCTGGACTCCTGGGCCGCCGGCGAGTGGTTCACCGCCCGCCCGGCCATCGCCGACAAGTACACCCTGACCGTGTTCAAGGTGCCTGGCGAAACCAACACCGACGACCTGTCCCCTGCCCCGGACGCCTGGTCGCGCCCTGACATCCCGCTGCACGCCCTGGCC
>Ga0153917_1001070_pt1 | contig 12874 bp, 12 predicted proteins | sample TSFL001MetaG_FD_104695 | JGI IMG/M metagenome (GOLD analysis project Ga0153917, IMG submission 104695) | Attine ant fungus gardens microbial communities from Florida, USA - TSFL001 MetaG | ecosystem: Host-associated > Fungi > Mycelium > Unclassified | place: USA: Florida, Paynes Creek Historic... | reverse complement strand
TCGAAGCGCTCAACATCCCCGGCCACCACCCGGCCCGGGCGATGCACGACACCTTCTACTTCAATGCCAACATGCTGCTGCGCACCCACACCTCGCCGGTGCAGGTGCGGACCATGGAGTCCAGCCAGCCGCCGATCCGCATTGTCTGCCCGGGCCGCGTCTATCGCTGCGACTCGGACATTACCCACTCGCCGATGTTCCACCAGGTCGAAGGCTTGCTGATCGATCGTGGCATCAACTTCGCCGACCTCAAGGGCACCATCGAAGAGTTCCTGCGCGTGTTCTTCGAAAAAGAGCTGGCGGTACGCTTCCGTCCGTCGTTCTTCCCCTTCACCGAGCCTTCGGCTGAAGTCGACATCCAGTGCGTGATGTGCTCCGGCAATGGCTGCCGCGTGTGCAAGCAGACCGGCTGGCTCGAAGTCATGGGTTGCGGCATGGTCCACCCGAACGTGCTGCGCATGTCCGGCATCGACCCGGAAGAATTCCAGGGCTTCGCCTTCGGCATGGGGGCCGAGCGCCTGGCCATGCTGCGCTATGGCGTCAACGATTTGCGTCTGTTCTTCGACAACGACCTGCGCTTCCTCGCGCAATTCCGCTAGGTCAATGCCCGACGCAACTTTCAGGAGAACAGCATGAAATTCAGTGAACAGTGGCTGCGCGGTTGGGTAAACCCGCAAGTCTCCCGTGACGAACTGGTCGCCCGCCTGTCCATGGCTGGCCTTGAAGTCGACAGCGTGACCCCCGCTGCCGGCCAGTTCAGCGGCATTGTGGTGGGCGAAATCCTCGCCACCGAACAACACCCGGACGCCGACAAGCTGCGCGTGTGCCAGGTGAGCAACGGCCAGGAAACCCTCCAGGTCGTCTGCGGCGCCCCTAACGCGCGCCCAGGCATCAAGATCCCGTTCGCCATGATCGGTGCCGAGCTGCCGGGCGACTTCAAGATCAAGAAGGCCAAGCTGCGCGGCGTCGAGTCCTTCGGCATGCTGTGCTCGGCGGCCGAGCTGCAGATCAGCGAAGAGAACGACGGCCTGCTGGAACTGGCGGCTGATGCCCCGGTTGGCGAAGACATTCGCAAGTACCTGAACCTGGACGATGCCAGCATCGAGATCGGCCTGACCCCGAACCGCGGCGACTGCCTGTCCCTGGCGGGCCTCGCCCGCGACGTCAGCGCCCTTTACGACGTGCCGGTCACCCGCCCTGTAGTGCCTGCCGTTGCCCCGGCCCACGACGAAGTCCGCTCGGTCGAAGTCAGCGCCCCGGCTGCCTGCCCACGCTACCTGGGCCGCGTCATCCGCAACGTCGACCTGAGCAAGCCGACCCCGCTGTGGATGGTCGAGCGCCTGCGTCGCAGCGACGTGCGCAGCATCGACGCCGCTGTCGACATCACCAACTACGTGATGCTCGAGCTCGGCCAGCCGATGCACGCCTTCGACCTCGCCGAAATCAACGGTGGCATCCGCGTACGCATGGCCGAGGAGGGCGAGAAGCTCGTCCTGCTGGACGGCCAGGAAGTCGCCCTGCGTGGCGACACCCTGGTCATCGCCGACCACACCCGCGCCCTGGCCATCGCCGGCGTCATGGGTGGCGAGCACAGCGGTGTCAACACCGAGAAGACCCGCGACCTGTTCCTGGAAAGCGCCTTCTTCGAGCCGATTTCCGTCGCTGGCAAGGCCCGTTCCTACGGCCTGCACACCGATGCCTCGCACCGCTACGAGCGCGGCGTCGATTCGCAGCTGGCCCGTGAAGCCATGGAGCGCGCCACCGCCCTGGTGCTTGAGATCGTCGGCGGCGAAGCCGGCCCCATCGTCGAGGCCGTGAGCGAGCAGCACCTGCCCAAGGTCGCGCCGGTCACCCTGCGCGCCGAACGCATCAACCAGATGCTCGGCATGGAAATGGCCTCTGCCCAGGTCGAGCAACTGCTCAATGCCCTGGAGCTGAAAACCAGCGCCAAGGGGACAGGGGAGTGGACCGTCGAAGTCCCAAGCCACCGCTTCGACATCAGCCTTGAAGTCGACCTGATCGAAGAGCTGGCCCGCCTGTACGGCTACAACAACCTGCCGGTCCGCTACCCGCAAGCCCGCCTGGCCCCGCAAGCCCGTCCGGAAGCCCGTGGCGAGCTGCCGACCCTGCGCCGCCTGCTGGTCGCCCGCGGCTACCAGGAAGCCATCACCTACAGCTTCATCGACCCGAAACTGTTCGAGCTGTTCAGCCCAGGCGTCGAGCCGCTGCTGCTGGCCAACCCCATCTCCAGCGACATGGCCGCCATGCGCGCGTCCCTGTGGCCGGGCCTGGTCAAGGCGCTGCAGCACAACCTTAACCGCCAGCAGGACCGCGTGCGCCTGTTCGAAAGCGGCCTGCGCTTCGTCGGCCAACTGGGCGACCTCAAGCAGCAGCCGATGATCGCCGGCGTTGCCACTGGCAGCCGCCTGCCGGAAGGCTGGGCAAACGGTCGTGACAGCATCGACTTCTTCGACGTGAAGGCCGACCTGGAAGCCCTGCTGGGCTACTCCGGCGCCCTGGACGACTTCAAGTTCGTCGCCGGCCAGCACCCAGCCCTGCACCCCGGCCAGACTGCCCGCATCGAGCGCGACGGCAAGGAAGTCGGCTACATCGGCGCCATCCACCCAGAGCTCGCCAAGCCCCTGGGCCTGGAGCGCCCAGTGTTCGTCTTCGAGCTGGTACTGGGCGATGTGGTCGAAGGCCGCCTGCCGAAGTTCAGCGAACTGTCCAAGTTCCCGGAAACCAGGCGTGACCTGGCTTTGATCGCAGGACGTGATGTAGCTTCTAGCTCCGTGCTTGAAGTAATTCGTGACAATGCGGGCGAATGGCTCACAGACCTCAGGCTGTTTGACGTCTACCAGGGTAAAGGCATTGATCCTGATAGAAAAAGCCTGGCCGTCGGCTTGACCTGGCAGCATCCATCGCGCACTCTTAACGACGATGAGGTGAACACTACCCTGCAAAACATCCTCACCTCGCTCGAACAAAGGTTGAACACCACGTTAAGGAAATAGCGTATGGGTGCTCTGACGAAAGCTGAGATGGCCGAAAGGCTGTACGAGGAGCTGGGGCTCAACAAGCGAGAGGCCAAGGAGCTGGTCGAGCTGTTTTTCGAAGAAATTCGGCACGCACTTGAAGAGAACGAGCAGGTCAAGCTGTCCGGTTTCGGCAACTTCGACCTTCGCGACAAACGCCAGCGGCCGGGCCGCAACCCCAAGACAGGGGAAGAGATCCCGATCACCGCTCGCCGCGTCGTCACCTTTCGTCCAGGGCAGAAACTGAAAGCCCGGGTTGAGGCCTATGCTGGAACCAAGCCATAACGACGAGCTGCCCCCCATTCCGGGCAAGCGCTACTTCACCATCGGTGAGGTCAGTGAGCTCTGTGCGGTAAAACCGCACGTGCTGCGTTATTGGGAACAGGAGTTCCCGCAACTCAACCCGGTCAAGCGCCGCGGCAACCGGCGGTATTACCAGCGCCAAGACGTGCTGATGATCCGCCAGATCCGCGCGCTGCTGTACGACCAAGGCTTCACCATCGGCGGGGCGCGATTGCGCCTCTCCAGTGATGAGGTCAAGGATGAATCCAGCCAGTACAAGCAGCTGATTCGGCAGATGATTGCCGAGTTGGAGGATGTGTTGGTGGTGTTGAAGAAGTGAACCGAACCGATGAGTGGAAAGTTTTTGAGAAAAAGCTTTCATTATTCAAAAGGTTAGGGTAAATTCTTCACCGTTCTCAGCAGTATCGAGAATGATGTCGGGGCGTAGCGCAGCCCGGTAGCGCACTTGCATGGGGTGCAAGGGGTCGAGTGTTCGAATCACTCCGTCCCGACCAAAAAACCCTAAAAAATCCAGTCACTTAGCGGGGACTGGATTTTTTTATGTCTGACGACTTTGGTTGCCAATTCAAGAGCGGCCATTCTGGTTGCCAATTAGTTGCCAATTGAGATTGGCAAGATGCATATTCACGTCAAAGGTGCAGGGGGCTTAATCGGGCGCTTTCGATCGGACTGATTGGCGTAGTCGGCTCTGCGCGCTGCAAGCCAAGGGCAAAACCTATTCGGCGTTGCTCAATCCCATCGTCGCACGAGAAGAATGGGGAGACGCCGCCGCTGTCGCCTTACAGGACCTGCAGCGCCTGGGGGCCGCACCGGCTTACGCATTCTTGCTGTGGGCCAGCCAGGTGGCGCAGAGCCAGAAATGGACTGAGGGTGATGCCGTGAGCAGTTTGGCCACTTTGCTCACCAGGTGGTTCTTCTGGCGCAACCTCACCGATATGCCGCCCACCCGTGAATCAACTTCAGCGTACCGGGGATCAGCCCCAGTGTCGTCTCTGGGTTGTTCTCCAGTTGGCTATCGATCTCGGTGGAGCGCAGTACCAGCAGGTCGACGGTGTCTGCGATCTTCGGATTGCCGCGTACAAAATCGTTGAGCGGCATCTCCTCGAAGCGGTCGCCATACTTCTTGCTCAGGACGCCCATTCGCTGCGCAACATTGCTCACCGGCGCCCCTGCCAGCTTCGGCACCAAGGAATCGTTCTGCAGCGACAGCGTCAGCCCCGTGCGTGCGCCCGGCACTCGCATCTTGTCGGTGGCCAGATCGAAACATTGCTCGCGGTAGCGCTTGTCGGCGTCATACACCACCAAGGCGCCAGCTTGCTTCAGGCGCGGCCGCAGCACGCTTTCTCGAATGAATTCCGCAATCGTCATTTGTCACCCCGCAGGCTCAGGATGGACATCACCTCCTTGAGCATCTTGTATGTTCTCGCCGTAATGGCGGCCTCGTTCCAATCATCTCGACTGGCCAAGTCGGCATTCAGGTACAAGCCGTTGCGGTAGCCAATGAAATCACCCTGGTCGTTCTTACGATCCCGCTTCTTCATGAATTCCATTGTGCCGAGTTTGGAGTTGTAGCCACTCAGGGTCAGGTTGCCGAGCTGGTGACCACAGCGCTCGCGAATGGCAGCCGCAGTACCTTTATGATCCCCTTCGAGCATCGTCACCCAGCCCGGTCCTAAGTTCTCAGTCTTCGGCAGGATGTGTTCGACGGTAAATACGGGGCGATCATTGACGTCATGTGCCCACAGGTCACGTTTGTTTTCCCGAGTTTGGTGCGCCTCTTCCAGCTTGCACAGCATGAACCGCGTGGCCTCATAGTTCTCAAGGTACACATCACCCTTGAGGCACGACTCGCAAACATCTTGCGGGGCTGCCCGTGCCAGTAGCCAATCACTGGTTTGCTGGATGAAGCTGTCCAGGGTGGTGATCTCGTCACTTCGAATCTGCGTCAGCAACCCACTGCACAAGCAGAACCTGCTGCACAGGAGACTCCAGCAGTCCCGACGCCGGTATCACAGGCCCCGGCTGCGGCCTGGCTGCGATTGGGCCGTCATCGGCCGAGCTCAAGGAACAGCACTTCACCATCCTCTACGGCGACACCGGGCAAAGCTATGAGTCGATCCTCGGCCCCTACCTGCAGGGCGCAAAGTCTGTCGTGATCGAAGACCCGTACATCCGGCTGCAGCACCAGATTCAGAACTTCGTGCGCTTCTGCGAAACGGTACTGAAGGCTGGCACGGTGAAGAAGATCAGCCTGATCACCGGCTACGACGACAAGACCCAGTTGGCCGACATCGCCGAAAAGCTCGATGAGTTGAAGCAGAGCCTGCTGGAGTTGGATGTCGAGCTTGAGGTGAAGCTCAACCCGAACATCCATGACCGTGAAATCCGTCTGGATAACGGCTGGGTCATAAAGATCGGTCGTGGACTCGACTTTTATCAGAAACCTGGTGGGTGGTTTGAGGTTGGGGCGAACGATCTGACCCTTCGTAAGTGCCTTGAAACCAAGGTGGACACGTCCGCAGAGCAATCCGTTTTGGACCTCGTAGGCCCGGAAAAGCGTGCGTCACGTCTCCGAAGGGGATCTTGGTTTCGCGCATCGTTCTTCGTTACAGGTATGGGCCGAGTACGTTCAGCGAATTGAGGACGTCTTGCTTAAAGGATAAGCGTAGGCGACCTTCGTCTTGCATGTCGTTTCAAGCACGGGCATGTCCCTACGTTTTCTACCCCAATCAGTTGAACTATCCAGTCAAATTGATGCTCCCTGACTTGCATTCTCGCTCGTTGCAGGGCGTGCAGCGTTGCGTTGGCGAGCATTTCATTTCCCAGGGAGGCCCGCACAGGCTCGTGCGCGAGAATATCGACAGTTGTGACGAGCTTCAGCGCTGCAAATTGCTCAGCAGCGATCCGGGTAGCTTTCTTTTCGTCAATGGCGGCAGAGAATCCATTTCTGTATGCGAGGGCTAAAGTAGCCGCCTCACCGTCGCCAAGTGAGCTTGAGGTATGTCCGGATACCATCCCAAAGAAATCCTCCAAGGCGGTTCCTGTTAGCTCCTTGACTATCAAGGCTTGGTTTCCGATCAGTTTAGCCAGTAACGCCGGTTCTGGACGACCATTTACTGCGCCTTGCTCAATCTCGCGCACGACGTTGTCGGTTACATAGATAGGAACAGCCAATGCCTGCAGGATCGTGTTCGCGTGCCCCGTCGCCAGCAGATTTATGATTACGCTGGCATCCAGGACGAGGGCAGCTCTCTGGTTAATGAGGCAGCTTGAAAAGGTCATCTACCTCGTCCTCTTCTGCCTCATCAAGCAGTTCACGCACTCGCGCGCGATCAAGCTTCAGCATCTCTGACATCTGGCCTTCGCTGATTAGATCTTTCTTCCATGCTTCGATCGCGAGCAAGAAGAGCCTTGACGATTGCGTCACATCAGCAGGGGGCGGGTCAAATACAGCATCTCCCAGGACCTGACGGGCTTGCTCATCGGTAATGCCGCCATTATTCATGAACCAGTCCCAGGTGCCTTTTTTAGTTAGGCTCAGCTCTTCAAGGCGCATCACCATCGCTTGGCGGGATACACCAAAAAAGCTGGAAAGCAGGATGATGTGCCTACGAGTGAGGTGGCTTGAGCCAATGGTCAACTCCTTGAATTTCTCCATGACGGCCCGGGCTGGCGTAAGAAATGCACTCGCGAATGCATTCGCGTATCGCTCCTCGCGGGAGTTCTCATATTTTTCGTCTTGATAGATCTCTGGCCGGCGCCGGGTCGCAATAAAGTGACCAAGCTCATGAGCGCTGGTTTGGGCTCGACGATCTTTTCGGTGACTGGCATTGATTAGTATGCAAGCACCAACGGCGTCATCATAAGCAAACAGTCCAGAGACTTTTGGGGCGAGTTTTCGACTATAGACTCGCACGCCTAGCTGTAGCTCCAAAAGCGCAAAGATGTCCTGAATTGGTCCTTCGCCGAGTCCCAACCAGTTTCGCAGGCTTTGAGCATCGTGCTCCGCCTGCTTGCGGACATCACCAGGAAGGATAGTTTTCTCTGCGGGGTAATTGTGTGCTCTCTGAATGCCGAGCACATTTTCAAGCTCCACCTCGGCTCTAACGAGGTCGTTCAGCATCCGCGCAGCTTGTTCGATACCGACCTCATTGGTATCCGGAAGCGAGCGGAAGCGTGGAACAAGATCCACATGAACGGCCTCCTGTCGCAACAGCGAGTTGGCAGATACGCCATAGCAGCGGCTAAATGCCTGGATTTCATCGAGCCGCGCAGTACGTTGCCCTTTCTCAATCGCGACAAGCGTGGTGCGTGCCACGCCTATTGCCTTAGCAGCAGCATCTTGGGTCATGTTCGCGGTTTCCCGCGCAACCTTCAGTCTTTCACCCAGTTCTGCTGGGCTCAGTTCGTAGTTTGGTTTGGTCATGATGCGTGATCTATCCATTTTCTCACGAACGATTCTGGTCCCAGGTCGTTCGTAAACGCTGACCATTCCATGGCATGTTGTTGCAAGAGCCGGTCAAGATTTTGCGCCACAGTTTGCGGCGTCTCAGCCAAAGCACGAGCTAGCTCGTTCGTTCTGAGGCGTTTGATCAGTTCGTACTGCGTGGATTCCCTAATCGACGAGAGATGCTCGAAATGGAGCACTCCTGCGATGGCATATTCTCGCAAGGCTTGAGTTTGTCTGCTGAAGTCTTTTGCTGCTCCAGCTTCAAAATCCGTCGCGCTCAACGATTCCCACACGTAGGTCTCCGGCGCTTCATTCAAGCCAGCGGCATGAACACTCAGGCGACGCAGGATGCACGCAGCACAAATGCCACACTGTCGCCGTGAGCCTAGAACGGCAGTTTGCCGCGACTGCTGCCAACAAGATCTGGTAGTTGCCCAGCCAGCTCCATCTCCGCAGGTTTCGACGAATTCGCGCAGGGTTTCGCCTTTCGTTTTCCATAGACGGGGGAATTGGAATTGGATCGGATAGTCGAGTAGCGCGTTAACAAATCGCTCCATCAGCTTGGTGAAGACCGGATGGTTCCGGTAGTCCTCGTATCCATGACCAACTGGAAGGAGGGCCGGTGCGAGTGCGCCTTGGCCGCTTTCAGGAACGATGGTTGCTGGTGCATCAACTAGGTATGCGGCCATTGCAGATACGACAGCAAATTTGAATCCGCGGCTTCGGGCGCTAGTTTCAGTATTTTTGCGGTCATCAAGCTTCACTGAATAGGGGAGTGCCGTGAACGGGATTTTGAGACGTTCCTTCCTGGAGATATCGTGCTGCTTGCTGCCTACTCTCACGCGAACCAAGCGATTTCCTAAGCGCTTGCTTTCCAGCTCGGCTACCGCACGGGAGTCCATGCCATCGCTATAGGCAATGACCGCTTCCGCATTGGATGGGAACTGCATGTGATCTTGAACTGGTGGTTCTGCGGGAGCTTTTCGAGCGTGAAACTCGAAATGCCAGGCATCTCCGGTAAGAAGGTTCAGTGCCTCCACTAGTGCTCCGGCAACTGCATTTTCTGACCATTTTTCGTGGTCATGAACTGGAATGCGTACAACAAAACGCCGCCCCCAGTTCATTGAGCTGCGGCTAAGAGTGCGATCACAAAACTCAACGGCAGCGGCCACGACTAGGGCGTCATAGACCCTGGGTTGCCATTTTTGCGAGGAGAAGGATGCGAGAGCTTCTAGATCGAAATTGATGTTCTGTCCGAGATAGCAGGGCAACATGCCTTTTCGTGGGCGTAGGCCGGATTCGACCACATCAACAGCCATCTCCTTCAGAGGTAAGAGTTTTTTCAAAGCGATACTCCCGCGTCCAAGCCGGTCATTTTTCTTGAGCGCTGAGAGACCGGTGCCGGGCCCAACAGAATCAAGCCCAATTGGTTTTCTGAGAGTCCGCAGATTGCGTCGGAGATACGCGTGCTCACATGATCCGCTCGCGTATGGTTGGACTCTCTCAGATAGTGCTCTTCAACAGAGCGCACGGTTGCTAGTCCACGCATTTTGGCAGCAAGGCCTACAGCTTCATGAAACGCATCTGAACCGAATTTGCCTTCATGGATGAGCTCAATGCTGCATGCCACGACATTTCTGCCAAACACTGATCCAGCAGCAAGGGCGTTTGCATCATTTAGCTGAGCAAGCGCAATTTCAGGGAGCATGAGGGAATTGTCACGACCGGAAAAAATGGATTTCAGCTCTTGGGTCAGTTCCCAGGAAACCTCCATCTTGAAATCGCTGGCAAGGGCTTTGGTTGCGGCCTCTGCTACTTCGCTGGCGCTGTAGGCGGCCTTGTCGCCGCGCATGGCCAGCTCTTTCCAAGGCTTTCGCATCGGCAAGCTTCTGTGTGGTCCGTCGCTCATTGCCCAGCCTCCGGTAATCACCGCATCTGACAATGTCAGTAATTTTCTCTAGAAATATGACATTGTCAAGCCGTGAGGCAATCAGCGCTGAGCCGGTGTTGGCTATTTCCGCAGCCAGGAATAGAGATCGGAGAGAATTCTTAGCTTCGTACCTGTTGGGTACATGTCAATAGAGAGGGGTGGTTTGAGAATCATTCGTCTTAAAGAAGTAGTCAGGTCTACCGGCTTGGCGAGATCAACCATATACAAGCTTCTCGGTTCAGGAGAATTCCCTAAGCCTGTCCCTTTCGTGGATGCTGTGTTAGTTGGGTCTACAGCGAGGTGCACGACTGGATCTTGGCACGGATCGAGAAAAGTGACCTGGTTGAGGGGACGGTAGTGCGTGCCACCGGCCACCTGAGTGTGGCTAGCTAGAAATGACCATCTGCGCCATGACTGGTTACGGCTGGTCATGGCGCTTATGCCGGCTGCCTGACTCAGGCTGCTCGGCGATCTTCAGAAAGCCGGAGCGATGTTGCGCCCCACCGTTTCGGCAGACTCTGGCTAGGCATCGGTCCCTAAAGGCTTTGGGTCTGGTTTATGTCCGGAATACGGTTTCAGCAAAAACTGCCGCTGTGGCTTGGAGATCAGGGTTGATTTTCCCGAGCCAGTCGGGGCCGTCAGTTGCGGTGTGGGTAATATGCTTTTAATGGCTATTGCTACCCGAAGGGTTCCCATCTAACCCAGGGAGACCCGGTACCCAACATTATGGATGAGCCACGTGATCGAGCATCCAGTCGAGGATCAAAGAAGAGGTAACGGTTAAAAATCACACGCTAGGCATTGGTTATGAAACTCCAACCCTGTGAGCTCATAGCCATGTTCGATGTTAACCGCTCTCGCGCCAATACCGCCCAGCGTTACCCACTCCGCCATCCCGACAATACCAACCTAAGCCTGCACTATGACGAGACCTTTGAAGACCTACCTCTGATGGTCGACAAAGGGCCTTTCATCCTGGAGTACCTGTCGGACCTCAAGCGCACCATCGAGCTGGCCTTGGCTGAATATCCGAGGCTGTTGGCATTCAGGGTGGATCTCCGGTTGCCCCAGGGCATTGATCTCCCTGATTACGCCTATACGAACCAGGTGATCAGCCGCTTCTTCGAGTCGTTCACAAAGAAGATCCGGTATCACCAGAGGAAGGTGGGGGAGCGTGGCTACGCTCGTGGCTGCAAAGTCCGGTACGTCTGGGCTAGAGAGGTCCCGCAGGGCGGTAGGCCCCATTACCACGTGCTGATTCTCTTGAATCGGGACGCGTATTACACCATCGGGCGGCTTGGTTCAGGAAAGGTGAATATGATCAGCCGCATGGAGGAGGCATGGGCTGGTGCGTTGGGGCTGTCGGTCGACCAGGTGAGAGGGCGGGTACACATTCCGGAGAATGCTGAATATCGAGTCGGCCGTGAGAACCGCCTTGGGAAGCTCGATGAGTTATCAGAGCTGTTCTATAGAGCCAGCTATCTGTGCAAGAAGGCTACGAAGTCCTACGGGGATCGTCAGCGAGGGTTTGGCGCCAGCAGGGGATAGTCCCGGTCTTAATGTCTTTATTTGCGATGTTTCCTGAGGCGTCGGAAGCATCGTCCGGCTATCGAACCTTATGGTTTACGACGTTGAATATCGATATGGCACCCCAGCGGGAACCGGTTGACCGCTTCGATCTTGAATTCTTCGGGGTAACGCTGACGACTCATGGTGCTTCCTATTTGGGCCTCATTATGAGGCCTGGAGGTGTCTAGGAACTAGGTGCGATTCAGTAGGCCATTTCCGAAAACGATCAAAAATATACTGAATCAAGCAGTGGTTGCCATATACCAGCATGGCGCTCGCATAAAGCGAAACTGCGAAGAACAACGGTATTGCGCTCCGCGAACGCACGGTATACCTTCTGGCCCGCCGCACGGTCCTGCGCCGACTGTCCCGTCAGGATCAGCAAGGTCGTCAGGCAACTGACCCAGAACGCCGAACCATGTCAACTGCCGATCATCGCAGACAGTCGTCGGACTTGCCGGTGGGCAGACTGCAGCCCCGCAAAAAAAAAGCACGGACGGACGAACAGGTTGAGGCCCCTACATCAAATCGCCAGCAACCCGGCGAGCTAGCTCGAACCAGTCAGCTCGCGGGGGCGGACGGTATCGGGCCTTGATGCTGACCAACCGGCACGTTATTGATAAGCATGTAGTTGGGGCTTTCGCTCAATGGGCCGATCGCAAACGCCGCCACAAGGTGGTGCGGCTGATGCCGAGGCGGTTTGCGGCTTCGTCGAGATTGCCGTGGCAGCTTTCCAACGTTTCCTTTACATGGCGCAGTTGCGCGGCTTTGCCAATCGAGTGCAGGTCCATTTCCCCTGACGGCTTTTTCCGGACGGATGAAGGGGAAGGGCCTTCGCACAGTTCAGGTAGTAGGCGTGCCAGATATTGCTCGTTCACGCGGTGTTCCTGGAGGAGCTCGCGCGCCGAAAGCATCGCGCGCTCGATCACGTTCTCCAGCTCCCGGACATTGCCCGGCCAGGCATAGCGCTCAAGGTATGGCAAAAGGGCAGCGGGGATGTCTGCTGCGCCCGGTGGTTGCCCCTGAACGAGCAGCCGCTGGCTGATGCCTGCGCAGATCAGGGCAATGTCCTCAGGGCGCTCTCGCAGTGGCGTGGTTTGCAGGCGCAGGATGTTGAGCCGGTAGTAAAGGTCGGTACGAAAATCGCCATCGTCCATGGCGCTGCGCAGGTCTTGGTGGGTAGCGGCAATAATGCGCACGTCGATGGTGATAGGTTCGGTGCTACCCAGGCGCAGGACTTCGCGTTCTTGCAAGACGCGCAGCAGGCGCGTTTGCAACGATACGGGTATGTCGCCGATTTCGTCGAGGAACAGCGTGCCGCGATGCGCCGCTTCGAACAGGCCTGGCTTGCCGCCCTTGCGCGAGCCGCTGAAGGCGCCTTCCTCGTAGCCGAACAGTTCGCTTTCCAACAGTGACTCTGGAAACGCCGCGCAATTGATGGCGACAAAGGGGCTCTGCCGACGTGGGCTTTCGTTATGGATTCCCTGGGCGAGCAGTTCCTTGCCGGTGCCGCTTTCACCGGTAATCAGGATGGTCGAATGGCTGGTGGCAAAACGCTTGGCCAACTGCAGCATCTCGCGGTTGGCC
>Ga0153917_1001068_pt1 | contig 12928 bp, 8 predicted proteins | sample TSFL001MetaG_FD_104695 | JGI IMG/M metagenome (GOLD analysis project Ga0153917, IMG submission 104695) | Attine ant fungus gardens microbial communities from Florida, USA - TSFL001 MetaG | ecosystem: Host-associated > Fungi > Mycelium > Unclassified | place: USA: Florida, Paynes Creek Historic... | reverse complement strand
TTCGCGACGGACATCGGCAAGGCGCGCTTCACGGTAAGCCCGCTGGAGTACCTGGAGGCGCCCGAGGGGCACCTCATCCTGCAGACGATGCGCAGCCACGATCAGTACAACACGACGTTCTACGGCCTGGACGACCGCTACCGCGGCATCTCCGACGGCCGCCGGGTCGTGCTCGTGCACCCCGACGACCTCGCCGAGCTCGGCTTCCGCGACCGCGACATGGTCGACGTCATCTCCACGTTCCGGGGCTCCGAGCGCCGCGCGAACGCCTTCCGCCTCGTCTCGTACCCGACGGCGCGGGGATGCGCGGCCGCGTACTTCCCGGAGGCGAACGCGCTGGTGCACCGCGAGCTGGTCGCCCGCGAGTCGAACACGCCGGGCTTCAAGGCGATGACGGTGCGCTTCGTGCCGGCATCCGGCGAGGGGCGCTGAGCCCCGCCCTGCGCGGCCTCGCACCGGGGCCGCGCAGGGCGTCTCGATAGGGTTGAGGGCATGCCCGAAACGTCGACGACGGGCGAGGGGACGCTCGTCGAGCACACCGCGCCCATCGCCTCCTATCCCGCGTACCGCCCCAAGCAGATCGTCTCGGCGGCGGCGGCCGTCGTGCTCGTGGCGCTCATGTTCGCGCCCTGGTGGCGGCCGGCCCCGCCGCTGAACCGCGTCTACGACGCGCTCAGCGGCTGGCAGCTGCTGTCCATCGGCACGGGCGTGGGCGGGCTGGCGGGCCAGACGGGCAACACGACGATCGGCAACCTCGTCTTCGGGCTCATGCCGACCCTGCCGGTGCTCGTGCTGGCGATCGTGCTGCTGCTGCGCATCCCGGCGCGCGCGGGGCTGTCGGCGCGCATCCTGCAGACGTGGGCGATCGTGGCCGCCGCCTTCCTCGTCGTCGAGCTGCTCCTGGGCGCCACGCAGGTGGGCGACTCGAACGGGGTCTACCCCGTGCTGTGGGGCGCCTGGGCGGCGCTCCTCGTGTCGCTGGCCACGGCCGTGCTGGCGGGGCTGTGGTGGCGCGGCGAGCGGGTGCACTTCCCCGAACGCGCCTGGTTCGGGCTGGGGCCGCGCCGGGTGCACGAGGCCGAGCACGACGCCGCGGTCGCCGACGCGGGCGCCCTGTTCGCCGAGCTCGACGAGCAGCGCGACTTCGAGGACGAGCCGGTGACGATGACCATCCCGACGGTCGGCGACGGCGCCGCCGCATCGACGGGCGGGGCGCATGCCGCCGGGGCGTCGAAGGAGGATGCGGAGGATGCCGGCACCGCGTCCAGTGCATCGCCCGTACGCGACCGGGCGGACGCCCCGGACCGCGGGTAGCCGCGACTCGACGCGCGCCGGCGGCGACGTTCGCGCAGGACGGCAGCCGTCCCCGCGCTGCTCCGCAGCTGGTCGGAGAGGGGCCGACCGTCTCGCCCACAAACGAAAGACCACCCCTCACCTGCGTCGATCACAGGTCAGGGGCGGTCTCAGGTCGTAGGCCCGGTGGGGCTCGAACCCACGACCCATGGATTAAAAGTCCACTGCTCTGCCAACTGAGCTACAGGCCCGCGCACGCGGTCGACGCGCGCTACGCCGATCAGTCTAGACCGGTCCGGAGCGGCGCCTGGACCGCGCGGAGGGCGGCGTCGGCGAGCGGGCTCAGGCTGCGGGGTGGGCCTGGGCCTCGTCGTGACGCGACTCGTGATCGCGGCGGACCGCGTCGCTGACGAACGCGGCGTTGCAGTGGCTGCAATGACTCGGGGACATAGGACCTTCCAACATGAGTGCGGCGCCCGGGACGGGCTCATCGAACAGGCATCCGCAGACGTCTGGAGACGTCCGAAGACAACCAAAGCGTTAACCTGCCACGAACCTGTCCAGACGCGCAACGCGAGGGGCGGAGAACGGACCATACGGCACTCGAACCGGCCGCGGAGGCCGCGAGCGTCGAGGGGTCGTGTAATGGTGCGGCACGATCGGCGGCCTCCGGCGATCACGCGGGCGGCGGCTCGTACGCTTGATCCCGGATGCCGGCGAAGCAGGCGGGCGATGGCCCGCACCGGCCCGCCGAGAGGGAGCCCGATCGTGGAGACGCCGTCAGCCCGCGACATCGACCCGGCCGCGCTCGCCCACGGCGAGACCTGGGCGATCGGTCCGGACGGGATGCGGATGTGGGGCGCGTTCGGCGCCGCCGGCCTCCTCGCCCACGACCGCTCGCGCGGCGTGCTCCTCCAGCACCGGGCGCCCTGGAGCCATCACGGCGACACCTGGGGCATCCCTGGCGGCGCCGTCGCGGCCGGCGAGACGGCCGTCGAGGGCGCGCTGCGGGAGGCGCACGAGGAGACGCGCATCGAGCCCGACGCGCTCGAGCCGCTGTTCACGCGCGTGCGCGACCTCGGCTTCTGGCGGTACACGACGCTCGCCGGCGTCGTCGTGCGCGACGTCGAGGCGCGGGCCACGGACGCCGAGAGCGTCGACGTGCGCTGGGTCGCCGTCGACGAGGTCGAGGCGCTCCCCCTGCATCCGTACTTCGGCGAGGACTGGCCCGACCTGCGCGGCCTGCTCGCCGCCGGCCGGCCGATCGTGGTGGTCGACGCGGCGAACGTCGTCGGCTCGCGGGCCGACGGCTGGTGGCGCGACCGGGCGGGAGCGGCCGAGCGGCTGCTCGCGGCGGCGGAGCGCGCGGGCGAGGAGGGCGTGCCGGCGCCGCTGCTGGGCCTGGACGCCGAGCGCGCCTGGCCCGACCTCGTCGTCGTGCTCGAGGGCCGTGCGCTGGACGCTCCGGCTGCGGCCGAGGATGCCGCGCACGGCGTCCGCGTGCGCGTGGAGCGCGCCGACGGCTCGGGAGACGACGCGATCGCGGCGCGGGTCGCCCGGCTGGCCGCCGAGGAGGCCGGCCGCCCGCTCGCGGTCGTGACGAGCGACCGCGGGCTCCGCGAGCGCGTCGCCCGCGCGGCGCCGGGCGCGCGGGTCATCGGATCGGGCGCGTTCCGCTCGATGCTCGACGCGATGACGCCGGACGGCGAGTGAGCGGCCGACAGCCGCACCCCGCCGTCGGCGCCTCGGCCCGCATCCGCATCCCCTCGAACGACGCATGGGTTTCGCTCGCTCGGACGGCATCCGAGCAGGCGGAACCCATACGTCTTCCCGGCTCGGCTGGTCGGTCGCCGCGCACGAGGCCGGCTGGCCGCTGCCCGGCCGCGACGATGCCGACTGAGCGCGAGCCCGCACAAGTCGGGAGAATACGGGTACAGATCGCCCATACGACGATCTGTACCCGTATTCTCCCGACTCATGCGCTCGGGCCCGGAGCACTGCGCTCCGGGAGGACGCGACGAGCCGGCTAGCGGACCGTCACGCGGCGCGAGCCGCGACCGCCGGCCGAGCCGGAGCGACCGCCGCCGACGCGCGAGCCCACGGTGAGCGACGAGCCCGAGCCGCCGCCGGAGCGACCGCCCGAGCGGCCGTTCGACGAGCCGCCGGAGCGGCCGTTCGCAGCGCCGCCCGCGCGGCCGCCGGACGAGCCCGCCGACGAACCCGCGGCGCCCGACGCGCCGGCGCCCGAGCCGTAGCTCGGCCGGCGGCGCCCGCCGCCCTGCGCCTGCTTCTCGATGTCGCGCTGCGCCTGCTTGGCCGTGCCGCCGCGGGCCGCGCGCTTGCGCTGCGCGTTCGCGCCCTGCGACGTGCCGCCGCCGCCCTGGACGACCTGGTTGCCCGCGCCGGGGCCGCCGGGCACGGGCTTGACGAAGGGCGCGACGGCGCCGACGAGGCGCGTCACGGCGCTCGAGGACGCGGTCACGAGCTGCGGCGCGACCTTGATGTCGGCGCGACGGAGCAGCTTGATCGTGTCGACCTTCTGCTCGGGCAGCATGATGGTCGCGACGTCGCCCTCGTCGCCCGCGCGGGCGGTGCGGCCCGAGCGGTGCAGGTAGGCCTTGTGCTCGGCCGGCGGGTCGACGTGCACCACGAGCTCGACGTTGTCGACGTGCACGCCGCGCGCCGCGACGTCGGTCGCGACGAGCACGCGCACCTCGCCCGAGGAGAACGCCTCGAGGTTGCGGTCGCGCGCGTTCTGCGACAGGTTGCCGTGCAGGTCGACGGAGGGAACGCCCACCGAGGTGAGCTGCTTGGCGAGCTTCTTCGCCTGGTGCTTGGTGCGCGTGAAGAGGATGCGGCGGCCGGTGCCCGACGCGAGCGCCTTCACGAGCGCTTGCTTGTCGTCCTTCGTGGTCTCGAAGACGTGGTGCGTCATCTTCGGGACGGGCGAGTTCGCCTCGTCGATCGAGTGCAGCACCGGATCGTGCAGGAAGCGCTTGACGAGCTTGTCCACGCCGTTGTCGAGCGTGGCCGAGAACAGCAGCCGCTGGCCGCGCTGGGGCGTGCGGTCGAGGATGCGGGTGACGACGGGCAGGAAGCCGAGGTCGGCCATGTGGTCGGCCTCGTCGAGCACCGAGATCTCGACCGCGTCGAGCGAGACGATGCGCTGCTTCATGAGGTCGTCGAGGCGGCCCGGGCAGGCCACCACGATGTCGACGCCGGCGCGGAACGCGGCCTCCTGCGGGCGCTGCGAGACGCCGCCGAAGACGGTGGCGACGGTGAGCCCCGCCGCCTGGGCGAGCGGCTCGATGGTGCGCGTGATCTGCGTGGCGAGCTCGCGCGTCGGCGCGAGCACGAGGCCCACGGGCATGCCGGGGCGGCGCTTGCCTCCGGCGAGCGCGCCGCCGAGGCCGAGCCGCGCGACGAGCGGGATCGCGAAGGCGAGCGTCTTGCCCGAGCCTGTCTTGCCGCGGCCGAGCACGTCGCGGCCGGCGAGCGTCGACGGGAGGGTCGCCTCCTGGATGGGGAACGGCGCGGGCCGATCCATGCGCTCGAGCGCCGCGACGAGGTGCGCGGGGACGCCGAGCGAGGCGAAGGTCGCCGTGGAGGTGGTGTCGGTCATGGGTGCCTTCCTTCGAGCACCGCACGCGACCGCGTCGGCGCTCATGGCGCGCGTACGCGGAGATCACGGGCCCCGAGGGCCCGTTCGCTGCGATGCGGGTGACCGCGGGCGCCGGTCGGCGCGCACGCGGGGCTCGCCGCAGCTCGCGATCTCCCGCGCGGACGCGGATCGAGGCACGACGAATGCGAGTTCGACTCGCAAAGGGTATAGCTTATCAGCACGCGAGCTGTGACGCGCCGGACCGTCACGGGGAGGCTCGCGGTCGCGCTCGACGCCGAGCCGGCTCACCCACCTCAGCTTCGTCGCAGAAGCGCGCGTTCCGCCCGGCGTACGCTAAGGATCCGTCCCCGAAGGAGAGGCACGCCATGATCCGAGATGCCGCCGACGTCGTCGCACGAGGATTCCGGGAGACCTTCGGACGAGAGCCCGAGGTCGTATGGTCGTGTCCCGGGCGCGTCGCCCTCATGGGCGAGCACACCGACGTGCAGGACGGCATCACGCTCGGCGTCGGCATCGACCTGCGCTCGGCCGTCGCGATCGCGCGGCGCGAGGACGACCGCATCCTCGTCGCCTCCGACCTCGTCGACGACCGGGCGGAGACCACGCTCGGCAGCCTCGCCGAGACCGCCCGGCTCGACGCCGCGACCCCCGCCGAACGCTCCGACTGGAAGTCGTACGTGCTCGGCACCGTGTGGGCGTCGCTCGTCGCGGCGCGCGGCGACGAGGCGCAGCTGGGCGACACGGCGCGGGAGCTCTTCGCCGAGGCCCACGACCGCTCGTTCACGGGCACCGGGCTCGACGTCTTCGTCACGACCGACGTGCCGATCGGCGCGGGCCTGGCCGCCTCGGCCTCGATGTGCGGCGCCATCAGCTCGGCGCTCGACGAGCTGTGGGACTTCCGCTTCACCACCGCGCAGCTCGCGGCCATCGGCCACACCGCCGAGAACGGGGCAGTGCTCGCGCCGACGGGCCTGAGCGACCACTTCACCGTGCTCTCGGCGAGACCCCGATGCGCCGTGTTCTTCGACGCGCGCGGCAACGACGCGTTCCCCATCGAGCTCCCCGAGTCGATCGGCATCCGGCTGCGCGCCCTCGTCGTCGACACCCGCGAGACGCACCGCAACTGGACGGCGGAGTTCGCCGAGCGGCTCCGCTCCTGCGCCTCGGCGGCCGAAGCCATCGGCGTGCAGACGCTGCGCGAGGCGAGGCTCGAGGAGCTCGAGGCGGCCCGCGATCGCATGAGCGACACCGACTTCCGGCGCGCCCGCCACGTCATGACCGAGATCCAGCGCACGCTCGCGCTGACCCGCTCGCTCCGCGCCGACGAGGGCGCGGGATCGGCGCAGCTGTTCAGCGAGTCGAACGCCTCGCAGCGCGACGACTTCGGCATCTTCACGGAGCGCACCACCTTCACGAGCGAGCTGCTGCTCCACCTCGACGCCGCCGCCGTGCGGCTGTCCGGCGCCGGCGTGGGCGGCTCGCTCCTCGCGCTCGTGCCGATCGAGGCGGTCGACCACGTGCGCCAGGTGGTCGTCGAGGCGTATCGCGAGCACGGCTGGGAGACGCCGCACATCTTCGAGCTCGCCCCGTGCGACGGCCCGCGCAACGAGACGGTCGCCGCGCGGCGCACGGCCTGAGCACCCGCGCCCGCCGCCGAGGACGCCGAAGCGGGCCGGCACCCGAGGATGCCGACCCGCCGTCCGGTGGACTCGCGCTCGCTATGCGGCGCCGGCCGCGACCTGCCGCTCCGCCGTCTCGACGACGTTCTTGAGCAGCAGCGCGCGCGTCATGGGGCCCACGCCGCCGGGGTTGGGCGACACCCAGCCGGCGATGTCCCACACGCCCGCATCGACGTCGCCCGAGACCCTCGAGCGGCCCGTCGCGGCATCCACGACCCGGCTCACGCCCACGTCGAGCACGGCCGCGCCGGGCTTGACCCAGTCCGCCTTCACGAGGCCCGCGCTCCCCGCCGCCGCCACGATGACGTCGGCCTGACGCGCGATGGATGCGATGTCGGACGTGCCCGTGTGGGTCAGCGTCACCGTCGCGTTGTACTCGCGGCGCGTGAGCAGCGGCCCGATGGGGCGCCCGACCGTGATGCCGCGGCCGATGACGACCACGTGCTTGCCCGCGATCTCGACGCCGTTGCGCTCGAGCAGCTCGATGACGCCGCGCGGCGTGCACGGCAGCGGGGTGTCGATCGGGTCGTTCACCGACAGCACGAGCCGGCCGAGGTTCGTCGGGTGGAGCCCGTCGGCGTCCTTCTCCGGCGCGATGCGCTCGATGATCGCGTCCTGGTCGAGGTGCTTCGGCAGCGGCAGCTGCACGATGTAGCCCGTGCAGACGGGGTCGGCGTTGAGCCGGTCGAGCGCCTCCTCGACCTCGGCCTGCGTGGCCGTGGCGGGGAGGTCGACGCGGATCGATCGGATGCCGACCTCGGCGCAGTCGCGGTGCTTGCCGGCGACGTACTTCTGCGAGCCCACGTCGTCGCCCACGAGCACCGTGCCGAGACCGGGGACGACGCCGTGCTCGCGCAGCGCGGCGACGCGCGCCGCGAGCTCCGACTTGATGTCGGCCGCGGCGCGCGTGCCGTCGAGGCGCTTCGCCGTCACTACGCCTGCTCCACCGGGGCCGCGACGGGCGCCGCGTGCGACTCGATGCCCGGGTAGAGCGGGAACGCGTCGGCGAGCGCCTTGGTGCGGGCGCGGAGCGCGGCCAGGTCGGGGTTCGGCAGCAGCGTCAGCGCGATGACGTCGGCGACCTCGGCGAACTCGGCGTCGCCGAAGCCGCGCGTGGCGAGCGCCGGCGTGCCGATGCGCAGGCCCGAGGTGACCATCGGCGGGCGGGGGTCGTTGGGGACGGCGTTGCGGTTGACCGTCACGCCGACCTCGTGCAGCAGGTCTTCGGCCTGCTTGCCGTCGATCTCGGCGTTGCGCAGGTCGACGAGCACGAGGTGCACGTCGGTGCCGCCCGAGCGCACCGCGACGCCGGCGTTCTTCACGTCGTCCTGCTGCAGGCGGTCGGCGACGAGCTGCGCGCCGCGCAGCGTGCGCGCCTGGCGGTCCTTGAAGTCGTCGGTCGCGGCGAGCTTGAACGCCGTCGCCTTGGCGGCGATGACGTGCATGAGCGGGCCGCCCTGCTGGCCCGGGAAGACGGCCGAGTTGATCTTCTTCGCGATGTCGGCGTCGTTGGTGAGGATGAAGCCGGAGCGGGGGCCGCCGATGGTCTTGTGCACCGTGCTCGAGACGACGTGCGCGTGCGGCACGGGGCTCGGGTGCAGGCCCGCGGCGACGAGGCCCGCGAAGTGCGCCATGTCGACCCACAGCTTCGCGCCGACCTCGTCGGCGATCGCGCGGAAGGCGGCGAAGTCGAGCTGACGGGGGTAGGCCGACCAGCCGGCGATGATGACCTGCGGCTTGTGCTCGACGGCGAGGCGGCGCACCTCCTCCATGTCCACCTGCGAGGTCTCGGGGTCGACGCCGTAGGCGACGACGTTGTAGAGACGGCCCGAGAAGTTGATCTTCATGCCGTGCGTGAGGTGGCCGCCGTGGTCGAGCGAGAGGCCGAGGATCGTGTCGCCCGCCTTCGCGAGGGCGTGCAGCACGGCCGCGTTCGCCGTCGCGCCCGAGTGGGGCTGGACGTTCGCGAAGCCCGCGCCGAAGAGCGACTTGGCGCGCTCGATGGCGAGCTCCTCGGCGACGTCGACCTCCTCGCAGCCGCCGTAGTAGCGACGGCCCGGGTAGCCCTCCGCGTACTTGTTCGTGAGCACCGAGCCCGCGGCCTCGAGCACGCTCACCGGAACGAAGTTCTCCGAGGCGATCATCTCGAGGTAGTCCCGCTGACGGGCGAGCTCGCGATCGAGCACCTGCGCGATCTCGGGGTCGACCTCGGCGAGGGGGGCGTTGAACAGATCTGTCATGGCATGACTCCTCAAGCGTCAGCCCAGCGAGAGCCGGGCGGCCGGTTGGCACGAATGATGGATGGTCGGTCGTGTGGCCGGTGAGCCCAGGCGCGCGGCTCGAGATCCGAGAGCCGCTTCCCGATGGTGATCCACCTGAACGCCAGTCGCGGCTGAGCCGATTGTAACCGGTTCGTGATGCGGCTCGCCCGTGCGCCGAGCGGCCCGCGTCGCAAGGAGCCGAGCGCGGCCGAAGGCAGGCATCCATTTCCTGGTTTCGGCCCTTCTGCACTGCGCAGAAGGGCCGAAACGTCGAAATGGATGCCGGAGCCGGCTGCGTCAGTCGAGCGGGAGCCGGATGGGCTGCGTCATGACGGGCACCGGCTGGGCCTCGAGCGCGTCGCGCGCATCCTCGGCTCCGCCGGCCAGCGAGCGCTCGTAGGCGTCGTGCGAGCGGCGGCCGCGCGAGAAGAGGAGATCGAGCACGACCGCGAACACGATCCCCGCGCTCACCACCGCGAGGAAGAACAGCGCCACCTCGCGGATCCCGGCGGACTGCAGCACGAGGCCGCCGACGAAGGCGCCGCCGCCGATGCCGACGTTGAAGCCCGACGAGTAGATCGCGCTGGCCAGGTCGCGGAACGAGCTCGGCGAGGCGAGCAGGATGCGCACCTGCATGAGCGGCGGCAGGAAGCCCATGCCGAGCCCCCACATGAGCACGGGCACGATCGACGCCAACGGGTTGCCGGCGAAGAGCACGAGGCCGAGCACGCCGCCGAGCATAAGCGCGAACGCCGTGTACAGGCCGGTGCGGGGGCGTTTCGTCCACAGCGCCCCGGTGAGCGCCGTGCCGAGCGCCGAGGCGACGCCGTAGGCGAAGAGCACGAGCGAGAGCGACGCGACCGGGAAGCCCGAGACGTCGAGCGCGTACGACGAGACGTAGGAGAAGAAGGCGTACTGACCGACCATGGTGAAGGCCGTGAACGCGGTGACCAGGAGGACCGCCGTCCTCGAACGCGGATTGACGGCGCGGGGCCTGCGGAGCGCGCCGGCGCCGCGTCCGCCTCCCGCGCCCGGCCCGCCGTCCGCGGCCGCGTCGCGACCGGGCGCGATCGCCACCGGCCGCGTGTACAGCGCGGGGTCGAGGTGGTTCACGCGGGGCAGGATGCGCCAGAGCACGACCGCCACGACGAAGGCGATCACCGCGAGCGTCGCGAACGCGAGCCGCCAGCCGAGGAGCTGGCCGAGCGCCGTGCCGATCGGCACGCCGAGCACGAACGCCGCCCCGCCGCCGCCGAGGGTGATCGAGATCGCCTTCGTGAGCAGCGCCTTGGGGGTGATGAGCGCCGTGTACGACGCGACGACCGCCCAGAAGAGGCCGTGGCCGAGCCCGGTCACGACGCGCGTCGCGACCACCAGCTCGTAGCTGGGCGCGAGCGCCGTGCCGAGCACGCTGAGCGAGAACAGCCCGAGCACTGACACGAGCAGCACGTGGCGCGGGATGCGGCGGGTGAGCGCCGTGAGCGGCGCCGAGGTGACGACCACGGTGAACGCGAAGATCGTCATGAGCAGGCCGATCTGCGCGTCGGAGACGCCGAGGTCGGGGGCCATGAGCGGCATGAGGCCCGTCGGCATCATCTCGACCGTCACGCTCGTGAAAGTCGCGAAGGCGAGGGCGAACAGGGGGAATCGGGGCAGCCGGTCGGCGACGGGCGCGCGCTCGGGGCGCGGCGCGGCGTCGACGCGGGCGTCGCTCGTGGGCGACGCGATGGCGGATGTGTGCATGATCGTGTTCCTCACGCGGAGACCGGCCGGTCGTTCGATGCGGTGCTGAGCAGAGACTGCGACCGGCCAGGAGTACGAGTTCTGCTCGTCTCCATCGACCGGGAGTGCGTCCTCCGGGAATCGCTCGACCGGAGGGCTCGGCACGCTCGCGCCGGGCGGCGGGTGCGTGGCATTCGGGGTTCGTGCGACCGGCACGTCGGGGGCCGCATGAAAGGTACGACCTCTTCGAGTGTACGGAACACAAGTACCCTGATGCAATGCGTTCCGAGCAATCCTCTGCAGCCGAGTCCGTGTGGGTCCTGACTCTCGTGTGCGATGACCGCCCCGGCATCGTGAACGCCGTCACGGGGGCGATCGTCGCGTCGAACGGCAACATCGAGGAGCTCCAGCAGTTCTCGTCCACCGACACCGGCCGCTTCTTCATGCGCGTCGAGGTGCGCACGAGCGTCTCCCGCGAGGCCATCGACGCCTACCTCGAACCCGTCGTCGCCCGCTTCGACGCCCAGCTCTCCCTCGACGTCAAGGGCCGGCACGCGCGCACCCTCGTGCTCGCCACCAAGGCCGGGCACTGCCTCAACGACCTGCTCTTCCGCCAGCGCTCCGGGCACCTGCCCGTCGACATCCCCCTCGTGCTCGCCAACCACGCGACCCTCGGCGACCTCGCCGACTTCTACGGCGTGCCCTTCGAGCACCGCCCCGTCACGAACCCCGAGGAGAAGACCGCGTTCGAGCGCCGCGTGCTCGAGGCCGTCGAGGAGCACGACATCGAGCTCGTCGTGCTCGCCCGCTACATGCAGATCCTCTCCCCCGAGCTGTGCGAGGCCCTCGAAGGCCGCGCCATCAACATCCACCACTCGTTCCTCCCCGGCTTCAAGGGCGCCAACCCGTACCGCCAGGCGCACTCGCGCGGCGTCAAGCTCATCGGCGCGACCGCCCACTTCGTCACCGGCGACCTCGACGAGGGGCCCATCATCGAGCAGAACGTCGTGCGCGTCGACCACACCCGCACGCCGCAGGAGCTCATGGCCATCGGCCAGGACGAGGAGTCCCGGACGCTGACGCAGGCGGTCAAGTGGTATGCGGAGCACCGGGTGCTGCTGGACGGGCAGCGGACGATCATCTTCCGGTAGGGGTCGCTGGGCGGCTGGTCGGCGGCTGTTCGTTCGGTGGCGGATCGGGGTCGCTTCGCGGCTGTTCGATTCGGCGGGTTGTCGGGGTCGCTGCGCGGTTGTTCGATTCGGTGGGCTGTCGGGGTCGCTTCGCGGCTGCTGCTTCGATGCGTTGATTCGTTGATGGCCGTGCGGGCGGGTCGGAGGGGCGCGCTTGCTCACGCCTCGCGATCGTTGTTTCGGCCTGCTCGGATATCGCTGCGCGCGCCCCTCCTCGCCGCCCGCACTGCGTCGCGGCATGCACGGGGTCGGCACGCCGGCTGGGGTGGGTGGGGTGTTTGCGGAGCTCGCTGCGCTCGCGGCCTCTTTTGGTTGAGGGGAGCTCGCTGCGCTCGCGGCTTTTGTTGCGGGTGGGGAGCGCTCGCGGCTCTGCTTTGCTGGCTCGCTGCGCTCGCGCGGGGCGCCGAACTCTGGAGATACGCAGGCGGTGCGCGTCTATTCGGCGAGGTGAGGGCGTATCTCCAGAGTTGGGCGGGATCGGTCGGCGCACCGGACGGTTGGAGCGAAGGCGGAGGCGGGGAGATTGCCGGTGCTCGCGTGATCCGGGGAACCGAATTCCCCCTTCGGCACGGAGCCGAAGGGGGAACTCGGGTCCGGAGATGGGGGGGGCTAGGGTGCGGGGCGGCGGGCGCGGGAGGCGGCGGGGAGCTCCCAGAGGCACCAGGCGAGGGCGAGGACGCCGCCGGCGAGCACGAGCCAGGCGCCGAAGCCGACCTTCAGCGTGACGGTGGTCGCCGCATCCGCGAGGTCGAGGGCGGCCACGTCGACGCCCGCCACGTGCAGATCGCCCGCGTCGACGCCGATCGCGGCCAGCAGCTCCCCCACGGTGAGATCCGCGGCGCCGAAGCCGATGAGCGTCTCCCGCACTCGCGTCAGGAGAATCGCGAACGACGCCGCGAACACCGCCCACGGGCCGCCCAGCGCCGCAGCCAGCGCGACGCCCGACCGCGTCGGCCGCACGAGCGCGAGCCAGGCCGCGAGCAGCAACACGACGCCCGAGAGGATCATGGCGGCGTCGATGCCGGTGCCGAAGGGGCTCGCGCCGAACACGCTGATCCCCTGCACCTCGACCGAGATCCAGGACAGCGCGCTGCCGAGGCCGATCGCCAGCGCGCACACCACGACGACGCCCGCCGAGACGATGCCGCGCGCCCGCACCCT
>Ga0153917_1001066_pt1 | contig 12964 bp, 9 predicted proteins | sample TSFL001MetaG_FD_104695 | JGI IMG/M metagenome (GOLD analysis project Ga0153917, IMG submission 104695) | Attine ant fungus gardens microbial communities from Florida, USA - TSFL001 MetaG | ecosystem: Host-associated > Fungi > Mycelium > Unclassified | place: USA: Florida, Paynes Creek Historic... | reverse complement strand
GGGCGCGGTCCGGTCGAAGCGGCCGGCGCGCTCCAGCGCCCCGGCGACGGTGCCGGGCACGGGAGCGTCGATGAAGCCGGAGAGGCCGTCGAGCCCTGCGGGATCGGCGATCGCGCCGGCCGGCGTCAGGATCATGCGCCAGCCGTCCGAAAGCGTCCTGCCGGTCGCGGGCACGCCGTCCTCCATCAGCCGATCCGCGCGGCAAGCGCCGCCATCAGGCCATCCCAGGCTTCGACGGCCGGGTCGAGCGCGGTCGCGAGCGGTTCGAAGCGGCGGCGCGTCACGGCGCGCGCAAGCTGGAACTGCACCGTCTTCGCCGTCTCCGAGACCTTGCGGGCGGCATCGGCGGCGTCCTTCAGGTGGCCGTCGGGCGCAAGCCAGTCGAGATGGCTGCCGGCAAGCTCGAAATTGGCGCCGACCTGGCGCAACGTGTTGAAGGCATATTTGTGGAAGAAGCCGAAGGGACGGTCCGCCACGGCCTCGACCTGCGCCGGGAACACCCTGGCGAAGGCCGCAAGCGGGTTTTCCGCCGGGCGCCGGGCGAAGTGGACGGCGAGCAGGCGCTTCGCCTCGCGGCGAAGATGGGCCTCGTCGGGCAGCCTTTCCGGGAATTTCGCGAATTCCGTATAGGGCAGGAAGGGTAGGTCGTCCGGACCGTCATCGAGATGGAACAGGCCGTCGAAATCCTCGCCGTCCAGCCGGAAGAAACCGGCATTGTGGAAATAGTCCAACCGCTTCGCCGCAAGGTCGAGCCGGTTGATCGCGACGGTCGTCTTGCCGTGCTCCTGCCGATAGGCGACGCCGCGGGTGTCCGGCATGTAGAAACTGTCCATCTCGACGAGGCAGAGCCGGCCGCGGGCGATCTGCGTCGCGACGTGGTCCTCCACCCGGTCGAAGATGGCAAGCTCGGTGCTGCGGATGCCGTAGAGGGTTTCGAGGTCTTCCAGCGGCACCTTGAAGAAGGTGAACTGGTCGCCCTCGAAATCCTGCGCCAGCGTGAAGCCGAGCATCGCCTCGGGCGGGGCGCCGAGCGCGTTCAGCACCTCGATCCACAGATCGACATAGCAATTCGTCTCCGGCCACATGCGCTCCGCATCGTGCAGCGCGTGCGGCCGGTAGGTTTCGGGGTCGAGCCCGGCAAAGACGGCGGCCATGTCAGTCCTGGTATCCCAGCACCTTGCGGACATCGGCCGGCCAGACGGCGATGTCGAGGCCGTGGCGGGCGAAGAGCGCGAGCGCGATGCGCTCCAGGCCGAAACCGACGCAGGCGGTATGCGCAACCTCGCCGTTCTCGAGATGGAGGCCCCATTTCGCGCCGAAGGCGTCCTGATGGTAGTTGAAGCTCATGCAGGCCGTCGGCTTGGCGGCCGAGGTCACCGGAATGAGCAGCTCGAACTTCAGGTTCTGGTCGCGCTGGTTGTTGGCGAGCATGCGGCCGGCACGGCCGAAGAACGGGTCGTTGGCGACATCGATCGTCACGTCGAGGCCAAGCCGGACCATCATCTCGAGGCCGCGGTCCATCCAGCTCTGGCGGAAATCCGTCACATGGCCCTCGGTGCCCATGCAGACATATTCGCGCATGCGGAAGAGCTGCTGGCGGGCGGGATCGTTGGAGGGCTCGTGCCGGAAGCAGTAGGACTGCAGGTCGTAGAGCCCGCCCTTCGCCGGCAGGCGGCCGCGCTTGGCTATGGTCGGATAGAGCGGGTAGCAGGCCGCCGGCGTCAGCACGATATCCGTCGCCTTCTGGTCCTTCGTCCAGTCATCGCCGACCTCCATGCACTGCAGGAGGCTCATATGGTCGAGCTCGCTGCCGCAGAAGCTGTGCACCGTGCCGGCAAGCTGCGGGAAGCTCTTCATATAGCCGCTGCTTTCGAAATGCGCGCGGCTCATGCCGGGGGGAAAGCGCATGGCTTCCGCGCCGTCGGCGCTGCCATAGGCGTCGATCAGCCGCTCGAAGCGGGCGATGACGTCCTCGAAGGCGCCGCTGCGGCCGTAGAGGCCCTCGACGCCGGTATCGATGAGAAGACCGGTATCGAAGAGCCGGTCGAGAAGCGAGGTCTGCATATCCATGGTGTCACCCGATCAGGCTGGTGTCCTGCTTGTGGACGAGCAGGAGGTTCGACGTGTTGCCGAGGATGCGGTCGTTGGAAATCATGAGCTGGGCGGAATGCGCGTCGCGCAGGTGCCGGCCGAGGCTGAAGGGCGTGCCGTTCTTGTAGCCCATGATGCCGCAGATCAGCATGGCCTGGTTGACGATCGAAAGGATCGTTTCCGAGGCGGCGATCTTGACGTTGTTCATCGCCACCGCGAAGCCGACGGAGGAGAGCCGGTCCGCATCCGCCTTGGCCGCCTCGTATTCACGAAGGCCAGCGACCGTGCTCGCCTTGACAAGCTGGAGGAGGTTGGAGGCTTCCGCGAGGCGCAGCGCGCCGGGCGGCGTGACGCCGGGGCTCTTGCGGGCGGCGGCGCGCACGAAGGCCTGCGCCCGGGCGACCGCGTTGACGGCGATGCCGTACCAGACCGCGCTCCACAAGAGGTGCGAGGTGGCGAGCATCGACTGCGCGGCGATCTCGGCGAAAGGCTTCGGCAGGATCTGCGCCTTCGGCGCCTCGCCCCTGAAGAGCCAGCCATCCGAGCAGGTGCCGCGCATGCCGAGCGTATCCCAGACATGGGTCCGCTCGATCGTGTACTGGTCCCTGGTGAAGACGGTCATGACCTGGTCGGTCGAGGCGGCATCGGCATGGGCGCGCGAGGTGATGAGGATCGCGTCCGCATGGGCGCCGTAGGAGATCACCGTCGCATCCTTGGTGAGGCGGCAGATGTCACCCTCGACCTCGATGGCGCAGATGCTGTTGCGCAGGTTCCCGCCGATGCCGCCCTCGGTCGTCGCCGAGGCGAGCAGCAATTGGCCGGTAGCGATCCGGCGCATGAAGCCGGCGTGCCAGGAATCGTCCGCGCCGTGCGAGACGAGGCTCGACAGCTTGATGTGGTGCATGGCGAAGACCATGGCGGCGGCCGCGCAGCTCTGGCCGACCAGCGAGCAGATCTCGGCGATTTCCGAAAGCGAGGCATCCTCGCCGCCGAGCGCGGCGGGGATCTGGATCGACAGCAGCCGTTCGGCGATCATCGCGTCGACCGCTTCCCGGGGGAAGCGGCCCTTGGCGTCCACGTCGTCGGCATGCGCGGCAGCCACGGCGGCGACGCGCTCGGCGCGCTCCGTGTAGCCTCTCCCGACGGTGACGGTCATTCGGCCGCCTCCGCGCTGCCGACAAGGCTTTCCACCGCCCGGACGATGGCCGCGATGCTCTGGAAGGACTTGCGGTTGAGCAGGCTGTCGGGGAACTCGATGTCGAAGGCGTCCTCGATGCCGAGCATCACCTGGACGGAAGCGAAGGAGGAAAGGCCCGCCGCGTAGAGATCGGCATCGTCCGCGAGCTGATCGACCGGAACCGGAAGGCCGCCATGCTTGCTGAGGATTTCACGGATTTTCTGCTTCATGCTTTTCTCCCATCGGGCTCGTCCGGCCAAACATCTGGCCGCCATTCATCCTGCCCAATGGCTTAGGCCCGGCCGGATAAGATCGGCTGAAGGGACATGGATAAGATTTCGTGAACCGCCTCGCAGCGCTGCTCCAGCCTGGAACGCGTGCCTATCGCCATTTCTGAAGAAAAGATGAGAAGGCCCGGATTTTCGGGCGATTGCGCGAAAGGCCAGGTGTTTCGCAACGATACGAATCGGGGCCATTCAAGCTTTATCAACCATAAGGCGAAAAGCTGCCCGAAAACCGCAATCGCTCACCAAAATGGGGGATTACGGCGCCGCCGGACACGGCATCGGCGATTGACGCCGTGCCGTATCGTGCCGGACAGGGAGCGCGTACCTTGCCGGCTCAGATCGTCCCGGCGGGCCGGGCGGCCTTCGTCAGTGCGCCTCGTCCCAGTTGGTCGCGGCACGTGCATCCACTTTCAGCGGCACCTTCATCGACAGCGCCGGCATGGAGGCGTTTTCCATGATGTCGACGATGACGGGAATGGCCTTGTCGACCTCGCCGTCCTCGACCTCGAAGATCAGTTCGTCATGCACCTGCAGCAGCATGCGGGCGGACAGGCCGGCGGCGGCGAGCGCGGGTTCCATCTTCACCATGGCGCGGCGTATGATGTCGGCGGCCGAGCCTTGGATCGGCGCGTTGATCGCGGCGCGCTCGTTGAAGGCGCGCACCGACGGGTTGGACGACTTGATCTCCGGGTAATGGGCGCGGCGGCCGAAGATCGTCTCGACATAGCCGTTCTCGCGGGCGAAGGCCTTGGTACTGTCCATGTAGTCCTTGATGCCCGGGAAACGCTCGAAATACTTCTTGATGTAGTCACCCGCCTCCGAGCGCTCGATGGAGAGCTGGTTGGCGAGGCCGAAGGCCGAGATGCCGTAGATGATGCCGAAATTGATCGCCTTGGCGCGGCGGCGGATTTCCGCCGGCATGCCTTCCACCGGCACGCCGAACATTTCGGACGCGGTCATGGCATGGATGTCGATGCCATCGGCGAAAGCCTGCTTGAGCTGCGGAATCTCGGCGACATGGGCGAGCACGCGCAGTTCGATCTGGCTGTAGTCGGCCGAGACCAGCCTGTTGCCGGGCGTCGAGATGAAGGCCGTGCGGATCTTGCGACCTTCGGCCGTACGCACCGGGATATTCTGCAGGTTCGGGTCCGAGGAAGAGAGGCGCCCGGTCGTCGTCGCGGCGAGCGCGTAGGACGTGTGCACGCGCTTCGTCTCGGGATGCACGAAACCGGGCAGCGCGTCGGTATAGGTGGATTTCAGCTTGGTGAGCTGGCGCCAGTCGACGATCTTGCGCGGCAGCGGGATGCCCTGCGCGGCAAGGTCCTCCAGCACCTGCGCGGAGGTCGACCACTGGCCGGTCTTGGTCTTCGATGCGCCCGGAAGACCCATCTTGCCGAAGAGGATGTCGCCGAGCTGCTTGGGCGAGCCGATGTTGAAGCGTTCGCCGGCAAGTTCGTAGATCTCTTCCTCGAAGCCGGCCGCGCCCTGCGCCAGCTCGCCGGAAAGGCGCGAGAGCACCTGCCGGTCGATGGTGATGCCGCGCTCCTCCATGCGGGCCAGCACGGGCACCAGCGGGCGTTCCAGCCGCTCGTAGACCGCCGTCATGCGCTCGGCCGCAAGCCGCGGCTTCAGGACATGCCAGAGCCGCAGCGTCACGTCGGCATCCTCGGCCGCATAGGCGGTGGCGCGGGCGATATCGACCATGTCGAAGGTTTGCGCGCCCTTGCCGGAGCCGGCGACCTCCTTGTAGGCGATCGGCTTGTGGCCGAGCCAGCGCTCGGAAAGCGTGTCCATGCCATGGTTGCCCGCGCCGGCATCGAGCGCATAGGACATGAGCATCGTATCGTCGAAGCCCTGCATGGTGATGCCGTGCCGGCGCATGACGAGGTAGTCGTATTTGAGGTTCTGCGCGACCTTGAGGACGGACGGATCCTCCAGCAGCGCCTTCAGCCGCTCCAGCGCGGCGCGGACCGGGATCTGCCCCTCGGCAAGCCCGCCGCCGAGGAGGTCCCCGACGCCGGTCTTGTGGTTGACCGGCACGTAGCAGGCGCGGATCGTTATGCCCGACGGGTCCTTGGCATTGTCGGCGATGGCGAGCGAGAAGCCGCAGAGCTCGGCCTGCATGGCGTCGAGGGAGGTCGTCTCGGTATCGAAGCCGACGAGGCCGGTCTCGCGCGCCGCGGCGATCCAGCGGTCGAGCGCGCCGAGGTCGCGCACCGTCTCATAGGTCGAATGATCGATCGGGCCGGCGGAGAAGCGCTCGGCACGGGACCTTGCAAGGGCCGAGGGCGTGGCTTCGCCCGGCTTTGCGGTCGGCAGCAGGGTCTGGGCGGCCTCGGCCGCCGTCTCGTCGCCATCAAGATCGAGCGCGGGACCGGCGACCTCGCCCTTGTCGAGATCCGGGCCGTGCGCCTCGGCGCCCCATTCGACCGGCACGCTCGCCGCCTCGATGGCGCCGGCATCGCAGTCGCAGGCTTCCGCGACGCGGCGGGTCAGCGTGGTGAATTCCATGGCCTTCAGGAAGGCGATGAGCTTCGGCCCGTCCTGCGGGTGCAGGATCAGGTCGTCCAGCGGCATGTCGAGCGGCGTGTCGGTCTTCAGGGTGACGAGCTGGCGCGAGAGCAGCACGAGCTCGCGGTTGGCGATGATGTTCTCGCGCCGCTTGACCTGCTTGATCTCCTCGGCGCGGGCGAGCAGCGTGTCGAGGTCGCCATACTCTTCCAGAAGCTGCGCGGCGGTCTTCGGGCCGATGCCGGGCACGCCCGGCACGTTGTCGGTCGAATCGCCGGTCAACGACTGCAGGTCGATCATCTTCTCCGGCGGCACGCCCCATTTCTCGATGACTTCGGGAATGGAGATCTGCTTGTCCTTCATGCCGTCATACATCGAGACGCTCTGCGTCACGAGCTGCATGAGGTCCTTGTCGGAGGAGACGATGGTGACGTCCGCCCCATCGGCCTCGGCGAGGCGGGCATAGGTGGCGATCAGGTCGTCCGCCTCGAAGCCTTCCTTCTCGATGCAGGGCAGGTTGAAGGCGCGCGTGGCGTGGCGGATCAGGCCGAACTGCGGGATCAGGTCTTCCGGCGGCGCGGTGCGGTTCGCCTTGTACTGGTCGTAGAGTTCGTTGCGGAAGGTCTTCGAGGAATAGTCGAAGATGACGGCGAAATGCGTCGGCGTCACGCCCACGTCGGTATTGCGCGCATCCTTCAGGAGCTTCCACAGCATGTTGCAGAAACCCGAGACGGCATTGACCGGCAGCCCGTCCGACTTGCGGTTGAGCGGCGGGATGGCGTGGAAGGCGCGGAAGATGAAGCCGGAGCCGTCGACGAGGAAGAGATGATCACCTTTTTTCATGGGGTGAATGGATAGCGCGGGCCGTTTGCCACGTCCATCTCTCATTGCGGATACAGGCCCTCCCCAACCCCTTCCTCCAAGGGGGAAATGCCGGCAGGCAGAGGAGGTTTCCCCGCCCTGCGAAGCCTCACGCGAACGTTACCAATTTGTAATTTTCAGCGGGGCTGGAATCCCTTGAAAAGCCACATTCGGACCCACAGATATTGGTCATCGGCACCTGATCAAAGCCGTTGTCTGGCATACGGCCTGTCCCCCGCCGCGCCAGACGAGGACAAAGGCCTCATCCCCCTCTCCGGGCCTTTGTCCATAATTCGCAGAAGCCGCCGCGACACGCCTCCTGTCGCCGGCGGCTTCTCGCATTTCGGGCCCTTCGCACGGATATACGGACCCTTCGCGGCCATGCGGATCGCGGGCGATACGACATTGTCTTCCGCCGCGAACCGGCATAGCTTCCCCGCATGGACTTTGATCGCAAGGAGTCGGCAGCCTACCTCGCCAATCTTCTGGCGAAGGCGGCCTCGCGCGCCCTCCATGCGCGGGCGGACGGCGCCGGCTTCGCGCCCGGCCAGTTCCCCGTCCTGCTCGAACTTTGGGGCGGCGACGGCCTGACCCAGCGCGAACTTCTCGACCGGCTCGACATCGAACAGGCGACGATGGCCAACACGCTCTCGCGCATGGAGCGCGACGGACTGATCTTGCGCCGCCGGCACCCGAAGGACCGGCGGGCGCAGCTCGTCTTCCTGACGACGCGCGGCAAGGCGCTGCGCGAGACCGCGATGGCCGCCGCATCCGCCACCGAGGAGGCGCTGTTCCAGGGCTTCCGGCGCTTCGAGCGGGAGCTGCTTCTGGAATATATGCGCATGGTGCTCGCCAATCTCGGCCGCGATCCGCGCGTCTGACCGTCGCAAGACCGTCATACGATTTGCCCTCGCCGAGGCGATCGGTCTAATGTCGCCGCGCAATTCGCAAGGGATTCGACCATGACCAACATTCTGCCCGTCCTCGATCGCGCCAGCGCCGGCATTCCCGCCAGCCTCGAACGGCTTTTCGAGCTGGTGCGCATCAAGTCCATTTCCACAGACCCGGCCTTCAAGGCCGATTGCCGCAAGGCGGCCGAATGGCTGGTCACCGAGCTGCGCTCGCTCGGCTTCGACGCCACCGTGCGCGACACCCCCGGCCATCCCATGGTCGTCGCCCATCACGACGGCGCGCGTGCCGATGCCCCGCATGTGCTGTTCTACGGCCATTACGACGTCCAGCCGGTCGATCCGCTGAACCTCTGGGACCACGATCCCTTCGAGCCGGCGGTGCGCGATGCCGAAGGCGGCCGCCGCATCATCACCGGCCGCGGCACCTCCGACGACAAGGGCCAGCTCCTGACCTTCGTCGAAGCCTGCCGCGCCTACAAGGAAACGGCCGGCACGCTGCCCTGCCGCGTCACGATCCTCTTCGAAGGCGAGGAAGAATCCGGCTCGCCCTCGCTGAAGCCCTTCCTCGAAGCCAATGCGGCGGAGCTGAAGGCCGATTTCGCCCTCGTCTGCGACACCAGCATGTGGGACGCCGACACGCCGGCGATCTCGGCGGGCCTGCGCGGCCTCGTCGGCGAGGAGATCGTCATCAAGGCGGCCGACCGGGACCTGCATTCCGGCTATTTCGGCGGCGCGGCGGCAAACCCGATCCACATCCTTTCCGACATTCTCGCCGGCCTTCACGACGAGACGGGCCGCGTGACGCTCGACGGCTTCTACGAGGGCGTCGAGGAAACCCCGACGCAGATCAAGGCCGCCTGGGAAAAGCTCGGCAGCTCGGCGGAAAGCCTCCTCGGCGAGGTCGGCCTGTCGATCCCGTCCGGCGAGAAGGGCCGCTCCGTGCTGGAGCTCACCTGGGCGCGGCCGACCGCCGAGGTCAACGGCATCACCGGCGGCTATACCGGCGAGGGCTTCAAGACCGTGATCGCGGCAGAAGCCTCGGCGAAGGTCTCCTTCCGCCTCGTCGGCAAGCAGGATCCCGCGAAGATCCGCGACGCCTTCCGCACCTATGTCCGCTCGAAGGTCCCGGCCGACTGCTCGGTCTCCTTCCACGCCCATGGCGGCTCGCCGGCCATCCAGCTTCCCTACGATTCGGCGCTCTTGGAAAAGGCGAAGTCCGCGCTGTCGGACGAATGGCCGAAGCCGGCCGTCGTCATCGGCATGGGCGGGTCCATCCCCATCGTTGGCGATTTCCAGAAGATGCTCGGCATGGAATCCTTGCTCGTCGGCTTTGCGCTGTCGGACGACCGCATCCATTCGCCGAACGAGAAATACGAACTGCGTTCCTTCGAGAAGGGTATCCGCTCCTGGGTCCGGATCCTCTCCGCGCTGGCGGCGCGTTGACGCAGAAGTGATGACGCGGCTGGCTGGCATTCACCGGGCGAACCGGAAATGCTGGCCAACCGACCAACGACAAGAATGGCCGCGTCGCACCACGCGATGACAGGCTCATGATGGGGAAGGGTGAGGATGGCGCCAGCACGGACTGCGAAGGCAACCTGCTGCTCGAACGACGGCCTGTCGAAGACGGCCGAAGGCGGGGCGGCATGAAGCGACTGCGGAAATTCTTCTGGCCGCTCGTCAGCACCCTCGCGATCGTCCTGTCGGTCTATATCCTCTACAAGGACCTGCGCGGCCTTTCGCTCGACGAGTTCATGGCGAGCATCAACGCCATTCCGGTGTCGGGCTGGATCCTCGCCTGCGGGGCGACGCTTGTCGCCTATGCGGCGCTCGCCGGCTACGACCACCTGGCGCTGGAACATCTCGGCCACCGCATCTCGCTGTGGTTCATCACCCTCACCTCCTTCACCACCTATGCGCTGTCGCACAATATCGGCGCCTCGGTGTTTTCCGGGGCGCTGGTGCGCTATCGCGCCTATACGTCGAAGGGGCTTACCGGATCGGAGGTGGGCGTTCTCGTCGCCTTCTGCTCCTTCACCTTCGCGCTCGGCACCTTCATGCTGTTCGGCTTCGTGCTTGTGCTGGAGCCGGAGATCATCGAGCGCTTCGCCGATTTCCTGCCGATCGAGGCCGCCTTCTCGACGGGCGTCTTCATCCTCGCGGTGGTCGCGCTCTACGTGGTGGGCAGCCTCGTCGGCTTCCGGCCGATCGACACGCGCTGGCTCAAGCTCGAATATCCCAAGCCCTCGCTGGTCTTCCGCCAGCTCATCATCGCGCCGATCGAACTGATCGGCGCGGCGGGGATCATCTATTTCGTGCTGCCGGCGGAGGGCAATCCCGGCTTCTTCGTCGTGCTCGGCATCTTCCTCGCCTCCTTCTCCGTCGCGCTCCTCTCCCATGCGCCGGGCGGCATCGGCGTGCTCGAGCTCGTCTTCCTCGCCGGCCTGCCGGACATGGACCCGGCCGTGGTGCTGGCGGCACTCGCCGTCTTCCGCCTCTTCTACCTCATCGTTCCCTTCGTCATGGCGCTGGTCGTCATCCTCGTCTTCGAGCGATCACGTTTTCTTGCACGAGCGAGGAACGGAGAGGATTGAAACCAGGAATAGTTTCGGTTCATCTTCGGTTCAGTCGAATTGTTTCATGCTCTGATCCGTCCAGATCATTGTGAAGCAATGAAAAACCAAGGGAGACCGACATGAAGACAACGATCAAGACCGGCCTTTCCGCCGCCATGGCCGTCGCCATGTTCGCCACGACGTTCGTCCCCGCACAGGCTTTCGCCGTTCCGATGCCCAAGGCCGGCGTTTCTCAGAGCAGCGACGTCGAGCAGGTGCAGTATCGCAGGAGACATGGCGGCTGGTATCACGGCCACCGCGGCTATCGCCATGAGCGCCGGGGCTATCGCCGCCATTCGGACGGCTGGTGGTATCCGCTGGCCGCCTTCGGCGCAGGCGCGATCATCGGCGGCGCGATCGCCAACGACGGCTATTCGCGTCCGCGTTACGAAGGCATCAATCCGCGCCACACCGACTGGTGCTATGCGCGCTATCGCTCGTACCGGGCCTACGACAACACGTTCCAGCCCAATTACGGCCCGCGCCGCGAGTGCCTCTCGCCCTACTATTGAGACGACCTTCCGGGCGGCCTTCCGGCCGCCCGATCCCGTCGGCCCGATTCCGTCGAATTGACGGCAGCGCGTTCACCGCTTCTTAACGACCCCTTAAATCGCCGCATTTAAGGTCCACCGACCGGCGATATCAGAGGGTTCATCCGACCGCTTATGGCAGGCAACCGAAAATCCCAGCGCATCGAACCGTCCTTCCGGGGAGCGGCAGGGCGAGACGACGACGATGATCTCCATCTCGGCGCGGAGGATCGTGTGGCCGGCGGCGGGCGGAACGGCCGCGGCAAGCCGCCGAAGGCCGCCAGGGCGCGGCGCGGCGAGAAGCGGCGGCGGCAGCCCTCGCTCGGCATCTTCGGCCTCTTCCGACGGCTCGTCTACTGGTGCCTGGTGCTCGGCCTGTGGGGCGCCATCGGCGTCGGCGGGCTCGTGCTCTATTACGGCTCGCGCATGCCGAGCGCCACGAGCTGGGCGATCCCCGACCGGCCGCCGAACGTCAAGATCCTCTCGGTCAACGGCGACATCATCGCCAACCGGGGCCTGACCGGCGGCGAGGCGCTGTCGCTGGAGAACATGTCGCCCTACATTCCGCAAGCGGTCATCGCCATCGAGGACCGGCGCTTCTACTCGCATTTCGGCATCGACCCGCTCGGCCTTGCCCGCGCGATGCTGACGAACGTGACGTCCGGCCGCATGGTGCAGGGCGGCTCTACCCTGACGCAGCAGCTCGCCAAGAACATGTTCCTCTCGCCCGAGCGCACGCTGGAGCGCAAGGTGCAGGAAGTGCTGCTCTCGCTCTGGCTGGAGCACAAATACACCAAGGACCAGATCCTTGCGATGTATCTCAACCGCGTGTTCTTCGGCTCGAATTCCTACGGCGTGGAAGCGGCCTCGCGGCGCTACTTCAACAAGTCGGCGCGCGACGTCAATCTCGGCGAGGCCGCGCTGCTGGCGGGCCTCCTGAAGGCGCCCTCCCGCCTTTCGCCGGCGCGCGATCCGGAAGCGGCGGAGGCGCGCGCCCAGGTCGTCCTCGGCGCGATGCGCGAGGAAGGCTACATCACGGATGCGGAGATCAAGACCGCGATGTCGCAGAGCCCGGCGCGGGCGAAGAGCTACTGGTCCGGCGCCGAGCACTATGCCGCCGACATGGTCATGGCCCAGCTTCCCGGCATGATCGGCGACATCAAGGAAGACCTCGTCATCGACACGACCATCGATCTCGACCTCGAGAAGAAGGCCGACGAGGCGATCTCGAAGATTCTCGACAAGGACGGCGCCAAGTCCAATGCCTCGCAGGCCGCCCTCGTCTCCATCGACGGCACGGGCGCGATCCGCGCGCTGGTCGGCGGGCGCGACTATGCCGAAAGCCAGTTCGACCGCGCCTCCAAGGCCAGGCGCCAGCCCGGCTCGGCCTTCAAGCCCTTCGTCTACGCCGCCGCGCTTGAAGCGGGCCGCTCGCCGCTGTCGCTGCGCAACGACGCGCCGGTCAGGATCGGCAAGTGGACGCCGGAGAACTACGACCAGAAATATCGCGGCGAGGTGACGCTGGCCGCGGCCTTCGCCGAATCGCTCAACACCATCGCCGCCCAGCTCGTCATGGAAGTGGGGCCGGACGAGGTGGTCAAGCTCGCCCGCCGGCTCGGCATCGAATCGGACCTGCAGGCCAATGCCTCGATCGCGCTCGGCACCTCCGAGGTGACGCTCGTCGAGCTGACGTCGGCCTATGCGCCCTTCATGAACGGCGGCTACAAGGCGACGCCCCACATCATCCGCCGCATCTCGACCGCCGAGGGCAAGGTGCTTTACGAGAACACCTACGACAATCCGCCCCGCGTGCTGGAGCCCAACATCGTTTCCATGATGAACGGCATGATGATGCGCGTGATTTCGCAGGGCACCGGCAAGAACGCCCGCATTCCCGGCTGGCCGGCCGCCGGCAAGACCGGCACGACGCAGTCCTTCCGCGACGCGCTCTTCGTCGGCTATACCAGCAATCTGACGACCG
>Ga0153917_1001065_pt1 | contig 12992 bp, 12 predicted proteins | sample TSFL001MetaG_FD_104695 | JGI IMG/M metagenome (GOLD analysis project Ga0153917, IMG submission 104695) | Attine ant fungus gardens microbial communities from Florida, USA - TSFL001 MetaG | ecosystem: Host-associated > Fungi > Mycelium > Unclassified | place: USA: Florida, Paynes Creek Historic... | reverse complement strand
GTGCTCCGAGCGGCATTCTAGAGATAGCTCGTTCATGGCTTCAGGGAAACCATGAGGTCTGAGCATTACGCCCTGCCGTGCTCCGGCACGCTGCATTGTTGAGCGCAGCGGCGGCAGGTTGACACACGAAGCTGCGCCCAGCCGGGACGGCCGGCACAACACAAAACTGCCGGCCTCTCAGACATACGACTGTTGCTCGTAGCCGGTCACCAAGTCGTTGCCAGGCGAGATCGCACCACGGCGCACCTAATGAGCAATGGGCCTGGCTGACAAGCCCCCGAGGTCAGGTCAGGCGAGAACGACTGACGCCCTTTTCCAACGCACTCGCCAGCTCATCGAGCGCATAACGCAAACGTTGATCCTCCTTTGCGTCGCCGGAGCTAGGTTGTAACTGGCGAGAGTGCCTAATGAGCGTTTGGAGATGCTTCAGGCTAAGCCGGAGTTCAATCAGCACACGATCTTCAAATAGAAACTCCTCAAGTCGCTCGAAGAAAACAGGCACTACACGAGTATCCGTGAATCGTCCGTCCTTCGGTGACCCTAATAGGTATCCATAACAAATATTGTCTTTAACTAGTACAACCATCAGTAGCTTATGTAGCTCGCGACGCCTCCCCACGATCCAATCTTCGAGAAGTCGTGGATAGCCGGTCACGTTAACAATATAGCTATCTAACTCGGTCATTGACTTAGGCCATACGGCTTCCGACCAGCCCGTATCAATGGCAACGGGGACTAGTAAGCAGTATCCTTCCCTTAAGCTAGCAATGGCCTCATCGCAGTGGAAAGTAATAGGCAACGGGTCGCTTTCGTAATACGGCACGAAATATAGCGTACCAATCATAAGCTTACCGCCAGAGAAATTGGCTGCCATTCGAAATTCCGCTGCCCCATCAAACTGGGGAAGGTCAACCAGAGCAGAAGAAAATTTTGAGGTTTCTGTCACCTGTCGACACCTTAGGCAAAATCGCCCCCACTCGGTATATATTTCATTCATGTCGCCGCTCCTGGATGATGAGCGCATTGAATTCAATGGCATAGTATTTAATGAATGAAAATTTTGCTCCGATGCTGCATCCAAATAGCCGCCGCTGTGCAACGCGCAATTTTATGGCTGGGTTTACATACGGCTTAGGGCCCTGAATTAACCGCACTTGGCAAGATTAGACTAACAGGCGTAGCCGTGCTCAATGCGGTCAAGTTCCAACTTTACTGTCCGATACCCAGCCTCATCGCACGCGCATTCCAATGCGGTGACGCCACTAAAAACAGTCCTGGGCTGCGACAACCAGATGTTGGCTTTCGCTTTGCTGCCAAACACCTCCTCGGCCTGACGTCGAATCAGCTCCTCAAAATTCGTTTCCGTTATCATGAAACATTACTCCTTCGCCCTCAGCATTACTCTCTTGGGCGAATGGCGCATCGATGGAGTTTAGGCATTTTCCAAGGCCAGCAGCGCGGGAAGACTTACATGCTTTCGCACTCCAGGCCCGGCTAAAACAAAGCTCGCGTGCATGCTCTCAAAAATGCAGCCATCTCGCATGCGTTGAAAGCTAGAGCGCATGGCACCGACTCGGGAGCCTTGGGTTCTACTGTCGTATACCACGGTATTAGCAAAAACCACCGTGGGCTGTAGGCCCATAGCTTTGAGGTCATCTTCAACATCACTAGGTACCATGATATTGAGTAGGAGCCAATCCCGGACAACGTAAAATGGTCGGCCCTGATGATTCGCCCGCGCAGTCTCGACGATAAGCTCATCTAATCGGCCGTCCCCATCCAAGGGAAAGCCGTGTACGGATAAAAAGTCTGCTACCAACGCTGCTTCCACTGTACCTACCTGATTCGTCTTAGCGCGCTACATCTTGCATCGCTTCGTTGCGGGATATGCCGGCCCTAATGAAGGGCGCCCTCGAATTGAGGGCTTCCACCTTCCAGCGCCCAGTCGCAAACGACATAGACGCTTCCATTTCTCGTCTCAAACAGATGGTACGCACCATGCTCCAGGCGCCTTCCCAATGGGGACGTTCGGATTGTCGAACCATCTCGGAACCGGCCGCGGCTCTCGCGATACACAATGCCCACCAGACAATTGATCGAATGGTCGTACAAAGCGCAGCAGAGGAACCCCGTGATAGCGATGCCAAAATTTGTGGCCATCGCCCGCTCCACATTGGCAGGCACTGAACCTGGTGGTGTTTCCGCGGGGGACTGCTGACTAGCCAAAAAATCAAAATTGCTTGGCATCTCAGTGCACCTGAAAAAGGCTGAACATACATTTATCGCTCGATCCAACTCAGTGCCCGTGCTTCAGCCCGAGCCCAAATTTGGTCTTCTTGCCCCTACGCATTACCCGCGATTTCGTGGAAATCTTCCCAGCCAACCTCGGCTAGCCTATACCGCTGAGTCCCCCTTCACACCGAGGCGTAGGTGATCCTGGGTAACCCTCGATGTGACGAATTAGCGATATATTGAATCGGGCAGCTTTCCCACACGGCCCAAATCTCGCGTCGGAGTGATGGCCAAACCCAATCGATCCCACAGAGATGACTATATACATTTGTGTGGGAGCACGCAAACGCGGCATACCCTCCGCTTTTATCAGGGCGGATGAAATGAACCTGCGTGAAGCCTATGCGGCAGTCCTCCAGATGCTTAGAGATCGGCAAGCGCTGACGCAGTACGACGTAGCCAACGGCGTAACCCAGTCCCAGGTGAGCCGGCTCGAAGGCCGTCAGTCCAACCCCACGCTGGAAACCAGCAGAGATCTGGCAAACGCGTTGAACCTGCATCCTCTTGCATTTCTAGCCTTGGTACATGCAGCGGATGAGCAGAAGACGGCCAGAGAACTCCTCGACCAGGTGTTCGCAGAGCTCAAGAGTCTGGAAATGCTTGATGCTCCCCTGCCCCAAGCGCCTACCAAGAAAGCTCACCCTCGTACGCGCAGTGCTGAGGAAAATCTGCGTAAGGTGCAGGCGCTCAAGGCTCAAGGTAAGACCCAGGCTGAAGTGATAGCGCTGCTGGGTATTCCTCGCTCCACCGTGAGCCGGTATTGGCGCAAAATGTAAGGGCTGCTGCAACCACCGCTGAGGGCCGGTAACTGCCAGCGCCCGAAATCAAATCTTTATGCCGCCCGCGGCGTCTCAGCACTTGGAGACATCATGGCTTTTAGCTATTGTGGCCAGCCCTCAGCGGTGGCGCAGGTCTTCAGAGCGGAATGACATCCCCAGTCAGCGAACCCCCTAAACTCAGCACGTATGCCAAAGGCGAGCTCTTCGAGCAGAAGGTGTTCGAATACCTGACGCGTGAGCTCAAGGCCGGCAGGCTTTTCTTCTCGCCTCAGTTCAGCACGATCCATCGCAAGCACAAATACTTCTCCCGCGATCGAGACGATTACATTGTGTTCGATATCGCCATCGAGGCCAGGCTTCCCGGGCTCGAAAATCCCTCGATGATCATGTTGATCGAGTGCAAGCACTATGAAGGCTCCATTCCGATCAACGACGTCGAGGAGTTCAGCGCCAAGATTGGTCAGGTCACAGGCCACAACGCCAAAGGAATGTTCGTATCAGCTAGTGCGTTCCAATCCAGTGCGATGAACTATGCAAGGAACAAAGGTATGGCGGTGGTTCGATGGTTGGATGAGGACAATTTCAAGTGGGAACTCGCGCGTCCATTGCTCATGGGGGTTGCGAACGCGTCCGCCCGAAGGAGCCATGCAATCAGGCACGCCCTGATCGAGCCCTTGTACCAACCAACGGTGTCCAGCACCTATGCCGCCACCCCTCTCGGCTACACGAACACCTGGGAAGGTGTGTTCCAGGGGCTCTTCTTTGATGACAGCAGCAAAATCGCCCAAACCGCTGAGCTGAAAAAACTGCTACGGAACACTCCCACCACCAGGGAGCGTGCCGCTTTTCTCTCGATGATCCAGATCGAAGATCGCGTACAGGAAGTACTCCGTGATGTCGGCTACACAGAAGGCAGCGTTGATCTCGGCAAGCTCGTTGACCATGAGCGCAGCTGCGGCGGCCTTGAAGTGACATTCAGCGGGGCCTCGAAATCCGCCCTCGGCGGGATATCGTTCACGCCCCCGCGAATCCAGATTTTTGCTGATGACAAGAATGCTCCTATGGCCAGATTCACCTTGGCTCATGAGCTGGGTCATTTCTACTTGGGGCACGGTAAATACATGAGGCGGGAGCAGGTCAGCGCGAGCGATCTTGAGTGTCACCATAGCGTCAGGATGCCCAGAGGTGACCTAGAACGACTAGAGTGGCAAGCCAACGCCTTCGCTTCATTCCTGCTCATGCCAACAAGAGCCTTTCTTGAGCGACTCAAGTTATTGGCGCTGATGTACGACATCCGTAACCGCGGGCACGGCTTCCTCTACCTGGATAACCAAGGCGTGAACTACCGAAATTATCGGTTGGTCACCGACAACCTCAGCAAGCACTTCAACGTATCCAAAACAGCAGTCCGCCTGCGACTGCTCAGCTTGGGGCTGCTGGTTGACGACAGCAGTTATAGCAAGCGAGCACGGACGTTTTCGGAGATCTTGAGTCATCGCCGAGGCTGCTAGTCAGAAGGAATATCTCTCAAACCGGGACGTTGAGGTCATGATGTAACTGTTCATGTGCTTGTAGATCAGCATACGACTGAAGGCGACGTAGGCTTCTTCGGGATCAAGAAACGACACCAAATCCTCAAGATCTGCGCCAGGATCTCTGCCTCCTTCCAAAGCATCCACCGTATGGCGTATCGCTGCGCGCACCATGCGGCCATGGCGTGCGCGCATTTGCAGGAGCTCTGCACGTGCGAGTCCAAGGTAATGGATGCTGGCTTTACCCTTAGGGCTCGGCGCACCATCAATCCATCGAGCCTCCACCCGCCCATCCTCCAAAAAACACAAGATGGACGTCTGGATCATCAATGCAAAGGTTCAGCAGCAGCGGTTCTTCCTGACGTATTCCCCGTACCGGGCTGTCGGGGTGGCGTGGTGATCATACGCTGCAAGGATTATGCGATGCCACTTTCCCACTTTGCATTTTGATCCTTGGATACTTTGCACGTTTCCCCTAGGTGTCACAGCACGACATCGTCACGCTGGCGCTTATTTCTGACCAATCCCCGCGGCCATTAAATCCTGCGTGAGTGCTAAATATGACATCGGCGGCCATTCGTATTACTGGGGTTGTGAAACGCACAAAGCGTGTTCTGGTTGTTAGCCAGCGTCGAATCAAGAAACTCATCAAGCTGTACAGTAAGCGGAACGCTACGGCGTTTTACGCAGTCCGGGATGCTAGCCATGTGCGCGCACGCTGGATCCTCCATGAACAGATACACGTCCCAGTAGAAATACTGACGGTACATGAGTGCTGTCTCGTAGGTCATAGGCGGAACAACACCAAAATGATCGCCGTCATACCGATAAGACAGCAAGAAAGTTTCGAAATCGTTTTGTGAGTAGTTACGCAGAATACTCCAGTGCCTATAAAAATCGCCTAGTAAATTGTGCATGAGCAGGTAATTTTCACATTTTAGTGTATCCCCAACTTTTATGAACCTGGCGGCATGGGACTGCGCGCAACTTAACTTCGAGTGCAAAAAATCGAAGGGAGAACACCCCCAGTATCTTGAAAACGCTATTAAATAGGCCATAACACAGGGGCATATCCCTTCGAGATTGAAGGTATGCCATTGATCTAGCCCTACTTTTGAAAGCCGCGCCAGACACTTTCGATGTAGGCGTAAGTACCGTCGAAAAATGTATCTCCTGACGGACTTCGCCATCGTCGCTGCTTCCGCAGGGCTGGCCTGTGGCTGCGAAGCCCTGATGGCGTTCTTTTGCGAATGCATTTTGCCTCCATGCAATTCATGATGGTAAGGAATCTCCCAGGAAAGCTTTGAAACTGGCAACTTTAGCATGGAAATTTTCGCATCCAATTTATAGGCAAAATCAGGCGGCCATAAATGGTCTGCTAAAAACTTTACCACTACCCTCCTGTCGAAGATGTCATGGGGTACTTGAACCAGAACCTCATATGCCGCATGTCCTATCAGTCCTACGGCGCATTGAATCCAATCTCTGTGCTCGTTACACCACGCGACTTCATCTGAAACAAAGCCCTCTGGTATCGCTGCACTTGGTAGAGCGTCCAAAATGACTCCTAAGTGTTCGCATTGCTCAGAAACGGTTGCCATGCCTTTTCTAGGACGCCAATCATTCTCTAACACATCAGAGCAGTGCTTGCAGTACTCGAGCTTCTCTCGATGCCAAGGGCAATGCGTGATATGTTCAAAAAAGAACACCGCAGAGTGATATCCAAACTTTATGCACTGAGGGCAGTGCCGAATCCGCATACGAGGCCTCATTTCCAGGCTGACACATTCCCATGGCTTAGGCGAGGGAAACCATCCTTCCAAGAACGAATATTTGAGATGGTTCCGTTTTAGACCGCAGGCATCCTCGACCTTCCAATGAGGAATCTCCCCACCATCCCACCAGCGATTCATCGCCCTGCTGTCAGATTTACCTACCTCCAAGAGAGCGCGAATTTCTTTAAACGAGCGAAAGTGATTCCATTTCATGACGTGAAGGTAGACCAACCACGATGAAGGATATTTAAAGCCAGGATCTAAGTATATTAGCCGAACGGAAGTATTCATTGTGCACCACTATTTTTTAGTAGACGGATGTAGTCGTCCAGCTTCGCTTCTTTCGTGGCCGCAACAATGATTTCCTGCGTCACTGAAAAATTCGGAGCGTCTTTTTTCATGGCGCGAAATAGAATTTGCCTGAACACTTCGAATACAAATTCAGTAGGCAGTAGCGGAAGCTTGGAAACATTTGCGGATGAAGACATAACTCGATAAATATCTGTGGCAATGGAACTCAACCGAAACCCAGTCGCATAAGCCCGGGGCAAATAAAACTGGGTAAACGTGCAGCCACTGCCCTCAGGATAGGTAAACCGCTCATCATATCCTTTGAGTGTATCAGCCATCCACGTAGGATCGGTGCAGTACGGCAACGGCCTAACATCGTATAGGAACCGAACAAGCAATTCTGAACGTTTTTGACTTTCAAGCAGGGTAATCGCATGTTTAATTTGCGGCTGGCTGAATCCGATCAACGTGGTATCAATATCGTGAAGTGCCAGCTTATTCTGGAGATCCTGAAGATCCTCGAATTCATCTACGGCGAGTGTTTGAAGCTCATCCAAAAATAGCACCCAATGCCTACCACCTCGATTTCTTAGCTGGCTTTCTATATGATTTCGCACATCATCCTTTATTGATATAAATTTCGCATGGGGCTTCACTGGTATACCCAGAGCTTTCGCCATGATCCTGACGATGTTCTCGCGACTTTTTCGATCCCCTTTCGTATCAGCGGTTACGCTCAGCACAAATCTATCTTCAAAATGCGGGATTTTTCCCAGCGCAGCAGCTGTAAACTTTAATGCAGTAGTTTTGCCCATGCGGGGATACGCCTTGAACACCAGGCATCCTTTGTGGTACATCACGCAATCCACCACCATCCCAAGCACTTTTGGCATGCTTGGCGTGACTGCAATGTAGCGCTTCGTCACTAGCGGGTGGCTCCACAGCAGTGCTTCTTGTTGTTGAGGATCGAGTGGGTCATAGGTGTCCATAAGGCTCTCTTATAGCTTTTCGACCAGCTCGTATAGATCTAATCCCTCAAACGTAACAAGGGAATCGCTATCTGATATTTCATCCACCTCATTCACTTCAATCGAAGGAGGTGCTGACTCTTGTGAAACTGCAAATTGTGTACTACCCTCTACTTGTGTGGTACTTTGAGATTGCTCCGACCTTAGCTTATCGAGCTTTGATGCCGATCTGGTATCTTGCTTGTTATTCGTTGCTGCAGCTTCCAAGTTCGCTTCCAGATGTCGTTTGAATGTCATAACAGGACATTCGCCTGAAATGCGAACCAAGATTCTCCGGGACAACAGTGAATTTATCTCGTCACGGGTTTTCAGGCTATGAGGAATCTCGGCCCAAGTTCCTTGGACAGTCAGAGGCCCTATAGGAGAGCCATTCGCCAGAAATCCTTCTACGACTCGAATATCCAACTCGTTGACCTCAATTATAACTTTCTCCCCAATGAGTTCGGGACTGCCAATCAGCCGGCCTGACGTGTATCGAGCCTTTTTGAAATTGATATACGGACGATGGCCGTCATCGACACCACCTTTCACTGTTCGTGGAATTTTCACGCGGATATTACCTATGGATTCCCGCATATCCAATGGCGGTCGCCTTGGTATGTAATGCTCTTTGGCCACCAACTGAGCCACTGCCTCGAGTGGAGACAAAGACCGAAGGCGCTCGGTCGGCTCCGCATTGCTGTTGGCGAAATGCGCGTAGACCAGTTGATCGAGCTCATCACTCTTGATCTGGTACTTGATTGCGGCTAAATCGGGATTCATAGGTCTGCCATTGTCAGGGCCAGCACCAGTAGTGTTTGGAAAGCGCTGAAATAAATCAGTCGCTATGCACTTAAATGCATGCTCAATGTTTGGGCGCCTTTCAGGCCTGCCAGGTACACCATACTCATTTATGCATCCGATTTGCTTGCGCAGATCACTACTAACCTTATTGGCAAGATGCGCCAGTGCGTTATCGAGCCGAAAAAATGATGGCTGAGCCTGCCTCATCTCAGGAATAACGTCCGCGGGGAAGCCAGCTCCCGAATACAACTTCAAGCCTCCAAGTGTAAATTTTGGTTTTGGCAGCTCAGGACTGAGCATCTGCCTTATCAATGCCACGACATCTTCGGCGGTCACATCGTCACCATGAACGACATAATACCAAAGCGCTGCTGCAGTCCGGGAGTCAACTGCAGCTAGAAGATGCAGCTTTTTCATTATGTGGTAGGTTTCTAGTCCATCCTCGTGTTGCAGCGCCAAGACGAACATATCATCGATGGTGTGTGAATCAATCTCAACCGCCTCCATCAACCCCGTTGACTTTGTCAATGAACGATACCCAGTCCCAGTGGGTATATGGGCTATCGCGCCACGATCGCCAGTAATGTACACAGCTGCCTCGTAGTTCTCCTCCCGCACCCTGCTGACATACCCACTCAAAGTTCTTAAGCCATGAAACATCGTATTAAACGGCCACTCAGTTTTTGGAAGTCCCTTTTTTTCCAATAAGTCTATGAAGGCAGCGTGAACGTCTTTGCTTCGGTAAGCAAACCCTTGCACCTCAATTTTATTATTCTTAGGATTTCCATCCCTGGACTTCTTATTATTAGGCTTCTTTTCCTTAGAGATCTTCCTTAAAATCAGCTTTCTTAGTTCCGGCTCAAGATCAGGATAGCGCTCGAAGATTGCACCCAGTACACCAGACAGCCCAGCGCCTGTTTGCCACAGTGATGGGTCAACTTCCTTCTTACGCTGGTACGCTTTTATGGCAACATTAGGCAAGAGCGCACGATAGCCATAAACAAATCGATCAGGTGCTACCGTTAAGCAACGCTTTATCATCTTTTTGAGATAGCTACCGTCAATCGTGGTCGCGTGCTTGATTGATTCGATCGTATCCCCCTTCATGTATCTTTCGAGTGCGTCCTTTCTGTGACGGTAGATTTCAGAAGCCTCCGGCTCCAACGATTGGACGGATACCTCTTCCCAAGGCAGGTGGCCTTGATAAGCTCGATGATTTGTGAGCGCGAGCGTCTAGTCATGGCGCGACCACACCGTGTTATAACCAAATCCGTCCTTACCGACCTCGACTTGGATCGATCCAGTAATGATCAATCTGCAGATAGCACCCAATGCGAGTGCTTGGTCTGGGATGTCCACGCCCTCAAGCAGCGACCGTATCGTCCCCTCCTTCATTAGCTGCACATGCGTGCCCACCAATTCAATTTCATTTTCGAGTACATAGCTTCTCACCTGAGATGCCATGGCGATCACTTTCAGCCAAAAGTCCAGTTGATAGGCGACCAATGAAAGGTAGGCATACGTGATTGAGACAAGTTGGGCTTGCCGAACGACGTGGTCATTGAGTCGATAAAGAATGCGGATGGACTTGCGATCGGCGTCAAGCTTCTCGTTGGGATTGATTTGATGCAGCGCGACCGCTCCATCCCTGCTCTCCACCCATATCCCACGAAGCTTTATGAAATTGTCGGCGTCGTCTTCGTCAACGCTGACATCGACGTCTTCATCAAACCTGTAAGCCACAACGCTCGGGTTCGTTTCAAGCTCAGTTGCCCAGTGGATGAATTCCAAGTCTCCCAAGATGATCAGATCAGCATCCATCTTAGGGCTGTAGGCCATAAACATGCCGCGGTTGTGCCCGCTGGTTTTTCTACCAGTCATCAACTGCTTGCGGCGGTGCCCTTTCATGGAGGTCATGGGCTGAGCCTCACTGGTTGCGAAGGGTCGAAATTACCTCCTCAAAGTCTAGACGAACAGACGAAAGCTTTTAGGACTGATTGGCGACTTCCATGTGGATAAAAAGATTCGTAGGATATAAAAAGCTGCCAGCTCGACCGCTATATGTCGAACTGCGCTAAGAAATGATTTTGAGTGTTCCGTTTTAGCTAATGACGATTCCCTGTGGTCAAAATCTCTTCCGGGTGTCGCGTTAGGTACAAAATCACTTCCAGCTTATGGAAGTAATTTCGACTAAATCAGATCAAATGTCTTTGATGGATAAGTTCCAACCTTCTGATTTCGCAGGCAATGGATGACTTTAGGAATAGGGTCATCGTTTGTTCCGCGTACTTTTCCTGAGTCTGTGTTCATGCCATGCTCCACACGCTATCTTCAGCGCCATGTCCAAACGGCACCCTTCAAGACGCTCCCATCACAATCAAGGACGCCAGATGCCTGACCATCCCTCGGCCGACACCATCATCGATCTCTACGACCGGCACGCCCACGCGTGGAATGAGTTGCGCGGCGATCGCTTGACCGAACACAAATGGATCAAACGTTTCCATGCTTTGCTGACTCCCTCTGCAACGGTACTGGATCTGGGCTGTGGCTCTGGTCAGCCCGTGGCGCGTTATCTGATCGATGCCGGCCTGGCAGTAACTGGCGTGGATTCATCAGCGCAGATGCTTGCTCTATGTCGCAGCCGTTTCCCTGAGCATTCATGGGTTCATGCAGACATGCGCACGCTGTCGCTCGAGCTCCAGTTCGACGGCATCCTTGCCTGGAACAGCTTTTTTCATCTCAAGCCCGATGATCAGCGCAGGATGTTCCCTGTGTTCCAGCGTCATGCGGCACCCGGTGCAATTCTGATGTTCACCAGCGGTACCTCGCTGGGTGAAGCTTTAGGTATCTTCCAAGGCGAAACCTTGTATCACGCCAGCCTGGATCCTGAGGAATACACCGCACAACTAAGTGAACACGGCTTCGCGGTATTGGACCATATCGTCGAAGACCCTGAGTGTGGCGGCCAGACGGTATGGATCGCCCGCCGCTTCTGTTAACAGTTATGCATTTATTTTATAACTACACTAAATAACCATTTAGTGTAGTTATATGATTGTGCAGCGCAAACAGCAACTTTTTCACCAATCCTTCACTCCCCCCGCACTTTTCTCCACCTAGGATTCGCCGACAATTTGCCCACCCGCAGAGTCAGTCATGAATCTCAAAACAACCGAGCAACGCGCCTTGCTGTTACTGCTGGCCGTCACCGCCTTGTTATTGACGCTGGGCTTGGGCAGTCGCGAGTTATGGGGAGCAGAAACCCGCTGGGCCAACATTTCCCTGCAGATGTTACAAAGCGGAGACTATTTTGACCCCTACCTGAAAGGCGGCGCTTATTACGACAAACCCCTGCTGTCCTACTGGCTGATCACGGCCAGCGCCTGGCTGACCGGTGGCCTGGGGCCTTGGTCGCTGCGCCTGTCCTCGGTGGTCGCGGCGTGGTTGAGTGTCTGGCTGACCTACCTGCTGGGCGAGCGCCTGTTCCCCAAGGGCACCGGCTTGGTCGCCGGCTGGATGCTGGCCACGACCTTCTACTTCGTGTTCTGGGCACGGGTCGCCACTGCCGACATCCTTACCGTGTGCGGCGTACTGGCAGCAATCTGGTGGTATTGCCGCGGGCCCGACGATACCCGCTTCTGGCGCTACGCCGGGTTCTTCGGCCTACTGGCGCTGACGTCGTTGTTCAAGGGCTTGATCGGCTTCATCCTGCCTGGCCTGGTGTTGCTGCCACACCTGCTGCGCGAAGGCCGCTGGCGCCGCCACCTGAACCTGCGCCTGCTGGCTGCACTGCCGCTGGCAGGCGTGCTGTACATGTTGCCGTTTCTGCTCTCGCACCTGTACGGCGCGCCCAATTACGGTGAAAGCGGCCTGGGGCTGGTGCTGCGCGAGAATGTGGTGCGGTTCTTCCAGCCATTCGACAACCTCGGGCCAATCTACACCTACCTGGTTTACTTGCCGGTCTACACCCTGCCCTGGGCACCCTGCTGGATCATCGCCGTGTGGATTGCCCTGCGCCACTGGCGGCGGATCGAGCCCAACGGCCGCTGGCTGGTACAAGGGCTTGGTCTGCTGATGCTGTTCTTCACCGCCAGCGGCAGCCGGCGCAGCTACTATGTGCTGCCGCTGGTGCCGTTCGCGCAGCTGCTCGGTGCCTGGTGGATTACCCGGCGCATGACCGTGCGCAAAGACGCCGGGCGTCGCCTGCAGGCCGGTTTCGCATTGACTGCCGTGTTGCTGCTGGCGGTGCTGGGTATCCTGGTGCCGTGGAGCAATGGTGGCGGCGGCGTGATCCGCTTCGGCGAGGCGGTACGCGAACAGGCGAGCCGTCAGGCCCCCTTGGCGCAATGGCAGTTGGTCATGGTCGAGGTGGACAACAAGGTGCCAATGTACCTCCAAACGGGTGGTGCCCCCTTCTACTATGTGGCGCAGACCGAGCATTATCCCCGCACTGGCGACACCGCGACGTTGATGGCCTGGCTGGAGCGCACCAGCGGCAAGCACTGGGAC
>Ga0153917_1001064_pt1 | contig 12992 bp, 10 predicted proteins | sample TSFL001MetaG_FD_104695 | JGI IMG/M metagenome (GOLD analysis project Ga0153917, IMG submission 104695) | Attine ant fungus gardens microbial communities from Florida, USA - TSFL001 MetaG | ecosystem: Host-associated > Fungi > Mycelium > Unclassified | place: USA: Florida, Paynes Creek Historic... | reverse complement strand
CCGCGCGGGTGAGGGTGGCATCGCCGGCGAAGAAGCGCTCGCCGGTGCCGCCCATGCGTGCCTGGATCTGCACCAGGCCGATCTCCGGCGCGCGGATCGTGTCGTAGTCCGGCGTCAGGCCGAGTGCGTTCATGCGGGCGGCCAGCGCAGCAGGCTGGCTATGGGCCAGCACGCGCATCCAGCGCTGTCGGGTGGAGGTGTCGAAGTGCATTCAGTGCTCCATGGTGAATTCAATCATGTCGGCGCGGGTCAGGCTGACGGAGTATTCCGTCGCGTTGATCTCGCCGTCACGGTGGTTGAGGGTGCGCACGCAGAGCAGCGGGGCCATGTTGGGGATCTCCAGCACCTTGCTCTCTTTCGCCTGCGCGCGGCGGGCGCTGATGCGCGTCTGGGTGCGTTTGAGCGCGATACCCGTCGCGTCCTGAAGGAAATCATGCAGGGAACCGCTGGCGAAATGTTGCAGCACGGGCCAGAGGGTGAGGTCCGCGAAGTAGTGGTCGATCTGGCAGACCGCCACGCCGTTGACCCGGCGCAACGTACGCAGGTGTACGACGTTGTCACCCTCCTGAATCCCGAGCGCATCCGCCACGTGGCGGGAGGCCGGGCGCAGTACCGAGAGCAGCTTTTCGCTGGTTGGATGGCTACCCTGATCAAGCAGATTCTGGCTAAAACGCGCCTGGGCGTTGAGCGGGTAGTCAAACGGGCGCATCAGCACCAGCACGCCGACGCCCTGACGGCGCTGGACCCAGCCGCGCTCCACCAGCTGGTCAATGGCGCGGCGCAGAGTGTGGCGGTTCACCTCGTAGCGGTCGGCAAGCTGCTGCTCGGCGGGCAGGTAGTCACCGCAGCGGTAATGCGTGCGCAGCTCCACTTCGAGCCTGGCCGCAATTTCTTGCCAGCGGGTAGGGTAACTGGTCGGATGTCTGGATAAGTGCATACCAATCAAAGCCTCGCTAATCAGATGAAGTGCTTACGCAAGCGTTGAGAGAGGAAATCCAGCAGGCTGACGGTGACGATGATGAGCACCATCAGAGCGCAGGTTTGCTGGAACTGGAAACCGCGAATCGCTTCCCACAGGGTGACGCCAATCCCGCCTGCGCCCACCATACCGACCACGGTGGCGGAGCGAACGTTGGACTCGAAGCGGTACAGGGAGTAGGAGATCAGCAGCGGCATCACCTGTGGCAGGACGCCGTAGAGGATCTCTTCGATTTTGTTGGCGCCCGTTGCGCGGATGCCTTCGACCGGGCCGGGCTCGATGGCTTCAACCGCTTCCGAGAGCAGCTTGGAGAGCACGCCGGTGGTGTGGATGAACAGCGCCATCACGCCCGCGAACGGACCCAGGCCAACGGCGACCACGAACAGCATCGCAAAGACCATTTCGTTGATGGCGCGACAGGCGTCCATCAGGCGACGCATCGGCTGGTATACCCACCACGGCACGATGTTTTCGGCGCTCATCAGGCCGAACGGAATGGAGAGAACGACGGCGAGGGCGGTGCCCCAGACGGCGATTTGCAGGGTGATGGCCATTTCGCTGAGGTAGTCCTGCCACTGGCTGAAATCCGGCGGGAAGAAGTCGGCGGCGAAGGTCGCCATGTTGCCGGAATCTTTGAAGAGCAGCAGCGGATCCATCTCCGCGCCCTTCCAGGAGATAACGAGTACCGCCAGCAGGAAGGCCCAGCTTATGAGCGAGAACCAGCTGCGCTTCGGCGGCGGGAGGGTGATGTTTTGCATGTTTGACTCCGTGGGTTTAGTCCCCTCTCCCTTGAGGGAGAGGGTTAGGGTGAGGGGGAAATGTGCGCGCTGATGCCCTCACCCCGGCCCTCTCCCACAGGGAGAGGGAGAAAAGATCTACTGCACCGCTTTATTCACGCTCGTCATCGCACCCAGCGCGGCGGTCAGGCGGTCGAGGTCTTCCAGCTGGGCCTGGATTTCAGAGACTTTGCTGGTCTTCTCCTCTTCCTTCAGCCCTTTGTTGTCCTTCACGGCCTGCATCTGCTTAAACAGCGCCAGCTGGCGAATCGGGACCAGCTGCAGATCGCTGGACGCGCGGAACGGTGCCCAGCCCAGACGTTCCAGAACCGCTTTCTCTTCCGGCGTTTTGCCGTAGTTCATAAAGAAGTCGTAGACCTTGTCCTTGGTGCTTTCGGAGAGGTTTTTGCGCCAGACGATCGGGTCGCCGGGGATCAGCGGGGATTTCCAGATGACCTTCAGCTCTTTCAGCTTGTCCGGCGCGGAGGTTTTCAGCTTGTCGAGGTTTTCGGTGTTATTGGTGGCAACGTCCACCTGCTTGTTCGCCACGGCCAGCGCGTTGGTTTCGTGGCTGGCGTTGACGGTGCGCTTAAAGTCGCTGGCGGAGATGTTGTTTTTCGCGAAGACGTAGTAGCCAGGGACGAGGAAGCCGGAAGTGGAGTTCGGATCGCCGTTACCAAAGGTCAGATCTTTGCGTTTGGCGATCATGTCGTTGAGGTTGTTGATCGGGCTGTCTTTGTTGACGATCAGCACGCTCCAGTATCCTGGAGAACCATCTGCCGCAACGGTCTGGGCAAAGACCTGACCGTTGGCGCGGTCCACCGCTTCCATGGCGGAAAGGTTGCCGTACCAGGCGATGTCCACTTTGTTAAAGCGCATCCCCTGGATGATGCCCGCGTAGTCCGGGGCGAAGAAGGCGTTCACTTTGATCCCCAGCTTGGTTTCCATATCTTTCAGGAACGGTTCCCACTGCGGCTTCAGGTTTTGCTGTGATTCCGTTGAAATGATGCCAAAGTTCAACGCTTTTTCCTGCTCTTCGGCGTACGCCGGGCTTAACAGGGTGCTGATGCTGAACATGCTGGTGAAGGCCAGCGCGGCAACGGCTTTGTAGTTCATTTCCATTCCTCGTTATCGGGGCGTTAAGCAGCCTGCGCGCGTTCTTCGACGCGGTTTACGCTGCGGTAGAGATGGTCAAAACGTTCGTTATCAAACTGGTGGCTGGCGCCATCGAAGAACACGTGGCCCTGACGCAGGGCGACGATGCGCTCGCAGTAGCGCAGGGCGTAATCCACCTGATGCAGCGTCACCACCACGGTGATGCCGTCGTTCTGGTTGATGTCGCGCAGGGTTTCCATCACGATGCGGGCCGACTCCGGATCCAGCGAGGCGCTGGGCTCATCGGCCAGAATGATTTTGGCTTTCTGCATCAGAGCGCGGGCGATAGCGACGCGCTGCTGCTGCCCGCCGGACAGCGTGGACACGCGCTGGTGGGCGAAGTGCGCCATGCCGACGCGGGTCAGTGCCTGTAACGCTTCCTGCTTCTGTGATGGGGAGAACCAGCGCAGGCAGGTGCGCCAGAACGGGGTGCTGCCGAGCGCGCCAATCAGCACGTTCTCCAGCACCGTCAGGCGGTTCACCAGGTTGAACTGCTGAAAGATGTAGCCCGTCCGGGCGCGGCTTTTGCGAATATCGCTCGCCAGACGGCCCGCATGCTGCACGGTGTTACCCAGCAGCTCGACGCGGCTTTCCGGCGTTTTATCGCAGGTAATAAGGCCGCTTAAGTGACGCAGAAGGGTGGATTTTCCTGAACCGGACGGCCCCAGCAGCGCCACCATTTCGCCCTGCTGGACGGTCAGATCAACGGCATGCAGCGCCTTGTTGTGATTGAAGGTCTTGCTCAGTTTCTCGACGCGGATGACAGTGTGCATGTGCTGGGCCTCACGATAAATGTGGCCTCATGCTGGCGCATCAATATGACATTTGGGTTAAGTGCAGGTTGCGGGAGTTTGAAGAGTTGAGGGGAGTTTGATGACAGGCGGAGGCAGACCGCCCACCGCCCGAAAAATTAGTGCTGCTGCTTAACGACGTTAATCATCCACGGCACGCCGTATTTGTCGGTGACCTTACCGAAGCCGTGCGCCCAGAAGGTTTCCTGCCAGGCCATGTCGATATTCCCGCCATCGGCAAGGTTGTCGAACCAGCGCTTGCCTTCTGACACATCCTGCGTGTCGAGCACCAGCGTGAAGCCCGCGTACTGTGCGCTGCTGCCCGGCGGCAGCCCGTCGCTCATCATGATATCGCTGCCCGCAATGCGAACGTTGGAGTGAGCGATAGCCGAATCCGGAAACTGCATGCCGGACGGACAGCCTTCTTCGCTGTTATCGCTTTTTGGCATTTCGCCGAAGGTGATTTTATAGAGGAGTTCTGCGCCGACGGCCTGCTGATAGAAGGCGGTAGCCTCTGCACAGTTGCCGGCAAAAGAGATGTAGGGACTTAACGGCATAATCTTTACCTCACGTAAGAAAAGCCCGTTAAGTGTAGTTCCCGAAAGCCCGGTAAGCGAAGCGCTACCGGGCGGGTAAATCAGTTCTTTTTCACGAACTCAGATTTCAGTTTCATCGGACCGAAGCCGTCAATTTTGCAATCGATATTATGATCGCCTTCCACCAGACGGATATTCTTCACTTTGGTGCCGATCTTCAGCATGGAAGAGCTGCCTTTCACCTTAAGATCTTTCACCACGGTGACGCTGTCGCCATCCGCCAGCAGATTACCGTTGGCATCTTTGACGACCAGCGCATCAGCGTCCTGCGCTGGCTCGGCATCATTCCATTCGTGTGCACATTCCGGGCAGATGAACATGCCATTATCTTCGTATGTGTATTCAGAATTGCATTTTGGGCAGTGTGGGAGTTGCATGTCGGTATCCTCAAAAGTGTTAACGCGCTGGAAAGTGCCAGCTAAATGACGGCAGAGTGCCGAAAAAGGCGGCAAGTATAACGCAAATCCACACTTTTGTCGGTGCTATTGTGAATTTAAAAAACGCAGAAAATGTGTTGCGAGTGACACTTACTGTCAGTCAGCTAAGCGATGCTAACGTCATTAACACGGTGGAAAGAGAAGTCGCTAAATATATCGAATATTTTATTGCGGCAAATTGCTACGCACCTTCATTTCGGATAAGGTGAAGCAACGCATTGTTATTTATCTTCGAACTTTACTGCCATGCATTTCTTATGTTGGCGGCCTATCCCTCTCTTTTTAGGTGGGTAAATAATGATGATATATCCTGAAGCTTCTTAAAATGGGCCAGGCTTTTTATCTTTTGGCTTTCAGGCCTTGAGGAGAGCTTTACACGCCATGCAGGGATAGCCATTTATTTCTGATTATCTTCAATTAGTTATATTTTGGTGAACATGTTTTCCACACGTGATCATATAAGCCTGAACATCATAATTAATACAAGTGGCTTAATAAAAGTAATAAATTTGCGTTAAGGAAAGGCTTTTATCATGCACACACAGACCATTTTTGAATTAAGTCAGGAAGCTGAGCGTTTGTTACAGCTTGCCCTGCAAAATCTCGATACCCTGAAATCAATGCCGACAGCGAAGCTGGAGAGCACGACGGCTGCTATTACAGGTGAAAAGAACAACGTGCTGCCTTTGCATTTTAGTGCGCGAGGCGTCGAAGCGCAGCAGGCAACGCTGAATAATGAATTACGCAAAATAACACGTCTGGAAATGGTTCTGGCTATCGTTGGCACGATGAAAGCGGGGAAATCGACCACCATTAATGCCATTGTGGGTACCGAAGTGTTGCCGAACCGCAACCGCCCAATGACGGCGCTGCCTACGCTGATCCGTCATACGCCAGGCCAAAAAGAGCCGGTGCTCCACTTCTCACATGTCTCTCCTATTGATGATTTGATTCACCTGCTGCAGAAAAAGCTTGGCGATTACGATCGCGGCAAGCTGGCTCTGCAACTGGAAATTGATAAGGACATGAATACGCTGCTGGAGCGTATTGAGAAAGGCGAGGCCTTTGAAAAGCATCATCTCGGGGCGCAGCCAATATTTCATTGCCTGAAAAGTCTCAATGACCTGGTGAGGCTCTCCCAGGCGCTGGGCGTGGCGTTTCCGTTCTCCGAATACGCGGCCATCGAACATATTCCGGTGATTGAAGTGGAGTTCGTGCATCTTGCGGGTTTGGATGCGCACCTCGGGCAGCTGACGCTGCTCGATACCCCCGGCCCCAATGAGGCCGGACAACCGCATCTGCAAAAAATGCTTAGCGAACAGCTAGCCCGCGCGTCGGCGGTGCTGGCGGTGATGGATTATACCCAGCTTAAATCTATTTCTGATGAAGAGGTCCGTCAGGCTATTTCGGTTGCGGGGAAATCAGTGCCTCTGTATGCGCTGGTGAATAAATTCGACCAGAAGGATCGCAATAGCGACGATGAAGAGCAGGTCAGGGCGATGATCTCCGGTACCTTAATGAAAGGCACTATTTCGCCTGGCCAGATCTACCCTGTTTCCTCTATGTGGGCGTATCTGGCAAACCGCGCCCGCAACGAGATGAATGCCCGTGGACGCCTGCCGGATCATCAGGAGCAGCCCTGGGTGCAGGATTTTGCCGAAGCCGCACTCGGACGCCGCTGGCGTTCGGCGGACCTGGACGATATAAACCATATCCGTCACGCAGCCGATTTGCTCTGGGAAGATTCGCTGTTTGAACAGCCGATACGCAAACTGATTTACGCCGCCTATGCCAATGCCTCGCTATTCGCGCTGCGCTCGGCCTCGCATAAGCTGCTCAACTACGCGCAAAATGCCCGGGAGTATCTCGACTTCCGCTATCAGGGGCTGACGGTGGCCTTTGAGGGGCTGGAACTGAACATCGCGCGTCTTGAAGAGGATATGGCGCTGCTGCAGACGCGCCAGAGCGCGGTGAGCGATGAGGTGAAACATGAAGTTGACCAGGCGCTGAACGCGACCGCGGACTTTATGGAGGCCGAAAAATCGGCGCTTCACCAGGCAGTGGGCCATGTGTTCAGCCCTCAAAATATTCTTGCTTTGGCAGGCATTGAGCGGCTGAATCGCCGCAGTGACAAACTGCAAGAGCGGGAACCGCTGGTTCTGGATGATGAAGGTCAGGCGCAGATCGTCCTGAGTAAAATTCGCTCCTCCTGTGAACTCATCATGCTGGATGCGCAGGCAAAAATTGCCCGGGAGCTGGCGTTACGCTTCGATCAGCTGGAATCTACGCTGGCGCGCTCGCTGAATGACGCTATCCGCCCCATTGAAACGCGTATAAAAGAGCATCTGAGCCATGCTGGCTTCCGGGCGCGGATCAGCTTCCCGGCTTTTCAGGCAAACCAGCTTGACTTCAATACGCGGGCACTGTTTAACGATGCCATTGCACAGGATAACCGCCCGGCAGGTCAACTTTCCGCCGGGAGCAGTATGCGTGAAACCGTTTCGCGTTGGCTCAATAATCCGGGCTGGGGCTGGGATGAGTACGTGGTCACGCGCACGCACTATGTTATCGACATTGCGCAACTGCATGACAAATTTAAGCAACATATTGATCAGTTTTGTGAACAAATACGTAAAGCTTTGTCCGCGCAGGTCGATGTCTCTGTTACGGCCGGAATGGCGACGTTCTTTGCAGAATTTTCGTTATGCCTGACCGGGTTACAGGAAAGCTTGCGTGATAGCCTCGCAGTGCGTCAACAAAATGAGCATTCAACCCGAGCGCTCAGCCAGCTGTTGAAGCAAAGCATTACGACTGCGACATGGATTCAGGAAGATACCCGACTGTTACGCGATGACATTCAAACTCTATTCGCAGCAGAGCAACCATGACAACACAGCTACTGGACGGTCCCGGGCGGACGCTGGAGTGTATTCATCCCAGGTTTATGGTCGATCTTGTGCAGGGCGTGGACGCGGCGCGCCATCCCCATCTGGGGCCGCAGCAGCTGCAGTTTCGTGAACGTTTGACTCAGGAGATCATGACGCATACCCGGCTACGGCCCTGGGCGATGGCGGGAATGCTTAACGAGAACGCGGCCCTGCGCCTGGGGCTGGCGGAAAAACTCGCCGGCATGTTGGATCCAGGCCATCTTGCGCTGACGCTGATGGCCGATAAACTGACTGCACTGTGCCAGCAGGCTCACCTGCGCGCTCAGCCATCTCCCGGCCTGCTTGAACAGTATGCGGAGCTCTCCTCTCATTTTACCCAACGTGCCGCCTATAAAGAAAAGGCGCTGACCCAGCGTGGACTGACGGTACAGGCGGGCGAGCACAGTGAACAAATTTTCACCCGCTGGCGAGCCGGTCACTATGATGGCTGGTCTTTGGCCGGGCGCTGCTTCATTGTTCTGGAAGAGCTGCGCTGGGGAGCATTTGGCGATGCCTGCCGTCTGGCGAACAATGATGTGTCGGCAATGCTCAAGGATAATTTACGCAGCATGGCCGCCAACTACCTCGCGCAGGGCATCAATGCGTCTCCCACAACGCGCCATTTCTATCATCAATGGCTGACCACACCCGCTTCGGCGGGTTTAATCGATCACAAAGACATGCTGGGCTGGCTGGGCGACTGGTGTCAGGCGGATATACACCCGGTGAGTTGGTCAGTGACGCAAAACTGGCAGACCGTCGCGCTGGGTATGCCGAGGCTGTGTTCGGCAAAACGGCTGGTGGATGCAATGGTGGAAGAAATTTTTGGTTGAACCCCTCATCCTGACCCTCTCCCCCCAGGGGAGAGAGGATGGCTGGCGCGGTGTGTTAGTGATTCATTTCTATCGGTTTCGGTTCAGGCGGGATCTCTTGCACATTTCCGTAGCGTTTCGCGTATAGCGCCGTGATGATGGGCACCAGGATTGCGGTGACAATCACGCTGGCGGCAACCAGTGCCGTCGCGGACGCGGCCACCGGTTCGAAGGCCGGGTTAATCTGGGCGATAATCACCGGGTTTGCAACGGCAGCGCCCGCGGCTGAAGAGGCGGCGACGCCCGCCGTGCCGTTTCCTCCCCCGATTACGCGGTCAGCAATGATCAGCGGAATACCGGTGATGATGATAACCGCGACACCCAGCACAATCCCCAGCAGTCCCGTATCAAGAATCACGTTCAGGTTGATGGTGTTACCCAGCGCAAAGCCAAAGAATGGGATCAGCACCGGCGTGGCTTTGCTGAAGAAATCACGCAGATCGTGATCCAGATTGCCCAGCGCGAAGCCGATCAGGAATGGCAGGATCGCGCCGACAAAATGATGGGGCTCAAAAGAAGCCAGGCCAGCGGATCCTAGGATCAACATCGTCATGAGCGGGCCGGACTCCAGAGACATCAAAACAAACGCGCCGGACTCCTCTTTCGTTCCGTACTGGTTCATCAGGCTGGCATACAGCCCGCCGTTGGTCATGTCCATCGCCGAGACAATCGCCAGGACGGATAACCCGGCGAAGAAACCGGTCTGAATTCCATTTTCAGGAATGAACATCGCGCATATCATTGCGACCACCCAGGCAACCGCTATTTTGGTTATCACCAGCGTTCCGGATTTGCGTAATACGGTACCGGTTGCCCGCAAATTAATGGATGCGCCGATACAAAAGAACCAGACCGCCAGGATGGGAACGGTACCCGTAATCATCCCCTTTGTGAAACCACCAAAATAAGCCCCGGTTTCAGGTGCGAATGTATTCAGAATAGCACCGAGTACCAGCGGCACCAGCATCATACCACCCGGTATGCGTTCTATCGTGGCTTTAATCTTCATCTCTAACCCTCACAATTTCGCCTCTCATGGTGAGCGGCAGGTGCGAATAAAAAAATCAATAAATTCAATTTGATGAAGGGTGCTCTTGATGATTTGTTTGTGATAACCCTGCACCGAAATTCAGTTAGCGCTCTCGTTTCCTCTCGTCAGAAAACATGCGTCGCTATGTTTCAGGAATTATCATGCGATCGATGGAATATTGATTCAATGAAAATAAAACGGTGTTTTAGTTATCTTCATCACATATTGAATGTAAACTTTACGGCGCGTTGTGAGAGCTGAAAATTTATGTAAATCTCTTGTAAAAAATATGGCTTTTTATTCTGTTGGGAAAAGAAAAAAGATGAGGGCGAAAATGGGGGCTCTGGAAGGTTGAGAAAGTACTTATTTGCGGTAGTTGACAAAAACTGTCTTCACCTGACGCAGTATAAATATATGTGTGAAGTTGATCACAAATATAAACGCTGGTAGGGTAAAAAGGTCATTAACTGCCCAGACAGGCGTCAACAGGTTCGGTTGTATCGACGGAAAACGTCAATGTAAGTAAACCTGCTACGCTTGAAGATGGAGGTTCGCACGGAGCGGATCTCGGGTTCACAGAGTGCGAGTTGGCTGTGGAACGGACAGGGCTAAGTCTACGAGGAAAGCTATGCTAAGAAGGAAAAAGGTTAAACCCATTACGCTTCGCGACGTCACCATTATTGATGACGCTAAACTGCGTAAAGCGATCACCGCCGCCTCGCTCGGTAATGCGATGGAATGGTTCGATTTCGGTGTTTACGGCTTTGTTGCCTATGCATTAGGTAAAGTGTTCTTCCCCGGTGCTGACCCAAGCCTGCAGATGATTGCCGCGCTGGGTACATTCTCCGTTCCTTTCCTGATCCGCCCGCTGGGTGGTCTGTTCTTCGGTATGCTCGGTGACAAATACGGTCGCCAGAAAATACTCGCTATCACCATTGTCATTATGTCGATCAGTACGTTCTGTATCGGCCTAATACCGTCCTATGCCACGATCGGCATCTGGGCACCTATTCTGCTGTTGCTCTGTAAGATGGCGCAGGGCTTCTCCGTCGGGGGCGAGTATACCGGGGCGTCGATCTTCGTCGCGGAGTATTCCCCTGACCGTAAGCGCGGCTTCATGGGCAGCTGGCTGGACTTCGGTTCGATTGCCGGGTTTGTGATGGGTGCGGGCGTCGTGGTTCTGATTTCAACCGTGGTCGGTGAGGAGAACTTCCTCGACTGGGGCTGGCGTATCCCGTTCTTTATCGCGCTCCCGCTGGGTATTATCGGTCTTTACCTGCGACATGCGCTGGAAGAGACACCTGCGTTCCAGCAGCACGTTGAGAAACTGGAGCAGGGCGACCGCGAAGGGTTGCAGGACGGCCCGAAAGTGTCCTTTAAAGAGATTGCGACAAAGCACTGGCGCAGCCTGCTGACCTGTATTGGTCTGGTGATTTCCACCAACGTCACTTACTACATGCTGCTGACCTACATGCCGAGCTATCTGTCGCATAACCTGCACTACTCGGAAGATCACGGCGTGCTGATTATTATCGCCATCATGGTGGGTATGCTGTTTGTACAGCCGATTATGGGTCTGCTGAGCGACCGCTTTGGCCGTCGACCGTTTATCATCCTGGGTAGCGTAGCGCTGTTCGCGCTGGCGATCCCGGCGTTTATTCTGATCAACAGTAACGTGCTGGGTCTGATTTTCGCGGGTCTGCTGATGCTGGCGGTGATCCTGAACTGCTTTATCGGGGTGATGGCATCCACATTACCTGCGATGTTCCCGACGCACATTCGTTATAGTGCGCTGGCGGCGGCGTTCAACATCTCCGTCCTGATTGCCGGCCTAACGCCTACGCTTGCCGCCTCTCTGGTGGAAAGCACGCAGAACCTGATGATGCCTGCCTACTACCTGATGGTTATTGCGGTAGTCGGCCTGGCGACCGGCCTGACCATGAAGGAGACGGCGAACCGTCCTCTGAAAGGGGCGACGCCTGCGGCATCTGATATTCAGGAAGCGAAAGAAATCCTGCGCGAGCATTACGATAACGTTGAGCAGAAAATTGAGGATATCGACGCAGAGATTGAAGAGCTGCAGAAGAAACGCTCCCGTCTTGTTGATCAACATCCACGCATTAACGAGTAATAAAGAAACCCGCCGTTGGCGGGTTTTCTTTTATTAGCATCCGGCGGCGATGTAGTCGCCGTTGGCGCTAACGGGGATGACGGTCAGGAACAGGACGGTCGCGAACAGGATCAGGATGATACCTCCGGCAATTTTAACTGCCGGCACCAGCCATCTGAACGCGCTATCTCCCCCGAACCAGGCCACCGTGCGTTCACGGGCATAACGAACCGCCAGTGATAGCCCCATAATAGCGAGTGCCGTGCCTAAAGACATGGTCATAACGGCCGCCATTCCCCAGGTGACAATGCCCAGCGCGTTCGAAAACATCAGAATCATGATCGCACCGCTGCACGGACGTGCGCCAATCGCCAGAATAACGCCCAGACGCGTTTTCCAGTCACCTTGTGTCAGATCTGCGCCCACGCCGTGATGACCACAGCCACAGTGTTCATCGTGCTGATGAAGGGGAGTGATGGCTGAGATCCTCATTCTTTGAGGCCGCAGGCTTTTCAGCGCCTGGTAAATGATGAAAGCACCAAATGCGCCAATCAGCACGGCGCTTATCTTCTCGACATACCAGCGGCTGGTGCTGATATCCCCTGACGCGAGGTTAAATCCTACTGCCAGAATAAAGACAAACAGAATGGCGCTGACGCCCTGCATCAGGCTGCCAAGAAAGGGAACGGTGCGTGCGGCCAGTTCGCTCTCCTTATTTGTGCTCAGGTAGGTTGTCACGATGAACTTCCCGTGCCCCGGCCCGATGGCGTGAAGGACGCCATAAAAGAAAGCGCCTGTTAAGAGCCATAATCCACCGCTGTACTGGTTGTTATTAAGCTGCAGTAGATACATCACCAGATAACGGTGCAGCGTAATCTGCGTGGCAAGGCACCACTGGATAAAGGCGTTCCAGTGCATATGCAGCGTAAAAGCGGCGAAGAGGATGGTCAGCAGCATCAATCCGGCCGTAGGGAGGCGCCAGTCGCGAGGCAGGCGTTGTGTATTCATCAGGGGGAGCTCTGCGGAGAAGAATATTTGCCGCTAGTATAGTTGATCTTCTCTTTCAGTTCGCAGGATCGCATCAGGATCTTGCTGTAATTGTGGATAAGTCTGTGCGTAAAAGGGTATAAGGCGGGGTTTTGCTGGGGAATACAGCAGTCAGTCATTTTTTTGCAACTTTTCTGTTGCGGGCTGCGGAGAACTCCCTATAATGCGCCTCCATCGACACGGCGGATGTGAATCACTTCACAGTTAACCCGGTCGGTTGAAGAGAAAAAATCCTGAAATAACGGGTTGACTCTGAAAGAGGAAAGCGTAAT
>Ga0153917_1001063_pt1 | contig 13008 bp, 4 predicted proteins | sample TSFL001MetaG_FD_104695 | JGI IMG/M metagenome (GOLD analysis project Ga0153917, IMG submission 104695) | Attine ant fungus gardens microbial communities from Florida, USA - TSFL001 MetaG | ecosystem: Host-associated > Fungi > Mycelium > Unclassified | place: USA: Florida, Paynes Creek Historic... | reverse complement strand
TCAGGAGCTCGACGTACGCGGCCAGGATGATCTCACGGGTCTGTCTCGCGTGCCGGGCGCGCAGATCGGTGCTCATCCTGCGATCCTGGCAGGCGCCGCCCGCCGCGGCGGGCTCAGCTCGCCCGGTCGACGAAGATCGGCTGCGTGTGGAGCACGTTGTCGATGGAGTCTCCGACGCCGAGGTCGGTCACGTGCGGCCCCGGCAGGCACGCCAGCGAGCTCGCGAACAGCTGCATCAGCGGCTGGGTGAAGATGCGGTCGATCATCCCGACGCGGAACGCCGCATCCTGCAGCTCGCGCTGCCGCGCCGCCACCTCGGCGAACGGGGCGGGGCTGAGGATGCCGGCGATGGGGAGGTCGATGCGGGCGAGGACGGCCCCGCCGCTCACGACCACGACGCCCCCGCCGGCGCGGACGACCTCGTTCGCCGCGAGCGCCATCTCCTCCGCGTCGACGCCGAAGACGACGAGGTTGTGCGTGTCGTGCGAGACGGTCGTCGCGATGGCGCCCCTCCAGCCGCGGCCCTCCCATCCGGTCGCGAGGACGACCCTCGGCTCGGCCGGCGCGCGCCCGTAGCGGTGCACGACGGCCTGCAGGATGCAGCCCTCCGGCCGTCGCACCTCCCCGTCGACCACGTCGACCTCGACCTCGTCCCAGACGGTGATCACGGCTCCGCCGATCGCCTTGAGCGTGTGGCGCCCGTCCGGGCGGTCGGTGCGGATGGCGAAGTCGGCGGCGGTGAACGTCGGCTCGAGCCGGACGGTGTCCAGCGGGGGCGTGCACGCCGGCTCCTCGCAGGGGACGGCCAGTGCGCCGTCGATCACCACTCGGCGCCCGGCGAAGAGGACGTCGCGGATGGCGACGTCCTCCAGGGAGGACAGCACGAGCAGGTCCGCGCGGGCGCCGGCGTTCACCCGGCCGAGGTCCTCGCGTCCGAGCCGGACGGCGCCGTGCAGGCCGGCGATCCGGTAGGCGCGGATGGGCGGGAGGCCGTGCGCGATGAGCTGCCGCACGACCTCGTCCATCGCGCCCACGTCGGCCATGGTGGAGGCGAAGACGTCGTCGGTGCAGCCGACGACGGCCGTGGGCAGCTCGGGCAGCGCGTCGAGGGTCTCCACGATGCTCGGCAGCGCGTCCGGGATCGCCGCGCGCACCTCGGCGGTCATCCCCGCGTCGAGGCGCGCGGCGAAGTCGCCGGGCCCGAACAGCTCGTGGTCGGAGTCGATGCCCGCGGCGAGGTACGCCTCGAGCTGGGTGGGGGAGAGCCCGGCCGCGTGCCCGGAGACGAGCTTGCCGGACGCGAGGCCGGCGCCCACGATCCCGGTCATCCGGTCGACGCCCTCCAGCACGCCCATGCTGTCCATCACCTCGGCGACGCCGCGGATCTCCGGCCAGGACAGCAGCTCCGCGACCTCCTCGGCGCGGAACTCCGCCCCGGACAGCTCGAGCTCGGGCACCGGCGGCACGCAGGAGGGCGCCTGGAACAGGAATCGCATGGGCAGTCCGCGGCTGGCCTCCACGGCGTAGCGCATGCCGGCCATCCCGGCCACGTTCCCCAGCTCGTGGGGGTCGGCGAAGACCGTGGTGGTGCCGCGGGGGAGCACGCCCTGGGCGTAGCCCGCCGGCGTCAGCATCGAGCTCTCGAAGTGCACGTGCATGTCGATGAAGCCCGGGGCGATGCGGCAGCCGGTCGCGTCCACGACCTCGAGTGCATCCGTGCGGCTGCCCCGCGGGACGACCCCCGCGATCAACGGGCCGACGATCCCGACGTCGGCGTCGCGCAGGCGTCCCGTCATCACGTCCACGACGACGCCGCCGGCGAGCAGCAGGTCGAAGGGCGCGAGGCCCTGGGCTGCGCGGACCGCGCGGGCGCGGACGGCCGGGTCGACTGCTTCACGCATGAGCGCCTCTTCCTCGAGTGCCGAGTGTCGCGATCGGACGCGGGCGCGTCGATCGGATGCGACGAGTGTGTCACGGATGGGACAGAAAGTCACGAGTGAGACACAGATGAGCGTCCGGCGTTATTCTTCGACTGCTCGCCGGCCGACTCGCGCCCGCACCGCCGGGGACACCGTCGTGACGATGAGGAAGGCGAGGAGGCCGGTCACGCGGCCGGGCTGCGCCTCGAGCCGACCGCACGAGCCCGCCGGGGCCGGCGGAAGCCGGTCGGCGGGCCGGAGCGGCCGCCTACTCCCGCAGGAGCCAGCCCTCGCTCTCGGTCTGCGACTCCCAGAGCCGCCGGTAGACGCCCTCCTCCTGGACCAGGTCGTCGTGACGCCCGACCTGGACGATGCGCCCGCCGTCCATGACGACGATCCGCTCCGCGCCGCGGACGCCGGCGAGACGGTGGGTGATGACGATCACGCTCCGCTCCCGCGAGACGGCTTCGACGGCGGCGGACACGGCCCGGTCGCTCTCGGGGTCGAGGGCGGAGGTCGCCTCGTCGAGGATGATGACCGGGGCGTCGGCCACGAGCGCCCGCGCCAGGGCGATGCGCTGCTTCTCGCCGCCGGAGAACCGGTCTCCCCGATCGCCGACCTCCGTGTCCACGCCCCGGTCGAGGCGGGCGACCAGGCGATCCAGGTGCGCTCGGCGCAGCGCGAGCTCCACGTCCTCGTCGGACGCGTCGGGGCGGCCCAGCGTGAGGTTGTCGCGCAGCGTGCCGTCGACGAGGTGCACCTGCTGCATGACCATGACGACGCGGGCGGCGAGGTCCTCCTGCGACAGCCGCCGGACGTCGACGCCGCCCAGCTGCACGGAGCCCGCGTCGGGATCGAAGAACCTCGGGATGAGCGAGGCGAGCGTTGACTTCCCGGCGCCGGAGGGGCCGACGATCGCGGTCAGCCCCCGTTCGGGGAGCTCCAGGTCGATGCCCCGCAGCAGCGGTTCGCCGTCGTAGGAGAACGCGACGCCGCGGAGGCGGATGGCGTTCCCCTCGGCTCGCTCGGGGCGGTCGGGCCAGGTCTGCGGCGGCGTCCCGAGGAACTCGTTGAGCGAGGCCAGGCCGTGCCGCGCCATCCGCATGCCGGCTGTGAGCCCGGCCGCCGATCCGATGGCCTCGCTGAGCCGGACGCCGATGACGACGACGCCGACGAGCTCGCCCGCTCCGATCGCGCCTGCCGAGAGCTGCGCCGCCGCGGCGACGACGGCAAGCAGGGCGAGGGCGCGGCTCACGAGGTCGTACGCGATGACGCCGGGGACGGAGCCGAGGATCAGTCCGCGGTCGCTTCGGTGCTGCTCCACGAGCACGTGATCGAGGTGTCCGGCCGTCCGCTCCGGGCTGCCGAACGCGCGCAGCACGGGCTGGATGCGGGCGAACTCCAGCAGCCGCTCGGCGGTGCGGTCCATGCTGCGGTGCCGCCGTCGGTCGGCCCGGTCCACGGCCCGATCGGTCGCCCAGAGGATGCCCAGCAGGACGGGGCTCGCGGCGATCATCGCCGCGCCCGCCCAGGGCGCCAGGACGGCGAGCCCGATCAGGAGGATCGCGGGCGTGACCACCGCGCCCGTCAGCGGACGCAGGAAGTGGGCGGGGATGTTCATCGCGGCCAGGGCGGTCGAGCCCACCAGCTGCGAGACCTCACCGGATCGACCGCGGCGGAACCATCCCCGGGGCAGCTGCGCCAGCGCGGCGTCGATGCGGTGCTGCAGGACGCGCGCCAGTCCTGCGCCGACGGTGAAGCTGCGCTGCTGGACGACGACCGTCGCGGCGATCCAGGCGAGGCACAGCGCGATGAGCACGAGGAGGGGCCAGGGCCGCGCCTCGCCGCGCACCAGTCCGTCGAGGACGGGCAGGAGCGCGAGCAGGGCGCCGCCCTGCAGCGCGGCCGTCAGCGTCAGCAGGACGAGCAGCCGCTTCACCGGCCGGGAGCCGGCCGGGCCCAGCGCCGTCAGCAGTTCTCGGATCATCGTTCCCTTTCCGTCTCGGGCTCCGGCTCGGACGCCAGCCACAGGTCTCGGTACGGGCCGTCCACCCCGACCAGGTCGTCGTGCCCGCCCCGCTGGACGATGCGCCCGCGATCCATCACGAGGATCTGGTCGGCGCCGCGCACCGCGGCGAGCCGGTGCGCGATGACGAGCACCGTGCGGCCGCGCGCGAGGCGGGAGAGTGCCTGCTGCACGCGCGCCTCGGACTCGGGGTCGGCGAACGACGTCGCCTCGTCGAGGACGAGCACGGGGGGATCGGCCAGGAGCGCCCGCGCGATGGAGAGGCGCTGCGCCTCGCCGCCGGAGAACTCGATGTCGCGACCGACGACCGCGTCGTAGCCGAGGGGCGAGGCGACGATCCGATCGTGGATGTCCGCCGCGCGCGCCGCGCGGACGACCGCCGCGTCGTCGACGTCGCCGCGCCCCATGAGGATGACCTCGCGCACGGTGGCGTGCATGAGCGCGACGTCCTGGAACACGAAGCCGACGTGCCGGTACAGCTCCTCGGGCGCGATGTCGCGCAGGTCGACCCCGCCCAGGCGGATGGCGCCGGACGCGGGATCCTCGAACCGGGCGAGGAGCGCCGCGAGCGTCGACTTGCCCGCTCCCGAGGCGCCGACGACGGCCGTCAGCGTGCCCGGTTCGAGCGCGAACGACACGTCCTGCACCGCGGCGGCGCCCGGCTCGTAGGAGAACGTCACCCCGGCGGCCTCGACGCGGTGGCCCCGCGGGCTGCGGGGATGCGGGGCGAGGTCCAGGACCTCCAACCGGGCGAGCTCGTCGATGGCCTCCGCGGAGGCGATGCCGCGGCGCAGCGCCTGGATCCTCGTCCCGATGGTCGCCACGGGCGCGGAGACGAACGGTCCGAGCACGAGCGCCGGGATCGCGTCGGCGAACTCGATGCCGTCCACGGCGACGAGCCACGACCCGAGTACGACGACGAGCAGGATCGCCGTGACCGGCGAGGCGAGGACGAACGCGACGGCGGTCACGAGCCGCGTCTCCCCGACCCAGCCGAGGAAGAAGTCGTGGAAGGCGTCGGCCGCCCGCCGGAGCCGGCTCTCCCGGCCGTGCCGCCGCAGGTACGTGCGGACCACGTCCACGCCGTCGACGGCCTCGACGGCCGCCGCGTTCAGCTCGCCCACCGCCCGCGCATACTCGCCCATCCTCGTGCGCGAGCCCGCCATCGCCCGGCGGAACAGCAGCGCCGCCGCGGCCGTCAGCAGGATGAGCGCGACGCCGAGGGGCGGGGCGGCGAGGAGCACCGCGATGGCGCTGAGCACGGGCATGACGGCGACGACCGTGAGATCGAGCAGCGCATGCGCGACGAGATGGTGCATCGCCGAGGTGTCGTCCTGAACGACCTTCTTCACCGTCGCCCGGCCGTTGGCGGTGAACCAGCCCAGGCGAACCCGACGCAGTCGCGCCACGATCCGCCGCCGCAGCGTCAGCAGCAGGGCGCCGTCGGCGAGATGGCTCGCGAACGAGGCCGAGCCGGCGAGCAGCACGCTCGCGGCCAGCAGCGCGACCGCGCCGCCCGCCCACCCCCACATCGGCGGCGACCACGAGCCTGCGCGGACGACGGACGCCGCGAGCAGCGCCGTGCACAGCAGGGACGCCGTCTGAGCGGCCGCCGCCAGCGCCTGCAGACCCATCGCCAGCAGCAGGCGCCCGCGGACCGGCGCCAGGACCCGGCGCACGGCGCCGTTCACAGCTCTCCCTCCTCGTACGCCCCGGTCGCGTCGAGGCGGCCGTGCGTCAGCCGACCGAGCTCCTCCGCGACGGAGGCGAGGTCGGGGCGCTCGAGCAGGAAGCGGAGGGGGAACTCCACCCGCCACTCGTCCCGGACGCGGTCGACGAAGCGCAGCGCCGCCAGGCTGTTGCCGCCGAGGGAGAAGAAGCCGTCGTCGGTCGACGCGACGGGGGTCTGCAGCAGTTCGCTCCAGATGCCCGCCACCCGCTCCTGCGCGGGATCCATGGGGGCTCGGCTCGCGTCGCCCGGGGCGGCCTCGGCGGGGTGGACCTCGAGCGCCCGGCGGTCGACCTTTCCCGTGGCGGTGAGGGGCAGCGCCTCGACGACCGTGACGCGCACCGGCACGGCAGCTGCGGGCAGCCATTCGCGCGCCGTCTCGCGCGTCGACGTCGCGTTCGCCTCCCGCCCCGTGACGAAACCGTGCACGCGAGCCCGGACGCCCGTGCCGCGGACGAGCGCAACGGCGTTCTCGACCCCGGGAGCGCGGCGCATCGCCGCCTCCACGTCGCCGAGCTCGATGCGGTGGCCGGACACCTTGACCTGCGTGTCGACCCGGCCGAGGAACTCCAACGTCCCGTCCGGCCAGTACCGGCCGATGTCGCCGGTGCGGTACCAGCGCTCCCCGTCGTGCCGCACGAAGCGGTCCGCCGTGAGCGCCTCGTCGCCGAGATAGCCCTCCGCGAGGCTGCGGCCGCCGATGAGCAGATCGCCGGCGACCCAGTCCGGCCGGTCCGCGCCGCGTCGGTCGACCACCCGGAACCGCTGGTTCGCGAGGGGCCGCCCGTAGGGCACGGACGTCCAATGCCCGGGAACCGCGTCCACGGGCTGGACGTTCGACCAGATGCCGGCCTCGGTCGCGCCGCCGAGCGCGAGCAGACGCGCGTCCGGGGCCGCCGCCCGGAGGCGATCGGCCAGGTCGAGCGAGACCCAGTCGCCCGACACCAGCGCGATGCGCAGCGACGCGAGGGCTCCCGCCGAGGGCGTCGCCGCGGTGATGAGCATCTCGAGGAGCATGGGGACGGTGTTCCACACCGTCACCCGCTCCTCGCGCACGAGCTCGCTCCACCGCTGCGCGTCGCGGCGCTCCCGCTCGTCCGGCAGCACGAGCCGGCCGCCGGAGCCCAGGACGCCGAAGAGATCCCACACGGACAGGTCGAAGTCGAGCGCCGAGATCGCGAGGGCCGCATCCTGCGGGCCCAGCCCGCAGCGTCGGCTCACGTCGACGATCGTGTTGTGCGCGGCGGCGTGGGTCATCTCCACGCCCTTCGGCTCCCCGGTGGAGCCGGACGTGAAGATGACGTACGCGGCGTCCGTCGCGGCGACCACGGGAAGGGACGCGTCGAGCGGGGCGTCGCGCTCCAGGGCCTCGAGGTCGTCGACGACCACGTCGAGGCCGGCGACGGCGCGGATCCGCTCCGCCCGCGCCGCCGGCACGTCCGGGCCCACGGGCACGTAGGCGGCGCCGGCGAGGAGCACCGCGACGACTGCGACGACCTGGTCCGCTCCCTTGCCGAGGCGGATGCCGACGCGATCGCCCGGGCGGACGCCCGCGGCGACGAGGCCGCGGGCTGCGCGGGTCGCCCGCGCGGCGAGCCCGCCGCGCGTCATCGACCGTCTCGCCCCGCGCTCCCACCAGGTCAGCGCGACGCCGTCCGGGTCGTCCGCCGCGCGCGCCAGGAACGCGGCGTGCAAGAGCGAGGGGGAGACCTCGGCGGACGTGTCGTTCGCCGCGCGGCGCGTCTCCGCCTGCGTCGGCGGGAGGGCCCGCAGCTCGCGCTCGGCGCGGGAGGGGCCGTGCTCGGCCATCGCCTCGACGGCGCGCGCGTAGTGCGCGAACATCGCCTCGACGGCATCCGGGGCGAACGCCCCGTCCACGCTGTCCCAGGTGATGAGCAGACCGCCCGACGACTCCGTCACCTGGTTGTCGAGCGTGACCTGCGGCGACTGCGACACCCCGTACGCGCGGGCGGGGAAGCCGCCGACGGCGTCCATCGAGACGCGGGTCCCCGAGACCTCCGAGACGCCGAGCCCGCTCGTGAAGACCACGGGCACGGACTCCATCCTCCCGCGTCGTCGGCTGAGCTCGCGCAGCAGCCAGGTCGACGACACGTCCCGGTGGTCGAGGTCCTCGGCCATGCGCCGCTGCAGGTCGCGCAGCGACGCCGTGAATCCGTCGGGACACGGGCGATAGTCGGCCAGCGAGACCGCCGTGAAGTCGCCGAGCACGCGATAGACGTCGGGATGCACCTCGCGCCGGTCGAACATCGTCAGCGTCACGGTGAGCTCGGGGGAGTCGCTCCAGCGTCCCAGCACGTCGGCGTAGAGCGCCAGCAGCAGCGTCGAGACCGTGACGCCGAGGTCGCGCGCCCGGCGCTGCAGGAGCTCCCAACGCTCGGCACCCACCCGGTGCGAGCGGCGCCGGAACCGGACCTCGCGCAGCTCCGAGAGCGGCGCGCTGAGCGGGAGCGCCGGGCCCGGAGGCAGCTCGGCGAGGCGACGCCGCCAGTACCGCTCGTCCGCCGATCGCCGGTGGGGGCTGACGTCGAGCTGCTCGAGGTAGTCGCGGAAGGAGAGGCCGACGGGCTCGAGCACCCGATCGGGATGGTCGTAGAGGTCGTTCAGCTCGGTGAACAGCGTCATGATCGACAGCGCGTCGAACAGGATGTAGTCGAGGCCGATGAGCAGCCGGCGCCCGCCCGGATGGTCGACCAGGCGGACGTCCCACAGCGGCCACGACGCGAGGTCCGTGACGTGGTGGGACCATCGCTCGCGCAGCCGCAGCAGGTCCGAGCCGTCGCGCGCGACCTCGCGCGGCAGCGACCACTCCGGCGGGTGCTCGAGGATGCGGATGCGGCCGTCCTCCGTGAACGAGGCGCGCAGCATCTCGTGGCGCGCGACGAGCGCGGTCCACGCCCGCTCGAGGCGGGCGGGGTCGACGGGCCCGTCGAACTCGGCGTACTGCCACGTCCCCACTCCGCCCAGCGGCAGGCGCGGATCCCGGCCGATCCGGTACGCCTCCTGCACGTCGGTGCCGCGGAACGGCTCGTGCCGTTCCGCGGGGCGCGCGACGATCCGACGCGGCGCCGACGCGGCCCCGAGGGCGAGTCCCGCGGCGTAGGCCGCGAGATCCCTGCTGGCGAGCATCCGGGCCACGGCGGCGTCCTCCGCGCCGGCCGCGCGCAGCGCGGCGACCGCCCGCGTGGCGAGCAGCGAGTCGCCGCCGATCGCGAGGAAGGAGTCGTCGGCGGCGACGGCCCGCGCGGGCTGCAGGAGCTCCGTCCACACCCGCGCGACGAGCCGCTCCTCCTCCGTGCGCGGCGGTCGGCCGGCGGCCGGTTCGGGCGCGACGGCCGTCGAGGCCAGCGCGCTGCGGAGCACCTTGCCGTTGGGCGACAGCGGGATCGCCGCGACCGCGCGGATCGTCCGGCACACCATGTGCTCCGGCAGGCGCGCGGTCTGCTCGGCGATGACGCTCTCGTCGTCCGGCGGGTTCTCGGGATCGGCGGGCACGATCGCGGCGGCGAGGGTCCTGGACCGGCCGCGCTCGACGACGAACGCGGCCGCGTCGACGACGTCCGCGTGCGCCCGCAGCGCCGCCTCGATCTCGCCGAGCTCCACCCGGTAGCCGTGCACCTGCACCTGGCCGTCGTCCCGTCCGCGGAACTCGAGCGCGCCGTCGCCCCGGTAGCGCGCGAGGTCGCCGGTGCGGTACCACCGTCGTCCCTCCGCCTCGACGAACCGCTCGGCCGTGAGGCGCGGGGCGTTCCGATACCCCCGGGCGAGCCCGGTGCCGCCGACCCACAGCTCGCCCGTGACGTAGTCGGGGCGGTCGTCGCCGCGGTCGTCGACGACGCGGCACACGACGTTGTCGAGGGGCGTCCCCCAGGGCACCCCGCCCGACAGGTCGGCGTCCGGGGCGATCTCCTGCCAGGTCGAGTGGATGGCCGCCTCGGTCATGCCGCCGAGCGCGATCGCGCGGCAGCGCGGCGCGGCGCTCCGGAGCGCTCGCGGGAGGTCGGGCGCGACGACGTCGCCCCCGAGCAGCACGGCCCGCAGGCTCTCCAGGTCGCCGGGGGCGGCGGCGTCCAGGGCGAGGGAGAGCAGCGCCGGCACCGAGTTCCAGACGGTCGCGCCGTGCTCGCGCACGAGGCGGGTCCAGCCGGCCGGGTCGTCCGCCTGCGAGTCGGGGACGACGACCGCCCGCCCGCCCGCGGACAGCGGGGCGAAGATCTCGAACACGGACATGTCGAACTCGAAGGCGGAGAGCGCGAGCGTCGCGTCGTCGGCGCCGATGCCGAGCCGGTCGATCAGGGAGTCGATCGTGTTGGCGGCGGCGGCGTGCGGGATCTCGACGCCCTTCGGCTCGCCCGTCGATCCCGAGGTGAACAGGATGTAGGCGGGGGCGTCGGGCGAGGTGGGCACCGGCTCGACGGGGTCGGCGCGCACGGCATCCGGGTAGACGTCCGAATCGAGCCGCGCGACGGGGGCGGCGGTGCGCACGATCCGCGCCGTCCGTTCCGGCGGGGAGTGCGGTGCGATGGGCACGTAGCAGCAGCCGGCGGCGAGCACGCCCAGTGCGGCGACGATCTGCTCCGCCCCCTTGGGCAGCGCGATCGCGACGGCGTCTCCCGGGCGCGCTCCGCGAGCCCGGAGCCAGCCGGCGACGGCGCGGGCGAGCCGGGCCAGCTCGCCGTACGTGGCGGGGCCGTCGCCGACCAGGGCGGGGCGATCGGGGGCGGACGCGGCGTGCTCGAAGAAGGGCGTGTGGAGGCAGCGCCGCGGAAGGTCCCGTCGGGTGGCGTTCACCGCGTCGCGGCGGCGCCGCTGGGCGGCCGGCAGCCCGCTCGGCGCAGGACGCCGCCAGGCCGTGGGGTCGTCGGCGAGCTCGTCGACGAGGGCGCGGTACCGCTCGAACGCGGCCTCGGCCACGCCGGGCTCGAACACGTCCTCGCGCACGTCCCAGTTGAGCAGCAGCCCTCCGTCGAGCTCGGTGACCTGCGCGTCGAGCCAGACCTGCGGCCCCTGGGAGACGATCCACACCGGGGCCCCGAAGCAGCGCTGCAGGTCGCGGTCGTAGAGGTCGCCCAGGCCCTGGGCGTTCGTGTACACGACCGGCGCGAGCACGCTCTCGCCCCGACGGCGGCTCAGGTCGCGCAGCACCTCGACGCCGGAGTAGGACGAGCGGCCGATCGCCGCGTTCATGCCGGCGCCGACGCGGCGGGCGCGCTCGCCCAGGGCGACCCGTTCCTCGAGGTCCACGTCGACCAGGACGGACCCGGAGAAGTCCCCCACCAGGCGAGGGACGTCGTCGGCGATCGGCTCGCGGTCGAACAGCGGCAGGTTGAGCAGGAACCGTCGACGCGCGCACCAGGGGCCGATGCTCTCCGCGAAGACGGCGGCGAGCGCCGCGGCGGGGGTCGTGCCGTTCGCGCGCGCCGACGTCTCGAAGGCGCGGACCCCGTCCGCTCCGACGAAGTGATGCAGGCGCCGGGTCCGCGCCGGTCCCCGGTCGTGCGGTCCGCGCCGGATCGGGAGCACCGGACCGGCGGGGAGCTCGTCCAGTCGGTTCCGCCACCATTCGCGGTCGGCGTCGCGCCGGTCGTCGGCGAGCGCGGCCCGGCTGCGCAGGTAGTCGGCGTAGGCGGTCGTGAGTCGCGGGAGGCCGACCGTGCTGCCGTGCTCGTAGCAGTGGCGGAGGTCGTCGAGCAGGATGCGCATGGAGATCGCGTCGGCGGCGATCATGTCGAGGTCGACGTGCAGGCGCGTCCGCCCGCCGGGGAGCAGGCTCAGGGCGATCTCGAGCACCTGCCCGGATTCGACGTCCATCGTCCGGTGCGTGTACTCCTGGCGCAGGCGCTCCAGCGCGTCCCCGGGATCCGAGGCGCGGCGCAGGTCGTGCACGATCGCCCGTGCATGGGGGCTCTCGTCGAGGACGAGGCCGCGACCGTCGGGGAGGACGCGCATGCGCAGGAGCTCGTGCCGCGCGAAGAGCGAGCGCACGGCTCGGTCGAGCCGCTCCGGGTCGACGCCGCTCCCGTCGAGCTCGGCGTAGAAGTGGGGCGCGACCCCGCCGTAGGGCTGCTCGGGCGACCGGCCCAGCCAGTACGCGTGCTGGAGCGTCGCCAGCTCGAACGGGCCGTCGGGGGCGCGCTCGATCGCGGGGACGAGGCGCGCGTTCCCGGCGTCGTCGGCGGCGTCCAGCAGCCGCGCCCAGTCGCGGAGCGTGGGCGCCGCCGCCAGCTCCTCGAAGCGGGCGCGGCGCCCGTCCCGTCGCCATCGCGTGCTCAGCCCGATGAGGGCGAGCGAGTCGAGGCCGTGCTCGAACAGGTTGTCGTCGGGGCCGATCCGGTCGGGGGAGACCCGGAGCGCGGACGCCACGGCGTCCCGAACGCGGTCCTCCGTCACCGCCGCCGTCATCGGGCTTCCTCCCGGATGCCGGCGATCAGGGCGGCCTTGTCGATCTTGCCGACCGGCGTGAGCGGCATGGCCGCGACCTGCTCGACCTGCATCGGGAACTTGTAGCGCGCGACGCCGCGATCCTGCAGATGCCGTGCGAGGTCGGCGACGGTCGGTGCGTCGTGCGGGCACACGAGCACGGCCACGGGCCGTTCTCCGAGCAGCGGGTCCGGCAGCCCGACGAGCGCGGCCTGGTCGATGAGGGGGTGCGCCAGCAGGTGGCCCTCGACCTCGGGGGCGGGGATCTTCTCCCCGCCGCGGTTGATGTGGTCCTTCACCCGTCCCACCACGACGAGGTGCCCGCTGGGGAGGCGCCGGGCCACGTCGCCCGTGCGGTAGTAGCCGTCCTCGGTGAAGCTCACGCGATCCTGCTCGGGGGCGCGGAAGTACCCGCGCAGGGTGTAGGGCCCCCGCGTGAGCAGCTCGCCCGGCGCCCCGTCCGGGACGGGCTCGCCGGTCTCGACGTCGACGAGCCGGATCTCGTCGCCCGGGCTCATGGGGACGCCCTGCGTGGTCGTCTTCTGCGTCGGGGTGTCGTCGAGGCCGGTGTAGCAGATGAGCCCCTCCGCCATGCCGAACACCTGCTGCAGGGTCGCGCCGAACGCGGGCTCCACGAGCGGCGCGACCGCGTCGGACAGCCGAGCCGAGCCGACGTTGACCACCTCGAGGCTGCCGAGGTCGTGCTCCTCGTGCGCGAGCTCGTCGAGGAAGAGGCTCGTGAGCAGGGGGTTGAGCGTGAGCGAGGTGACCCGGTGCCGCTCGACGAGTTCGAGGCACGCGGCCGGGCTGGGGTCGCGCGTGATCACGATCGTGCCGCCGGCCGAGAGCACGGACAGGGCGCCCGGGCAGCACCAGGAGTAGTTGAAGGCGAGCGG
>Ga0153917_1001062_pt1 | contig 13013 bp, 9 predicted proteins | sample TSFL001MetaG_FD_104695 | JGI IMG/M metagenome (GOLD analysis project Ga0153917, IMG submission 104695) | Attine ant fungus gardens microbial communities from Florida, USA - TSFL001 MetaG | ecosystem: Host-associated > Fungi > Mycelium > Unclassified | place: USA: Florida, Paynes Creek Historic... | reverse complement strand
TGTATTTCGTGCCGCGCCTGGGCAAGGTCGGCCAGGAACAGGCCCATGCGCGCTCGTCGATGACCGGGCGGGTGTCCGACGCCTACACCAACATCACCACCGTAAAGCTGTTTTCCCACTCCAAGCGCGAGGCGCACTTCGCCCGGGCGGCGATGGAAGACTTCAAGCAGACCGGCTTTCGCCAGATGCGCCTGGTCAGCCAGTTCGAGATCGTCAACCAGGCACTGGTGGTCGGGCTGATCTTCGGCGCGGGCGGCTACGCCCTGTGGCTGTGGCACCAGGGCCAGGTCGGTACCGGTGCGGTGGCCGCAATCACGGCCATGGCCCTGCGCGTCAACGGCATGTCGCACTGGATCATGTGGCAAATGACCTCACTGTTCGAGAACATCGGCACCGTGCAGGACGGCATGGCCACCCTCACCCGTGGGCCCAAGGTGCAGGACGTGCCGAATGCCGCCGTGCTGGAAACCCGTGGCGGCGCGGTGACCTTCGACAACGTGCGCTTCAACTACAACGGCGAACGCCAGGTGCTCGATGGCCTCAGCCTGAGCATCCGCGCTGGCGAAAAAGTCGGCCTGGTGGGCCGCTCCGGCGCGGGCAAGTCGACGCTGATCAACCTGCTGCTGCGCTTCTATGACGTGGACAGCGGCGAAATCCGCATCGACGGGCAGAACATCGCCCAGGTCACCCAGGACAGCCTGCGCAGCGCCATTGGCATGGTCACCCAGGACACCTCGCTGCTGCACCGTTCGATCCGCGACAACATCGCCTACGGCCGCCCCGAAGCCAGCGAAGCGCAGATCCAGCGCGCCGCCGCCAACGCCCAGGCCGATGGTTTCATCCGTCAGCTCAGCGACCGCGACGGCCGCAGCGGTTACGACACCTTGGTCGGCGAGCGCGGCATCAAGCTTTCCGGCGGCCAGCGGCAACGCATCGCCATTGCCCGGGTGATGCTCAAGAACGCCCCGATCCTGCTGCTGGACGAGGCCACCAGTGCCCTGGACTCGGAAGTGGAGATCGCGATCCAGGAGAGCCTGGACGAGATGATGCAGGGCAAGACCGTGATCGCCATCGCCCACCGGCTGTCCACCATCGCCGCCATGGACCGGCTGATCGTCATGGATGAAGGGCGCATCATCGAACAAGGGACACACACCGAATTGCTGGCGAAGAACGGCACCTATGCACGGCTGTGGCAGCACCAGAGCGGTGGTTTCCTGGGTGAGGATCAGGGGGTGGCGGAGGCGTTGGAATAGCTGCGTACCTCTGGACGGTAGCCTTCACCAGAGCCGCAGTGGCATGTTGATTACCAGCCGAAACTCATCGTAACTACCGTCGATCTGCCCGCCATGGGCGCGATGGTTGTAAACGATGGTACGCAAGGCAGTTTCCTTCAGGGCGCCGGACTGAATGACGTAACTCAGTACCAAGCCGTTTTCCTCGTGCCCGGCGCCATCCAGGCCGCTCACTGAATAACCGGCATGGCGCCCATTACGCCCACCGTCGTAGTGGCTGCCATCGATGCCCCAGCCCCTGGCATGCCACACCCCCATGGTCAGCCCTGGCACCCCATAACCCGCGGCGTCCAGGTCGTAGCGCAACTGCCACGAGCGTTCATTGGGCCCGTTGTAGTCTGAATACAACGAGTTGGCCATGAAGTTGCCACTCGATTCCCAGACGTAGTCAAAGTACTCGTTGCCATCGATCTGTTGCCAGGCCAAGGTCACGCCATGCCCTTGATAAGACACAGTGGTCGCCAGGCTGTAGGCCTGGTTGTCGATATAGCCCAGTTGCTGGCGGTCGATATCACGCGTGCGGTAGTAATGCAATGCATTGCGTACAGCCATCGAGCTTCGATCGCCAACCGTGGCGGACAGGCCGAGGTAGGTCTGCTGCCAGGTATCGGCAAAGCGCGATGCATACGCACTGGCCGTTACCGCGCCGGTGTAGCTGGCACCTGCATATACCAACGAATCGGCATTGACGCTGCGATCACCAAAGGTTGTGGTCAACCGCTCGCTACCGCTGCCAGTGCGCGGTATCGCCCGGTCGAAGCGCCCGGCTTCCAGCTTCAGCCCGGCCAGATGCAGGTTACTCAGGGCCAGGCCCTGAAAGCTCGATGGCAACGCACGGTTATCCTTGTAGCGCAAGACCGGGTTGTCGAGCCGCTGTCGCCCCAGGCGCAGCGTGGTGTCGAACAGCCGCAGGCGCAGCGCGCCAACGCCCAGTCGGCTCCAGGTCGGCACCGCGTCGCCTGCGCTGTCCACCAGCACCCGGTCGCCACCGTTGGCGACCCGCCCGTGGCCGCGCTGCAAGTTGACAGCGCTCTGCAGTGAAGCATCCACCCCCACACCAAGCACGCCTTCGCTGTAGCCGGAGGCGTAGTCGAGCATTGCCGCCTGCACCCAGGTTTCGCGCAAGCGTGTCGGAGTCAGTTGGCCGTCCTTGCGGATCGCCAGGTGGGTACTGCCCTGGGTGTGCTGGTTGGCGTAGTAATGCCGCAGGTTCAGGTCAAGATGACTGTCCTCCAGAAGGGAGGACTCGGCCAGGCCAGGGCTAGCCAGAACAAAGCAGAAAAGTAGGCGTTGATACATGTACAAAAAGCATTCCTTTCCATGTGCGGGTTTTCGCCGCGCCTCCTGGCGTAGCGTTTGCTGCGTAAATCAATCGGGCCAATGGCGAATCGGCCCTCTCCAGCCCTCGTAGACCCGGGCCAGGCTGAGCAACAGGTTGTCGGCAAAGCGTGGCGCGACCATTTGCAGACCGATCGGCAGCCCACCCTCATCGAAACCGCAGTTGATCGACAAGGCGGGCTGCTCCCCCATGTTCCACGGCACCGTAAACACAATGTGATCGAAAGGGCGTTGCGGGTCGTTGGTCGGCGATGCCCACTCGGCGCTGAATGCCCGCACTTGGTTGGTCGGTGTCAACAGTAGGTCGTAACGCTCGAACAGCTGCGCGGCGCGCCGGCGCATCTCGAACGTCGTATTGAAGCCTTCCACAGCCTGCACGGCGCTCATTCGCCCAGCTACTTCGGCCCACTCGCGGATGTATGGCAGCACCTGCCGCTGACGCTCTGGCGCCAGCTTGCACAGCTCGCTCCATTGCCTGGCTCGCCAGAAGTGATCCAGGCCATCGAGCAAGCTGCGGTCCATCAGCGGGGCGACGTTCTCTACCACTGCGCCGGCGTCTGCGAACAGGCGTGCCGCCTCCTGCACGGCGGCACAGATGCTGGCATCGGGTTCGAGGCCACAACCTGGTTCGAGCATCAGGCCGACACGCAGCCCGCAAAGCGCAGGCGCCCGTTGGTACCAGTCCAACTCCACTGTCTGCAGGCTTGTAGCATCACGCTTGTCCGGGCGTGCCAGCACGCTCATCATCAATGCACAATCGTCCACGGTGCGAGTCATTGGGCCTGCGCAGCGGCCTGTGTAGTAAGGGTCAATAGGCACTCGCCCAAGGCTCGGCTTGAAGCCGACCAGGCCACACCACCCGGCTGGCAGGCGTACCGAACCACCGATGTCGGTGCCTAGGTGCAATGGCCCGTAACCGGCCGCTGCCGCGGCCGCTGCACCACTGCTCGAACCTCCCGGATTGAGGGCCAGATTCCAAGGGTTGCGGGTAATGCCATGCAGGCTCGACAACCCCGAAGACAGCATGCCGAAGTCCGGCACGGTGGTCTTGCCCAGCACGATCGCCCCGGCTTCGAGCATGCGCGCCGCCGGCGGCGCATCGGCCTGGGCAATGATCGGGTCGACACCAGCACAGCCTTGCGCGATGGCATCGCTGCGGGTACCCACCAGGGCTTTGAGGGTCACCGGCACACCATCCAACGGGCCGCATGGCGCGCGCCTTGCCCATCTGCGGGTCGCCTGCTCAGCCTGGTCCAGGACCTGTTGCGGATCATGCAGGCACAGCGCATTGATCAACGGTTCCTGACGCTGCAGGTGGTCCAGCAGATGGCTATGGTATTGCAGCGGCGAGAGCTCACCACGTTCATACAGGCTGACCAGTTCAGTGGCGCACAGTCTATGCAAGGGCGCACGAATCATTGGCCACCTGCTATGGCACCGCCCAGCGAAGGCACCCTGCCCAGGCGGCCAAAAACTCGCACGCAACAGACTCCGGCAAGGCCTGCCAGCACGCTGAACACCACCACCGACCAGGCGCTCCAGGGCATCAGGGCGATCAGCAGCAGCGGCGTCATGCTCGCCCAAAGCGCATAAGCCAGATTGTAAGTGACCGAGATACCGGATACGCGAATGTGCGCGGGGAACAACCCGACCATGATCGACGGCACCACGCCGACCACGCCGCAGCACAATCCGGCCAGGGCATAGGCCGGGCCCACCAGCGGCAGTTCGAGGATCAGGCAGCTGTATAACGCCAGTACGCCCAGCGGCAGCAGCGCGCTGTGGATAGCCAGCGCCCGCCAGGCGCCGAGGCGATCGGCCATGCGGCCGGCGAGCACACAACCGATGTTGAGAAAGACGATGCCCACGCTGCTCAGAGTGAACGTCTGTTCAGGCGGCATCCTAAAGAGTCTCTGCATGGCCGTCGGTGTGATCACCACCAGAACCACCACCGCCGAGGTCAGCAGGCAGGTTAGCAGCAACGCTGGCAGTATCGACGCACGGTGCTCGCGCCAAACCGTGCGTAGCGGCAGTTCCGGGTCGGCGGCTCGACGCACCTGCAAGGCAATGAACACAGGCGTTTCACTCAACCAGCGACGCAGCCAGACGCCGACCAGGCCAAATACGCCACCAAGGATGAACGGCACACGCCAGCCGTAGTCGAGCATCTGCTCTGGTGTATAGATTCGCGCCAGCCAGGCTGCTGTCACGGCCCCGAGCAGATAGCCGAAGGTCAGCCCCGCCTGCAGCATGCCCAGGGCGAAGCCGCGATGGCCAGCGGGCGCATGCTCGGCGATGAACACCCAGGCACTGGGCACTTCGCCGCCCACCGCCGCCCCTTGCAGGATGCGCAGGCCCAGCAACAGCAACGGTGCCCAGTAGCCGATCTGCGAATAAGTGGGCATCAGCCCGATGGCCAGGCACGGCAGCGCCATCATCAAGATGCTCAAGCTGAACACTCGCTTGCGCCCCAGGCGGTCGGCGAAGTGCGCCAGCAGGATCCCGCCCAGGGGCCGTGCCAAGTAGCCGGTGACAAAGATGCCGAAGCTCTGCAGCAGCCGCAGCCATTCCGGCATCTGCGGTGGAAAGAACAGTTCGCTCAACACCAGGGCGAAGAACACGAAAATGATGAAGTCGTATATCTCCAGCGCGCCCCCCAGGGCGGCAAGGCCCAGGGTCTTGTAGTCGGTGCGGCCAAAGCGCGGTGGTATGGGGGAAGGATGAGCCGTCATTGGCAGTCAGGTTCCTTGAGCGGATAACGAGGAAAGATAGTGCTGGCAAAGCAATGCGACATGCTCTTCGCCGCGACGCGCAAGAACAACCGAAAAGCGCATCTGGGTTGCTTTATTGATGGAATCTGTACATTGAGTTTTGACTGGCAAGTCCAATAATCGGGCCACCTCTCACCTCACGTTGGGCCCATCATGGAAGACGTTCACCGCCAGATCCTCGCATTTGATCACCCACACATCGAAGCCATCGCCGTTATCCGGGGCCGGGTACTGCATGCCCTGCAAGGCTTTCTGCTGGAGCGTGACTTCCGCCAGCTGATGCCGATCCTCATGTCGCCGATCACCGACCCGCTCAACCACGCCGTATATCCTGCCGAGATCCAGTACCAGCAGCGGCGCTTGAAACTCACCGCCAGCATGATCTTTCACAAGCAACTGGCCCTTACCGCCCGCGGCCACGAACGGATCTTTATCGTGGCGCCCAATATTCGGCTGGAAAAACCCGAGATCAAGGATTCCCTGCGCCATCTGCTGGAGTTCTCGCAGTTCGATTTCGAGATCCGTGGCGGCACCATGCAGCAGGCCATGCAACTGATCGAACAGATGGTCAAGCACACCCTCGACGAGGTGCAGGAACACTGCGCCGCGCAACTGGCGCAACTGGGCCGTGCACTGCCGCGCTACGAGACCGCATTCCCGGTGTACAGCACTGATGAACTGCAGGCCGAGCATGGCGACGACTTCGAGCGAATCATGTCGGAGAAAGCCCATACACCGTTCTTCATCACCAATCACCGACGCGAATTCTACGACCGCGAAACGCCGGGCAAGCGCGGCCACTACAACAACTACGACTTGGTCTGGCCCGAGGGCTATGGCGAAGCGCTGTCGGGCGCGGAACGTGAATACGAGCATTGCCAGATCCTCCATCGCATGCAGGAACTGGACATGGACCTGACCCCGTTCGGCAATTACCTCGAAGCCGCCCGCCTGGGGCTGCTCCACCCCAGCGCCGGGGGTGGCCTGGGTATCGAACGCTTGCTGCGCTTCATCTGCGGCAAGCGCCATATCCGCGACGTAGCGCTGTTTGACCGCAGCGTCGGCAGCGACTTCCTGTTCTGACCCCTATCCGCATTCATTCGGCCCGCCCCTCGGGCGGGTCTCTCCGGGAGAACCCACATGACCCCTTTGCGCATCCATTGGTGCTCGCCCCTCGACAGCGGCCAGCAGAAAGCCTCCGACAAATACGACACCGGGCGCCTTGACTTCGCCGGCATCGTCGACTTCGCCCAGGAAGCTGACGAGCTGGGCATCGACTCGCTGCTGATGGGCATCAGTTACCACATGCCCGACCCGCTGCCGATGATCGGCGCGCTGGTCCGCGAAACCCGCAACGTCAAGTTCATCCTTGCCTATCGCCCAGGCCTGCTGCACCCCACCCTGTTCACCCAGGTGGTGAACACGATTTCGTGGATGGCTGACAAGCGCATCGCGCTGAACCTGGTGGCCGGCATTTCCCCCGATGAGCAGGCCTTCTACGGCGATCTCGTAGCCCATGACGGGCGCTATGCGCGCACCTGTGAATTCATCGATGTGCTCAAACGCTTCTGGAGCGGCGAACAACCGGTGAGCCACCACGGCGACTTCTACCAGCTGGAGAAAGCGCAACTGGGCTTGCCGTTCAAGGACCACGAACGCCCTCGCCTGTATCTGAGTGGCGCATCAGGCATCGCCCAGCAGGTAGCCGTCAGCCACAGCGACTGTTGGCTGCGCTACGGCGATACTCCCGAAGGTATCGCAGCGGCTTCGCGCGATGTCCTGCAAGCCGGTTGCTCGGTGGGAATCCGCATGCACGTACTGGCACGTGAAACCCGCGAAGAGGCCCTTGCCGCCGTCGAAGCGATGATGGAAAACCCCGACCAGCAGCACCGCGAATGGGTACGCCAGTTCGTCGCGCGCTGTGACTCCGAGGCGGTCAAGACGTCTTTTCGCCTTGCCGAGGGTGCCGCCCACGATTGGCTGTCGCCAATGCTCTGGTCAGGTGCCGTGGCCTATCGGGGTGGCCCGGCGTTATGCGTAGTAGGCAGTTACGAGGAAGTCGCCCGCTACCTGCTGGAGTACAAGAAGGTCGGCGTCAGCGAGTTTATCTTTTCGGGCTGGCCGACCCGAGATGAGATGCGCCGCTTCTGCCATCACGTGCTGCCGCGTCTGCGTAAGCTCGAAGCAGCGCTGGAGCGCCAACATGCCTAACCGGCCTGCGCTGCGACGCTTCGGCGCTGGAGTACTGCTGGGGCTGATGGCCGAACAGACAGTGCTGTTCGCCGTGCCGCTGATGGTCTACCAGCTCACCGGTAGCCTGCGCTCCTCCGGCCTGGTGTTCGCCCTGGAGTGGCTGCCGGCCCTGCTCGCCTACCCGTTCGCCGGTGTGCTGGCCGACCGTTTCGGTGGCCGGACGCTGTTGCAATGGGCCAACGTGCTGCGCGCGGGCAGCTTGCTGCTGACCCTGCTGCTGTGCAGCCTCGCGCCCACGCTGGCAGTCTGGGTGCTGGCTGCCAATGGCGCCTTACTGTCGCTGCTGATGGCTCCGGTGCGCATGGCGGTGGAACGCACGGTGCCTCAACTGGCGCCGGCCGAGCACCTGGCACACACCCAGTCGCTGGTGCAGAACATGGAGTTGCTGGCCCAGGTGCTCGGCCCAGCCTGCGCGGCCGCGCTTGTACTATACAGTGGCAAGCTCGCCTTGCTAGGGATAGCCGCCATGGCTCTGCTGCTCGCAGCGCTGTGCTGGCGAAGGCTGCCCGATGCCCACCAAAGCACTGCCGGGCAACCGATCCTGGCTGCGCTCAGGCTGGGCTGGGTGCTGCTTCGCGCCAACCCGCCAATCGTCAGCCTGGCGCTGCTCAACTTCAGCATCAACCTGGCGTTCGCCTGTGTGCTGAGCGCCAACGCCTTTGTCGTCAGCGGCGTGTTCCATAGCGCCGACGGGGCATTCGGCCTGATGAACAGCGCGGCCGGTGCACTGGGCCTGCTGAACTTCCTGCTGGTGCCCTGGTTGCTGACACGCGTCTCGGTGCACCAACTCGGCGCCCTGGGCTTCGCGCTGCTGTGCGTGGGGCTGGTGTGCATGGGCGTGGCCACAGGCGTGCTGGGCTACGGCGCCAGCTTCGTCCTGGCCATGGCCGGCTGCACCCTTTTCAACGTATTCAACCGCACCCAACGCATCAAGGTGATCCCCCGTGATCACCTGGGCAAAGTCATGGGGCCGTTCTACCTGATCAACATGGCTTCCTACCCGCTGGGCGGCCTACTGACCGCCTGGGTAGGCCACAGCCATGGCATCCAAGGGCTTATCCTGGCGCTGGCCTTGCTGCTATGCCTGCCCGGCACCCTGCTGTTCAACCTCACTACGCGGCGATTGAACGCCGCCCTAGAAGCATCCCCCCTCGCCATGGAGGCAACCCGATGAATGCCGAACGCCTGTGCCTGCTGGCAACGGTAGAATCCGACTCGCACATGTGGAACCTGGTCTATTTGCAACTGTGGTTGGCCGAACGCGGGCTGCAGGTGCACAACCTCGGCAGCTGCACCCCGGTGCAGGCGGTGCTCGACGCACTGGACCAGAATCGCCACCCGCACCTGCTGGTGATCAGCAGCGTCAACGGCCATGGCTATTCCCAGGGCCTGGCACTGATTCGCACGCTGCGCCAGCACCATCCCCATCTGCATGTGGTCATCGGCGGCAAGTTGACCACCTGCGAAGCGTACACCCGCGAGGTCGGTGCCGAGCTGCTGGCTGCTGGCTATGACGCCGTATTCACCGAAGCCGACGCACTCGACACCTTCGACCGTCATCTGCAGCAGATGGCCCAGCACCGTCACTCCCTGGTGATGGGCGCCGGCGACGTGTCGAACCTGACCTGACTTGTCCGATATTTCCAAGGAACGCCCACATGCATATCGTGATCGTCAACCGCTGGCCCCGCTTCAATGACGGCCAGCGCTGGGACAATGAACTGACCCGTTATGAAGACTTCTTCGATCACCTGGCCCACCGTATCAGCTACGTGGTCGACGGTCCTGGCGCCTTCGGCGTACTGACGCCGCCCGAACACATCGCCCACCTGGTGCAGGTCGAGGACGTCAACCAGTACCCGCAGCTGCTCGCGGCCGTCAGCGAGGTAGTCGAGCGAGTGGGCCCGGTAGACCTGCTGATCGCCCTCTCCGAATTCACCCTGGAGATCGCCGCCAAGGTGCGCCAGGCGCTCGGTATCCCAGGCCACGGTCCGGAACAGGTGGCGGTTTACCGTGACAAGGCCCGCATGAAGCAGGTGCTGCACCAGCGCGGCCTGCCGGTGCCGGCCTTCACCCGCTGCGAAAGCCTCGAGCACACCCTGGCCTTCGCCGCCGAAGCCGGTTACCCGCTGATAGTCAAACCGGTCGATGGCGCCGCCAGCATGGGCGTGACGCGTGTCGACAACGCCCAGCAACTGAAGGCTGCATTGAAGGATGCAGACTTGCAGCGCTACGAAGTCGAGGCCTTCGTCGACGGCGAGGTCTACCACGTCGACGGCTACACCGATGGCGCAGGCCAGGTGCCGTTCCAGGCCGTGTCCCGCTATATGAACAGTTGCCTGGATTTCGCCCAGTGCCAGCCGCTGGGGTCAGTGCTGCTCAATGCCTCGCTGCTGCGTACGCGTATCGAGGCATTCAGCTGCCAGTGCTTGCAGGCACTCGGGTTGCGCGCCACGGCCTTCCACCTGGAACTGTTCGTGCGCCCCGACGCCAGCCTGGTATTTCTTGAAGTCGGCGCACGCGTAGGGGGCAGCGAGGTGCCGCACCTGATCAACAAGGTGTTCGGCATCAACCTCTACGAACACTGGCTCAAGAACCTTGTCGGCACACCTGCCGAATTGCCGGCGCGCCACGGCGACCCCAGCGGTGGCTGGCTGATCATTCCAAAACCCCGCCAGCTGCCGAGCCGGGTACTCAAGGCGCCGTCGCAGCGCGGCCAGGTGGCCTCGCTATGGCGTGAGCTGCTTCCCCAGCCTGGACAAGTGCTGGAAGCCGGCGGCAGCTACGACGCCCTGCAAGGCGGGCGCTTCATCTTCACCGGCCCCGACCAGGCCCAGATCGAGCGGGATATCCGACACGTCATCGAGCACTATGGCCTGGAGGCACAACCGGTATGAACGACCTTTCCCACAACGCCCAGGACGAGGCCCTGCTGACGCGCCTGAGCGGCTACCTGAGCGAAAACGACCGCCATGCCGTGCGGGTCATCGGCGAACGCCTGATCGACGCCGCCGGCGGCGTGGTGCAACTGACAAAGTATCGACTGATGGTCGCCTACGGCGGCGGCAAGGACAGCTCCTATACGGTATCGCTATTACGCGCTGTGCAGTTGCACCTGGCTGTCGCGCACAGCCAGACCTTCCACCTGCGCATCGCCAATATGCGCCACGCCGGAGTGGCGGACGCGGTAATGGCCAACATCGATCGCGTCTACCAGGCCCTAGCGCTGTACGCTGACCCTCGGGTCGAGATGCTGGTGGTCGATCATCGACAGATCCGCAATTTCGAGCGCCACCTGCCATTCCCTGAAACTGTACGTGCGATCAATCGCTTCGACGTACTCATGAACGGCCACCGCACCGCCGGTGACGGCCGGCCCACCTTCTGCAACAGCTGCAACCTCGCGGTGGCCGACTTCTATGGCCGCGCTGCCTGGTGGCAAGGTGGCGTCGACGCCGTCGTCACCGGTGATTCACGCAAGGAGCAGAAGCACTACTTCACCTGGATCATGCGCCTGGCGCAAAGCCTTGGCCTTGACGTCGAGGCATGCCGCCGCCAGGGCTTCCGTGGGCTGTTGCAGGCCCTTGACGGCGTGGCCCGAGCATACTTCATCGAGCTACTGGGCGAAGGCTTCGACGAAGCGCTCGCCGAGCGTCGGGTCAGCACCGGCGATAGCCAGGGCGAGCCTGCATTCATCAGTATCTATGACTTGGTCAGTTACCGGGTGGACGACCATTGGGAGCTGATCACCGAGTTCCTCGGTTTCCGCTTCGAGGAATTGGCCTTCAGCTTCACCGAATCGGACTGTGCGAATCCGATGCTGATGGCCCACCTGCGTGGTCTGAAGGCCGAGTACGTCCAGGGTCGCAGCTACGAAGAAGGCCTGGCCGAGTACCTGGAACTGGCCCAGGCATTGATGCGCAAAAAGGAAATGCCCGAACGCCTTATCGAACTGGCCCTGGCCCCCTACGCAACCTCTGCGGGCAAAGTGGCGCGGCGCAAGCTGGCAAACGACTTTGCCCGCGGCGCATTCGGCCTCGATGAAGTCCAACTGACCTGCATGCAGTTTTCGCCTTTCGTAGCGCGTGGTCGTGACTTGGCCCTGTACCTGGGCTTGCGCCATCCGCACCTCACCAGGCGCCTGGACGACCTGCACGCGGTGCTGGCCGGCGAGCGCACCAATGACAGTCTGGCAGGCTGGCTGTGCGAAGTCAGCGGCCTGCCGCTGGCAGCACTGCAGAGCCTGTACCGCCATCAACCGATCGATTTCGACAGTGACGCTTCGCTGATCGCACGCGTGCGCGCCGGTGACCCGCACAAAGGCCGGATAGTGCGCCACGACCCGGCCAGCGGCATGCAAGTGGTTGAACTGGTGTCGGGACGCTAAGCCATGACGACCCAATCCGCCAGCCACTTCCAGCGTTTCATCGAGCGCTCCCGGGCCCGTGGCCAGCTAGTCGTGCAGCCGCGCATGGGATTTGGCGATATCCCCAGCATGCGTGCCGGGCTCGAGGCCGTCGCGCGCCACCCCGGCGCACTGGGCACCATCACCTTGGACAGTTACACACGGGTCGGCGACCACCAGAGCGCGCTGCGCTGTCTCAAAGAGGGCAGCCCGCTGAACGGATTTCCGATCGTCAGCCACTCGCTGCCAGCCCTGCGTAGCATGCTCAAGGGCCTGCACGGCGAGGATTTTCCGATTCAGGTCCGTCACGGTACCGCCAAGCCGCAGAACATCTTCAAACGCATGGCTGCAGTGGGGCTGGAGGCCACCGAAGGCGGGCCGGTATCCTATTGCATGCCCTACAGCCGCCTGCCGTTGATCAAAGCAGTGGATGCGTGGGCGCAAAGCTGCCAGTTGCTCGCCGAAGGCACCGCGCACGGCCATATCGAGAGCTTCGGCGGCTGCCTGCTGGGCCAACTGTGCCCACCGTCGATGCTGCTGGCCGTCGGCCTGCTCGAAGCCCTGTTCTTTCGCCAGCATGGTATCCGCAGCGTATCCCTGAGCTACGCCCAGGGTACCAACATGGCCCAGGACCAAGGCGCCCTGCGCGCCTTGCGGCAGCTGGCAGAGGAGTACCTGGGCGACATCCATTGGCATGTGGTGGTGTACACCTACATGGGCGTCTTTCCCAACACCGAGCACGGTGCCAGGCGGCTGATCGTCGACAGCGCGACACTGGCCCAGGCCACAGGTTGCGAACGCCTTATCGTCAAGACCGTCGCCGAAGCCCGGCAGATCCCCTCCGTGCGCGACAACCTCCAGGCTCTTGAGATGGCCAGCGCCAGTGCCGCGCGAGTCAGTCCGCCCCTGGAGCCGGCAAGCCAGGCCTACTTCGAAGAGATTCTGATGGAG
>Ga0153917_1001061_pt1 | contig 13028 bp, 10 predicted proteins | sample TSFL001MetaG_FD_104695 | JGI IMG/M metagenome (GOLD analysis project Ga0153917, IMG submission 104695) | Attine ant fungus gardens microbial communities from Florida, USA - TSFL001 MetaG | ecosystem: Host-associated > Fungi > Mycelium > Unclassified | place: USA: Florida, Paynes Creek Historic... | reverse complement strand
TCGTGGCCGTTCGTGCAGGATCCGCTTGCCCAGAGTTAGTTCGTAGTGTTTACTAACTTTCATGAGTTCGACGACGAACGAGCGGCAGTGGGTCGCAGCGGCGGGCCCCGCCGGCGACGGCGCCGGGGAGTCCGCGCAGGGTGCGCTGCCCGCTCCGCTCACCCGCGGCGCGCGCCCCGAGCGCAAGGCGCTCCCCGGGCACGGCCGCACGCACAATCGCACGCTCGTGCTGCAGACCCTCTACCGCGAGGGCCCCATGAGCCGGGCCGACCTCGCCCGCACCACCGGGCTCACGAAGGTCACGGTCTCCGATCTCGTGCAGGGCCTGATCGACGAGACCCTCGTCGTCGAGGCCGCCGGCGCGACCGAGACGAATGAGCGGAACGGCCGTGCTCGCCCCGGCAAGCCCGGCACGCCGCTCGACTTCGACCGCGCCGCCTTCGACGTCATCGCCGTCGACCTGAGCGACCACGCGATCTTCCGCGGGGCCGTGCTCGACGTCGACGGCGCCGTGCGCGCCCGCCTCGACCTCGAGCGCGGCGACGCGACGGGAGCGGATGCCGTCGAGCTCGTCGTCGAGCTCGTGGAGCGCCTCGGCGACCTCACCACCCGCCGCATCCTCGGCGTCGGCATCGGCACCCCCGGCGTCGTCGACGAGGAGGGGCGCGTGCTCACCGCCCCCAAGCTCGGCTGGAGCGAGCTGCCGCTGCGCGAGCTCGTCGCCGAGCGCACCGGCTTCGTCACCGTCGCCGCCAACGACGCCAACGTCGCCGTGCGCGCCGAGCACAGCTTCGGCGCGAACGTCGGCGACCTCATGCTCGTGCGCATCGGCCACGGCCTCGGCTCCGGCCTCGTGATCGGCGACCGGCTCGTCGTCGGCAGCCGCTTCGCCGCGGGCGAGATCGGCCAGGTGATGGTCGGCACGGATGCCGGCATCGAGTCGCCCTACCGCACCGATCAGATCCTCGAGCACTGGCTCACGGTGCCGCAGCTGCTCGAGCGCATCGAGACCGCCGGCGGCATGACGAACGCCGAGCCGGTGCTGCGCGAGGCCGGCCAGCGGCTCGGCGTCGCGCTCGCGCCCGTCGTCGGCGCGCTCAACCTCGCCGAGCTCGTCCTGTGCGGGCCCGTCGAGCTCGTCGACGGGCCGCTCGCCGACGCCCTCCTGGAGACCATCCGCAACCGCACCATGCGCCACTCCCACGACGCGCTCGCCGTGCGCATGTCCGAGCTCGGCGACGACATCGTGCTGCGGGGCGCCGCGGCCCTGCTCGTGTTCCGGCAGCTGGGGCTCACCTAGGCCTTTTCCCTCCACAACTGGTGCGTCTTTCGTCTCAGGACGTCGGATTCGGGCTCGAAACGACGAATACGCACCAGTTGCGCTGGTGGCGCGCGCCGCCTCCCGTATCCACCGCATCCATCCGACTCAAAACCACCCCGCAGGCGGGCATCGCAGCCCGCCGCCACGAAAGGAATCGCAATGTCGCGAACCAAGGGAAGGATCGTGCGCCTCGCCGCAGCCGCCGCGATCTCGACCGTCGCCCTCACGGCCTGCGCCGGCCAGGGCGGCACGCCCCAGGCGAGCTCCGACCCGGCGAGCACGACCATCACCATGTGGGTCGCGGGCTCCGACACGCCCGAGGAGCTCCGCACCTACCTCAAGGACACGTTCCACGCGAAGACGGGCGCCACGCTCGACATCCAGGAGCAGAACTGGGGCGACCTCGTGACGAAGCTCACGACCGCCCTGCCCGACTCGAAGAACACCCCCGACCTCACCGAGATCGGCAACACCCAGTCGCCGACCTTCACCAACGTGGGCGCCTTCGCCGACATCAGCGACCTGTACGACGAGCTCGGCGGCGCCGACCTCATCCAGTCGTTCGTCGACGCCGGCAAGGTCGACGGCAAGAACTACACGCTGCCCTACTACTTCGGCTCCCGCTACGTCTTCTACCGCAAGGACGTCTGGCAGGCCGCGGGCGTCGCCGAGCCCAAGACGCTCGACGAGTTCAACGCCGCCGTCGCCACCATCGCGCAGGCCAACCCGAAGGGGATCGGCAACTTCTCGGGCTTCTACCTGGGCGGCCAGGACTGGCGCGACGGCATCTCCTGGATCTTCGCCAACGGCGGGGACATCGCCAAGAACGAGAACGGCAAGTGGACGGCGACGCTCTCCTCGCCCGAGTCGCTCAAGGGCCTGCAGCAGCTGCAGACGCTCTACCAGTCGGCGTCGAAGGCGCCGAACGACGCCAAGGACTCCAACCAGTACGTCTACCTCAACGACACCGACGTGACGAAGGACGCCGACGGCAAGGTCACGGGCGACACGTCGCTGCAGGCCGCCACGATCATGGCCCCCGGCTGGGCGCACTGGTCGATCGGCAACCCCGTGACCGGGAAGGACGGCAAGCCCGCCCGCGAGTGGGACCCGAACGTGTTCGGCACCTTCGTGCTCCCCGGCGTCGACGGCAAGCCGGCACCGGTCTTCGCGGGCGGCTCCAACATCGGCATCTCGGCCGCCTCGACGCACCAGGACCTCGCCAAGGAGGTGCTGCGCATCGTCTACTCGCCCGAGTACCAGCAGATGCTCGGCAAGGCGGGCCTCGGACCCGCGAACCAGAAGTACGCCTCCTCGCTCGGCGACGACCAGTTCTCGCAGGCGCTCATCGCCTCCGCGTCGAACTCGAAGCTCACCCCCGCCGCCCCCGGCTGGGCCGCCGTCGAAGCGAACAACGTCATGGAGGAGTTCTTCTCCAAGATCGGCACCGCGACCGACCTGAAGGCGCTCGCCACCGAGTACGACGCCAAGCTCGACGCGCTGCTGAACACCAAGGCCGGCTGACCTCGGCGCTCGCGCCGACCGCCGTCCCGCACGCCGGCCCGGACCTCGCAGGGGGACCGGGCCGGCGCCCGCGACGGCGCCGCACCGCCCCCACCGAGTCCGCCAAGTCTTCTGAGAAAGAGATCACGCCGTGAGCCGAACCGCCGCCGACGTCGAGGAGCGCGCATCCGCGTCGCCCGCACCCACGGGGCCGCCCGCCAGAGGCGAGCCGCCCGCCAGCCCGGCATCCCGTCACCGCACCGACGCCGCCCCGGTGCGCCGCCCCCGCGTCGCCCTGACCCCCTACGCCCTGCTCGTGCCGGCGACCGTCGTCGTCGTGCTCGCCGTCGGCTACCCGCTCGTCTGGCAGATCGTCACGTCGATGCAGAGCTTCGGCCTCGCCCAGCAGTTCGGCAAGCCGGCGCCCTTCGTCGGACTCGAGAACTACGTCGCGCTCTTCTCCGACCCCTACACCTGGATCGTCGTCGGCCGTTCGCTCCTGTTCTGCGCCGCCTGCGCCGTGCTCACGATGGTCGTCGGCATGCTCCTGGCCCTGCTCATGACGGCCGTCCACGCCTGGGTGCGCATCACCCTGCAGATCGGGCTGCTGCTCGCCTGGGCCATGCCCGTCATCGCCGCCATGACGGTCTGGAACTGGGTGTTCGACTGGCGGAACGGCATCCTCAACTGGCTGCTGACCGGCGTCGGCCTCGACTTCGACGGCCACAACTGGCTGCAGGAGCCGCTCTCGTTCTTCGGCGTCGCCACGATCGTCGTCGTCTGGATGAGCGTGCCCTTCGTCGCCTTCTCGCTCTACGCCGGCCTCACGCAGGTGCCCGGCGAGATGCTCGAAGCTGCGCAGGTCGACGGCGCGACGCCGTGGCAGCGCTTCCGCGACATCATCCTGCCCACGATCCGGCCCGTCGTCGGCATCGTGGCGCTGCTGCAGGTCATCTGGGACCTGCGCGTCTTCTCGCAGATCAAGCTCCTGCAGGACCGCGGCTCGATCGCGGGCGAGACCAACGTGCTCGGCACGTACATCTACCAGCTCGGCATCGGATCGAGCGACTTCGCCATGGCGAGCGCGATGAGCGTCTTCGTGCTCCTGCTCACCGTGGCCATCAGCTGGGCGTACGTGCGCCACCTGCTCAAGGAGGATGAGGAACGGTGACCGCGACCGAGACCCGACGCATGGCGGTGCGCTCCCGCGGGGGAGCCGGCGCCCGCACCGGCATCCGCACCGACCGTCGCCCGTTCAGACCGGGCCGCCTCGCGCTGTCCGCCCTGGGCGTCGTCATCGCCCTCGTCTGGGTGTTCCCCGTCTACTGGATGCTGAACTCGTCGTTCCTCGACCAGCAGACACTCGACGCGAAGACCCCCACGTGGACCCCGTTCGGCGGGTCGATCGACAACTTCGTCGGCATCCTCACGAGCGGCACGTTCTTCCGCTCCCTCGGGGTGAGCGTGCTCATCGCCGTCGTCACCGTGACGGTGTGCCTGCTCTTCGCCTTCCTCGCCGCGCTCGCCATCAGCCGGTTCCGCTTCCGCGGGCGCAAGGCGTTCGTGATCGCGGTGCTGCTCGTGCAGATGCTGCCCGCCGAAGGGCTGTTCATCGCCCAGTACAAGCTCGTCGGCGTCTCGGGCGTCAACCCGATCCTCGGCGTCTCGATCCTCTACATCGCCGCCGTCGTGCCGTTCACGATCTGGATGCTGCGCGGATTCGTCGCCGGCGTCCCCGTCGAGCTCGAGGAGGCCGCCATGGTCGACGGCCTCAGCCGTACGCAGGCGTTCATGCGCATCACCTTCCCGCTGCTCGCCCCCGGGCTCGTCGCCTCCGGCGTGTACGCGTTCCTGCAGGCGTGGAACGAGTTCACCGTCGCGCTCGTCATCCTGCAGGACCCGAACCAGCAGACGCTCCCGCTGTGGCTGCGCGGATTCATCCAGCAGTCGGCGTCGCACGCCATCGACTGGGGCGAGGTCATGGCCGCGTCCACCCTCGTCGCCGTGCCCGTCATCGTCTTCTTCGTGTTCGTGCAGGGCCGCATGACCAGCGGGCTCGTGAGCGGGGCGGTGAAGGGATGAGCGAGCAGGATGCGCGGCTGGTGGTCGAGACTCAGCGGACTGCATCTGATGCGTGGGGCGGTGCAGGGATGAGCGAGCAGGATGCGCGGCCGGTGGTCGAGACTCAGCGGACTGCATCTGATGCGCGGGGCGGTGAAGGGATGAGCGAGCAGGAAGCGCTCGGCATCGCCGACGGGGAGGCGCTGCGCCGCGACATCCTGGCGACCCTCATGCCCGGCTTCGTCGGCACCGCACTGCCCCACTGGCTCGCCGCGCTGCTGCGCGAGGGCCTCGGCGGCGCGTGCGTCTTCGGCCCCAACGTGGCCGATCTCGACCAGGTCCGCGAGCTGACGGGCGCCATGCGCGCCGCGAACCCAGGCGTCCTCATCGCGATCGACGAAGAGGGCGGAGACGTCACCCGGCTGCACTACGCCGCAGGATCCCCGTTCCCAGGCAACGCCGTGCTCGGCCGCCTCGACGACGAGCGGCGCACCGCCGCCGAGGGCCGCCGCATCGGCGAGCTGCTCGCCGGCGTCGGCCTGAACCTCGACCTGGCGCCCGACGCCGACGTCAACTCCAACCCGGACAACCCGGTCATCGGCGTGCGCAGCTTCGGCGCCGGAGCCGCCCTCGTCGCCCGACACACGGCCGCCTGGACGCGCGGCCTGCAGTCGGCGGGCGTCGCCGCCTGCGCCAAGCACTTCCCGGGGCACGGCGACACGGCGCTCGACTCCCACCTCGCGCTGCCCGTCGTCGACCTGACCCTCGACGAGCTGCGGGAGCGCGAGCTCCTCCCGTTCCGCGCTGCGATCGCGGCCGGCGCGCGCACGATCATGACCTCGCACGTCCTGCTGCCGCGCATCGATGCCGAGCTGCCCGCGACGCTCAGCCCGACGATCCTGCAAGGACTCCTGCGCGACGAGCTCGGCTTCGACGGCGTCATCGTCTCCGACGCCCTCGACATGCGCGGCGCGAGCGGAGAGCGCGGCATCCCCGAGGCGGCCGTGCTCGCCCTCGCCGCCGGATGCGATCTGCTGTGCATCGGCACCGAGAACACCGCCGAGCAGCTGGCCGAGATCGCCGCGCACGTCGCGGTCGCCGTCGCGGACGGCCGGCTCCCGGCGGCGCGGGTGCGCGAGGCGGCGGACCGCGTGCGCGCGCTCGGCGCCGAGCTGGCCGCAGCCGCGGATGCCGACGGGCGCGCGCTCGGCGGCGCGCCGGGGCTCCGGGTCGCGGAGCCCGCCTGGGCGTCGGCCGGGGAGCCGCTCGCGCCGCTCGCGCCGTCGGCGCTGCTGGCGGCGATCGACACGACGGATGCGGGACGCGCCTGGCTGGCCGAGCACGCGCGCGACGCGGTGATCGTGCGCGTCGACACCGTCGCCAACATCGCCGTCGGCATCGCGCCCTGGGGCCCCTTCGCGGCCGCCTCGGCCGATCCGTCGAGCGAGGCGTCGTCGTCGTTCGCCGCGCGAACGCTCGTGACCGTCGACGCCTCGAGCGATCTCCCCCGCGTGCGCGCCGAGCTCGCGGCCCTCGGCCGGCCCATCGCCGTCGTCGGCAAGGACCTGCACCGCATCCGCTTCGCCCGGGAGCTCGTCGACGGCCTGCGCACCGACGGCGTGGCGGTCGTCTCCATCGACCTCGGCTGGCCGTCCGCCGACCGGGCCCACGCCGACATCGCGACCTTCGGCGCCTCGCGGCTCATGGGCGAGGTCGTGCTCGAGCTCCTCCACCGCGCATCGACGGAACCGAATTCCCCCTTCGGCACGGTTCCGAAGGGGGAATTCGGTTCCATGGACGAGGGCGAGCGCGGTCGGCCGACCGCCGGGCAGGAGGGCGTGCGATGAGGATCGGCATCGACATCGGCGGCACGAAGACCGACGCGGTCGTCGTGGATGCCGCGGGCGGCGTCGCCGCGCGGATCGTGATCCCGACCACGAGAGGCGAGGAGGGCGTCGTCGAGACGGCGCTGCGCGCCGTGCGCGCGCTCGAGGGCGAACTCGGCGCGCGCACCGGGGGCGGCGCGGCCGGCGCCCAGGCGGGGGCCGGTGCGGGTGTCGGCACGACGATCGGCATCGGCATCCCCGGCATCGTCGACCCGGCGCGCGGCGTCGTCGAGCACGCCTTCAACCTCGGCGTGCGCGACCTCTCGCTCGGGCGGCGAGTGGCCGAGGCGACGGGCGCCGTCGTGCGGCTCGAGAACGACGTGAAGGCGGCGGCGCTCGGCGCGGCGCTCCTGAACGGTGCAGCGGGCAGCGTCGCCTACCTGAACCTCGGCACCGGGCTCGGCTGCGCGGTCGTCCGCGACGGCGTCGTGGAGCGCGGTGCGCAGGGCATCGCCGGCGAGATCGGTCATGTCCCGGTCGACCCGAACGGCATCCGCTGTCCCTGCGGCATGCGCGGCTGCCTCGAGACGATCGCGAGCGGCTCGGGGATCCTGCGCATGCGGCCGAGCGACGCCGAGCTCCCGGCGGTCGACCTCTTCGACGCGGCCGACGACGACGACGCGGACGCCCTGGCGGTGCGCGCCCGCTTCGTCGACGGCGTCGCCCAGTGCATCCGGCTCGTCGTGCTCTCGGCCGATCCCGAGCGCATCGTCATCGGCGGAGGCCTGCGGCACCTCGGCGACCGGCTCATGGACGAGGTGCGCCGGGTCGTCGATCGCTGGGGCGAGGTGTCGAGCTTCCTCGGCGCGGCACGGCTCGCCGAGCGCGTCGCGCTGCTGCCGGCCGACACGGCGGCGCCGGCGCTCGGGGCCGCCCTCGTGGGCGATCCGGCGCCGCTGCGTCCCGTCGCGCTCGCGTCGTAGCCGGTCGTCGTCGACGGGGAGCGGCTCGAGGCCCGGATGCGGGGACTCCTCGCCCCCGCATCCGAGCCCGTCGGCTCGCCGGGTTCGGGGCGCGCGCCGACCGCGTCGAGCCGAAGCGCTCGCAGGGTGCACGGAACCCGTCGGCGCTCACCGGCCCGACGCGTCGCCCCGGCCCGGCCCGACGCGGCCGAGGCCGCGTGCGTCACCCGACCCGCACCCGTCAGCGGACGACGTCGAACACCTGCTTCTGGATGCCGTTGGAGTAGACCGCGTGGTCGACGAGCTCGAGCTTGGTCGCGTCGACGTCCGACGAGCTGAAGAGCCGCTTGCCGGCGCCGAGCAGGAGCGGGAAGACGAGCAGGTTGTACCGGTCGACGAGCCCGGCATCGGCCAGCGCGTGGCCGAGGGTGGCGCTGCCGTGCACGAGGATGGGCCCTCCCTCGCCATCCTTCAGCGCGCGCACGTCGTCGACGGTGCGCAGGATGGTCGCCGGCCAGCGCTCGTCGTCGCGCTCGAGCGTGGTCGAGACGACGTAGTGGGGCATGGCGTTGTACTCGGCGAACTCCTCCATGGTGGGCCAGACGGGCGCGAACGCCTCGTAGCTCACGCGGCCGAGGAGCAGGGCGCCGGCCTCGAGCTGCTCGGCTCCCTTGAGCTCGTAGGCGGCGGGATCGAACGGGACGTCCTTGAACGTCCAGCCGGCGTTGCGGTAGTCCGCTTCGCCACCGGGCGCCTCCATGACGCCGTCGAGCGAGACGAACGCGGTCACGATGAGCTTGCGCATGCCATTCCTTTCGGCCGGGCCGTTCCCGCGGGGTCTCCCGCATGGATTCGGCGGATGCTCTGTACCCTAGAGCCAGCCGCCGACATCCGGTCGACCGTCGTCGCCGTCGCAGGTCCCGGAGCGCCTCCGGGCGCCGCGCGGCACCCGATCGGCGGGCGACTCACCCGATCGGCGAGCACCGGCCGGGCTACGCCGAGGCGGCCGTCCGCGGCGCGTAGGTCATCGCCAGCGCGCCCGAGGCGTACTCGACCCGGTCGACCAGCCGAAGGTCGAGGCGCTGCGAGATCCCCGCGAAGAGCGTGGGGCCGTGGCCGACGACGACGGGATGCACGACGAACTCGTACTCGTCGATGAGCCCCAGCTCGGCCAGCCGCATCGGGAGCATGACGCCGCCCGTGAACAGGGAGCCCCCGGGCTGCCGCTTCAGCTCGCGCACGGCGGTCGCGAGATCGCCGCGCACGAGCTCCGCGTTCCAGTCGACGCGCTCGAGCGTGCTGGAGACCACGTGCTTCCTCGCGGCGTCGATCGCGACGGCGAAGGGGCGGGTCCACTCCGGCATCCCCTGGGCAGCCGCATCCTCGCCGGCCTCCGTCGACGTCGCCGTCGACGCCGAGGTCGACTCGGACGCTTCGGGCTCCGGTGGCGACTGCCGCCAGGCGGCCTCCATCATCTCGTAGGTGGTGCGGCCGAAGATCAGGGCGTCGGCCTCGGCGATCTTGCGCATCGCGCGCAGGTGCAGCTCCTCGTCGGGGACGATCGTGCGGTGATCGCAGCATCCGTCGAGGGTGACGTTGATGGAGTAGCGCAGCGGTCTCATGGCGGGAGCCTACGCAGGAAGGCGAGGCGCGGCCAGGAACGCGTATGGGTTCTGCTTCCTCGGACGGCATCCGAGGAAGCAGAACCCATACGGCGATCCTGCGTCGGGAGCGCTACTGCCCGGGCTGCTCCGCCAGATGCTCGGCCGCCGCGCGCGGCACGACGATGACGGGCACGGGCGAGCTGCGCACGACCTTCGTCGCATGGGTGCCGAGGAAGACGCGGGCGATCGGGCTCAGGCTGCTCGAGCCGACGATCAGCACGTCGCCGGGCCGCCAGTCGACGTCGTGGACGGCGGCCGGCCAGGACTCGCCGACGCCGATCACGGCATCCTCGATCCTGGGGCGATCGGGCAGCGTCTCGATGTCGTCGATCGTCGCGTTCGCGTGCTCGTGGATGCTCGCGGCCCACTCGTCCAGCACGGGGTCGTTGCCGCCCGTTCCGGCCAGGACGCCGAACTCGGCCTCCGGCCGCACGGCGAACGAGGCGATGCGCAGGCTCGCGCCGACGCGCGCGGTCACGTGCGCGGCGGCGATGATGAGCTCGTGGGCGGCCTCCGATCCGCCGTAGGCGGCGGTGACGCGCTCGAGTCGCGAGTCCAAGGGCGCCCGGTAGCCGACCGGCGCGATGGCGACGGGCGCCTGCGAGGCGTGCAGGAGCGCCTCGGAGGCCGAGCCGAGCGAGATGCGACCGTGCTCGCCGCGATGTGCGGAGCCGAGCACGACGAGCTCGGGTTCGTGCTCCTCGATCAGCTCGAGCAGTCCGCGACGGGCGGAGGACGCCTCGTGCACGAGGTACTCGGCCCTGACGTCGCCGCCCAGCACGCTCGCGGCGTGGTCGAGCACGATCTCGGCGGCGCCGCGGGTGTGCTCGCGCCACTCGTGGTCGATGCTGGCGCGCGAGGGCGGCCAGGCCGTCGTCACGACGGCCGCGACGACGAGGTCCGTGCCGAGCGAGTTGGCGAGCTGCGCGGCGAGCGCGAGCACCGAGGAGGAGCGGCGGCTCGGGTCGATGCCGACGAGAAGGCTCATCGTCCGTTCTCCTTGTCCGTGTCGTCGATGGAGATGTTGGAGGTGTACGGCACATCTGCCGCGGCGGGCGCACTGCCCGTCTCGAGCAGCGACCGCTTGCGGCCGTACGCGAAGTAGAAGATGAGGAAGACGGCGACCCAGATCGCGAAGACGGCGATCGTGACGAGGCGCAGCTGCGAGATGATCCAGATGCAGCCGAGGATGGAGAGGATCGGGGTGACGGGGTAGAGCGGCACCTTGAATCCGCGCTCCAGGTCGGGTTCGCGTCGGCGCAGGATGATGACGCCGACGGAGACGACCAGGAACGCCGCGAGGGTGCCGATGCTCGTCATCTCGGCGAGGAAGTTGATCGGGATGACGCCCGCGAGGATCGCGACGATGGCGGCCACGATGATCGTGTTCTGCACCGGGGTCATGGTGCGCGGGTTCACCTTCGAGAACACGCGCGGGATCATGCCGTCACGGGACATCGCGAAGAGGATGCGGGTCTGGCCGTAGAGCACGACGAGCGTCACGCTGAAGATCGAGATGACCGCGCCGATCGCGAGCACGGTGCCCGGCCACGAGGAGCCGACGATCGTGGAGAGGATGGCGGCGAGGCCGGCCTCCTGGTCCTCGAACTGGTCGACCGGCTGGGCGCCGATCGCGACGAGCGCCGTCGCGACGTAGAGCAGGATGACGGTCGTGAGCGCGATGAGGATGGCCAGCGGGAGGTTGCGCTTCGGGTTCTTCGCCTCGTCGCCGGCGGTCGACACGGCGTCGAGACCGACGAAGGAGAAGAACACGACGCCCGCGCCAGCCGTGATGCCCGCGAAGCCGAAAGGGGCGAAGTCGGCGAAGTGGTCGGCATTCCAGCCGGTCACGCCGACGGCGATGAAGAAGAGCAGGACGGCGATCTTGACGCACACCATGATGGTGTTCGCGATCGCCGACTCCTTCGTGCCGCGGATGAGCAGCAGCGCGCACAGCGCGACGAGGATGACGGCGGGCAGGTTGATGACGCCGCCTTCCTCGGGCGAGGCCGAGAGCGCCTCGGGCAGCGAGGCGCCGAAGAGGTTGCCGAGCAGCTCGTTGACGTACTGCGACCAGCCGACGGCGACCGCGGCGGCCGAGACGGCGTACTCGAGCAGGAGGCAGGCGCCCACCACCATGGCGGTGCCCTCGCCGAGGGTGGCATAGGCGTAGGAGTATGTGGAGCCCGACACGGGGACCGCGCCGGCGAGCTCGGCGTAGCAGAGGGCGGTGAGGCCGGCGACGATGCCGGCGAGGACGAACGACCAGACGGCGGCCGGGCCGGCGAGGGGCACGACCTGCGACATGATGAAGAAGATTCCCGTGCCGATCGTCGCGCTGATGCCGATCGCGGCGAGCTGGAACAGGCCGATGGTGCGGTTGAGCGGTGACTCGGCGCCCTCTCGGGGGATGGGTTTGCGCCTGAGGAGCTGGTGTGACAGTGAGGACATGAGCGGACCTGACTTCGATCTCGTCGTGATGCCGCCGCGCTGCGGCATGCCCCGCGAATTCCGGGAACGCACTGGTGTGGATGGGAAGCCCGTGCGGGGGCCGCGAGCTGTTCGGGGAGGCCCATCGCCCGAGTGGACAGCAGTCTAGGACCGCGTCGATTCCGCCGGTACGCCGGACGCGAGTCGCGCGGCGACGGTTGCCAACTTGTGTCTCGTCGCCCAGACAGCCGTGCTCCTGGAGGCACCCTCTGGCCTGTGGATAACTTCTGCGGAGCGGCGCCGGCCTCGTCTACGGTGGCTGCGATCGTGCGGGGCGGATGCGGGAGGCGGCGAGGCGAATGGTCGACGGGAGACGGGTTCGGGGCGATCGCGGCGACGGTGGCCGACGCGGTCGGTCTTCGGCCACCGCTGCGCTGCGGATCGGATTGGCGCTGCTCGTGCTCGGCGGGACGACGGGCGTCGCGGGGTGCGCGGACCCGGGTGCGGGTTCGCCGACGCCGAGTGCGGTCGTGGAGAGCGCGGCGCCGAGCCCGGCGGCCACGCTGAGCGATGAGGAGGCGCTGCGGATCGCGGAGGAGACGTATCGGGCGTATATGGATGCCGAGATCGCCGTTGTCAATGATGGCGGACAGCATCCGGAGTGGCTCGACGTTGTTGCTAGCGATCAATATCAAGAATCCAAGGTCCGGATTATTGATCGAGCTAGGGGTCAAGGAATTCGACTGGAGGGAAAGCCAGTTGTTGACCACTTCACGCTGCAGGGTCTTATTCAATCCGCGAATGTGCAGCGGATTAACTTCTATTTTTGCGTCGACATTTCTGCCTACATCGTCAGGGGGGTAGATGGAGTTGACTTACGCGATCCAAATCGACCTGTACGTTTTCCACTGTCTGCCTTTGTGGATAACTCGGAAGGCTCGTGGAAATTAGGTGGAGTTGAGGAATGGTCGGGACAGTCGTTCTGTTGACAGTACTCAGTGTCTTTGCTGGGCCAGGCGTAGTGAGTGCGTCCTGTTCTATTAGTGATTTCGGCAATTCCTGCGGCGTCTCCAACACGGGCTCCGGCGTCTCCGTCTCCGTGACGGACGAACAGGCATCGGGCGGCTCGTCCGGGGGAGGCTCATCCGGCGGCGGCTCCTGGAGCTCGGACGACTCGGGTGCCGCATCCGGTGGGGGCGGATCGTCGGGCGGGAGCGGCGGGTCCTCGCTGAGCGGATTCCAGCGGCGGCTCCCTGGGCAG
>Ga0153917_1001060_pt1 | contig 13049 bp, 12 predicted proteins | sample TSFL001MetaG_FD_104695 | JGI IMG/M metagenome (GOLD analysis project Ga0153917, IMG submission 104695) | Attine ant fungus gardens microbial communities from Florida, USA - TSFL001 MetaG | ecosystem: Host-associated > Fungi > Mycelium > Unclassified | place: USA: Florida, Paynes Creek Historic... | reverse complement strand
TTTAGCGTTTGGCATGGATCACGTCCTTCATGTCGCGTTCAGTGATATCAAGAATCTGGTGGCAGAGCGCGCGCGCGGCCTGGCTGTCGCGGGCGCGGATGGCATTAAACAGTTCACGGTGCAGGGGAAACGAGTCTGAAAACAGCGCCTGCTCGGGTGGTGATTCGAAAAAGGCGTGCAGCGTGTCGTAGACGCCGTTAAGCATCTGCAACAGCAGCGGATTTCCGGCGGCGCGATAGATGCTGGTGTGAAACGCCCAATCCTCCGGTCCGGCGGAACCGATAGCCAGATGCACACGCTCCATCTCATCCAGCCGCCGTTCAATTTCCAGAAGGTCGTCGGCGCTGGCGCGCTGCGCGGCCAGCACACAGGATTCGGATTCAATGATGCGGCGAACTTCCAGCGCATGCAGCATGTTGGCGGAGTCGTTTTTAAAGCGCAGAGAGAGAAAACTGTCGTGCAGACCGACCTCCGCCTGCAGAAATGTGCCGCTGCCTTTTTTGCGCACAATGATGCCGAGCGCTTCCCAGCGCTTGAGCGCCTCGCGCACCGTATTGCGGCTGACGCCCAGTTTCTCCGCCAGCTCGCGTTCCGGCGGCAGGCGACTGCCCGGCTGCGCCCCGGCATGCGCCATATAGCGCGTGAGGGCATCAAGGATCAGCGTATCGCTGCGCGTGGGAATGATGGGATGGAGTTCAGCCGGGTCATGCATCGCTTTGCCTTAATTGGTCCAACATCTCTACCAAAGGCATAGCAACCTGCATGCCATAATCGTGAGCTTTTGATTTAGCGAGAGATTTGATGCCGTAATAAGCGCAGATTATGAGATTTACTGGTGCAAAAAGCGCCACGGTGCACCGTGGTGTGGCGGTACTCAGCCGTTGCCCAGGGATCGATAGTGGTGCGCAACCAGGCAAATCAGCAGCAGGATGTTGCTGCACTTAGCCGCGACACCGAGCACGCTAATGACAGCATCAGCCCGATTTTCGACAAAGAGAAGGAGCAGAAACGCCTGCAGACGGCTCAGCTGATCGGTGAACCAGGCAGCCAGGTTGCGGATATCGCCCGGACGCAGGGGCAGATTGAGGCGACGGAAGCAGGTAAGAAGGAACTGGCAAAAAACAACATAAACCAGCCGGATGCCGACGCGCCTGCGGCTAAAAAGAAAGCGTATCAGGAAGCGCTGGAAAACAGCAGTGATTATAAGAAGGCCATGGCACTCTGGGGCACCGGCAGCGATATCCAGAAAGGGATTCAGGCGGCGACTGCGGCGATTCAGGGTTTGGCGGGTGGCAATCTGGCGCAGGCAGCCAGCGGCGCAGCGGCACCGTATCTGGCCGAGCAGATACACAAATATACCGCTGACAATCAGGCCGCAAAAGCGATGGCTCATGCAGTGGTAGGTGCGGTAACATCGTGGGCGGCAGGCAACAGCGCGGCAGCAGGCGCGACCGGTGCGGTCAGCGGAGAGCTGATGGGTCAGTTGATCATGCATTCGATGTATCCGGGTAAACAGGTCAGCGACCTGCAGGAGTCGGATAAGCAGATCATCAGTGCACTGAGTACCCTGGCTGCAGGTCTGGCCGGCGGCGTGACCGGTGGCAGTAGCGCCAGTGCGCTGGCCGGCGCTCAGGCAGGGAAGAATGCGGTTGAGAATAACTGGCTGAGCGTGCAGGAAGCCGACAGAAAGAAACAGCTGGAGACGAAGCGCGACTATCTGAAACAGGAACTGACACCGGCTGAAGCGAAAGAGCTGGCGACGATTAATCAGACAGATAAAGCGCGTGATGAAGCGATAAAAGCGGTCTGTACGGATGGTAATAAAGGTGGTTCAGCCTGTGGTGCGCTGATTGGCCCGGCTCAGGAAGCATTTAATAAATATGGTGAAAATGCGACCTACTCATTGTTGTACAGGGATTTATATCCACAGGATGTGAAAAACCTGGAAAGTGTTTTGCAGGGACTGGATGCAGGCAGTATCAGCCGCGACCAAGCCATAACAGCAATAGCACAGGCGTCCGGTGTGAGCTGGGAAACAGCAGCAGGCCGTTATGATATAGCAATGCAGACTCAGGAACTGGCTGCCGCTCTGGCGGGTGCTTACGGGCTGAAGAGTGTAATTAAGGAACCGACAAAAGAGAGTTCAGCAAAAAAACTATCTCAACCTTCAGCCGGAAGAACGGCAGAGCCAAATAGAAATGCTGCTGATGAGGAAGCTTCAGGGTGGTCACAGTACGATAAATACCGTAATGAAAGCGGAGACTGGAACTGGCCTGCAAAATTAGGTTTTGCCGAAGAACCAGTTAAAACAACGCTTCCTGTAGGCACTCATTTGGATAGGTATGGCAAGACAAATGGTTCTTTCTTGGCACCACAAGGTACGCCCCAGGAACAGCGCGCTTTAGCACCTGGCTCCTTAGCGGATAAGTACCATAAATACGTTGTCATAAAACCGTTGCCTGTTATGCAAGGGAAAATAGCCCCTGCTTTTGGTGAACCTGGCGGAGGTATTCAGATTCTGCCTAATATGCAGGAACGAGTAAATGTACAATGGTTGTTAGACAACAAATATCTTGAGAAGGTTAATTGAAATGCTGTTGAGTATTAATGATCTTCAAAAAAAAATAGATACGCTGGTTTTGATATTAGGTTTTCCGGTTCACTCTGTTAACCTTTGCTCAGCACCTATTGATGATGGAACGCCTTATATTTCATTTGAAAATGGAAAGTATAATTATATCTGTTCCGAGAGAGGATATGAGTTCTCTAGAAAGGTTACAGATTCAACAGATGAGTTACTTTATTGGATTATGTATGATTTTATACATGATGTAGCAGTCGAGTACGAATTAAATAATCGGATTCCTGGTAAAGATAGTCGGCGTATTTATTTTCCAAAGATTATTGAGCTTATGAACAAAATCAACATCGAATGGGGAATAAAATCTCGAAAACATTTTGAAGAAATTCTTGCTGCCAGTCCTTACGATGATAGCCTCTACTTATAATCTTAACTCAATAAATCCCGGCCTTAGTGCCGGGATTTTAATCCACAGATCAGTTAATTACCCTTCATTCGCCAGCCGGATGAGCAGTTGCCCCGGCCAGGTGATCACCTCGATCTTCTGCCCGGACGTGAAGCCCAGCTGCTCCAGCCAGCGGCCTTTAATGGTGAGCTGCGGCAGCGGGTTCGGCTGGCCCCGGTTAGGCCGGTAGCCGAACCTGTAATCCGCAGGCAGCGGTTGTGGGCGTGCGGGTCTATGACTCATGATGCGTGTCAGCCATGATCAACTACTTCTTAGTTGCTCATGGTCAGCGGGCTGGGGTGCTCCAACACCTCAGTTCCGCGTCTGTTAATTACTCCGTTTTACTAATCGCTGCCGTAACGCCCTGGAAATGCTCACTTGTGGCTTAGTATCGTGCTCAGCCATGATTAACTACCTCGTATAGTTGGTTATGGTTAGCGGGTTGGGGTGTTGGCGCTCCTGAGCTCCGCGTCTGATATCTACTCTGTTTAAACAATCCCATCGTCCAGCATCTCAGCCACAAATTACTGCTTCGTCATTTGCAGTTGCCGGATCGCATCGATCTGCCTTTCCAGCCCTGGCATCCGTTCAATGGTTCGTGTGATACGATCGCGGGCAGCAGGCAACAGCGCGGCAGCAGGTGCGACCGGTGCGGTCAGCGGAGAGCTGATGGGTCAGTTGATCATGCATTCGATGTATCCGGGTAAACAGGTCAGTGACCTGCAGGAGTCGGATAAGCAGATCATCAGTGCACTGAGTACCCTGGCTGCAGGTCTGGCCGGCGGCGTGACCGGCGGCAGTAGCGCCAGTGCGCTGGCCGGCGCTCAGGCAGGGAAGAATGCGGTTGAGAATAACTCGCTGAGTGATATAGCGCAGGCGCAGTCTGAAGGTAAAACGCTTGAGCAGAAGGCCGGTGAGTATGTTGAGGCGGAAAACGAGCGCTATAAGAAGGAGAACTGTGCCGGATTAAGCGCGGAAGCCTGCTCGGTGAAGATGTACGACGAGCGGCGTGAATCGCTGAAAGAAACCCTTACCGCCGGTGCAGATTTTGTGCCGGTGGTGGGTGATATCAAGAGCTTTGCGGAAGCGCAGAGTGCGCTGGAATATCTTGCCGCAGCGGTAGGGTTGATGCCGGGCGCAGGGGATGTGGCGGGCAAGGCCATTAAAGCGGCTGAGACAGCGCTGACAAAGGGGAACTTGCTGAAGCCTCGAAGCTGATCAATAAGGCCAGCGATGAAATCGTTGCTGTATCAGGTAGTAAGGGAAACTGGAGTAAATAACTGAATAATCCCCTGCCAAATAAAACGTATAAAGTTGATGCTAATAAAACGTATGTGACCGATAATAATGGCCGGGTTGCGTCTGTTGAAGCAGATCTGTCATTATTGACAAAAGACCGTAATACATACCAACAGTGCAAAGCTGGTAAATGTGGGGTTGCAGGGGATGAAGGTGGTCACCTGATAGCCAGCATTTTTGGTGGTATGGGTGAGAAGCTTAATATTGTTCCAATGAGTGGTAATCTGAATAAGGGTGCCTGGAAACAAATGGAAAATACGTGGGCTTCTGCCCTGAAAGAGGGTAAGCAGGTGAATGTTAAAATAGATCCCGTTTATTCTGGAACTGGTGGTCGCCCTGAAAGCTTTAACGTTATCTACTCTATCAATGGTGGTCGCCCAATAGAAAAAACCTTTATAAATGCACCGGGAGGGAAATAATGAGAAATGATCAAGAGATTTATAAAGATATCGGTACTGTTTTATATAGTATCGCTCCCGACAAAGCTAAGAAGATCATTATGCGTGCAGAATTGTCACCGGAAAATGATCATTGTGAGTATGAATATGATTATCTTGATGATGATGATAAAACTCAATGGTTAACGGCAGGTGGAAGGGCGAATACAGATATCCTTCATTATCTAGTAGAGCTTCGCAACTACTATATTGAAAACAATCTGACCAATGGCCGCCCTGCGTGGCATGGATGTAAAGTGACTCTGGATGTTGAAAAAATGAAACTAAATATAGACTTCCGCTACGACGATTAGCAATCAATGATCCCGGCTCTCAAGCCGGGATCTTCCTATTTTTAGCCGTCAAATCTACCCATAATGCCCGTTCCCGCGCTTGATCACCGGCAGATCGCCGGTGTAGTTCAGCGCGCCAGGGAACGCCTTAAGTCACTGCTTCATCTTCGGCCTGTTAACGGAGACCACGCCACATTTAGATAACACAAGTACTTATGAACATGGCAAATACTTGTTAGTTCCAGAATTGAAAGTATTTTTTAACCCGCAAAAAATAATGTAGTTGTGGTTGATATAACAGGTAATTTTGTCAGTGGATGGAAGCTTGATCCTCAAACGAAAAAGTATGATAACGTTATGGATAACGAGATTTAAGATGAGTCAATCACTTAAGAGCTACATTGACAGTTTTATATCCAGGGACATAACCGCTGGCTGCTTTGTGGACACTTATATGATTAAGTAGAAAACAGAACGTGATAATGAATTACTTGCACAGGATGATGATAATTTAAGTGAGTTACTCTCCAGCGTATTTTGTATTGCTGATATGTATAACCCAGATAATGTTCGTCAAGAATGTGAATTTAATGAAGGTCAACTTTGGTGTGAAATAAATAAGCTAATAGCCGCTTATACAGATAACTAAAAGGAAATCCTGGCCATTGAGCCGGGATTTTTACATTATCACTCAGCTGCTGCCAGCCGGATAATCATCTGTCCCGATTCAGTGATCCCCTCGATCTTCTGCCTGGTCGCAAATCCCAGCTCAGCCATCCAGTGAACGCGGAGGGGGCTGGACGGTCAAAGCCTGTGCTGCAGGTGATCGCGGATAAATCCCACGGTATAACGTCTTGATTTAGTTGTGGGCGTGTCGGCCTCTGGCTTATGATGCGTGCCAGCCATAATCAACTCTTCGTTAATTACTTGTGGTCAGCAGGCTGGGGGTTCGAGCTCCTCAGTTCCGCGCCTGTTAGCTGCTCCGTTTACCCATCACGTTATCCATAATCTCAGAAATAAACTATTGCTTCGTCATTGGCATCTGTCGGATCGCATCGATCTGCCTTTCTGGCCGTGACACCAGTGCAATGGTTCGTGTGATAAGATCACGGGCGGCAGGAACCAGCGCGGCAGCAGGCGCGACCGGTGCGGTCAGCGGAGAGCTGATGGGTCAGTTGATCATGCATTCGATGTATCCTGGTAAACAGATCAGCGACCTGCAGGAGTCGGATAAGCAGATCATCAGTGCACTGATTACGCTGGCTGCAGGTCTGGCAGGCGGCGTGACCGGCGGCTTTAGCGCCAGTGCGCTGGCCGGCGCTCAGGCAGGGAAGAATGCGGTTGAGAATAACTGGCTAAGCGTGCAGGAAGCCGAAAGAAAAGCCATCCTGGAGCGTAAGGAGAAGGCTGGCACTAACACGCCTGACGAGCGGCAGAAGCTGTCCGGTATCAATCAGACCGATAAAACCCGTGACCAGGCTATTCACGATGTATGTACATAGAACAATAGAGGCAGAGCGGCCTGTGGGACGCTGGTCAGGCAGGCTCAGACGGCGCTGGATAAATACGGCGACAGGGTTACTTACTCGCTGATTTACAAAGACCTGTACCCGCAGGACGCTGCAAATCTTGAAAGCGTCCTGAAGAGGCTGGATGCGGGAGGCATCAGCCGTGATCAGGCGATAACGGCGATAGCAAAGCAGTCCGGGCAAAGCTGGGACAGAGTGGCTGAACAATATGATTCAGCCATGCAGGCACAGGCGATTGCTGTTGCGCTGGCGGGCATGAAGGGTATTGAGATAAAACAGCCCTTGACCGTCAGCAAGTCACCGACAGCTAAGACAGACAAGAACCTTAGTTATGTTGATGAACCACCGTTTAACCCCGGCGGTACAGCGGGAGGTGCGCAGTCCTGGTCCACAAAGGGACGTATAAAATACGTAGAGCTTCCGACTCAAGGGAAAATAAGGTTTGTTCCTGATGGCAATTACTCTTCCAGTAATCCGTTACCAGGAGGACCAAATAACGGTTATCTCGATAAGTTTGGTAATGAATGGGTGAAAGGCCCCTCCCGCACCGCAGGGCAAGCCTTCGAATGGGATGTTCAATTATCACCCAAAGGGAAAGCTCAGCCTGGCTGGGCGACAAGAGATGGATCGCACTTGAATGTGTCCCTTGACGGAAAAATCACACATAAATAAGTAAGGCGCGTATTTATGGAAAGTAAAATCGGTTTTTATCAGGAGATAGAAATAACTTCTGGTTGCAAAGATAAAAATAAAAAGTATGTCGGTAAGAAAGGCGGAGTCATGGGAATAAGTGAAGAAGACGGAGTACTGTACGGATACTCAATAAAACTTTACGACGAAGAATATCTTTTATCTTTTGATAAAGATGAAGTGGTTCCGACAGGTAAACAACTCACTCAAGAAGACTTTTACTGATCCAACACAGATCCCGGTTATTGGCCGGGATCTTTTTTTACCCTTTCACACCGCCCGCCATTCGACCTTACCGTTGCGCCATGGCCGCTTCTGCGGTGTGCTGACGGCGGGGATAAACGGCGCTATCTGCTCCTGCTTACGCGACGACAGCTTTTTGCAGGCTTTGCGCAGTTGCGCCACCACCTCCGGCTCAGCAGGAGGCTGCGGTGCTTACTCTTTCGCTGTCAGTATCAGCGCGCCGTTCAGCACCTGCACTTCCAGCCCTGTCAGACCTAAAATCCTCACCGCATCTGACTGTAAGGCGCTGTTCCTGCATCAGCACTCAGCCGCCAACGGATAATCATCCGCCCCGGCGTAGTCATCACCTCGACCTTCTGTCCGGTAGCAAATCCCAATCCGATCAACCAGTGACCTTATAGAGTGATGAAGGATGAAGGTTTGTGCTCCAGGCGAATGCGGATATTTAGATGCGTGCTCAGCAAAGATGTATAACCAGCTTACTCAGACGCGGCAGAAAAACCCGTTGTTCGAGGTAAATTCTGTTCCTGGTTCGGGTGCTATTGACAGCTTTTCAACAGCCCTGTCGGCGCTGAATTATCTGGCTGCGGCAATCGAAATGATTTCGTCTTCAGTCAACGCCGCCGCTTCGTCACTCAAAGCACCGTTCCTCACGCTGCGATTATCAGCCCGCAATCCCTGACGTGCCGATCCACCCCGCAAATTTCCGCTCTCTGCCTGGTAAAGGCGCGCCTGCCTGACTACACCTTAAGCATCCTTGTTATCACTGTCCTTTCCGCTGTTTAAGCGGTTTTCACCCTGCGCCAAGGCATCCTGCCGCGCTGGCACCTTAAGCGGTCAGACATGATTTCTGACCTGATTCGGAGTGAATGATGAAAAGTCGCAACCTGACGCGATCGGCGGTCGCGTTTGCCACATTGAGTTGCCTGTATGTGCCGTTCAACGCTCTGGCGTGGGATAACCTGACGGTATTCGGCGATAGCCTGAGCGATGGCGGTAATGTCAGGCGTTTTACTTATGATGGCGCCCAGCATCCGCTGTATGACGAGATTCTTGCTGCACAGCTCGGACAAACGCTGCAGCCGTCGTCGCGCGGTGGCAGCAACTATGCGCAGGGCGGCGGCGTTACCGTGCCCGCGCTGGATGCCAGCCTCAATACGCAAGACCAGCTGGCTGCTTATCTGCAATCCACCGGCGGACGCGCGGATAGCAACGGACTGTACATTCACTGGGTGGGCGCTAACGATATCGCGGCGGCGGTGACCAATCCGCTTACCGCGCGCGAGACCATCAGCAACAGCGCCAGCGCGGCGGTGTCGCAAATCAAAACCCTGCTGGATGCCAGTGCAGGGGCGGTAATCGTGCCAAACGTGCCACAGCTTGGCTCCACGCCTTTCATGGTGCAGGCGGTGCTGAGTGTGCTGGGCCCGGCGGCGCAGTCGGCGATGGTCGCGGCGTTTGCCTCGCTGGACAGCCATGCCACGCCCGACGTGGCTGCGCGCCAGCAGGCGGTGCGCGACGCATTCGATCAGGCCGCCGCACAGGTATCGACCATCCCGGCGCTGCGTGCCGCGCTGGCGCAGCAGCTGTTTTCGGCCTGGCAGGTGCTCAGCGAGCAGGTGACGACCCTCTCCGATGGCTATAACCAGCAGGAAGAGGCCGGGCTGGTGGCGCTGAATGGCAACATTGTGCGTGCCGACATCGCCGGCCTGTTCAACGAGGTAATTGCCGATCCGCAACGCTATGGCCTGAGCAACACGCTGGGGATGGCCTGTCCGGTTGGCACCTCCGCCGCCGAATGCACCTCGTCAACGCCCGGTTTCAGTAACGCGCAGGCTTATCTGTTTGCCGACCGGCTGCATCCCAGCCCGGCGGTACATGCCATGATCGCCGACTACATTCAATCGATCCTCGACGCACCCGCGCAGGTGGCGGCGCTGGCACGGGCGCCGCTGATGCTGTCGCGGGATATGCAGAACACCCTCGATGGCCATTTACAGCAGCAGCGTCAGCAGCCGGCCAGCGCCGGTCAGGTTAGCGTGTTCGGCGGCTATGCCGGTCAGCATATTGATTATCGCGGCGATAGCCTGCTCAACGGTGACGCCAATACCGGCAGCCTGACGCTGGGATTAGGCTATCAGTTCACAGATAACTGGCAGGCAGGTCTGCTGTTGTCCAGCACCGCGCAGCACCAGCATCCTTCGGCGCACTATGATTACAAGCTGCGCGGCAATTTGCTGGCGCTGTATAGCCAGCTGACGCTGCTGGAGCAGGGCTGGATCAATGCGAATGTGCACTATGCCGATCTCGATTTTGACAGCATCGAACGTCGCATCAATATCGGCCCGGCAACGCGCACCGAACAGGGCAGCAGCAGCGGAAAAATGCTCGGGCTACGGGTGCAAACCGGCTGGGATCTGCCAATAGGCGAACACCTTTCCACCGGCCCGGTTGCCAGCTACGCACTGGATTATGTGCGGGCAGGGGGCTACAGCGAAAACGGCGACAGCAGCACCGCCATGCGCTTTTCCGATCAAACCCTGCATTCGCAAATCGGTGCGCTTGGCTGGCGTATCGACAGCAAACAGTGGCCGGTGAATCCGTGGGCGCAGCTCAGTTATAACCACCAGTTTGGCGATACGCAGAACGCGGTGCGCGCCGGGCTGAAGTCAACGCAGACCGGCTTTGTACGCAGCGTCAGCGCCGGTGATAAAAACTGGCTGGATATGTCGCTGGGGGCCAGCGTGCCGCTGGGTGAAACGGTCAACGCCTTTGCCGGGGTTTCAGCGATCGGCGGCAACAGCGCCTATCATCAGCTGAGCTGGAATATTGGCCTGAACGCGACATTTTGACGGCGACGCGCCAGTCGGAAAGTTTCACTGGCGCGTTATCTCGCGTAAAAAATTAAACTGATGATCGCGGGAAATATTTCGATAATTCAAGCCATTCTTCTTCGTAAGTCAAATTAATCAGAACGTTCGTACCGGCGATTACCACAATTATTCTGCGATAAATCTGTAAAACGTAATTTTGTCGCTTCGCTTTCCTTCCGGAATCATATCGTTATTCTCTCTCGCCACATCACGCCGCTGAAAAGCTCCCGTATAAGCTGGTACAGGTCAATATATTAATTTTCAATCACTTATACTGCTGATGTTCTGTCGTATTACGTTAATAATTTATGGGGAACACCATGGCGAATACATCTGGCACCACCAGCACTACCACACCATCTGCCACCGGGACGGTGATTCAATTACATACCATTGACGATTTACGTAAACAGGAACCTGTTTCGATTGGCGAAATTGCGTCGGTGCTGGAATACAGCCGTGGCAGTCGGATGGGCGGCGGCGTGTTTGTCTACGATGCCACCGACAACAGCACGCCCGATGACGGCGGGCTGAATTTCGTGACGTCCGGTAAAAAGCGCTGGAAAAGAGTGGTCCTCGATTATAGCGCGGTCACGGTGGTGGATTTTGGCGCGATAGCCGATGGCACCACCGATTGTATTGATGCGGTGATCCGAATGTTTAAATGGTCTCAGCGTGTTTTACCCTCCGCGGGCATTCGCTTTACCGCCGGTGAGTTCAGCCTGTCCGGCTTTGATTTAGCGGAAGTGCTGGGCAGCGACAGAGAGATTAACCGCTTTAAAATTTCCGGCGCGCCGGTCAACTTCGGTTATTTCCCCACCACCACGCTGAAATTTAACTGGGGACCGAAACCGCGCAAAACTCATTTCTTTAGCGTGCGCGCACGCTATGTGGAGATCTCCGGCTTTGTGGTGAAAGGCATGAGTTCTGACAGCGGCGAAGACGGCGGCACGGCGTTTAATAATGTCGGCTTCTTTACCAACAGTATTATCGGTGGCCAGTTTCTGCGCGTCAGCAGTATGGAGTTTCGCTACCTCGGCGGGCGGGCACTGGAACTGATTGATACGCTGGACTGTAAAATCGACCAGTTTTATTCACGTGGCTGTCAGGGCAGTATTGTCTATGCGCGCTGGTCCGATCGGGAACAGGGTGCCTGGGATCATTCGACCGCCATTGAACTCTCCAACTTTAATTTGCAGCGCAGCACCAGACAGCCGGTGTTCGATCTGCCGCGCTGCACGCAATCGTTTATTCGCAATGGCTGGATCGAGCACTCCGAATTTGCCGGCGATCTCACCAATGGTCAGTGGACCATTGAAGGGCTGGTGATTGAATCGACGCAAAATCCCATGAAAATGGGCTACTGCCGCGCGATGATTATTCAGAAAAGCGTGCACCGCGATAGCGCGGGCTTTGACTTCAGCAAAGAGGGTATTGAGCCATGGACGCTGCTGGCGGAAGGCGATCGTGGCGTGATGGAGATTTCCGATCTTGGCGCGATCATTCAGGGATCGCTGAGTTATGACTTCACCACCTCGCAGCATCACATGGATAATCGTGGCAAAGACGCGAAATGGTTTTACGTCGGCGAATTTAATTTTTCCGACGCTACCTCACAAATTCACGTTCGCATTCTCGGCAGCGCGCAGTATGTTTCCCAGTCGGAAACGCAAACCGATTACAGCTACCGGACACCGGAGGGCGTGGCGCATATTTATCTGCAGGCGCGCAACGACGATAACACCATTGGCAGCTGGCACAGCGAAGGCTCCTCACCCGTAATTAAGGTGCATATTGAGGGTAAAGGCGCACACACCAAACTGTACGTTAAAATTCCGGCCTATACCGGCTTCTCAATTGCGCTGGTGGAAACCAACGGGCGCGATCGCTATCAGTCCGGTCAGTGTTTTATTTTCCGCAAAAGTTTTACCGCCTGCAGTGCGGAAGAAGCCACGGCACTGGATAACCAGCCGGTCGTCGCCTTTGAGCAGCACTGGGTGGGCAATAAAGATGTCGGCTTTGGTTACAACAATAATAAGGAACTGCTGCTGCGTGGGCCGTTTTTTGAACGGCAGGAGCAGGATGCCGCGGGGAAGTGGATCACCCGCCGTTTCCTGAAAGTCCGCGTGAACGGCGTGCCGCGCAGTATTGAATTACTCGATCCGGATAACCCGCGCTAACGCTTCAGGCCAGCAGTATTCCTCTGCTGGCCTGAATAATTCATTTTCCCCAGCGCTGACGTAAATAATCGACTGCCTGCTGCGTCTGTGGCTGATTAAGGTAATCTTCGCGAAACAGAATGGTGCCGTCGATGTGCGGCAGTGATTCATTCAGATCGAGCTGTTTTTTCAGCTCGGGGACGCCGCCCTGAACCGTCCAGTCCGGCTCACTTTTCGAGGCTTCACCCACCTTATACAGCGCCACGCCGATGTACAGCCGGGTGTGCGTCGGCTGTACCACATTGGCCCACCAGCGCGCCAGAACGTCATAGCGCGCAGCCTGGCGGGCAAACGGCCAGTAGAGCTGCGGCGCGATGTAATCCAGCAGCCCAAGCTGCACCCAGCGGCGCGTGTCGGCATAGGCTTCATCATAAGCCGCCGCACCGCGCGTATCGGAGCCGGCCGCATCGTGCGACAGATTACGCCATACGCCCGCCGGA
>Ga0153917_1001057_pt1 | contig 13081 bp, 17 predicted proteins | sample TSFL001MetaG_FD_104695 | JGI IMG/M metagenome (GOLD analysis project Ga0153917, IMG submission 104695) | Attine ant fungus gardens microbial communities from Florida, USA - TSFL001 MetaG | ecosystem: Host-associated > Fungi > Mycelium > Unclassified | place: USA: Florida, Paynes Creek Historic... | reverse complement strand
GATCTTTCCCATGCTTGCATAGAAGCCTTAACTTTGGATAATGCCCGTTTCCCGAACATTCTCACAAGCAGACAACTCTTTTATGAAAAACGACGTCATTTCACCGGAATTTGATGAAAACGGCCGCCCGCTGCGCCGTATTCGCAGCTTTGTCCGCCGTCAGGGCCGCCTGACCAAAGGGCAGCAACATGCGCTGGACAACTACTGGCCGGTGATGGGCGTTGAGTTCAGTGAACAGCCTGTTGATTTCGCCGAACTGTTTGGCCGCGAAACCCCGGTTACGCTTGAGATTGGTTTTGGCATGGGCACGTCGCTTGTCGCCATGGCCAAAGCGCGCCCGGAGCAGAACTTCCTCGGTATTGAGGTCCACTCGCCGGGCGTGGGTGCGTGTCTGGCGACTGCCCATGAAGAGGGCGTAGAAAACCTGCGCGTGATGTGTCACGACGCGGTAGAAGTGCTGCACAAAATGATTCCTGACAATTCTTTGAACATGGTTCAGCTCTTTTTCCCTGACCCGTGGCACAAAGCACGTCATAATAAACGCCGTATCGTTCAGGCGCAGTTTGCTGAGCTTGTAAAAAGCAAACTTAAACTGGGCGGCGTCTTCCACATGGCGACCGACTGGGAACCTTATGCGGAACATATGCTGGAAGTGATGTCGTCTCTGGACGGGTATAAAAACCAGTCTGAGAGCAACGACTATGTACCGCGCCCGGACTCACGTCCGGTGACGAAATTTGAACAGCGTGGCCATCGTCTTGGTCACGGTGTATGGGACTTAATGTTCGAGAGGGTGAAATAATGGCAAAGAACCGTAGCCGTCGTCTGCGTAAAAAAATGCACATCGAGGAATTCCAGGAAGTCGGTTTCTCTATTGCATGGCGTTTCCCGGAAGGTACCAGCGTAGAGCAAATTGATCAGGACGTTGATGCTTTCATCAGCGACGTGATTGAGCCAAACAAGCTGGCGTTTGACGGCAGTGGTTACCTGGCATGGGAAGGCCTGATTTGCCTGCAAGAAGTGGGTAAATGTACTGAAGAACATCAGGCAGCAGTACGTAAATGGCTTGAAGACCGCAAATTTGAAGACGTGCGCATCAGCGAACTTTTCGATATTTGGTGGGACTAAGTAAGCATCAAGGGGCCAGCATTAGCTGGCCCATTTTGTCTGAGGGAGTTTTTATGATGCGCAAAACGTTGCTCGCTGTTGCTTTAATGGCAACCGGATTCACCGCCCATGCGGAGTACAAGTGTGGCGTGACGCCGCGCGACGATGTGGTATTAAGCCCGCAAACCGTGCAGGTTAAAGGCGAAAACGGCAATCTGGTGATTACGCCTGATGGCAACGTAACGTTTAACGGCAAACAGTACAACCTGAGCGCCGCGCAGCGCGAGCAGGCAAAAGATTATCAGGCAGATTTGCGTACCGCGCTGCCGTGGATTGATGAAGGTGCGCTGACACGCGTGGAAAAGAGCCGTGTCGCACTGGATAAAATCATCACCAAAGAGGTGGGTGAGAGCAGCAATATGCGTACTCGCCTCACCAAGCTGGACAAACAGCTGAAAGAGCAGATGAACCGTATTATTGAGCATCGCACCGATGGCCTGACGTTCCACTACAAGGCGATTGATCAGGTCCGTGCCGACGGCCAGCAACTGGTGAATCAGGCGATGGGCGGTATCTTGCAGGACAGCATCAACGAAATGGGAGCCAAAGCCGTGCTGAAAGGCGGCGGAAACCCATTGCAGGGCGTGTTAGGTAGCCTGGGCGGCCTACAGACCTCGATCCAGAACGAATGGAAGAATCAGGAAGATGATTTCCAGCAGTTCGGTAAAGACGTGTGTAAGCGCGTAGTGTCGCTGGAAGACAGCCGTAAGGCGCTGGTGGGGACGCTGAAGTAACGCTTCTGCGTGCTGGGCCCCTCACCCCAGCCCTCTCCCCATGGGAGAGGGAGTAAGAGTTCCCTCTCCCTGTGGGAGAGGGTTAGGGTGAGGGCATCAGGCTCTGCAATTTTTGCAAAATAACCATCAAGACTTCTTCTTCGTTCACCCTGAACTCGTTATTCCAGAAGCGCATCACATTCCAGCCGTTAGCCTTTAAAAAAGCCGTTCTGCGTAAATCATAGGCTTCTTCATCCTGATGTTGCCCACCATCCAGCTCGATAATCAGCTTTGCTTTAAAACAGGCAAAATCCACGATATACGCACCAACTGGCATCTGGCGGCGAAACTTATAGCCAAAGAAGCGGCGTCCCCTGAGTAAATACCAGAGGCGTAACTCTTCGGGCGTCATTTCTTTGCGGAGTTGTTTTGATTTGTCCATCCCCACACACTGCCAGCCTTTCTCTCAGCTGGCAGTACGGGATGCAAAATCCGGAATCAGCGTTCAGGATCTTCGGCGAGGAACAGCTCAAGAAGGGAGTTTAAGAACAGTTTTCCATGCTCAGTTATCTGCCAGAAATCATCGCACTCGGTCAGATACTTCTGTGCCAGCGCTTCGTCAATCTGCGGGCGTATAACCGACTCCGGCAACCCGGTATACAGCGTAAACTCCGCACGCGGGGCGGCTTCCAGCAGGCGGAAGCGGTTCATGAAGAACTCGAACGGTTTATCAGCAGCCTCAACATCGTGGCTGCGTTCCAGATAACGTCCTTCCATAAATCCGCGTGGATGACGCGTCTTGGCGGTACGCAGAATGCGCCCGTCCGGGAAGGTCACTTTACCGTGTGCACCGCAGCCAATACCCAGATAATCACCAAATCGCCAGTAGTTCAGGTTGTGCTGACACTGGTAGCCTGGCTTCGCATAGGCGGAGGTTTCGTACTGCTGATAGCCAGCGGCGGTCAGAAGCTGATGCCCCTGCTCAAAGATATCCCACAGCGCGTCGTCATCCGGTAGCACCGGTGGGCGGGAGCCAAACAGCGTGTTCGGTTCAATGGTCAGCTGATACCAGGAGAGATGTGGCGGGTTCAGCGCAATGGCCTGGCGCAGGTCGTCCAGCGCCTCTTCCAGGGACTGATCCGGCAGACCGTGCATCAAATCGAGGTTAAAACTGCGAAGACCCAGGCCTGTTGCCAGGTTTGCCGCGCGTTTTGCCTCTTCCGGGCCGTGAATACGTCCCAGACGTTTTAATTTTGGCTCGCTAAAACTCTGTACGCCGATGGAAATACGGTTCACACCCGCACGCTGATACTCGACAAAACGGTCAGCTTCAACGGTTCCGGGGTTGGCTTCCATCGTAATTTCAGCATCCGCCGCCAGATTGAGGCGCGCTCGCACGCCATCCAGCAGCGTTTGCATTGCCGGGCCTGACAGCAGGCTCGGCGTACCGCCACCAATAAAAATGGTCTTAACTTCACGTCCCTGTGCGTAAGGTACGTCGGCATCCAGGTCAGCCAGCAGATGCGCAACGTAATCGTCATGCGGTACTTCGCCTTTCAGCGCATGAGAGTTGAAATCGCAGTACGGGCATTTCTGCACGCACCACGGGATATGAATATAAAGACTCAGAGGTGGCAAATTAGCCATTACGTAATGCTTCCAGTAACAGTTTCAGTGCGCGTCCACGGTGGGAAATCGCGCTTTTCTCTTCGCGGGTTAGTTCCGCAGCGGTTTTGCCCTCGGTCGGGACAAAGAAAATCGGGTCATAGCCAAAGCCGCCGTTGCCTGCCGCTTCGCGGGTAATCACACCCGGCCAGCTGCCGTGGCAGACGATTGGCGTAGGGTCTTCCGCATGGCGCATATACACCAGCACGCAGTGGAACTGGGCCTGGCGCTTTTCGTCAGGAACATCTTTCAGGGCGACAAGCAGCTTTTCCAGATTCTGCTGGTCAGTGGCATCAACGCCTGAATAACGCGCGGAATAGATACCCGGCGCACCACCCAGACAATCAACAGCCAGGCCGGAGTCATCGGCAATGGCGGGCAGGCCGGTCACCTGTGCCGCGTGGCGCGCTTTCAGGATCGCGTTTTCAATAAATGTCAGGCCTGTCTCTTCGGCGGACTCTACGCCCAGTTCTGTCTGTGCAACGACATCCAGACCAAAATCATTCAACAGCGAGGCCAGCTCGCGCACCTTACCGGCGTTACCGGTAGCGAGAACAACTTTCTGCATCGTTTATTCCTGTTCTGTCAGAGCCGCGACTTCCGTCGGGATGGATTGCGGATCGAGGATTTTTACCTGTTTATGGCGCCCAAGTTCACCCTTTTCAATGATGACCTGGCTTTTAGCAACGCGAAACTGTTTAGCCAGATATTTGGTCAGATGCGCATTCGCCTGGCCATCAACGGGTGGGGCGGTGATGGCGACTTTTAATTCGTCGCCATGCAGTCCAACAATACTATCGCGGCTGGCTTTCGGTTGAATATACAACCGCAAAACCAGCCCATCGGCGCAGGTGCTTACTGCACTCATAACGCCATCCACAGCCCCGGCAGCAGCATGTTGCCCGTAGCCTGTAGCAGCTCGGTGATACCCATGTTGATGACGTACAACAGCAACACCAGAATCATCGGTGAAAAGTCGATGCCGCCCATCGAAGGCAACAGACTACGGATCGGGCGCAGCAGCGGCTCGGCAAGCTGAATCAGGGCATATTCCACCGGACTACGGCCCTGGCTCACCCAGCTCATGATTGCCATCACCAGCAGGACCCAGAAGATCAACAACCCGATGGTTTTGACCAGAATCAGAACGGCGGCGATCCAGATAATCGGCTGGAACGTCACCACCATAAACAGCACGATGGCCTTAATGACGCTGAGCACAAATGCGACCAGCAAAGAGGCGCTGTCAATTGGGCCCATCGCCGGGATCACACGGCGCAGCGGCCCCACTACAGGTTGCGTGATTTTCACAACAAACTGCGAGAAGGGATTATAAAAATCACAACGCGCCCACTGCATCCAGACGCGCAGTAAAAGCGCCATCGTATACAGTTCAATCACCGTCGAGAGCAGGAAAGTCAACGTCTTCATGGCGTTCCTCAGGTTTCCTTATTTTTGGGGGTAATCGCGCGCACCGAAAATAGCTGTGCCAATGCGCACCATAGTGCTGCCTGCCGCAATTGCGGCTTCCATATCGTCCGACATGCCCAGAGAAAGCGTGTCTACCGTGGAGTAGCGCGCTTTAAGCGCCTCAAATGCTACAGCCATTTGCTGTGCTACGGCAAACTGCCTTTCGTAACTTGACTCAGGCGCCGGGATGGCCATCAATCCGCGCAGGGTTAACCCGGGCAGCGCGGCCACCTCTGCCGCCAACGTATCCAGCTCGTTTAGCGCGATGCCTGACTTGCTGTTTTCGTCACTGATATTGATTTGAATCAGCACGTTAAGTGGCGCGAGCCCGGCCGGACGTTGCTCGCTGAGACGGGTCGCAATCCGCAGGCGGTCAAGGGTATGACACCAGTCAAAGTGCTCTGCAACCAGACGGCTTTTGTTCGACTGCAACGGGCCAATAAAGTGCCATTGCAGGTCGCTATTTCCCAATTCCTGGAAATAGCGAATTTTGTCCACGCCCTCCTGCACGTAGTTTTCACCAAACGCGCGATGGCCAGCGGCAATCGCTTCTGCGATGGCGCTCGCAGGCTTGGTTTTGCTCACTGCAAGTAACGTAACTTCTTCTGGAGCACGGCCGCAACGCGTTGCAGCGGCTGAGATTTTGTCCCGGACCTGTGCCAGGTTATGCGCAATGTCGTTCATTTTCCAAGGAGAGTCGTGTGGTGATGGAAGAAATGGTGGCCCTTAGTGTAAAGCATAACGTGTCGGATCTACACCTGTGCAGTGATTCACCGCCACGCTGGCGCAGGGCTGGTACGCTTGAACCTGCGCCATTCCCGCCGCCGGATATTACGCAGCTATTAAAAACGTGGCTTAACGACGAACAACAGGGAACCTGGTGGGCAAACGGGCAGGTCGATTTTGCCGTGACGCTCGCCAGCCAGCAGCGTTTACGCGGCAGCGCATTCAGCCACATTAACGGTACCTCACTCACGCTCAGACTCTTGCCAGCAAGCTGCCCGCAGCTTTCGGGGCTGGGGGCACCGCGTACGCTCCCGGTACTGCTGGACAACGACAGCGGTCTGATTCTGGTGACGGGGGCAACCGGAAGTGGCAAATCCACTACGCTTGCGGCAATGGTGGATCATCTTAACCGCCACTACGATAAACACATTTTGACGCTGGAAGACCCGGTTGAGTTTATTTATCAAAGCGATCGCTGTCTTATCCATCAGCGGGAGATAGGCCAGCACTGCCCTTCATTTGCAGAGGCGCTTCGCGCTGCATTACGTGAAGATCCTGACGTGATTTTATTAGGTGAGCTTCGCGATAGCGAAACGATCAGACTGGCGCTTACGGCGGCAGAAACAGGGCATCTGGTGCTGGCAACGCTGCATACGCGTGGGGCAGCGCAGGCAATAGAGCGCCTGGTCGATACCTTTCCGGCACAGGAAAAAGACCCGGTGCGTAATCAACTGGCGGGCAGCCTGCGCGCAGTGCTGGCGCAAAAGCTTTGTCGGGACGTCCAGGGAGGACGCGTGGCACTATACGAACTGCTGGTGAATACCTCAGCGGCAGCAAACCTTATCCGCGAGGGCAAAACCTGGCAGTTGCCCGGTATTATCCAGACCGGGCAACAGGCGGGGATGCAGAATTTTGACCAAAGCTTTGCTGAACGCAGAGCGCAGGGGCGGCTTCACGAAAGGTCAGCAGTTGCGTCTGGTTGACCTTGTTTCCATCCGTGCGAGCGGTAGAATCGACTCTCTACCTTTTGAGCAAACGAAACCATGTCATCACAACCAAATCAAAGCCTGATTGACGGTATACGCTGTCTGCAATACCTGGTGTCCAGTGATCGTGCGATTGGGTGTCGCGAGCTGGCGCGTCTGATGGGAATTAACACCACTCGCGCTAACCGCCTGCTGATGACAATGGCCTCGATTGGTCTAACGATGCAGGACGAACACCGCCGCTATCTGCCGGGGCCGGGTATCCATGCCCTGGCGGCACAGTCCATTCGTGGCTCAGCGCTTTTTTCCCGTGCCCTGCCAATACTGGAGCGTTACGCGCCGCGCGATATTGTCGTCGCTCTCGGGGTGCTGTGGGAGGATCAGATTATCTATATCTGGCACTCGGTGCCTGGCAGCCAAACGACACAGGCGCTGGCCGGTTATCGGATGCTTCCGGCCTGGCAGTCCGTCATTGGCATGGCATTGCTGGCAGAAGAGAGCGACGAACAGTTGAAATTACGCTTCACCGACGAGCAGTGGCGCAACCTGGCGCCCCACGTTGAGCAGCAGCGTAAAACCGGCCGCGTTATCTGGCATCACGATGATGGGGAAGTGTCGATGGCGATTCCGGTTGGTGCGCATCATGCTGCGCTGGCATTTGCCGGGATGTGGGGTGTCGGGAATGATGTGGTGGAAGCACGTCTTCAGGCGCTACAGGAACTCAACGCTAAACTTCTGGAAATGCCCGATATTACGGGCAATTCAGAAGAGGCTCAGTAGCCCTGTTCGAAATAGCTTTCGAGGATCACTACGGCAGAGGCTGAGTCCACGCTGCCTTTGTTGAGCGCTCTGAAACCGCCGTGCTCAAACAGGCCTGCGCGGGCTTCGACGGTGCTCAGGCGTTCGTCGTGCAGCTTTACCGATACCCCAAAGCGGCCGTGGATTTTGTTGGCGAACTTACGTGCGCGCGCGGTGAGCGGCTGTTCTGTGCCATCCATATTCAGCGGTAGCCCAACGATAACGTCATCCGGTTGCCACTCTTTGAGCAGGCGTTCGATCAGCGTCCAGTCTGGCGTGCCATCGTTCGCTTTTAACGCCGTCAGCGGGCGTGCCGTGCCGGTAATGCGCTGGCCGACGGCAACGCCAATACTGCGGGTGCCAAAATCAAAAGCTAAAAGCGTACCGCTCATTACGCGTGCCCCGCTACGCCCGGCATGGTCAGAATATCAATGCCGATAAGTTTAGCCGCATCACGCCAGCGATCGGCGATAGGGGTCTTAAACAGGATGTTCAGATCCGCAGGCGCAGTCAGCCATGCATTATCCAGAATCTCCTGCTCAAGCTGGCCTTTTTCCCAGGACGCATAGCCCAGCGCAACCAGCACTTCCGAAGGCTGTTCGGCGGTACCCAGTGTTTCAAGCACGTCGCGCGAAGTGGTGACTACGGTGTTATCCGAGATCCGGATGCTGGAAGAGAAACCCGGCGGCGTATGCAGGATAAAACCGCGATCTTCAGCCAGCGGCCCGCCTAACATCACCGGCTTATCAAGACGGATTTCAGGCAGACGCTCTTCAGTGGTGATTTTTAGTTTTTCCAGAATGCCTTCGATTTGCAGGTTTTCCAGAGGCTTATTAATGATGATACCCATCGCACCGTCTTCATTGTATTCACAGATATAAACGACGGAACGGCGGAAAATGGGATCCTGGAGAGCAGGCATGGCAATAAGAAAGTGATGCTGTAAATTCATTGTCAGAGGTTCTGTTTCCTGGTTTAAAAAGCGACAGCGCCCAGTATGGGGACAAACTCAGGCGCTGTCACAGGTTATTTCTGTAAACGTTTTTCGATAGCGTCCATCAGCATTCCGGTGATCGAGATAGGGAATTCGGCCTCGATTTCACGAATGCAGGTTGGGCTGGTGACGTTCACTTCGGTCAGACGGTCGCCGATGATATCCAGGCCGACAAAGATCAGGCCTTTGGCTTTAAGCGTTGGGCCTACGCGGCGGGCAATTTCCCAGTCGCTTTCGGTCAACGGACGCGGTTCGCCGCGGCCACCGGCCGCCAGGTTACCACGGGTTTCGCCACCCTGCGGGATACGCGCCAAGCAGTAAGGAACCGGTTCGCCATCCACCACCAGAACGCGCTTGTCACCATCGACAATGGCAGGCAGATAGTTTTGCGCCATGCAGTAACGGGTACCCAGTTCGGTCAGCGTTTCGGCAATCACACCAATGTTCGGATCGCTCTCTTTCACGCGGAAAATTGATGCGCCGCCCATGCCGTCCAGCGGCTTCATGATGATATCGCCGTGCTTCTGCCAGAAGGCTTTCAGCTGGGCCTTATTGCGAGTCACCAGCGTTTCTGGCGTCAAATCAGAGAACCAGGCGGTGTAGAGCTTCTCGTTACAGTCGCGCAGGCTCTGCGGTTTGTTCACGATCAGCGTGCCTTTCTCTTCTGCGCGCTCAAGGATATAGGTGCAGTAGATAAATTCGGTGTCGAACGGCGGATCTTTACGCATCAGGATCACATCGAGATCGGCAAGCTGGATATCCTGCTCGGTGCCGAATTCGTACCATTTATCGTAGTTCTGCTCGACGTTAACAATACGGGTGCGTGCGCGGGCTTCGCCGTTGATCAGGTAGAGATCGTTCATCTCCATGTAGTGGAGTTCATAGCCGCGACGCTGTGCTTCCAGCAGCATAGCGAAGCTGGAATCTTTCTTGATGTTAATGTTTGCGATGGGATCCATCACGATGCCGAGCTTGATCATGTTCCTCTCCAATAATGCTTCAACCCAGATCGCCAAACCGCACTTGCAGCGCGGTAATGGCAGTGAGTGCCGTTGTCTCAGTGCGCAGAACGCGAGGTCCCAACAGAATATCAGTAAACTCGTAACGTGCCGTCATAGCAATTTCGTCAGCAGACAGGCCGCCTTCCGGGCCAATCAACAGGCGAACACGTTCAACGGGCAGCGGCAGCGTATTAATACTGGCGCTGGCGCGCGGGTGGAGGTTGAGCTTAAGCCCACTGTCCTGTTCAGCACACCAGTCTTCCAGATCCATCGCCGGGCGGATCTCCGGGATACGGTTGCGGCCACTCTGTTCACAGGCAGCAATGGCGATTTTCTGCCACTGCTGGATCTTTTTGTTCAGACGTTCCGCATCCAGTTTAACGCCACAGCGCTCAGAAAAAAGTGGCGTAATGAGGCTTACACCCAGTTCGATCGATTTCTGGATGGTGAATTCCATCTTTTCACCGCGCGACATCACCTGGCCTAAATGAATATGCAGCGGCGATTCACGGTCATCCACTTCGCCACGCAGCACATTGACGTGCACGCTCTTCTTATCTGCACGGGTGATTTCAGCGTCGAAAACCTGATTTGAGCCGTCGAAAAGCTGGACTGCCTGGCCTGCGCCCATGCGCAGCACGCGGCCAACATGGTTAGCGGCTTCGTCGGACAGGGCGATTTCGCGACCTGCGGTAATCAGTTCAGGGTGGTAGATGCGGGGAATGCGCATAGTCAGAAATTCCGTGTGTCATGCAATGTAAGCGAATTGCCGCTAGTGTAGGTTAGCTCTTTTGCGCCTGGCAAGCGCGCTGGACATAAGGGTTATGATTCCCCTGGGCTTTGGCGATGCGTTCGTCGCGCTGACACTCCCAGTCGGTGACCGGATATTGCTTATCCCAGGCATTAAACAGCTGTGTCTGCTGGCGGGAGAGGGTGAGGTCGTAACGGTCGCGCATATAGAAGTAGGTGCGGGCGATACTGCCGCGCGCACGAGCCGGTGGCTCAGCCACTTTCTCTTTAAAATCTACCTTCATGGCGCACTGACCGTACTGACCCTCGCCGCCATTCCACTGGCCGTACATAAAGTTGCCGCGATCGCCGTTCACTTCGCCCACAGCCGGTTGCAGGTTGTGCATATCACTTTCCATTTGGCGATAGACCGGGTCTTTGGCGCAATTTTTACGCCCGCCATCCTGCCAGCACTGGCGCTGGTGGCCAAACTGCCATGCCGGGACAACGTGTTCCCATTCGATTCGGCTGGCGCGGTTTTCGTTTTTACGCACTTTATAACCGCAGGACTCGAGATCAACGATCCCTTTTTTGCCCTGCCAGTTAATCTTACAGCCACAGTAGAAATCGCCTGGAACGTCAGCGTTAACCTTTACACCTGCGGTCTTAGCCTGAGAGAAACTGTTGATACCGTCGGCCAGCGTATAGCCTGAGAATGCCGTCGCCAGAAAAGCGACCGCGAGAGAAATAGTACGGGACATCGTTAACTCCGTGTCAAAACGAGCCCGCAACGTAACGAAAGTTGTTCCAGTATGCAATCAGTCAGATCAGGAAAGTTCCTGATTGTTCAATTGATTACTCTGCGACCAGCGGTTCACCGCATTTGACGCAGCGATAGGTAGCTTCACCGCGTACCACGCGATTATGACGGCGAACGGTCAGCTGATGCTGCTGGCACTGACAGCGGTAGGGAAAGGTATTGCGGCGAACAGACTCAAGCTCGAACTGATGAGTTCTGCGTGCAGGAACGCCAAGTACGGCTTCCATCATCCATTTCCACTCTTTGCCGTGCGGCGCAACGCGTCCAAAGTGTTTCCACACCAGCAGGTGTGCCAGCTCGTGTGGAACCACTTCATCGATAAACGCCTGCTGGTTTTCCATCATCAGCACCGGGTTCAGACGAATTTCGTAAGACTCCAGCCAGGCCGTTCCGGCAGAGGTTCCACGCTGCTGAAAGACGAGCTTAGGTTCCGGGTAATTGCGACCGAGCTTCTGGTTTGCTAGGGCGAGTTTTTCCCGCAGGCTGCGCATCACGGCCTGCTGAATAGCAATGGGAAGACGGGGAGTTTTCATAGGGGCAGAGCATAGAGCTTGCGAAAGGGAGGTGCAAGAGGCACCTCCCCGCAGGCAGGTCAGTCGTGTGCGCCAATCTCGCGCAATGGGCGACCTTTCATCAGGTTACGTTCGATATGTTCCAGCGACACGTGTTTGGTTTCTGGAACCAGCCACACCGTCAGCACAATAAAGAACAGGTTCAGACCAGAGTAAACCCAGAAGGTGTTGGCATTACCCAGGCTATTGAGCATGGTCAGGAAGGTTGCGCCGACAATCATGTTGGCAATCCAGTTGGTTGCGGTGGAGCAGGTGATACCAAAATCGCGCCCTTTCAGCGGCTGGATCTCAGAGCACAGGACCCAAATTAGCGGGCCGGCGCTCATCGCAAAACCGACGATAAACATCAGCAGCATGGCCACGGCAAAGTACTGTGCAGAAGGTGAGTGAATGCCCACATGCATCATTGTACCGAGGACGCCCATCCCCACCGCCATCACCAGGAAGCCCAGGGTTAGCGTTGGTTTGCGTCCCCAGCGGTCAACCAGACCAATGGCGATAAAGGTAGCCAGCACGTTGGTCAGGCCCACGATCACGGTGCCCCACATCTGCTCGGTAGTATTGGTGTAACCCGCCAGCTCAAAGATTTTTGGCGCGTAGTACATGATGACGTTCATCCCGGTGAACTGCTGCATCACCTGAAGGAGTACGCCCAGGAATACGGCGCGGCGGAAGTTGCTGTTCTCTTTGAACAACGCCCAACCAGACTGTTTTACCTTCAGGCTTTCGCGGATCTCTTCCAGTTCGTTTTTCGCTTCTGCGCTGGTATCGCGCAGGCGTAACAACACGCGCTCAGCATCCACGAAGCGGCGTTTCGCGGCAAACCAGCGCGGGCTGTCCGGCAGGAAGAACACACCAATCAGCAGCAGGATCGCAGGGATGATAATGACGCCGAGCATCCAGCGCCAGGCGCCGCTGTAGCTGAACGCGGTATCGGAAAGGTAGGCTCCCAGAATACCGATGGTGATCATCAACTGGTACATCGAAATCATGCTGCCACGGATTTTCTCTGGTGCGATTTCTGACAGGTAAAGCGGAGCGGTATAAGAGGCCACACCAACCGCCAGGCCGAGCAGCACGCGGGATACCAGCAGTACTTCTACGTTGGGTGCCGCCGCAGAAAACAGTGAACCGGCCACGAACAGAATAGCGCCGATCATCAGGCTTTTTTTACGACCCAGTTTGAAGGAGAGCCAGCCGCTGCCGACTGCGCCGACGGCCGCACCGAACATCATGGAGCTTACTACCCATTCCTGAGTGTGGGCGGTTATCTGGAATTCATCGGTGATGAAGGGGAGTGCGCCGGCAATGACGCCGATATCCAGGCCAAAGAGTAATCCTGCCAGGGCGGCGAGGAAGCAGACGAAGAAAGTCATCGCCTTGTTGGACGTACGCCCCTGTTTTTTATTGTCAGGCATTATGCCCTCCAGTTGGGTTATC
>Ga0153917_1001055_pt1 | contig 13098 bp, 12 predicted proteins | sample TSFL001MetaG_FD_104695 | JGI IMG/M metagenome (GOLD analysis project Ga0153917, IMG submission 104695) | Attine ant fungus gardens microbial communities from Florida, USA - TSFL001 MetaG | ecosystem: Host-associated > Fungi > Mycelium > Unclassified | place: USA: Florida, Paynes Creek Historic... | reverse complement strand
TGCTTGCTTTTTATATAACTATTATTTAAATAACTTTTCATTCTACCTTCTATATTAGTAGAACTACCTATGTAGGTATGACCATTAATTAAATTAACTAAACAGTAAACACCCGTTTTATTTCTTTGTTCTTTATACAATTGTAATCTATCCTCTTTAAGATTATTGTAAACTTTAATTGGTTTTATTTGTTCTATGATTTTAGTTAAAAAACAAGAAGCCTGCGGGGATACATAATCTAAATCTAATAAAGAACAGTTTTGATTAAAATAATCTAATTTTTCAAAGATGTAATAACTCATTAATACTAAATAATATATTATTGTATTATTATATGCTGCAGGCATATTTTTTGGTGATGTTATTTTTGGACTATATCATATCAATTACAACTTTTAATTAATTATTGTAATTAATGGCTACGTATAGTCTCTGAGGATCCTACTTAAACTTAAGTCTTTTGGTTTCCTGCTGATTGCTCAAAACTAAGCTTTGTTACTCATATTCTATATTTAGAAAGTATCTTAGTAGTCAGAGGTTCCCAGTATATAGTAGCCTTTAAAGTGAGCTAACCGGAGTAAGTAACCCACCTATAGTGAATAGAGCAATGAAACCTAAAACAAATAATAATGGTGTATTGTATCTTAAACTACCACCGTATAATGTTGCCATCCAACTAAATTGGGTCGAACGAAACATCGATTATCACTAATTTCTTATTATTAGTCTCGATAAACGAGCTCGAGCTCCCACCGAACCGTGCAAGATAGTTACCCATCACACGGCTCTCCAACGTTACTTGGTTTCAATGGATTTTTGTTTGGTTTATTTAACCCTCTATGTAATTCTAAGTGGTGTTTTCTACACACCGGAACCTGTCTTCGTTCTATCGCTATCATATGTTTATGTACAGCGTTTTTCGATTTTGCAATATCTTTAAAAGCCCTTACGTGATGCATCTGTACATCTTCAGAAGAACCACAGATGGCACATATGGCACCTTGTCTAGATAAGGCTGTTTCCAGTCTCCAGGCCATAGCTGCTAATGGATTCTTTGCACTCTTTTTCTTTTAATTCCATATTTCTTTCAGGAAATTTTGTAGATCAGTTTGTTTCTGTAATGCCTTTAGATACTCAGGTGTCCAGTTTGGCTTTATCTTATTTCCTTTTGGTTTGGGAATTTTATGATATCGAGCGAAAAGTATCCCTGTTAGCGGTTTAGTTTTTGCCTTTGGTGTGTTTGCTTCAACCGCAGCCACTACTGATTTAGCTCTTGCTCCGATAGGTTTACCTAGGTCATTTCCTCCCGCTTTGAAAACAGAAGCTACTGTTCGAAGTTTGAATTTAGCAGCATATACTTTAGCGATTGAATATCTTATGATATAAGCCACTCGGGCTATTGCGCTTCTTCTGTTACCTGCTATTGACCACCATTCACTTAAACCTTTTAAGATATAGTTTACCTTTGTGTTGGTTTCAGATTGTGGTAATCTAAGGAATCTGAATGTGGGTAAAGGTTTACCGCTTCCATCACAGAAGTTTGCTTCAGCAAGTCGTGCAATCACTCGCTTCATGTTAACATCTAATGTAGGTATTGTCATTTTTCTTGTAACAACAGTTCCACCATAAGATTGTTTTGTGAATAGTTGTCGTCTGCTAAAAATGTAGCCTAGGAATTCTATACCTTGAGTTATATGAGTAACTTTGGTTTTATCTAGGCTAAGTTCGACATTTAGTTCGTTTTTAAGGAAGTCTTTTACTTTGTCTCTTATTTCTATAGCCGTTGATCTGGGACCTAGTATTCCTATAACAAAATCATCTGCGTATCGAATATATTTGCAGTTTCTGTATCCAATTTCGTTTGGTATTCTACTAGGTAATCTCAATCTATAGTATTCAGATTTGTTACCGGATCTAAGCAGTTTGTTTGCTACAGTCTTCCTGTTAGTTGGCTTAACGTTTTCTTGGTATTCCAGACATAATCTTTCCATATATTGATCTAGTTCATTCAAGTAGATATTAGATAATAAGGGACTAAGTATACCTCCTTGGGGAGTTCCTACTTCTGGAATGTAAGTTTGTTTGTCTTTTTGGAAAACTTTAGCTTTAAGTCCAGTTCGGATTAATCTTAGAATAGTTGGATCCTGAATCTTTCTTTCAAGAATTTTCATAAGGATTTGGTGATCTATTGAAGGGAAATAGCTTTTAATATCCCCTTCGATAAACCATATCGAATCTTTCATGTTGGTATTAATCCATTTTAAGGCTGTGTGGCAGCCTCTGTTTGGTCTAAATCCATGTGAAAGTTTACTAAAGTGAATTTCATAGATAGGTTCTATGATTGTTCGAATAACTTCTTGTACAAGTCTATCACTATTGGAAGGTATTCTTAGTGGTCTTAATTTACCGGGTTTACCAGGTTTAGGTATCATGATTTCTCGTACTCCGATTCATGAGAATTTATTCTTTAGAACTGCCTCTCTAAGTTCAAGAATTCTTTTCTTCGTTAGTGAATCTATGTCAACTTCATCCGGTCCCTGGGTAAATGACCCTTTATTGCTTTTCAGCTTTAGGTAGGCAGCAAACCATAGTGAATCTTGTTTAAGAATTCCTCTTAGATCATAGAAAATCCTGTTAGGATTTTGATAGCAAATTTGCCAATGTTTGGCTAGAATTTTTAGCCCTTTAGGTGTTTCTCTTTGCTCATGTACAGGGGCCAGGCTACTCATTCCGCTTCTAGTAACGTGTGACCTCAAGAAAGGTATTTTCATGAAGTGTTTAGGTCCCTTTCCAATTCGTAGATTTGGTACTACGGACCCTCTGCCATCTCTTATCAAATTAGATGAGTAAGAGACTTCACCGGTAGCATATACAGCTCTTGATTTGATGTTGATGAATAAGGAGACTCTTTTGTAACATGTCCTAAATGCAATTAGTAACGTCTCAGTCATGGAATAGCCTTTGATGTAAATTTTCACCATCAAGGGACCAAGATATCTATGTAGCAGCTGTTGCCATAGACAGGCGTAATCACTCCCGAAATTACTTGAGTTTTGGTAATTCAACCTCATCCTTAAACATCCGATGGTCTTGAAATCTATCTTGGACCTGCTCTTATTAGGAGCGTCAGCTAGAGTCCTCATGATTCCTTTTAGTGCAGGCTGTGGTCCTCCTATCATCACTGAATCGGAGTAAGCACTATGACCTTCAGTAAATTCCTCTTTACTGTTTGTCTTTAGTTTGTAAAGCAACAATTCTGCATATACTCGAACGGTCGCCCATATTTTAATACCAGTAGGACAATTTCTGTACTTTATTTAAGGTTAATTTTCTTCACGTATACGATCAAGTTTTTTAATTAAATCAAAAAAAATGGAAATATTTTCATCTAGATTACCCGCTAATTTAGGGTTTTTTGAGTTAAAGGCAATTGCAATATAAATAAATTTACGCCAAATTAGGTATTCTTGCTGTTTGCTAGATTGAAGAGGATATAAATCTAAAAATTTAATAAGAACTTGACAATCCGGAAGGGAAGATATATATAAATCCACTCGTTTATTTTCCGTTCTAATATAAATTTTAACACCTAAATACTCTCCAATTAAATTAATCAATTTTAACTCCGATATATCACGTGAAATGCTAAAGCTATGTCTTAATTTATTATATACATCTAAATACCACTGCCCTGCATATACCGCTAATTCAAAGTGGCAATAAATTGTTAAGTAACCAGAAAGCCACCAAGGATTTAAATCCGCTACTGCTAAGTTGTATTCTGGTACTTTTGCTGGCACTAAGTCAGGAAAATAAGACTTAATTTTGTTTGAAGGACCTCTACCTATTGCAGCATAAATACTTAAAATTTCCAAAAATCCATTCTTAGATTTATGTTGCCCAGAGGCTAAAAGTTCTACAGCTTTAACCCAATTACTGAAAATAATTGTTTTTAAAGATAGTAAAGGATAAGAATAAAAATGAGGGATTATAATATCAATAAGATCATTATATTTTGTTACGCGGTAATACACTTTATTACTTATTACATAAATTTTACCAATCCCGAAATAATTTTGAATAGAATCTAAAACTTCTTTATATTTAATGTCTACTAAAATTTCAAAAGTAGCTCGGATTTCCCCCCCGAAGGGGCTTTAGAATCATTAGCTTTTTTCCGCAATGCGGGTATAATAGTGAAAGAGGATGACCTATCACAAAATCCTGTTATCCAATATGGATTTAAGTTTTTTAATTTATTGGTAGCCAGGTTTCCCTTTTTTTTAATCTTACCCTCCTGCTGCTTTTATTCGTAGTTGAGCTAGAAGTGTAATAATTCATATTATGATAACCGTGGTTATTAAAATTTAGCCAATTATTTACTAGGCTATTTTGAATAAAGTACAGAATTTGGACTATCTCTTTAAACACCCTCCCCTTTTTTTTTGTTTCTTCTCTTCTAACCTTTTGGTAATACTTTTTTTTAGAAAATACGAAGAACAGAAGCTATTCGGAATCTAATCTTTTTTTTTTGACTGGGAGGATTAGTTTATTTTGCATATAGTCTCTGAGGATCCTACTCTATTCTTGTTCATAACTTAAATAATATTTGGTTTCCTGCTGATTGCATTAATATAAAGATTTTTACAAAAAACCAAGTTTCCAGCTAGCGGTGCAGGTTAACCTTACCACCTTTTGGTCCGTAACTTAGTACTAACTGTTAAACAACTTGAGATAGAATGTACTTTATATTTAAAATGGTTTCCAGCATATAGCAAAATTCGATTTATTTTTTGTTTTTTACCTTTTGTTCCCTGGCTGGCCTCTAAGTTAACCCGGGCGCCCCCACGGCTGTGATATCTTATATAATTATAAAAAGAAAGATTAAAAGCTAGGGGCCAATATAGTATAGTCTAAAAAGGTTAGTCCAGACAGGACTTTAAGAACGGGAGTTAACAAATAAATTAAAAAGGGCCCCATTTGACCGCAATTACCATTGTGAAATAGAAGATTGACCCCAACTACTAATTATAATAGTAGAAATTAATCAAAAATCCTTTCCCAAACCGTACGTGATAGTTTCCCATCATACGGCTTTCCAAAGAAAATAACTATTATTACGATAATATTTTCTTCTGTTTTCCTTCGCATAACCATACCATTACAGTAGGATAACTACTATGAAAACTCCGTCACCTCCGGCCTTACGAACCTCAGGTGATCCTATATTTTTCTATGAACCTCATTAAATATTCCTTTAGGCTCCAAAAATAAAATAATTGGTTTTTCCTTATTATAGTCCGCAACTCCTAATATACAATATATATTTTATTCTTAATTGGTTCGTTATCCTAGCCATAGGAATCTAGCTCGGGAGCGAAAAATGAATTAATCTCCCTTTTTAGACATGCTGTTTTCAGTGAAGAGTTGGCCCCTTCTACCTAAGTCTAATGCTTTATATCCTTATACCCTTTAAAATTATTTAATTTATTTTATACATAAAATGGTTTACAAAATAGGGCATAATAAAAGGTCTAATCTTATTTAAATCTGCAGAATTAAGATAAATTTTATAATTTGTTGTAGCAGTAGAAGGACTCAATTTGAAAGATTTCGATTTATAAATAGATTTATCTGGTCTAGACTTATGGATTCTGGGGTTTAAATTAAATTTTATTCTTAAAATATTCACTAATAAAATAACTTCCTTTAAGGTAAAACTTTGGGTATTTATATCTAAACCTTTTTTTTGTTTGCTGCCATCACCCATTATTCAATAAGCTAAAACTATATAATTCATATAATGAAATAAATCAGAGTTTATTTGTTTGACTAAGTTTCCTTTAAATGATTTATAAAACAAATGAAATAATTTATTAAAACATTTAAGTTGTCTAGTTTGAAAAGTTATACTAAAAAAAAATTTACCTCTTATGTAAGATTTACCTAAATAAGGATAACCAGAACATAAATAAGCAAATTCTACAAAACAACTTCAAAGAAATGGAAAATTTTTAAATGATTGCTTTAAACCAAATCTCGGATTTCAGTGACCTCTTTTTTGAAACCACCCATCTGATAGTAATAAACCTATTAAAATACTTTCTAGTTTTGGAGTTAATTCTAACAAATTTCTTTCTACATTAGTTATTTTAGATTTTTTTACTAAGCAACTTATTCCTAAAGATTTATTAAATAATGTTATTCCTTTACTATTTTGATTTTTATTACTTTCATTTGTTGTACTGTAATTAAATTTAAAGGGTTGGAAAAACAAGGATAGAGTATTTACACTCAAAGATTCATAAAACGATATAGCAAACGTTGCGGAAGTAAAATATGCTCTTGTATCTACCTATTAAGATTATTTTAGTAAAAACTATGTGAGTTATTATTTATATAATTCTTAATTTGGACTATGTCTTATCCTTTCAAATTTAATTGGTTAAGGATTATCCCGTACAGTCTCTGAGGAACCCAACAAAGTATAAAAATACTAATAGGTTTCCTGCAAGTTGTATAAGATTTAGTGATTTTCACGTACTCTCAAAATTTGACTTCCGGTTTTAAATTTACATTTATTTACGGTTATAAGAGGAGTATTCGTACACTAATTTTTAAATAGTTTCTTGCAAATAGGGAAATTATATCCAAATTTTTTCAAATATGGTAGACGTATGGAATTTAGCTATACTCCCAACTTATAGGTCATAGTTTTATGCATAAAAGGCAAAATAAGAAATTTAACAGTCTCTATAGACTTAACTAAAATATAAATTCTATATCTGCCTCTAGATTTATGAATAGAGCATTTAATATCATATTTTCTTATTAAATAATGACTAAGTCTTTGAACTTCATCAAGGGTAAAACTATCTGTACAAAGATATAAACCTTTACAAGTTCCTCTAGCTCCGTCCTGCATTATTACCTCAACCTTTATACATACATTACCTTTAAAATATATGACCTCTTACAAAAATTAAATAAAACTCTGAGTCTTATCCTATAAAATGCAAATATCTTATTATATAATAGATATTAAGTACTTACCTAAATAAGGCTCTTGACTTAAAATATGTTTTTTTATAGTATTTCTACCTATTTTCATATTTAAAGCTGCTTCCCTCATTGAAGAAAAATTTAAAGTTTCTTTACTTTCTAAATCAATAAATAATACTTTTTTACCTTTAGTTCTTACATTAAAATCAGCCGTACCTTTACTTATTTTAGCTCTAATCTCTGGAGAAAAAGGCTTTGAGTTTAATTTTTTTAAATGAATTAAAATCTTCGCTAAATGCTCTGGTGAAAATTTTCTTCTAAGTTTAGCTAAAGTAGCCTCTGAATGTTTATACCCTGCATTTGACCCTGCCTTAGATAATATATTATACTCTGGACTTAGAGTATCCATATAATATTGTTCTCTATCTAATACTAAATTAGTATCGCAATATTCCAATATTTGAAGAGTAAATTTAGAATAACCATATTTCAATAAAGTTTTATTTATAATCATATTATTCTTAGAATTAGTAATATACCCATAACTATAGTAATTTTTTATTCTTTTACCTAAATTTATACTACTTCCTATATATGAACTACCATTTTCATTGTTTATTCATCTATATACCCCTGCTTTACCAATGTTTTCCTTTACTGCTTGTTTTTTATAAAGATCAGCATCAAGATAAAAAAAATTTTTTTTTGTTTTTTTACAGGAGAAATATTAGAATTAAGGTTAGAATCTGTAGTAATATATTTAGGGTAAACAAAGGTACTACTTAAAAATTTAAGTGTATTAAAATAATTAGACTTTATTACACTAGTATAGCAATTAGTACCTAAATTTGATAATACCTTAACTTTACCTACTTCTATCTTTGGACTTTGTCTATAACCCTTAAAATAACGAAAAATTGCAAGACGAAATTAATACTTTTACAGTATCAAGTGACTTAGCCAAAATATATATTCTAAATTTACCTCTAGTTTTATGAACAGAACAATTAATATTATAAGTCTGAATTAAATAATCAGCAAGTCTTTTTACATCTGCATATATAAATTCGTCAGTACATATATATATACCCTTTCCAAATAATCCTTTTTGTTTAATTCAATGCGCTAGTGCGATAGGAGTTAATAAAGATAAGTCTAAAGGAACTACTTTAACTTTACCGTTATAAAAATTAAAATAAAACTCATTCAAAAAAGGTGAAGATTTACTTCAAAAGTTTAAATTGCTGTAAGTTTTTCCAGTTCTTTTATCTAAATGAGAATATTCTCTATATTTTCCAGAGCTTAAATCTGATAATGTATTTAACAATGTTAAAAAATAATCCTTTTTATCTAAGCTTTGGGTAAAACCAAATCTTGCATTTATACCTCTAGGTGGCATTTCTAAACTACCATCTCCCAATAGAGAGCCAAATAAAATTTCTTTAACCTCTTGGTTATAACTATTAAAAAAAGGTTTACTGTTGTCTAATTTAGTACCGATAAGTTTTGAGTAAAGAATTAAATTGCAAAATTCATCTAAACCTACTGAGAACATGTGGTGCAAGTAGCATAAGCTATATAATAAATTATAACTTACACACCGGTCTAAAAACCGGGATCGGACTATATCTTCATCTCTAAGGTTTTAACAAAGAAGAGCCAGTTTTATTATTTAAGCTATTTTTGATGTTTACTATTTTAGCTATAGCTCGTATTATTTTTAGTCCTTCAGGTACCAAGTGTTCCTTTTTTAAAAACATAGTAAATACATCTAACCAGTGTTTAAATGAATCAGCTTTTTTAGTTTTAAGTGAAAAGGCTAAAAAGTAATCACGTACTGGAAGTAAACCTTTGAATGTATTGTTATGATATCGGTATACACCGTTAGTTTCTCCTCGAACAAATACTTGTCCAAATTTAAATAGATCACGAATAAGCAGTAAAGTAGATTCTGCGTTTTTTTGATCTAATAAGAATCGTAAAGTTACTCGATACCCTGTTACTGTATTAGGTCGTGATTGTATAGCTATATTAAAGCAACGCAACCTTCAGCATCTGTGAAACCAGATAGCCAAGCGTCTTTAAGTTTAGGTTTCATTAATGTAGGAATTAGAGTTAAATCTAGGTAACCTTCGCAATTAAGTGCTTTAATCCATTCGCCTAATTGTTTTTGTCGATAAGGTAAAACTAAATTACCGTTAAAGATGTATACAAGAAGTAGAATACTTTGAGGCTGTGCCACTATAAATCTAAAATAACCTTCAAATTGTCGCACAGTTCCAAAACCTAAAACTTTTTTAACATGATGTAAAATAGCTCCTTCTTTTTTTTCTTTTTTTTCTTTTTTTTCTTTTTGTTCTTTTTTTTCTTTTTTTTCTTTTTGAGTTAATACAAATCGAGCTTTACCTTTGGTAGTTAAAATAGCTCCATCTCCTTCCGTAGAGCCTGTAAACCAGGTTAACCTTTCATTGCTAATTAAATTTTTACTATGTTTATTAAACGTTTCAAACTTTCGAGATGTATCGCAAATAGTCTCTGAGGAACTCTTTAAACCAGAAAAGCTGGTATACCGAATGCCTGCTGATTGAGTATAACTAACAAGATTTTTACTATTTAAAGTACTTGTTAGTACTAAACTGTTCCAGCATATAGCGACATTTATTACCCCCACTTCACAGAGAGGGAGAGCCACCCTGTGACTCCATACTAAGAAACCTAATATTCCAATAGAAAACATGGCGTAGACCATGCCAATGTAACCATAGATTGGTTTTCCTGAAAAACTTGAAACAACATGGCTAACTAATGGAGTAAAACGGCAGTCCCGTGTCCTCCCCGAACCGTGCGAGATGGTCACCCATCACACGGCTATCTAACCCGACTAAGAGTGTTTTGCTTTCTATTCGTTCCCTGTATTAAGATCTTGAGCTTTGTTTTTCCAATTGCCGCCATGGCCTTGGCTAAGGTGGTGTTCCCTGCATAGTGGTATTTGTCGGATTTTTAGGCCGATAATATGTATATGTTTCATGAATGGGTCTCTACCTTTAATATTTTTAATGGATCTTACATGGTGCATTTGTACATCGTCAAAGCTGTTACATATGGCACAGGGACTATTAAAATTAATAATACCTTTTCGTAGATATCATCCGGCTCTACTTAATGGATCTCTATTCTTTCTTAACTTATTTGGGTTTTCACCTTTTCAGATCCAGTTTATAATAGAGTTGATACCTTTTTCTACAATCTTTAAATATGTAGGTGCTTCCTTCGGACCGTACAATTGAATTCCCAGTTTGAAGGGAGGATATTTTAGTTCCATTTTCGGTAGTTTTCTTAAAGGTCTTTTGCCGACTGATTCCCATTTATCTACTAGGCTATCGTCTAGTCCAATTATTTTGTGTCTGGAATCCACTCTTATTGGTTTGCCTAGATCGTATCCTGCTATTTGAAAAATTTTTCGTATTGAACCTAGTTTATACTTAGCAGCATAGGTTTTGGCTATACTAAATCTGATGATGTATAGCACTAAATCCATGGCTTTTTGCCTATTCTTTCCGATTTTAAACCATTCATAGTACCCGTTCATTACTGCAGCCATTAAGGCATTTGTATCTACTTGAGAAGGTGCTATATAGGCTGGATGCATAATAGGGAAGCCCTTTTCATCGCAAAAGCCTTTACTATTTAACTTTTTAATTACTTTAGGGATGTCGATCATTAGGCTCATGTTATTCATTTCGTATTTGGCTTTTCCTTTTTCAACTCTTACTTTTCGTTTAGTAATAAGATGACCTAAGAAATGTATTAGGTCGTCCTTAGTTGCTGTTACTTTCGTTTTAGTCTCATTTAGTTGTAAATTCAACTCATCGGAAAGGAACTTTGACAGCTTTTCTTTGAAAATTAGTGCAGTTTCTAGATTGCTGTCCAGGTAAACTACGAAATCATCAGCGTATCTAACGTACTCCATTTTTAGGTAATTAGTTCTAGCTTTGTCCTTCTGTGGATAAGGGTTTCTGGTATTTCTAGGTAGGTTCCCTCTGTCTATTTTATACCAAAATTTGTAATACTCTTTGTTTGGTTTTAATTCCATGCTTTGAGGGTATTCTTCTCGGTATTCCATTTCCCATTCTTGTATTTTCTTATCTAGTTTGTCTAGATATATATTACATAGTAAGGGAGATAGTACTCCACCTTGTCGGGTTCCTTCGAAAACGTCGGTTAATTTTCCATCATCATAAATAGGTGATTGAAGATTTCCCTTAATCAATTTAAGTACTAGTTCATCTTTGATTCTTTCTCGTAGTATATCAAGTAGTCTTTGATGATTTATCTTATCAAAGCATTTAGATATATCTCCTTCGATGGCCCACTTCGCGGTTGAAGCTTTTGTAACTGCATATTTTAGCGCGGAGTGTGTAGATCTTTCTGGTCTGAAACCGAATGATCTTTTATCGAAGCTGAATTCATAGATGGGTTCTAGTATGGTTAGCAGTACCGCTTCTACTAATTTATCGGAGAATGAAGGTATACCTAGTGGTCTTTTCTCCTTATTGTTTTTAGGCCTTCTACTAGGTTTCCATTCGTATTTACCAATTAGAACTTCTTTTTGGACTTTTTCAAGTCTTTCAAGAGTTGTTCCATTGATAGTATCACAATCTACACCAGGAGTTGTAGCCCCTCTCGAGGTTGCAAGTTTCTGGTAAGCGATGATCCATATGTTGATATCTTTAAGATATCCTTTAAGATCATAGTATATCTTTTTGGGTTCGATATATGAGGCTTCCCACAATTTAGCCAATCGTTCGACCTTCTCCCTAGGTACTACAACTTCGTCCGGTCTATTAGGTTGACTATATGTCGAGTAAAACCTTCTTTCGTCATTTGACGTCATAAGATACATAGGTCCCTTCGGACTAAGTCCTACTACGAACCCTCTGCCATCCTCTCACCAAAGGCTTGAGGACTTCACCGGTATCATCGTTGACTGATTAAACCTTTGTGAGGTTTGTTCTTTATTAAGAGTCGTCTTACTCTGTCCTGTTTCCACACAGTTATTTGAATCCCATTCTAGCGGGCTTGCAACGTTCGGTATCTCCGCGCAAGTGAATTCATTGATCCTTCTCATACAGTTTATGATCAAGTGGCTGGTACCACAAAAAGTAATCAGATTTAAGCTCGAAGCCTTCATCTTAATAAAATCATAAGCTCGGGATACAGTATTGAAGTTTGTGTATGATACTTCTGGTTCCCTTTCACCACAGGCTACTGTCCCCCTTGCATTACTGCATACTTGCTTGTCACCGCAAGCAGGGTAAGTGGTGTGCTTTTCACTATCGCTAGCTGTAGCGTCTACATTGTAGTTTGACAAAAGTAGTAATTCCAACGACAATCGAACGGTCGCCCTACCAAAACCAGGTATAATTAAAATATAACAATGTTTTGATTAATAGAATAGGAAAAATAAAATAACCTGCGGTAGTGGGTTTAACTATTCAAATTAATACTCAAGAACTTAACATTCTTGTTAGGACTTCATCTTAAACTGTATTGTTCTAGAAATAATTAAAAAATTTTTTTTAAAATCCCTTGTACTTAAAGTCAGTTTCATTACATTAAAATTAATCATTATAATTAATCATAGTATTTTTAAATTTAATAATTTTGTTAATTCCATTTTCGTTTAAATAATCTTTATTTTGAATGATGATATAAGATTTTCTCCATTTTAAGAAATTAACTTGTTTACTTGATAATAAATGATAATGATCTAAGTAATCTATAACATTTTTTGCTGTACCAAATGATGTAGAATCATAATTATAAGTTTCATTATTTTGGTTATAGGCTATATTTCCTCCTAAAGAATCTTGAATGAATTGTAAAGCAAATAAAATATTATCTTTTTGAGCAGGTTCGATTTTAAAGTTTAATTGTAGTCCTGATTTATGGTTACTATTATTAACAAAATTGATTTGAAAACTAGCAGTAGCATCAGAAAATCCAGCTAACCAATGATTTTTTAAATTATTATCTAAATTCATTTTTAATTCCTTAGGAAGTTTATTCTTAATTTCAGATAAGGCAAATTTATTA
>Ga0153917_1001050_pt1 | contig 13172 bp, 15 predicted proteins | sample TSFL001MetaG_FD_104695 | JGI IMG/M metagenome (GOLD analysis project Ga0153917, IMG submission 104695) | Attine ant fungus gardens microbial communities from Florida, USA - TSFL001 MetaG | ecosystem: Host-associated > Fungi > Mycelium > Unclassified | place: USA: Florida, Paynes Creek Historic... | reverse complement strand
GAGGCCACCATCACGCCCGTCGCGATCTGCCCGCCCGGATCGACGGCGGGAACGCGTGAGCCCTTCGTGACGTAGGAGGCCATGAGATAGGGCATGTCGTTGCCCTCGAGCGGCGCCTTGCCGACATATTGCACGCGCACCTTGGCCGTGCCGGTGCGCTTCATGTCGAGGAGGTCTGCCGTCTTGGACGAGACGTCGATCAGGCGGTTTTCGTGGAACGGGCCGCGGTCGTTGACGCGCACGATGACCGACGTACCGTTTTCGAGATTGGTGACGCGGGCGTAGCTCGGCAGCGGGAAGGTCGGATGGGCGGCGGAAAGGTGGTAGCGGTCGTAGACCTCGCCGTTCGCCGTCTTGCGGCCGTGGAAGGCCGAACCGTACCAGGAAGCAAGACCGGTCTTGCTGTAGCCCATCTCTTCCTTCGGCTGATACCACTTGCCGCGGACCTGATAGGCCTTGCCGAGCTGGTAGCGCCCGCCGCCCTTCGGCACGGGCTGGCCATCCTCGACGATACGGGGGCTCGCCTTCACGCCATATTCGGATTCGGAGAAGAATTCCTTGCTGCGGACCTTCTTCTTGGGAGCTTGAGCCGTCGTCGCACAGGCGGCAAGGCCTGCGCAGACCAGCGGAATTGCGATGAACCGAAGGCCTTGGCCAAGACGGTTCGCACTCTTCTTCAAGTTATTATGTCCCACGCCGCTATTGTCCCCGACAGTGTGCCAGCCAACTGCCTTGCCCCTGCAAGTCGGCCGTCAATGCCATTCAGTAAATAACAGTGTGTTAATCATGCCAGTAAGATGGCGAAATTGCGAATGAACGCCGCAATGGGCGCGAAGATTGATAAGTTATGGTTTATGCATGGTTAAGGTGCCCGCCGGACCTGGCGAGCGCCGGCTCTGCATTTCGTCAGGTCGCCTCGACCTGGAGGACATCGAAAAGCCGATCGGGATCGCGCACGCCATGACGATAGAGCGTGATGATCGAGCGTGCCAGGGAACGCGCCCCGGCCTCGTCGAGGCGAAGGCTGCCCGAGGCGGTCAGGCGGGTGAATACGCCTTTCAGGATATCGAGGTCCTGCGGTTCAAACATGCCGATATGCGTGGGGTCTCGAAGCACGTCCATTGCGGCCTCCCCTTGCTTGGCACCGAGCCGGCAGTATCGCTTTCCGGTGCCGTTAAACTCTAGGGCCACAATGCGTCCGCAACAAGTCGGGAAAAGTTATATGGCGTTTTACGTCCTGTGCCATCGCGGCACGGCGGGCGTGATGCCGGCCTCCGGTGGGTGAGCCCTGCCCTGAGCTGAAGCGCTTGTCCACCGGCAAACCCGCCCGCCCGCTTGTCTCCCCCAGGCCCCCTGCCTATCTTGCGGCCGACGGAATCAGCAGGAAAATCAAAGATGTCGAATACCAGAAACCTGATCGCCTCCGCCCTTGCAGCCATCGTCGTCGGTGGCGGCGTCATGGCCTACGACACCTGGAAGGGTGCCGAATGGGTCGTCTCGCCCGAGCAGATCGCCGCCGCCAAGGCGGAAGGCAAAGCCGGCTACGAATCCTCGCCCGGCACCGTCACCGTCCTGCCGATCCGCAGCGAGACGGCTGACATACTGCCGTTCAAATGGGGCCTCTACGGACTTGCCGCCGGAGCCCTGACCTTCCTTTCCCTGCGAAAGAAGAAGGCGGCCGCCTGACATTGCCGAGACGCCGGATCTCGTATTGCCTCACGAAATCCGGCATCGCCTGCGCCCGCGGCCCATTTTTCATCGCATTGCGCGTTACAGTCGGGTTATGGACAAGTCAGGCCTGCTCTTCCTCTTCCTCCTCGGCGCCCTCGCGGCCCTCGTCGTCAGCGTGCTCCTCATCGAAACGGAACAGCCGACAGCACGGCAGGACGACGGATCCCTTATCCCGCCCGAAATGACGGACCACGCCCGCTGAACCGATGAAAATGGAAGGCGGCGGAAGAATCGGCCATCCTATAGGCAGCTTGCTCGTCTTTGCTTTTTTGACCTTAGTATCCGGTAATCCGGCCATATGCCCACAGATTTCCTAGGACATGCCCACGTATCTGCCCGCAAATGAGCGGGATAAGGCGGGAACATATGGGAAACGATAGGAACAGAAAGCACAAACAGCCCGCCAATTTTAAGGGGCTATGGGAAGGCGCGGGAAAAGAAGGGAACAGTCAATGGCGGAAGAGGTGGGATTCGAACCCACGGTAGACTCTCGCCTACGCCGGTTTTCAAGACCGGTGCCTTAAACCGCTCGGCCACTCTTCCGTTGATGAAAGGCATTGCCGCCCCTCGAGCGATGCGGCTTTTTAGCAGCTTTGCTTGGCGCGTCAACTTGCTCCGCCGCGTCCGCCCCGGCGATCTGGTGACGGTGGCGAAGGCCGCCTGAAGCCTGCATCGTGAGGTTGTCTTGGCAAGGTCCAGGGATTCAACGAATCTTAAGGCAGACGCCCCTATCGTCTGCGCTATGCGACAGGGAGGCCGGCGGCGCGCCGTGCTTAGAGGGGCCATGATTTCCGAAGACGTTCTCAACTCGGCATTGCGCGACCTGTTCGACGTTTCCCCTGTCCCGTTCTCGATCTCGACGACCGACTTCAACTCCCGCTACATCAAGGTCAATCCGGCATATCTGCGGCTGGTCGGCCGTTCCTGGGAGGAACTGGCGGAAAAGCCGCTCGCCATCGACCTTCCCTACCCGATAGATCATCCCGCCAGGCTCGAGCGGATGCATCTCCTCGAAACGCAGGGCTTCTACGACCTCACGGAAGTGGAGATGCTGAGAAGCGACGGGCAGATGTTCCCGACGCTGATCACCGCGCAGCGTCGAAGGATAGCCGGCGAAAGCCTGGACATCGAGATCGTGATCGACAATTCGGAGCGCAAGGCGCTGGAGAACGCAATCCTCCATGCCGCCCGGACCGACGCGATGACGGGCCTTCACAACCGGGCCTCCTTCGAGGCCCATCTTGTCGAAGCCCTTTCCATGACCTCCGACGAACGCCGCCTATCGCTCGCTTATATAGACCTGAACCGCTTCAAGCAGGTGAACGACAGGTTCGGCCATTCCGTCGGCGACCGTGTGTTGAAGGAGGTCGCCCGACGGATACGCGAATGGAGCGCCGATGGCGATTTCGTCGCCCGGCTGGGCGGCGACGAATTTGCCGTCGTTTCCTCGTTCAGTTCCGCTCGACCGATCACGCTCGCGCGCTATCTCGGCCTCGCGGCACGGATAGCGGAACTCATGCAGATCGATGGTGAGCCCATTCAGGTCGGCGCGGCCATCGGCATAGCGCAAGCCACGCACGATATGGGCTTCAGCGCCTTCCTCGATAATGCCGACAGGGCGATGTATGAGGCGAAGGCGACCGGCAACCTGATCGAGGTCCGCTTCGATAAACCTGTCCATGCGCGCGAAATGAAGCTTAGCTGCGGCTAGCACGTGGGCCCCGGCAGCGGAATTTCGGCTTTTGCCGAACCGCCCTTGTTTTCGACACATTGGCCTCCTATATCACGGTCAACGGCATTGCTGATGAGCGCTGGAACGTTTCTGCCGCTCGCAATCGCCGCCATCGCCTGATGCTTTTGACCACGGATGTACTGGCACGGGTGAACAGGTGATGATGAGGAAGGTCGGTGCGTTTTCGCCCCGGCCTTTTTTGTTGCCCGGAACAATCGGGCGGCCTGCCGGTTTCGCCTACGCACCAGAGGAGGCCGGCCATGGAACGGACATCCACCGCAAAGCTCGCCGCTGAATATCTTCGCCTGGGCGGCGGGCGGCTCGCCAAGATCGACGACAATCTTCTCAGCACCCGCAAGTGGGAGCATGAAAGCCGGCTGGCCGAGGCGTTCTGGAACGATCACATCGCTCCCCTCGACGAGCAGAGCCGCAACGAGGTAATCTCGCACCTGCCGACGATAAACCAAGTGTAACCGAAAAGTCGCTGGCGCTTAAGTTGCTGTTGGCGGCCCTTCGCGTGCCCACACTCCGCCACGATCTTGGCCATGAGATGACGGGCAACCGGGAACCAATGCACCGGATTCGCCATTATCGTGCCAGTTAGAAGGAGTGCACAGATGAACAAGAAGCTTGGAACTGCCCTGGCGTTGACCCTTGCGCAGGTTTTCGCGACGACGGCCGGCGCGGCGGACATGGTCATTCGCGAGGAAGCCCCCGCCTATGTCGATCCCGGCGCACGCGACGGGGTGAAAATCGGCATGCTGACCTGCGATGTCGGCGGCGGCGTCGGTTATGTGCTGGGCTCCGCCAAGAGCGTCGATTGCGTGTTCAAGGCGACGAACGGCGAGCACGACACCTATAGCGGCGTCATCCGCAAGATGGGCGTGGACCTCGGCTTCACGACGCAGGGCCGCATCATCTGGGCCGTGTTCGCCCCGACCGCCGGCTATCACCAGGGCTCGCTCGGTGGCCTCTACCAGGGCGCCACGGCGGAAGCGACGGTCGGTGTCGGGATCGGCACCAATGTGCTCATCGGCGGCACTTCCGGCTCGATCCATCTGCAGACGATCAGCGTCAGCGGGCAGATCGGCCTCAACCTCGCCGCGACCGGTACTTCCGTAACGCTGACGCCGCAAGGCTGACGCGAACGACGGGCGGCTTCGGCCGCCCGTTTCGCATGGCGCGCAATCTGCTAGAATGCGCGTGGAGGATTCTTCCATGTTCCGTATCGCCCTGCCCCTTATGACCGCCCTTGCCCTCACCGCCTGCACCATGGCGGATGGCCCCGGCATCGAGCCCATTCCCGGAAGCATCACTTATGGCGGCCACCAGCCGCGCACGAAGCTGACGAAATCGCCCATCGGCAGCACGTTCGATCACCGGTTCTATGACGATCGTGGCCGGCAGGTGATCGAAACCTACCGCATTCAGCCAGACCGGTCGCTTCTCCTGATTCGCCGCCGCATACGCTTCGACTATCTTTGACGCAGGAGACGATCATGCTGGAAAGCACCGACATCGAACTTGAGGACGAGCGCCTGAAACAGCTCGACATCCTTGCGGAAGAGCGCGCAATGACGCCGCCCGAGCTGATGGCGCACTACGCCTCCGGCTCCTTCGGCTTCCACGAGGCGGTACACACTGCCTCCATCGTGCTCGACCTCGTCGACGACCAGTTGCTTCAGCATCCGGCGATTGCCGGCAACAGCGAATGGTTCCGTCTCGCGGCACGCGCCAGCGAAGCGCTCTTCAACCTCTACCAGGCAATGGGAGCCGCACAGGTTGCCGGCCACACCGCCGACGAAGGCAAGCGCCCGGAAGACCTCAACGCCAGCAACGACGACTAAGCCGGTTCCGCCTTGCGCCTGTGGGGCGGAAATCCACCTTGTCTTCCTACATTATCAAACGAAAGGCGCGTTGCTCCACGCAATGCTGCCGATCAAGACTCCGATCGCCGCTATCCGTCTACCTGCTGCCCCTCGCGCAGGGCTTGAACGACACGCTCGCGGCCGACGCGGATGACATTCTCCATCGCCCGGCGCGCGCCCTCCTCGTCCCGCCGGTCGATCTCCTCGACGATGCGGATATGCGTTGCCGCCACATCCCCCCTCTTGCCGCGGTCGGCGGCGGGGGAGCTGAGCTTGAAGGCGCCGACGAGCGCCGCCTCGATCAGGCTGCCCACGGTGCGCAGGAACGGGTTGCGCGAGGCTTCCAGAACCGAGAGGTGGAATTTCAGGTCCGCCATGGCGAGCGTTTCGGCAGTATGCTCCGAATCGCCCATGGCGACGGCGAGCCGCATCATCTGGCTGATATCGGCTTCCGTGGCATGGCGGGCGGCAAGCGCGGCGGCATGCGGCTCGAAGGCAAGGCGCACTTCCGAAAGGTGCAGCAGGAAGTCCTCGTTGATGCCGACGGCAAAGTACCAGGTGAGGATATCGCTGTCGAAAAGGTTCCATTGCGTGTTCGGCGTCACGCGCGTGCCGATGCGCGCACGCGGCACGATGAGGCCCTTGGCGGCCAGCGTCTTCATCGCCTCGCGCAGCACCGTACGCGAAACCTTGAAGCGGGCGGCAAGCTCGGCATCGCCCGGCAACGTTGCCCCGACGGGGTATTCGCCCGCGATGATGGCCCGGCCCAGCTCGTTGACCACCTGCGCATGACTGGTGCGCGTGTTCATCCCGCTGATGACCGTTTCAAGCAAACCCTTGCGCAAGAACCTTCCCCTCCTCCGTTCCGAAGAACCCCTTCTTCCGCGGAACCATCCGGCAGGTATAGAGCAATTCCAGCAAAAGTGCGAAGCGGTTTTGCGCGCGGAATTGCGCACAAACAAGGAGATAGGACTTTCGCGGGCGCAAACGGAAAAGGCGCCCGCAAGGGGCGCCTTTCCTTTGGTCGGTGCGTTGCCGCTTACTGCGGCAGCTTGTCGTCGACGCCGGCGACGTAGAAGTTCATGCCGAGCAGCGTGCCGTCGTCCGAAACCTGGCCGGCGGCCAGCCAGTCGGAGCCGTCCTGCTTCTTGACCGGGCCGGTGAAGGGGTGCAGCTCGCCGGAGCGGATCTTCGCCTCGACCTCTTCCGCGGCCTTCTTCACGTCGTCCGGCATGTTGGTATAGGGCGCCATGGTGAGAATGCCGTCCTTCAGGCCGTCCCAGATCTGCTCTGACTTCCAGGTGCCGTCGAGAACGGCCTTGGTGCGCTTGACGTAATAGGCGCCCCAGGTGTCGACGATGGCGGTGAGCTGGGTTTTCGGGCCGGCCGCGATCATGTCGGAGGCCTGGCCGAAGGCGTGGATGCCGCGTTCGGCGGCGACCTGCATCGGCGCGGTCGAGTCGGTGTGCTGCGTCAGGATGTCGACGCCCTGGTCGGCGAGCGCCTTGGCGGCATCGGCTTCCTTGCCCGGGTCGGCCCAGGTATTGGCCCAGACGACCTTGACCTTGAAGTCCGGGTTGACGGACTGCGCGCCAAGCATGAAGGCGTTGATGCCCATCACGACTTCCGGGATCGGGAAGGAGGCGATGTAGCCGGCGACGCCCTTCTTGGACATCTTGGCGGCGATCACGCCCTGGATGTAGCGGCCTTCATAGAAGCGGGCATTGTAGGTGCCGACGTTTTCCGCGCTCTTGAAGCCGGTCGCGTGCTCGAACTTCACGTCCGGGAACTTCTGTGCGACCTTGATCGTCGCGTCCATGAAGCCGAAGGACGTGGTGAAGACGAGCGCGCAGCCCGAGCGCGCCATGCGCTCGACGGCGCGTTCGGCATCCGGGCCTTCCGGCACGTTTTCGAGGAAGGCGGTCTCGATCTTGTCGCCCATCTCCTTCTCGAGTTCCTGGCGGCCGCGGTCGTGGCCTTCGGAGTAGCCGCCGTCCGTCTTGGAGCCGACATAGATGAAGCAGATCTTCGTCTTGTCCTGGGCGCTGGCGGCGACGGCAAAGCCGAGAACGGCAGCCGACGTTGCGAGAGCGAGAATGATTTTCTTCATTTTATCCTCTGAGGGTTGGAGTGGTTGTTTCCCGTCTTCTTGTTCTCGTCACCGATCCGGCACGAACGGCTTGCCGAGCGAGGCAGGCGTGTTGATCAGCGTCATGCGCCGGTTGTGCGATATCAGGATTAGTACGATAACAGTGGCGGCATAGGGAAGAGCTGACAGGAACTGCGACGGAATGCCGATGCCGAAGGCCTGCGCATGCAACTGGCTGATCGACACCGCGCCGAAGAGATAGCCGCCGAGCAGCACCCGCCAGGGCCTCCATGAGGCGAAGACGACCAGCGCCAGCGCGATCCAGCCGCGCCCGGCCGACATGTTCTCCACCCATTGCGGCGTATAGACCAACGAGAGCTGCGCGCCGGCAAGGCCCGCGCAGGCGCCGCCGAACATCACGGCGAGATAGCGCGTGCGGATGACATGGATGCCGAGCGCATGGGCGGAGGCATGGTTGTCGCCGATCGCCCGGACCTTCAGGCCCGCGCGGCTCCTGAACAGGAACCAGTTGACGCCAATGACGATGGCGATCGACAGGTAGAAGATGATGTCCTGCTTGAAAAGCAGCGGGCCGATGAAGGGAATGTCGGCGAGCAGCGGGATCGCGATCGGCTCGAGCTTGGCGCCCGACATGCCGACATAGGGCTCGCCGATCTGGCCGGAAACGCCAAGGCCCAAGATGGTGAGCGCAAGACCGGTCGCCACCTGGTTGGCGACGAGCGTCAGCGTCAGGAAGCCGAAGAGCAGCGAGAACAGCGCGCCGCCGGCAATGCCGGCGAGAATGCCGATATAGGGTGAGCCGGTGACCTGCGTGGCGGCGAAGGCTATGGCCGCCCCCATCACCATCATGCCCTCGACGCCGAGATTGAGCACGCCGGTGCGCTCCGTGACGAGCTCGCCGATGGAGGCGAGCACCAGCGGCGTCGCCGCGGTGATCACGGTCAGGAGGATGGCCTCGATCATGCCCATCAGAGCGCTCCCTCGTTTCCACGGGTAAGGCGGGAGAAGACCAGCCGGATCTTGTACTGGATGAGCGTATCGCAGGAGAGCACGAAGAAGAGCAGCAGCCCCTGGAAGACGCGCGTGACCTTGTCGGAGACGGTGAGCGTCAGTTGCACAGCCTCGCCGCCGACATAGGTGAGCGCCAGGAACAGGCCCGCCGCGATGATGCCGAGCGGATTGAGGCGTCCGAGGAAGGCGACGATGATCGCCGTGAAGCCATAGCCGGGCGAGATGATCGGCTGCAATTTGCCGATGGTGCCGCTGACCTCGGAAATGCCGGCAAGGCCGGCGAGCGCGCCGGACAGCAGCATGGAAAACCAGATCATGCGCTTGGAGGAGAATCCGGCAAAGCGCCCTGCCCGCTCCGACTGGCCGAGCACGGTGATCTCGAAGCCCTTCAGCGTGTAGCGCATCATCACCCACAGCGCGACGGCGGCGATGATGGCGAAGGCGAAGCCGAGATTGGCCCGCCCCGAGGAAACGAGCTCGGGAAGGATCGCCTCCGGCGCGAAATCGCGCGTCACCGGGAAGTTGTAGGCGTCCGGGCTGCGCCAGGGGCCACGCACGAGCCAGTCGAGGAAGAGCTGGGCGATATAGACCAGCATCAGGCTCGTCAGGATCTCGTTGGTGTTCATGTGCGCCTTGAGAAAGGCGGGCACGCCGGCATAGAGCGCGCCGCCGACCATGCCGAAGATCAGCATCAGCGGCAGGACGAGCGAGGAATGCCAGTCGTGGAAGACGACCGGCACGATGGAGCCGGCAATCGCCCCGGCGATGAACTGCCCCTCGGCGCCGATGTTCCAGTTGTTCGAGCGGTAGCAGACGGAAAGGCCGACGCCGATCAGGATCAGCGGCGCGGCCTTGATCGCGATCTCGTGCAGCGACCAGACGTCGAGCAGCGGTTCGATGAAGAAGCTGTAGAGCGCCGAGCCCGGGCTCTTGCCGAGCAGCGCGAACATGATGCCGCCGGCAATGACCGTCAGGCCGAGCGCCAGGAAGGGCGAGAGGATGGAATAGAATGTCGAGGGATTGGCGCGCTTTTCGAGTTCAATGCGCATGAGCCGCCTCCTCGGTCTTGCCGTACATGCCGCCCATCAGGAGGCCGATCTTTTCGCGCGTCAGCTCGCGGGCCGGATAGGCATCGGAAAGCCGCCCCTCGCTGATGACGGCGATCTCCGTCGCCACCTCGAAGATCTCGTCGAGGTCCTGGCTGATCACCAGCACGGCCGAGCCCGATTTCGCAAGATCCACGAGCGCCTGCCGGATGCGGCTTGCCGCCCCGGCATCGACGCCCCAGGTCGGCTGGTTGACGATCAGCACGGCCGGCTGGCGGTCGAGTTCGCGGCCGACGATATATTTCTGCAGGTTGCCGCCGGAAAGCGAGCCGGCGGCCGGGTCCTCGCCGCTCTTGCGCACGTCCATCGTCTCGGAAATGCGCCGCGAGGCGATGTTCACCACCGCGCGGCGGATGATGCCGAGGATGCCGCCGGAAAGAAACGTCCTTCGATCCGACTGGTTGCGCGCCAGAACGAGGTTGTCGGAAAGCGGCAGGCCCGGCACGGCGGCATGGCCATGGCGCTCCTCGGGCACGAAGCCGGCGCCCATCAGGCGGCGGGCGGTGATGCCGAGATTGCCGGCGGCCCTGCCGCGAACCGAGACGGCTGACGCATCGGCGACCGGATATTCGCCGGAGAGCGCATCGAAAAGCTCGCCCTGCCCGTTGCCGGCAACGCCGGCGATGGCCAGCACCTCGCCGCCACGCACCTTGAGACAGACGTTCTTCAACGCGACGGCGAAGGGCGTGCGCGCCGGAACGCTGAGATGCCTTGCCTCGAGCAGCACGTCGCCCTTGGTGTTCGTGCCTGCCGCGCTGACGGAGGCGACATCGCTGCCGACCATCATGCGGGCGAGCGACGCGGGCGTCTCCTTGCGCGGATCGCAGGCGCCGGTGACCTTGCCGTGGCGAAGAACGGTGGCACGGTCGCAGATGCGCTGCACCTCCTCGAGCCGGTGGCTGATATAGAGGACCGAGCGGCCTTCCGCCTTCAGCTTGGCGAGCGTTTCGAACAGGCGGTCGGCCTCCTGCGGCGTCAGCACCGAGGTCGGCTCGTCGAGGATGATGAGTTCCGGGTTCTGCAGCAGCGCGCGCACGATCTCGATGCGCTGGCGCTCGCCGACGGAAAGGTCGGCGACATGGGCCTTCGGATCGAGCGGCAGGCCGTAGAGATGGGAAAGGCGCGAGGCTTCCTCGGCCACCTTCGAGAGCGAGATGCCGGGGCTCAGCGACAGCGCGATGTTCTCGGCGACCGTCAGCGCCTCGAACAGCGAGAAATGCTGGAAGACCATGCCAATGCCGAGGCGGCGGGCCGCGCCGGGGCTTGGAATGCGAACGGATTCGCCCTTCCACAGAATCTCGCCGCTGGTCGGCGCCAGGACACCGAACAGCATCTTGACCAGGGTGGACTTGCCGGCGCCATTCTCGCCCAGAAGGGCATGGATCTCGCCGGGCTGGATATCGAGGTCGATGCCGTTACAGGCGGCAAACGAACCGAATAGCTTTGTCAGGCTGCGGACAGCCAGCAACGGACGGCCCCCAGACGCTCCAACGGCTGACACTATGCCCCTCTTTCCTGCAATCCCGTTCCCAGCGCCCCTTCGGGTCGTTTTCAGGGAATGAGCAATGTCGTTCCACTCGTTTTTCTTGATTCCAGATCCGTGTGGGCGCGTCCCGCGTCCGCCAGCGAATAAGTCTGATGAATATTGATACGCACTTTGTTGCTGCGCACAACATCAAAGAGCGAATTTGCACATGCATCGAGCGCCGCACGTGTCGCGATGTAATGGAAGAGCGTCGGGCGGGTGGCGAAGAGCGAGCCCTTCTGGGCGAGAAGCCCCATATTGAACGCATCGACCGGGCCGGAGGAATTGCCGAAGCTGACGAAGAGGCCGCGCGGCTTGAGACAGTCCAGCGATTTCGGGAACGTGTCCTTGCCGACGGAATCGTAGACGACATCGACGCCGACCCCATCGGTCAGCTCCCGCACGCGGGCCGCGAAATCCTCCCTGCCGTAATCGATGACGTGGTCGTAGCCGTGCGCCAGCGCAAGATCGATCTTCGCCTGCGAACCGGCCGTGCCGATCACCGTCGCGCCGAGCGCCTTTGCCCACTGGCCGGCGATGAGGCCGACGCCGCCCGCCGCCGCATGGAACAGGATCACGCCGCCGGGCTTCACAGAGTAAGTCTGGAGCAACAGATATTGCGCCGTCATGCCCTTCAGCATCATTGCGGCGGCAGTTTCCAGGGAAATGCCCTCCGGTACCTTCACCAGATGCTTCGTCGCGACATTACGCTCGGCCGCGTAGGCGCCGTCCGCCGAGGCATAGGCGACGCGGTCGCCGACGGCAAAATCCGACACGCCTTCGCCGACCGCCGTCACCGTTCCCGCCCCTTCCTTGCCGGGAATGAACGGCAGGTCGGCCTTGTAGAGGCCGGTGCGGAAATAGACGTCGATGAAGTTGAGGCCGATGGCCGCCTGCCGGATCTGCACCTCGCCCGGACCCGGCGGGCCGAGCGGCGCGTCTTCGAGTTTCAGGACGTCCGGCCCACCGAGACTGCGAACGACGATCGCCTTGGTCATGTCATGCTCCTCCGGGTTCTAGAGCATTTCCAGCGAAAGTGCGCAGCGGTTTTGCGTCCGGAAATGCGACAAAACAATGAGTTAGAGCGTTTTCGTGATTCGGAGAAAAGCGAAAATGCTCTAGCGCCGGCCGAGGCTGGGAAAGACCTGCAGCACGCCGCCGATGACATAGAGATAGAGACCGGTGCCGACCACGCCCCAGACCACCCAGGCCGGCGATGCGAAATGCAGGAGCAGCGCATAGATGCCGAGGAAAGACCAGAGGAAGAAGATCGCCAGATTGAGCGGCCGCAGCCGCTGGACGCGCACCGGATGCAGGAAATTGATCGGCATGAAGGTGAGGAAGACGGAAACGAAGACGACGACGGACGCCGTCACCTCGCTCGCCTGGATGACGAAGAGCGTGAAGACCACCATGTTCCACACGACCGGGAAGCCCGAGAAGAAATACTCGTCGGTCTTCATGCCCATGTCGGCATAGTAGATGGCGCTCGATACCACGATGGCGCCGGCCGCCACGAAGGACCAGGGCTCGCCGATCATGCCGCTCTGGTAGAGCGCGAAGGCCGGCAGCAGTACATAGGTCACGTAGTCGATGACATTGTCCAGCGTATCGCCGGACCAGTTCGGCAGCACTTCCTTGACCCGCACCTTGCGCGCGATGGGCCCGTCGATGCCGTCGACGAGGAGCGCAAGGCCAAGCCACCAGAACATGTCGACGAAACGGTGCTCGGCCGCGGCCACGACGCCGAGAAAGGCGAGAAACGAGCCGGACGCCGTCAGGATATGGACGGAAAAGGCGCGGATTTCCGCGTAGGGCACGCGCTTGTAGTTGAAGAATTTCATTGCGGTTCGCCGTCCATCCCTTGGGGCTTTTTTCGGCCGCGATCCGCCGAACGCGCCCTCTTTCTGTCCTGCCGGTAATATGCATTGATTGCCGGCCATCGCCAGTGAAAATCCGCAACCTGCCGGCGCCTATCCGGCCCTGCGCGGATTCATCCCATGGAAATTGCCTCGTTGCGGCCCTACTTTCGCCCGCTACAAGCATCGCAAAGCTGTGGGAAACGTTTCCCATTCCGGAGGTCGGTCAT
>Ga0153917_1001049_pt1 | contig 13173 bp, 10 predicted proteins | sample TSFL001MetaG_FD_104695 | JGI IMG/M metagenome (GOLD analysis project Ga0153917, IMG submission 104695) | Attine ant fungus gardens microbial communities from Florida, USA - TSFL001 MetaG | ecosystem: Host-associated > Fungi > Mycelium > Unclassified | place: USA: Florida, Paynes Creek Historic... | reverse complement strand
TTGGCGTCGCCGATCGCCTTGTCCTCCTCACCTTAGGCGGGGGCCTGATGCACGATGCCGGTGCCGTCGCTCGTGGTGACGTAGTCGGCGGTCAGCACGCGCCAGGCGCGCTCGGTGCCGTACTGCTCGGCATCCGCGTAGAAGTCCCACAGGCGCTCGTATTCGACGTCCTGCAGCTCGCTGCCCGCGAGGCGGCGGTGGATCGCGTCGAGGGCGTGCTTGGCGTCCTCGTAGCCGAGCTCCTTCGCGTGCGCGCCCACGCGGTCGACGGCGAGGAGGTACTGCGCCTCCCCGGCATCCGCGCCGTCGCCCGCGCCGCGGGGGCCGGCGGGCACGATCGCGTACTCGATCTCGGGGCCGACCGCGAGCGCGAAGTTCGTCGGCAGGGTCCAGGGCGTGGTCGTCCAGGCGAGCGCGCGCACGCCCTCGAGCTCGAGGTCCTGCGCCTTGCGGCCCGTGAGCGGGAAGGTGACGGTGACGGTCTGGTCCTGGCGGTCCTGGTAGACGTCGTCGTCCATGCGCAGCTCGTGGTTGGAGAGCGGCGTCTCGTCCTTCCAGCAGTAGGGCAGCACGCGCCAGCCCTCGTAGGCGAGGCCCTTGTCGTGCAGCTGCTTGAAGGCCCAGATGACCGACTCCATGTAGGAGAGGTCGAGCGTCTTGTAGCCGTGCTCGAAGTCGACCCAGCGGGCCTGGCGGGTGACGTAGTCCTGCCACTCGTCCATGTACTTGAGCACGGAGGCGCGGGCGGCGCCGTTGAACTCGCCGAGGCCCATGGCCTCGATCTCGTCCTTGGACTGGATGCCGAGCTGGCGCATCGCCTCGAGCTCGGCGGGCAGGCCGTGGGTGTCCCAGCCGAAGACGCGCTTGACCTGCTTGCCGCGCATGGTGAAGTAGCGCGGGAAGACGTCCTTGGCATAGCCCGTGAGCAGGTGGCCGTAGTGGGGCAGGCCGTTGGCGAAGGGCGGGCCGTCGTAGAAGACCCACTCGGGGTCGCCCTCGCGCTCGTCGATGGATGCCTGGAAGGTGCCGTCCTGCTGCCAGAAGTCGAGGATGCCGCGCTCGATCTCGGGGAACGAGGGCGAAGGCTGGACGCCGGGGGCGCCGCTCGTGCCATTGGCTGCGGGACCGAACGCGGACTTGGGGTAGGCCATGGGCTGGGTGCTCCTGGGCGGTCGACAGGCGCAGCGGGTCGTGATCGGGACCCGGGCCGGGTCTCGTGCGCTGCTGGGGACTGTTGCTGGACGCTCAGGGACGCTCTCGCGCGGTACCACCCCGATTGCGGCCCACGGCCCGGACGCTCGCGTGCGCCTCCGTGCCGATCGAGCCGCCGCTCGTTCGTTGGCTGTGACGGGCCAGTCCCGTTCGGGTCTAGTGGGCTCGCGCACCGCTCGGGCCCGCTCGCTGTTCTTCCGAAGGCTCCCCGCTGATGACGGATCGACGCCGATGCCCGCCATTCTACGCGGCCGGCGCGCCGGTCTCGACCCGGGTCGCGGCGCCCCGGGTGCGGCTCCCGACCGGCGGTCTTCCCGCGTCGCCCGCCCAACTCTGGCGATATGCCCTGGGTGCGCCTCTATGCGGCGCACCGCCGCCGTATCGCCAGAGTTCGGCGACCGGGCGGCTGAGCCGCGCCCGCGGAGAGGTCGGCCGGGCCGTCTCGGCGGCGTCCCATCGCGGTTCCGTACCCTTGGCTCCTCGACCCCACCTCTTCCGTTCCGGTCCGGATCGGCCGGATGCCGTGCGACGCGCCCCGTCGCGGAAGGAGCCCACGTGCCCGACGAGTCCGCGCTCGACGACGCCTACGCCGCGCTCGGCGTCGCATCGACGGCCTCCGAGCTCGAGATCACGCGCGCTTACCTGCAGCTGCGGCGGTTCGCGGGCGATCCCTCCACCGACGCCGACGCGGCCTCGATCGAGCGCGCCTACGCGGTCGTGCGCGCGGCCCGCGGCATCCACGATCCGCGCGAGAACGTGACCGAGCAGATCAGCGTCTTCGCGGACGCGCCCCGGGCGAGCGGACGACGGGCCCGGCACGGCGACGAGGCCCGGGCGGACGACGAGGAGCGGCCCGCAGGAGACCCCGCGGACGAGGATGCGCGAGCGGACGCCGCCTCGCCCGGCGGCGACGACCGGTCGGCATTCGCTTCGGCAGCCGCAGCCGCAGCCGACGACCGTTCCCCCGATCGCACGGTCGACTCCCCCGTCCGGCACGCTGCGGGCTCCGGCTCCTCCGGCTTCCCGGTCGGCTCGGGCCGCGCGTGGAGCGACGACGACCCCGGCGAGACGAGCACGCGCGCGTACGGCGACGAGCTCGCCTTCCTCCGCGGCGCGACCCCGCCGGCGCCGTCCGCGCCTCCGTGGATGCCGGCGAGCGCCCGCGGCGGCGACTCGTCCTCGTCCCCGTGGGCGCCGAGCGGCTCGAGCGACGTCAAGCCGACGGACGCTCCGCCGTGGACGGCCGGCGTGACGACGCCGGACGACGCGACCGTCCCGATCTCGTGGAGCGGCCTCGATCACGAGCCGGCCGACGACGTCTCGGCTCCCGAGGCGCGGACCGCCGAGATCGACGAGGACGCGAGGGACACGGCGCCGATCCCCGCCTCCGCCGAGCCGGACGCCCGACGCTCTCCCCCCGTCGGCTCCGTCGAGTACGAGGCCCGCGCCGCGCACGATCGCCGCGACGACGACACGGTCGCCTGGACGGCGCCCCTCGCTCCGGGCGGCGCGGAGGCGAGCGCATCCTCCTCCTTCACGGCCGGCGGGGCCGCGGCCCCGGCCTCCCCCTCGATGTCCGAGCGGACGCGCGACCTCGCCGTGCGCGCGGCCGACGGCGCCGCCGCCCGCAGCCGCGGGCTCGCCGCCTCCGCGCTGACCGCGCTGGACGAGCGGCGACGCGCGCGCCGGGGCGCCTGGACGCTCGGCTTCGCCACGGGCCCGCTGCGCTCCTCGTGGACGGAGGCGGACGACCTGGCCGCCGATCGGCGCCGTCTCGCCTGGACGGCGGCGCTCGCCGTCGCCATGATCGCGGCCTGGCTGCCGGTCGGCATGACGGCGCTGCAGACGATCGTCGACTACGTGCAGGCGCGCGACTTCGAGCTCTGGACCGCGAGGACGGGCATCGCCGTCGGCGAGGGCCTCCTCGCGCTCTTCCTGGTGCTGGCCGCTCGCTCGATCGCCGCGGCACGGGGGCGGGTGCGGGGCGGCGCCGTGCTCATGATGATCGTGACGGGCGCGCTCGTCGCGCTCGCCGTCTGGCAGAACGTCCTCGTGGCGCTCTCGCTGGCTCCCGTCGTGCTCTTCGTGCTGGCGTTCGTCGCCCGCGGGCGCCGCCGCGCCTGGCTCGCCTACGAGGAGGAGCGCCGCGGGGCGGAGCTGTGGGAGCGGCTCGTCGACGGTGCGGCCGGGAGCGGCCGGCGCCTGCACTGGGTGATCCAGGCGATCCCGCGCTACGCCGGCCGGCAGTCGGAGGTGCTGATCGAGACGCAGGGCACGTCGGCGCGCGAGACGATCCTGCTGTGGGGAGCGCACGCGCCGGGCCGCTGGATCGACATCGACCGCTCGAGCGGTTCGGTGGTGGCATGGGCGACGGATGCGTGCCGCACCTCCTGGGACGCGCTCGAGTCCCGCGCGACCCGCCTCCGCGAGCGCCGCGAGCGGGGCTGACCGCGGGGCCTCGGGGCCGAGGCGCGCGCCGAGCCCTCGCGCAGGAGGCCCCCGTAGCCTGATCGCGTCGCGCATTCGCGCCCGCTCGCCGACCGCCGCCGCAGAACGGAACCCATGCGTCCCTCTATCGCCGCCACCCGCCGCGTCACGACTCTCGTCGCCGCTCCCCTCGTGCTGCTCGCCGCGCTCACCGCGTGCAGCCCCGTCGGACCGGGGAGCGGAGGCGGGTCGAGCACGCCCGCCGCGTCCGCGCCCGCCGCGTCCGCGCCCGCCGACGCGCAGGGCCAGTGCGCCGACGTGCTGACCGAGATCCAGACGATCTCGGACGAGGTCGGCCGCCTGCCCGGCGAGCTCGGCAGCGACCCGGCGACCGCCGCCGCGACCATGCGGTCGCTCGGCGAACGGGTGACCACGCTCGGCGACGGCATCACCGACCCGGGCCTGCGCACGCGCGTCGACGCGTTCACGACGGCCGTGCAGGGCCTCGCGCAGACCGCGACCGAGATCTCCCAGGAGGGGGCCGATCCGCTGAGCGCCATCGGCAAGGTGCAGGCCGCCGCCCAGGCGGTCGGCGACGCCGAGCGCGACCTGCGCACCTACTGCGGCGGCTGATCCGTCTCGGCGCCGCCCACCCGGGCTCAGCGGTCCGCAAGGGGCCCGGCGAAGCCGCGGCAGACGGGGGCGAGGGCGACGTCGAGGTACTCGCGGAGGGGGCTGCGGGAGGTGCCGGCCGCGATCCAGGCGGCCGCACCGGCGCGCACGGCGCCCGTGAACGCGGCGGCGAAGGAGCACCGGGCGATGCCGGACGACGGCCCGGCATCCGTTCGAGCGGAGGTTCCGACCTCGGCGGCGGACTCCTCGCCCGCCGCCCACTCGAGCGCGGCGATGTGCTCGCGGACGAGCGACTCGACGCGCAGGATGCGGCGCATGCCCGTCGTCGCGAGCTCCTCGCGGGTGCCCATGACGTCGGCGTGCGCCACGGCCCACGGGATGCTCGCGGCGGGCACCCGGTCGGCGGCGGCCAGCAGGGCGCGCCGCACGCTCGCGACGATCCAGGGCGCGATCACGGGGGCGATCGCATCCGCTCCGCCGTCGGACGACGAGGAAGCGGGCGCCGACGCCAGGCGCTCGGCCTCGAGCGCCTGCTCGAAGTCGTCGACGTGCGCGTCGATGCCGCCCCAGAGCACGTCCGGCTTGCCCTCGAAGTAGTTGAAGAAGGTGCTTCGGCTCACGCCCGCACGGCGGGCGATATCGTCGACGTTCGTGCGCGCGTAGCCGAGCTCGAGGAACAGCTCGGCGGCCGCCTCCTCGACGGTCTGCGGGTTCGAGACCGGCGGACGGCCCCGGCCGCGGCGCCGGGCCGAGGCGGAGGACGCCGAGGAGCCCGACGACGACGGAGCGGAGGCCGACGGAGCGGAGGACGCCGAGGCTGCAGCCGGCGCCCGCTCCCCCGCATCCGGGTCGACCCGCTTCCCGGCGCGCGGACCGAGCCCCAGGCCGAGCGCGGCGAGGGCGGCTTCGGCGTCGTCCGCCGCGCGGGCGTCCCGGTCGTCGCCGGGCGTGCTCGGAGAGGCCATCTCGACTCCACCCTCCCTGCTGGTTCCTGATCCGCTCGAGTTCGTCCTCGCCCGCGAGCGAGCCGGCCGGCGACCGGAATCCCCGATCGCACCGGCATGCGCGGCGAGCTCCCGTGCGCTCGCGGCTCCGCGTCGCACGACGACCGAGTTGTTCGACGCAGTGCATGAGCACCGTATCGTGGACGGGTGCCCGACTCACTCCTCACCGCCCGGCGCATGCGCCGGATCATCGGCGCGACCGTCGTCGCCGCCTCCCTCATCGTGCCACTGGCCGCATGCCAGTCGGCTGGATCCGCGCCGTCGCAGCTCGTGGTCGCCACCGGCGACGCCGAGCCGACCTGCCTCGACCCGCACGTCGGCGGCAACTGGCCCCAGGCGCTCATCGGCAACCAGTTCCTCGAGTCGCTCTTCTCGCGGGATGCCGACGGCAACGTCATCCCGTGGCTCGCGAGCGCGGTCCCGACCCCGGCCGCCGACGGCCTCTCCTGGGACGTCCCGCTGCGCGAGGGCGTGACCTTCACCGACGGCACGGCCTTCGACGCCGAGGCCGTCGTCGCGAACATGAAGCACCTGAAGGACCCGGCGACGAAGTCGTCGACGGGCTTCCTCGCCCTCGCGAAGGTGCAGGACGTCGTCGCCGTCGACCCGCGCACCGTCCGCTTCGTGCTCTCGGAGCCCGACAGCGCCCTGCTCGAGTCGCTCGCCCAGACGTGGCTCGCGATCGAATCGCCCGCGGGCCTGGCCCGCACGCAGGAGGAGAACTGCCTCGCGCCCATCGGCACGGGACCCTTCGTCGTCGAGACCTGGACGAAGCAGCAGTCGGTGACCTTCACGCGCAACGACAAGTATTCTTCGCCGCCCGCCGACGCCGGCCACGAGGGGCCCGCGGCGGTGCAGCGCCTCGAGTGGCGCTTCATCCCCGACTCGGCGGCGCGCGTCGCGGCGCTCCAGTCGGGCGAGGTCGACGTCATCGACTCGGTGCAGCCCGACGCCGTCGCGCAGTTCCGCCAGAGCGGCCAGTTCGAGACCGTGCTCGGCGCGCGCCCCGGCGTCACCGCCCGCATCGAGCTCAACTCGACCCGCGCGCCGTTCGACGACGCGAAGGTGCGCGAGGCGTTCTCCGCATCCGCCGACATCGACGCGGCCGTGCAGTCGCTCTACTTCGGCACCCTCGACCGCTCCACCTCGGTGCTCTCGTCCTCGACGCCCTTCGCGGTGCCGCACCCCGAGGCGTACCCGTTCGACCAGGCCGCCGCGAACCGCTTGCTCGACGAGGCCGGCTGGACGACGCGCGACGCGAGCGGCATCCGCACAAAGGACGGCGTGCCGCTGACGGTGAAGTTCCCCGTCTCGACGAACCAGTCGATCCCCGCCGAGGTCTCGCTCTTCGAGCAGATCCAGCAGTCGGCCAAGCAGGTCGGCTTCGACGTGCAGATCGAGCAGCTCGACCTGTCGACCTGGTACGAGCGCTCGGGCGCCTGGGAGTTCGACGCGATCGTCGCGCCCTACTCGAAGGACTCGGCCGACGTGCTCCGCATCGTCTACGACTCGGCCGGCACCGTGCCCGCGCCCTCGGGCTACCACGCGAACAACACGGGGCTGAAGAGCCCCGAGCTCGACGCCGCCGTGCAGGAGGCGGCCCGCGTGAGCGATCCCGCCCAGCGCGCCGCGCTCTACGCGACGGCGCAGGACATCATCGCGAAGGGGCACTACGTGGTGCCGCTCTACGACCAGATGGTGCAGTTCGCGGTGAGCCCGAAGGTGCAGGGGTTCCGGCTGCAGCCGAACCTCAACCTGCCCTCGCTCCTCGCGGCGCACAAGTAGGTCGGGGCTCCTCCCTCACGTGACCCGCTCCCCCTCCCGACGTCGACGCGCACCGCGCCTGGCCGCACTCGCCCTGCGAGTCGGCGGCGCGGTGTTCGTCATGTGGGCGGTCGTGACGCTCGCGTTCTTCGCGGTGCGCGCCGTGCCCGGCGACCCCGTGCTCGCCGTGCTCGGCGGGCCGGGGTCGAACGCGGGCGCCGAGGCGGTCGCCCGGGCCCGCGCCGAGTACGGGTTCGACGAGCCGCTGTGGATGCAGTACCTCGGCCAGCTCGACCGCATCGCGCGCGGCGACCTGGGCTACAGCTACGCGCAAAAGCAGCCGGTCGCGCAACTCATCGGGCAGCAGCTTCCGGCGACGCTCGCGCTCGCGCTCGCCGCCCTCGCACTCGCCTGGCTCGTCGCGCTCGTGGTCGCCTGGTGGTCGACCCGCGGCGGCCGGGTCGCGTGGGCGGTCGCGTCGACGCTGGAGATCGTGGCGGCGGCGGTGCCGCACTTCTGGCTGGGCGCCGTGCTCATCGCGATCTTCGCGATCGGGCTGCGGCTGCCGGTGGCGGTGTCGGGGCCGAACGCCGTGGGGCTCGTGCTGCCGGCGGTCACGCTCGCGATCCCGCTCGCCGGGTTCCTCGGGCAGGTCATGCGCGAGCGGATGCTGGAGGCGCTCGAGTCGCCCTTCGTCGTGTCGGCGCGGGCGCGCGGCGAGTCGGAGTCGGGCGTCTTCCTCCGGCACGTGCTGCGGCACGCGGCGATCCCGGCGGTGTCGCTGACCGGCTGGGCGTTCGGCTCGCTCATCTCGGGCGCCGTAGTCGTCGAGACGGTGTTCTCGCGCGGCGGGCTCGGCCGGTCGCTCGTCTCGGCGGTCGACGCGCGCGACGTGCCGTACGTGCTGGGCGTGCTCGTGGTGGTGGCGCTCGCCTACATCGTGGTGACGATCCTGACCGATCTCGCCGAGCTGCTCGTCGATCCGCGGCTGCGGCGACGGAACCCCGCGGACACCGAGGACGGACGATGAGCATGATCCCAGGACTCCTCGGCAGCGCCGAAAAGCCCGACCCTCACGCCGACAGATGCCTCTATTCGCCATCTGTCGCCGTGAGAACCAGGCTTTTCTGGGGTACTGCCGAGCACCGACTCCGCCGCCGACCCGAGAAGGCCCGCGGATGACGCTCGAAGCGGCACTCGGCGCCGCACGCGATCGGGCCGTCGCGACCGGGCGCGCACGACGCGCCGCCGACGTCGCGACGGTCGCCGCCTGCCTCGCTGTCGCGACGCTCCTGCTCGTCGCGGCGCTCGCTCCGAGCCTGCTCGCGCCCGGCGATCCGTTCGCGATCGACCCGCTGGCGGCGTTCTCGCCGCCGTCGTTCGCGCACCCCTTCGGCACCGACGAGTCGGGGCGCGACGTGTACACGCGCATCGTGCACGGCGCCGCCTCGTCGCTGCTCATCGGCCTCGCCGCGACGGCGATCGGGCTGGGTCTCGGGCTCCTCCTCGGCGCGCTCGCCGGGCTCGGGCCGCGCTGGCTCGACTTCATGACGACGCGCGTGGTGGAGGTGTTCTTCGCCTTCCCCGGCATCCTGCTCGCGCTGCTGCTCATCGTGCTCGTCGGGCCGGGGGCGGCGACCGCGACGATCGCCGTCGGGCTCTCGACGGCGCCCGGGTACGCGCGTATCATCCGCGGCCAGTTCCGCCAGGTGAAGGATGCCGGCTACGTCGAGGCCGACGTCGTCATGGGCCGCTCCTGGTGGCACCGCCTCACCCGCACGGTGCTGCCGAACACGATCGCGCCGCTGTTCGTGCTGGCGACGCTCGGCATCGGCCAGGCGGTCGTGTGGGCGTCGGCGCTGTCGTACCTGGGCCTCGGCGATCCGCCGCCGAGCCCCGAATGGGGCGCCATGCTGTCGGCCGGGCGCACGTACCTGCTCACGGGGATCTGGTGGCTGACGGTGTGCCCGGGCCTCGCGATCGTCGCGAGCGCCGTCGCGTCGACGCTGCTCGGGCGCGCGATCGAGCGATCGAGGAGGGCGCGATGAACGATCCGGGCGAGCTCGCCGTGCCGGGCTCGGACCGCGCGCGGCGGACTCGGGAGCATGCGAGCGGGTGGCGCGGTATTCGGCGCGCCTCCGACGCATCTCCGGAGTTCGGCGAAGAGACGCCGAAGACCGCAGCGCGGGAATCGACCGAGCCCGATGACGAAGCCGGGAGCGCCGACGCACCGCTCGTGCGGGTGCGCGGGCTCCGGGTGCGCTTCGACCACGCGACGCGGGATGCCGTCGCAGGCGTCTCGTTCGACGTCGCGCGCGGCGAGTGCGTCGCGATCGTGGGCGAGTCCGGATCGGGCAAGTCGGTGACGGCGCGGGCGCTGCTCGGCCTCGCGGGCGACGGCGCGCGCGTGACGGCCGAGGCGCTCGAGCTGGACGGAGCGCCGCTGCCCGCGAGCCGGCGCGACCGCGCCTGGCGAGCGATCCGCGGCGGCCGAATCGGCATGGTCGTGCAGGACGCACTGACCTCCCTCGACCCGCTCCGCACGGTGGGCCGGGAGATCGACGACGTGCTCCGGCTGCACACCCGGCTCGACGCATCGGCCCGGCGGGCGCGCGTCGTCGAGCTGCTCGCCGAGGTCGGGATGCCCGAGCCCGAGGCGCGCTCGCGCATGCGCGCGGACGAGCTGTCGGGCGGGCAGCGGCAGCGGGCGCTCATCGCGAGCGCACTCGCCGCCTCCCCCGCCCTCGTGATCGCCGACGAGGCGACCACCGCGGTCGACGCGATCGCCCAGGCCGAGCTGCTGGGCGTGCTGCGCGACCTGCTCGACGGTGGGACGGCGCTGCTCGTCATCAGCCACGACCTCGGCGTGGTGTCGTCGCTCGCCGACCGCATCCTGGTCATGGATGCCGGGCGCATCGTCGAGCTCGGCCCGGCGTCGCGCGTGCTCGGCGCGCCCGAGCACGCGGTCACCCGCGCGCTCGTCGCCGCTCACCCCCGCATGCGCCTCGAGGCCTCGAACCCGGCGGACACCGTCGCCGCCGGCGACGTCGCCGCCGAACGCGGGAGGTGCGGCGCGGGTGCGGCGAATAACGCCGCACCGGGAGCCATGCTCCGGAATTCGGCGAAGCGCACGCCGAACCTGATAGCTCCGCTGCTGGTCGTCGACGGGGTCTCGAAGCGGTTCGCCCGCCCCGGGGCCGCTCCCCTCGACGCGGTCGTGGACGCCTCGTTCTCGCTCGCGCCGGGCGAGACGCTGGGGCTCGTCGGCGGCTCGGGATCGGGGAAGTCGACGCTCGCGCGCGTCGTCCTCGGCCTCGCCTCGCCCTCGACGGGGAGCGTCGAGTTCGCGGGCGCGCCGTGGAGCCCGCTGCCCGAGCGGAGGCGACGGGGGCGACGGGGCGAGCTCGGCGCCGTCTTCCAGGATCCGCTGTCGAGCTTCGACCCGCGGCGCACGGTGGGGCAGATCCTCGCGGACGCCGTGACGGGCGGCGCGACGACCCGGGCGAACCGGGCCGAGGCCCGCATCCACGAGCTCCTCGACGACGTCGAGCTGCCGCGGGAGGTCGTCGACCGTCGCCCCCTCCGCCTCTCGGGCGGGCAGCGGCAGCGGGTCGCGATCGCCCGCGCGATCGCGACCCGCCCGCGCGCGCTCGTCTGCGACGAACCCGTGTCGGCGCTCGACGTGACGGTGCAGGCGCAGATCCTCGAGCTGCTGTCGCGGCTGCAGCGCGAGCATGGGCTGGCGATGCTCTTCATCTCGCACGACCTCGCCGTGGTGAGCGAGATCTCGCAGCGCGTGGCCGTCATGTCGGCCGGGCGCATCGTCGAGCAGGGCGCCGTCGCGCAGGTCTTCACCCAGCCGGCCCATTCGGCCACCCGCGCTCTCGTCGACGCGCACCTGGCGACGGCGCTGCCGGGCTAGCCGAAGACCCGGCCGATCGGTGGGTGCCTGTGCTCGCCGCGAGGGCTCCGCGAGCGGCGAACCCGCGGAATCATGCGGCACCCCAGAAGGCCGCGCCGTCCCGATCCCCACGTTTCGGACGGGCCTCCGACGACGACAGCGCCCGGAGTGGGCCGTGCGAGGTCCGGGCGAGCGCCGCCGCGACCGGCGTCGCCAGGAGCCGGGTATTCCGGCCTCCCTGGGCACCCGGCCGATCGGTGGGTGCCTGTGCTCGCCGTGAGAACTCCGGAGGCGGTGAACCCGCGGAATCACGCGGGCTCGCCGCCCACCTGGTGCCGTGGATCCCCACGTTTCGGACGGGCCGGCCGCGAGTCGGCGGCGCGCCAGCCCGAAACCGCTCCAGAACCACATCGGATCCGGTCCCTCCTCGCCGGCCCCGGATGCCCCGACCCCCGGGCTCCGGCGCTTACCCCTGCCGCCCCTTGAACCGCGGGTTCTGCTTGTTGATGACGTAGACGCGACCGCGGCGGCGCACGACCTGCGATCCCGGCTGCTGCTTGAGCGACTTGAGGGATGCCCTGACCTTCATTCCATCCTCCTATTGAGATTGACTATCATTAATAGTACAGCCGTCGGGAGCTCCGGCGGCGCCTGAACCCGCATGGAGGAGTGCCGAGTGAACGAAGTGGACGTCATCGCCGTGGTCGGATCGTGCGCGCCGGAGCGTCGTCGGTACGCGCGCCGGCTCGCGGAGCGCACGAATCACGCGCTCATCCCCGCGCTGCGCCTCGCAGCGGCGGAGGACCCGGCCGCCGAGGCCGCCGCGATCGTCCCCTGGACGGCGCCGACGGGCGGCGCGGTCGTCGAGTTCCCGAGCGACACACCCACGGCGAGCGTCATCGGCGCGCTCGCCGACGAGCACGCCGGAACCCGGCTGACCGGCGTCGTGTGCGTGCTCGACGCCTCGCACCTGCTCGACGACCTCGCCCGCGACGACTACGTCTCGCGCGCCTCGCCCTTCGGTGTCGAGCGCACGGCCCGCGCGCTCATCACGGCGTCGAACACCGAGCTCGCCTCCGAGATCGTGCTCGTGAACTGGGAGCCGATCCCGACGCCCCGGCTCTCGACGCTCATGGCGCTCGTCAGCCACCTCGGCCCGTCCGCCCGGCTCCGACTCGACCACGGCGCCCTCGACCGCGCGCGCCCCGCGACCACGACCGTCGACGCCGCGACCGCCCCGTACGCCGCGCTGCAGGAGCGCCCGGGGTGGGTCGCGATCCTCAACGACGACTTCGAACCGCACATGAGCGATCCGCGAGTGAGCGCCTTCCGCTACGAGTGCCTCCGCCCGCTGCACCCTGGGCGCCTGCACGACCTCCTCGACGGCCGCATCGACTGCGGGGAGTTCGGGACGGTGATCCGCTCGGCGGGCTTCTGCCGCCTGGCCACGCGTCCTGGCGTCGTCGCCGTGTGGGAGCATGTGGGGCACATGTTCGAACTCGCTCCCCTGCGCCACGACGACGCGCTCGACGCCGACGACGAGCTCCTCGCCCTCGGCCAGGATCTCGCGTTCATCGGCCTCGACCTGGACCGCGCGGCGCTCGCGCGAGCCCTCGACGAGACCGCGCTCGCCGACGACGAGCTCGCCGCCGGCCCCGCCGCCTGGGCGCGCTTCGACGATCCGTTCCCCGCCTGGCGCACCGCGCCCGACACCGCCGGATGACGCGGGCGACCCGGCGCCCCGCGATCCCCGTCATCGCGCTCACGGGCCACCTCGGCGCAGGCAAGACGACCGTGCTCAACCGGCTGCTGTCCAGGCCCGGCGGCCGGGTCGGCGTCGTCGTGAACGACTTCGGCGCCGTGAACGTGGATGCCGGGCTCGTCGTCGGGCAGATCGACGAGGCCGCCTCCATCGCGGGCGGCTGCATCTGCTGCCTGCCCGACTCGGGCGGCCTCGACGAGGCGCTCGCGCGGCTCGCCGACCCGCGGCTGCGGCTCGACGCGATCGTCGTCGAGGCGAGCGGCGCCGCGGACCCCATCGCGCTCGCCCGGCTGATCCGATCGAGCTGCCCGCCGACGGCGAGGCCGGGCGGGGTCGTCGACGTGGTGGACGCGGTCGAGCACCGGCGCACGGTCGACACGGGCCGCTTCGCGCCGGCACGCTTCGCCGCCGCGAGCCTCGTCGTCGTGAACAAGGTCGACCTGCTCGAGCCCGCTCGGCGCGAGGAGACG
>Ga0153917_1001041_pt1 | contig 13258 bp, 21 predicted proteins | sample TSFL001MetaG_FD_104695 | JGI IMG/M metagenome (GOLD analysis project Ga0153917, IMG submission 104695) | Attine ant fungus gardens microbial communities from Florida, USA - TSFL001 MetaG | ecosystem: Host-associated > Fungi > Mycelium > Unclassified | place: USA: Florida, Paynes Creek Historic... | reverse complement strand
CTGGCCTGGGAGTTCGCCACGATCCTGAACCAGGAGGCAAAAGAACTGGAGGCTGCCGGCGTCGACATCATCCAGTTCGATGAACCCGCCTTCAATGTGTTCTTCGACGAAGTGAATGACTGGGGTGTTGCCACCCTGGAACGGGCCATCGAAGGCCTCAAGTGTGAAACCGCCGTGCACATCTGCTACGGCTATGGCATCAAGGCTAACACCGACTGGAAGAAGACCCTGGGCTCCGAGTGGCGCCAATATGAAGAGGCCTTCCCCAAGCTGCAGAAATCCAGCATCGATATCGTCTCGCTGGAATGCCACAACTCCCATGTGCCGATGGACCTGATCGAGCTCATCCGCGGCAAGAAAGTTATGGTCGGTGCCATCGACGTCGCGAACCATGCAATTGAAACGCCCGAGGAAGTGGCCAACACCCTGCGCAAAGCGCTGCAATTCGTGAATGCCGACAAACTCTACCCGTGCACCAACTGCGGCATGGCCCCCCTGCCTCGCCAGGTGGCCAGGGGCAAGCTGAATGCCTTGAGTGCCGGTGCAGAAATCGTTCGTCGAGAACTCTTGGCTCGTTGAAGGCAGCCACCATCAGGACCCACCATGTCACTTTCCAGTACGGCCATCGAGCCCTTTCACTTTCGCGAAGCGCTCGGGCACTACGCGTCCGGTATCACGGTGATCACGTCGCTCATCGAAGGCGAGCCGATCGGCTTCACCTGCCAGTCGTTCTACAGCGTGTCGATGAGCCCGCCGCTGGTGTCGTTCAGCGTGATGTCCAGCTCGGCCAGCTACCCCGGCATTCGCCAGGCGGGCCGGTTCGCGGTCAATATCCTTTCGGGTGAACAGGTCGGGATCTCCAACCAGTTCGCCCGGAAGGGCACGGACAAGTGGCGTAGCGTCGACTGGCAGCTGTCGCCTCTGGGCAACCCGGTGATTGCCGACAGCCTGCACTGGCTGGATTGCGAAATCCACGCCGAGCACGCGGCAGGTGATCACCTGATCGTGATCGGTGAAGTGAAAGCGTTGAGGCGCCAGAATGCTGCAGCGGCGCAGCCCTTGCTGTATTTCAAAGGACAATATTGCAACCTTGCCGCGCTTGGCGCGGCTTGAGTGCCTGCCTTCTGCCCATGATCGACTTGAGACACCTGCGCACCCTCCATGCCTTGCGCGAAACGGACAGCCTGCCTGAAGCCGCCGAGTTCCTGCACCTGACGCAATCGGCGCTGTCACACCAGTTCCGGGAGCTGGAAAACCGTCTTGGCATGCCGGTGTTCGTGCGCAAATCCAAGCCGGTGCGTTTCACCACCGCCGGCATCAAGCTGCTGCAACTGGCCGACCAGGTGCTGCCGCTGATCCGCACCACGGAGCGCAACCTGAGCAGGCTGGCCGGCGGCGCCCCCGACCGACTGAACATCGCGATCGAGTGCCATAGCTGCTACCAGTGGCTGATGCCCTCGCTGGACGAGTTTCGCAGCGCTTGGCCCGAAGTGGAACTGGACCTGGCGTCGGGGTTGTCTTTCGCCCCGCTGCCAGCCCTGGAGCGCGGCGACCTCGATCTAGTGGTGACGTCCGACCCGGTGGACCTGCCTGGCATCACCTATGTGCCGTTGTTCGGCTACGAGGCGCTGCTGGCCATCGACAAGCATCACGCCCTGCGCGAAAAGCCGTATCTGGAACCGGCCGACCTCGCCAGCCAGACCCTGATCACCTACCCCATCGAGCGCAACCGCCTGGACATCTTCTCTCGCTTCCTCGACCCGGCCGATATCGAGCCGGCCCGAGTGCGAACGGCGGAGATGACGGTGATGATGATGCAGTTGGTTGCCAGCGGCCGTGGGGTTTGCTGCCTGCCGAACTGGGCCGTGCACGAGTACACCTCCCGAGGCTATGTAATTGCCAAACGCCTGGGTGAGCAAGGGCTGCAGGCCACTCTGTACGCAGCGGTACGCAGCGACATGCTCGAAATGTCGTATATGAGTGATTTCCTGCTCACGGCGAAGGACATCTCCTTTACGACGCTGCCAGGCGTGAATGCAGTATCAAGGCTTATTTTCTAGCTGCGTACCCGCTAGATGAAAAAGTTGCTGATGACCGCTATGGGTCGTTAGCTGCCCTCGCCAAATGCCGGTCCGGGTTGATCGTCGACGATGTCGAGCGCCACCGGCACCGGCCAGGCGAGGTGGAATCTCCCGGTTAGCCGGCCCGCAGCGTCTTGTTCAATTGCGCACACTCTTTGCGGGCAGCCTCCCGCTGCTGATCTAAGTAATGCGCCAGGTCGGCAATATGAATGCCTCGTGCGCTCTTCTGGCTTGCCTCGAGTCTGGTGATAGGAAGCTTGATTTGTCCGGCAAGAACCTTCCGCTGAAACATGTCAGGGGTCAGGTGGGTGAAGTAGTCGGTGCACACCTGGTCGATTGGGATGATGGCGAGTCCGTTGTATTGCGCCATTAGCATGAATGCAGTGTTCATGGCTTGCGACCTCGCATGATGATGAAGCCAGCTGCCTGGCGGGCCTTGGAGCACTGGTCGTGATTGCCGTTCACGCGAGCCTTACCGCAGATGTCGCAGATGAACGACATGGCGGGGCGCTGCAAGGGTTGCATGCCCTTTGGCGTCCGGGTAGTCGGGGTGTAGGTCTGTGTGGGGGTCACAACGAATACCTCTCATGGGCGCGGCGTGCATTCGGGCTTAGGGCCAGGCGCTCGAAGTTCTGGCTGTTGTCGACAGTCGGTAACGGACCTGTCGCTGGGTGGCGGGCGGTGCTGCTGCGATACAGCTCGACTAGAGCGGCAGCCAGCGTGATGGCGAGCACAAGGCTGATCAGTTGCCATATTCGTGTTGGGTTAGGCACGGTTCCGGCCCTCGTTGATCTGGCTGATCACCTGTTTGCTAGCAAGCTCGAACAGTTCGTCGGCGGAAACCGGCCTTACGGACTGCTCGAAATTGCGCACGGCGTCAAACCGAGTGCGGTACAGCCCGGCCTGGCCGAGCCACGCGGCTGCGTTGAGTTTCGCGTCGGGTGCAGGATGGTCGTGCTGGCTCATGCCGCCTCCCGCTGGTAAAGATCGATCAGATCCTTGGCATTGGCGGCAATCAGATCCTCCGCCTCGTCTGGACAAACACTGTTGCCGATAAGTCGGATCTGGTCGGTGTTGTTGATGGCGCGCCACTCCAGCTGGCCCGTGTGAGGATTATCAAAGAGTCCGCGATCGAGGATGTAGTCAGGGCTGAACCCTTGAGCCAGCTTCAGCTCTGGTGCCTTGAGCATGCGCAGGGTGAAGTCCACCAGGGCGTACTCGCCGAGCAGCACCACATCCACTGGCTCGGGGAAGTGTTCAGGCAGGTACTTGTGCAGGAAGTGGGCGCACTTCCGGGCTCGCTCCATCAGTTCCGGCGGCAGAATGGCGGCTGGCACCTGCACGATGGTGACCAGCGCCATGCGCTCTCTCGTTGGCAGCGTGTGCATAGGCTCTTCCACGCCTTGCCACTGCCCGCCCGTGCCGTAGTACTTAACCAGGTAGGCGGTGGCCAGTCGCTGATTGGTGCCTCGTCCGAGAATGGTGCTCAGTGGAGCCTTTGCAGCCCGCCCGTCACCGTTGTAGAACCCGCCATTAGCCTGCTCGAAGTGACACGCGGCCAAAGCGTGGTGCCCGCTGCCTGTGGTTAGGGCGTTGACGGGCTGCAAAAGGCTGCTGCCGGTGCAGCCCTTGCGCAGTGTCACCATGGCGGCAGTGGCCATTGCCTGTTCGCCCCGGTTTGCTCCGGTAATGGTTCGAACTGCCTCTGTGACAGGATAACCCGAGCGCTCGCCATGGTGGGTCAGATGCGTGAGGTGTGCTGCGGCGGCGAAGTGGCCACCCTTCACTTGGGCAACCTGGGTGCGCAAAGGCTCTGCAATGCTGAAGGTTCGCTGGTTGCTCGCGTTGGCGAACTCGGTGAGGCTGGCGGCAGCCAGTTGTTGATCGTTCAACGGGATGACAAACGGTTGTTCGGCCAGCACGGTGTGCCGCCAGAATCCCTTCGCGACCCGGCGGCAGGTGTTGTCCACCAGCGGGCGCTTGCGGTCGAGGATGCTTTGGCCCAGGTCGGAAAAGTCGATGCACTCTGCCGCGGTTCGCCATGGCAACTGGTCGGCCTGAGGGTTCTCGTGTCTCTTAGGTTTGGTCCACACAATGGGACGGCCATCGGTGCGACCGATCAGGAACAGCCGCTTGCGGATGGTCGGTGACCCTGCGTTGGACGCACGGCGTTCTTTCCATTGCACGTCGCAGCCTAGGCCGCGCACCAGAGCTTTCATGGGAACCCACTGGCCGATGCAGTCCATGATTTCCGCCATGTCGGGATGATCGGCAGGCAGGCCGGTGGTAAGGCAGGATACGAACGCCTTGAAGGTGCGGCCCATCTCGGTCTTGAGCGGTTTACCAGCATCGTCCAGCGGTCCCCAGGCCTGGAACTCCTCGACGTTCTCCATGAGGAACAGGCGCGGGCGTGTCGCGAATACCCAGCGGACAACGACCCATGGCAGGGAGCGAACGCTTTTGCTGCGTGGCGCGCCACCTTTGGCCTTGGAGAAGTGTCGGCAGTCCGGGGAAGCCCACAGGATGCCCACGGGCTGGCCGCCGGTGGCCTCCAGCGGATCGACCTCATAGATATCGCTGATGTAGTGCCGGGTCTTGCGGTGGTTGGCCCGGTGCACGGCGATGGCGATGGGGTTGTGGTTGATGGCCACATCAGGGTCGCGATAGGCCCGTGCGCCGCCGCTGCTGGCTCCGCCCGCTCCCGCGAATAGATCCACATACAGTTCGCGCTGAAAGGGGAGTGCCTGCTGCTGAGCGCCTGACACGTTGATCTGCTGGGCGGCTGTCATGCTGCAGCCCCTGCAATTGCGGCGCTGCCCGGTGTTTCACGCAGTTGAGCGTGTAAGCGTTTAGCCAAGTCGCTCAGTCCTGTAGCTTGCAGGCCGGCGCGTGATGCCTGCTGAGTTGCCTTCATTGCCGTAAGCGTCCGCTCGGTCAGGTTCAGGGTTTCTATGGCGCTGATTAGCAGCTCGTAATCCGCCCTGGTCACTGCAAGCCCGGTGTAGGACATGATCCGAGCTTCGAGTTCGCGGATGCTGCCTTTGAGGTGTGCGATAGCCAGGTGATGCTTGCGCTGGTCCGCCTCGGTCTGGACCCGGGCTTCGTCCAGGTCGTCTTGAAGGCCTTTGATCTGCAATTTCAGATCGGCATTCAGGCGCTGTTTGCCGGTGTCCAGGCCTCGGTTGAAGGCGCGATGGCGAGCTTTCGCAAACAGGAGGGGCAGAACAGTCATGGTGGCCAACCACAGGATGCCCAGGGCGAGTGCTTGTTGATGAGGTTGCATGTGCTGTGCTCCGAAGTGTCCAGCACCGGCCTGAAGTGTGGTGGTGGCGTGGTGCTGATACGTTGCCCCTGATGGCCGGGGCCGCCTCTCTTACGCCGTCTTCTTCGCTTGGGTGTCGAGGTAGTCGGCGAGTTCGTGCAGGTAGATCACGTACTGCGCTCGGGCTGAGTGATGCAGCTTTGTAGGCTTCAGCCCAATCTTTCCGGCGTTGATCAACTCCTTGAACCGGCGATCTGTCTTTATGTGCGGGAAGTAGCGCTCCCGCACGGCAGTCAGTGTCGGGCAGGGCGTTGTCCACTCATTGCGCAACTGGCGAAGCGTGTCGGTCATGGGTGCTCCCCGTGCCCCACTGGGAGTCGGCCGAGCTTGGCGCGCACCGCTTCGGCAAGCGTGTGCTTACAGCTGCCGTACGCCGTCGCGCGGATCTCGCCCTGGTCGTTGGTGACAACGGTGCCAAACGGTTGCTTTTGGTCGGTTGTGGGGGTGATGAAGGCGCGTAGGCCTTCCGGGAGAACATCGCTCACGCAGTCCAGCGCTTCCATCAAGGCGATAGCGCGTTGGGTCTGTAAGCCCGACTCTGTTCGGCCATTGGCTACGTCCTGCAGGAAATCGCGCAGGGACATGTACTTAGTGGGGTCACCACGGCGCAGGGTTATCGAGCCCGTATAGGGGCCGAACCGCACTTGAAGGTGGTGATCGCGGCTGTCGTTTTCCACCTGAATGTGAGCGTCGACAGTTGTTTCGGGGCGCCGTAGCGGGCAGGTGGTGTTCCCGCCATTCTCCAGCGTGCGCTCCAGCAGCATCACGCGGCGTAGATTGATGGTGAATTCGTTCATGCCGCCCCCCCGTTAGGGACAGCGCGGACGTTGCCCCCAGGGGAGACGATCACTTGCAGGCCGGTCGTGCGTTGAAACGCTTCAACGATGGCGGGGTGGGTGCAGGTGGGGTGCAAGTAGATCTTGCACCCGTTCCTGTGCTGTGCAGTTGGCATATCTGGACCTCGGTGGTGAGAGGGTAGCGGTCCAGACAATACTCAAACGAATTTATACGGTCAATACCAATTCGTATTGATCGTATGGGCGGTGTGGTTAGAAGATTTCCAGCTTGGAAACAACTACACCACAGATCGAAGCGTCTTCGGGCAGCTCAATAATTGGGTCAGGCCAAGATGGGTTCAGTGGCTTGAGAAATCTGCGCTGCCCCTCCAGTACCAACTGCTTAAACGTGGCTTCCTTGCTGTCTGCGAGCTTGGCGATTACCAGAGAGCCGTTCTCATAATCCTTGTTCGGGTCGACAAAGATGATGTCGCCGTCCATGAACGAGCGCCGCTCATGTGGGTTGAACATTGATAAGCCTCGGACTCTCAGGGCGAACGTCGCGTTGCTATGAGATACAGCGCAAGGCAACCAATTTTCTACATCCTGCAGTTCGAGTACATCCTGCATTTCACACCACGTTCCCGCCTGTACCCATGAGATCAGCGGTACAAATCCGCGAATACGTGGTCCTGGTTCGATGTTGGAGTTGGGGCCGATAACGAGTTCAGGCGCTTCCCCGCCTTTCCAAAGCCACTCGCTGGTGACGCCCAAGGCTTTCGCCAGCTTTTCGACGTTCGCCTGGCGTGGGCTTGCAGAGGTGCCGGTGAGGATTCGGTGGATGGTCGGCTGCGGTACCCCCGACCGTCTTCCCAATTCCCCTTCAGACCACTGCAGTTCATGCATTCGCTGTGCTACGCGCTTTCCTATCACGGCCTATGCTCTGATTCGTTTGCGTATCGGAATTGTATTGCTCGCATCAATTCGTTTGGGTATTATCGGCCCAATTCGATAACGCATCGGTGGGTGCAATGACCATTCAAGAGATGCTTCAAAAACTGACTGATCTGGGGTTTTCGCAGCGTGCGATCGCAGATCGAGTCGGTGTCACACAGCCAACGATCTACCGAGCAACCAAAGGCGCGGCCGTCCGCTATGAGATCGGCAAGGCTATTGAGCAGTTTTATGAAGAGCAAAAAAAGGTCGCTGAAAGCAGCCTAAGTAAGGACTGCTGAGCTAGGGCCTCTCACCACAAGAAATCCTAGCTCAGCAAGCACGGCGCACAGCGCCGTTGTACCCGCCATCCGGTTGCCTCTCACCACAAGATTCGCCGGATGACTAGAACCGCGTGAAATGCCCGCACAGCACGCAAAGCACAGCACATCGGTCGTATTCACAGGATAGGGCGTGCTTACCTCTGTGACTACACCGTTAATCGAGGTTTAACGGTTTATGAGTCGTATCGACACTCTGCCGGGAGTAGGGCCGGCACTATCCCTTAAGCAGGCGCTCTACCGCGCTGGGCGCGATTACAAGGGTGGGATCACCCGCTTGGCGTTTGAGATGGGTATGGATCTCGACGCCCTCCAGAAAAAGCTAAAGCACGACGAAGAGCGACGCTGGCTCACCCCAGACGAGCTGGAGGAGGTGCTGCAGTGGACCGCAGACCGGCGCGTCCTCGACGCTTTGGGGCGTGCTGCCGGCGTAGTTTGGTACCGACCATGCCCGATCCCTGCAACCAACGAGCAGTTGAAAGCGGTTGGCCTTTTGCTGAAGGAAGCTGCTGAGTTCGTGAGCAGCATGCACGAAGGTGCTGCTGACAACGTGTGGGAGCTGCAGGAAGTTCAGAAGCTTGAGGCGTGTGGCCTGGATGTTATCCGCCAGGTACTGGCGATTACGTCAGGTGCGCGTCAGGCTATGGAGGACCAGGTCAGTGGCTGATGCAGTCGATTTCGCGAATGATCAGGTCGACTACTTTCTCCAGCTGTCGTTGCAGCGCCTTGCGCGTCTGCCTGGCAAGCCGAGCGCACAGTTTTGCGACGACTGCGGCGAGCCGATTCCGTTGGCTCGACAGCAGACCGTCGAGGGCTGCGATACCTGCGTCGACTGCCAGGAGCTGCGGGAGCGCCGTCGATGAGTGAGCGCCCAGTAGCAACTACGGCCGGATGGGCGCGCCGTTACATCGAAACCTTTGGCCTTGCCCTGGTGCCCATTGAGCCGGGCGAAAAAGGCCCAAAAGGTAAGGCTTGGAATACCCCTGGCGGCTATATCACCGATGCAGACGCTGCGGAGGCGTTCTGGTTGGAGCATCCCGATCACAACCTTGGTGTTGTGCTCGGCCCTAGTCGTGTTTGTTCGCTTGATGTAGATGATGTCGCGCTGTCCCGTATTGCTTTGCGCGACGCCTTTGGACTGGATCTGGAGGCGCTCGCAGCTGCATACCCAACCGCCGTGGGTAACCCTGCGCGTTTCCGTGTAATGTTTCGGGTGCCGGATGGGGTTGAGCTGAGCCGGCGCTCTTTGGCGTGGCCAAATCAGGCCGACCCGGATGGTTCGATCTTGAAAGCGCTCACTGCTCAAATGGTGGCGGCGAAGGATGCTGGTGACGCGACACGCGAGGCGGCTCTTAAGGTGGCGGCTGAGCCTTTTAAGAAAATCACCGTTTTCGAGCTACGTGGTGGCGCTGTGCAAGACGTTCTGCCGCCGTCCATTCACCCAGGCACCGGTCAGCCGTACACATGGCGCAGACCGCCATCTGCCGCCGGCCTTTCTGATCTGCCCGCCGAGCTGTTGAACATCTGGCTAAATTGGGACCAGCTCAAGCCCCAGGCGCTCGCGGTTTGCCCGTGGGCTATTAAGTCGGCTCCGGCGGGCTCTCAGCCACCCCCGCGCCCTCGTCCAGCCACTGCGCCGTCAGGTAGTTCATTGCCTGAAGTCATTCCTGAGTTCAACCGAACCTACGATATCGCCACTTTGATTGAGGGGCACGGCTACAAGCGCATTGGTGGCAAGTGGCTCTGCCCTCACAGCAGCAGTGGTGACCCTGGTGTGACGATCTCGGAGGGCAAGCTGTATTCGCACCACAGCTCAGATCCGCTGGCTAACGGTCACAAGAATGATGCCTTCGATGTGTACTGCATCCTTGTGCACGACGGCAACCAACGAGAGGCCACCAAAGCGGCGGCGCGAATGTTAGGGCTGGATGCGAAATCGAGACCGCCGGCCCCTCCGCCCATTGGAGAGCTTACCCAAGCCCCATCGGCTAATGAGCCTGTTGGCCACCTTGAAGATGGGCTGACAAGCGAGGAGGTGCACCGCCACGCAACGCCCGAGACAAGCGAGCCCGGCGCGGCCGCCTCCTCGGTCAACGGGGGGGAGGGGGGAAGTACCATGGACATTGCCACCGCAATGCGCCGCTTCGCCCTAGTCGAGGGGACCACAAACGTCTGGGACATGGACAAGGCGAAGCCAATGAAGCGTGGCGGCTTCGAGGCTCTTATAGGCAAGCCGCTTGCGAAGGAGTGGATGGAGCGTACCGACAAGAAGTTGATCGCGCCCGAGCAAGCCCAGGAGCTTGATCAGGCTCGTCGTCTCTCAGCCAAGAAGGGCGGTGCACTGAAGCTCGACCCCATCGAGCGATACGTGTACATCGATGGTACCAAGGACGTTTGGGACAGAGAGAAGAAACGCCGTATCGCCGAAGGCGCCGTGAAAATGGCAATGGGGGAAGAGTACAAGTGGTGGCTCAACAGCCAGGATCGCCGCGTGGTGGACGTCGACCATATCGTGTTCGATCCCACCATGACCAAGGATCCCACCATCTACATCAACACCTTCGAAGGGCTGCCTCTGGAGCCGGTGCGTGATGATGCAGCCTGCGAGAATCTGCGCTGGTTGATCTCGTTCCTCTGCAACCATGACGAGGAAGCGCTGGGCTGGCTGACGAAGTGGTTGGCGTATCCGCTCCAGAATATGGGGGCCAAGATGGATACAGCAGTGCTAATGCACTCCATCATGGAGGGATCGGGCAAGAGCCTGCTGTTTGCGGATGTTTTTGGCCAGTTGTACGGCCAGTACTCTGCGACTGTTGGGCAGACGCAGTTGGAAGGTAGCTTCAACGCCTGGCAGAGCCGCAAACTGTGGGCCGTATTCGAGGAGGTCGTCAGCCGCGACCAGCGTTACAACCAGGTGGGTAAGATCAAGCACATGATCACTGGCAAGACCGTGCGCATGGAGTCTAAGTTCATCAATGGATGGGAAGAAGCCAACCACATGAATGCGGTCTTCCTGAGCAACGAGATCATGCCTTGGCCTATCAGTGATGATGATCGTCGTATGCTGGTGATGTGGCCGTTGCAAACGCTGCCGGTAGAGCGCCAAAAGGCCATTGGCCGGGAGTTGGCCAACGGCGGTGTAGCGGCGCTTTACGGCTGGCTGCTCGCGCTCGACCTCGGCGATTTCAATCAGCGTACTCGCCCTCCGAAGACGGAGGCGAGACAACGCCTGGTCGCGCTAAGCCGAACGGCATGGCAAACTTTCCTGAATCTCTGGCAAACTGGAGAGCTTGGACGAGGTCTTTGGGGTTGCTGCCTCGCTACAGATTTGTACGCGTTGTTCATCGAATGGTGTTCGCGTAACAAAGAGCACTCAATGAGTCAGACGAAGTTCTCACTGATGCTCAGCGCAACGGTGGAGAAGACGCGTTCGATTCCGTGGACGGACGGAAACAACCGTCGATTTGCCGCGTTCTTCTTCCCCTCTGATCCCGATGCTTCCCTACCCCCATCGTTCAATGCGGCCGAGCTGGGGCAAGCCGTTATCACCTGGCGCAGCAAGGCGAAACTTGCAGGGTGGAACGTAGATGCTTGGGAGCACGTGAAGGGGGTGGCTGCATGAAGCCAAAAGCCCCTGTGTTGGGTATGTTGGGTTTGTGTTGGGTAGGTTTGTGTAACCCAACACAAGTTGAACCCCCGAATTTCAAGGCTTCCCGTACCTGTGTGTTGGGTGTGTTGGGTTTGCGCACGCGCGCGCGTGCGCGTGAAATATTTCTCTCGGCACAACGGCTCTATAAAAAAACCTATGCGAGGACTAAAAAACCCAACAAACCCAACACACTCAACACCCCTATTGATAAGGCACTGAATTTATTGAGTTTTAACTGTGTTGGGTTTGTGTTGGGTTGCGGTTTTTTGTGTTGGGTTGGGGATCTTGGGAGAGCAGACTCATGAATGACGAAGCCGAGCGCCTACAAATGGTTGAGGGACTGATGCAGCACTGGGGGGAGCAGCGGGCACTCCTCGGGCATCAGGCCGGATTGGGTAGTCAGATGGGCAGCATCATGGAGTGGAAGGGCGCAGCTCCTCGTGGCGGAGTTGCCGGGGCGAGGGTACTTATTGGTGGAGCGGGTCTGGATCATTCAGCAGCGGAGATTGATGCAGCAGTTGCGGAGTTAGACCGCCGTGACGAGCGCGGGGCAATCCTGGCGAAACTGGCCACTTTCAGGTATCTGCATGGGGCAACCATCCGTGAGCAAATGCGCGAGGTCGGGCTGGCGGAGAGTGCCGACCGGACCTACCGGAACTGGATCAAGTCACTGCACCTACAGGTGCTGGCCATCCTGATGGCTCGATCTGGGCCAAACAGACGACATACCGTTCGTCGGTTCACAATGCGCCGAGTGTGCGCCGAGGATGCGTCGAAGTAGCGTCAAGACGGAGTACCGAAAATGGCCTCTTTTCGGTTTTTCCGATGGCATGTAAAAAGACGCCACGATATGAAAAGTGCGCTTAGGCGCTTCCCCCACAAGCACTGTGCTGTGCGACCAGCTCCGATATGTCGGCGCATTGAGAACCCTGCCAACTGGCGGGGTTTTCTTTTTCCGGCGCCGTGCTTTGCCAATGAGGCTTACATGAACAGCGAGCAACAAACGCTAGCCGAACTGCCGATCTGGATGGTGATCGTGCTGTCCCTGGTCGGCGGTGTATCGGGAGAGATGTGGCGGGCGGATATGGCGGGCGCTCGCGGTTGGGGGCTGATTCGCCGGTTGGCATTGCGCTCTGGTGCCTGCGTGACCTGCGGTCTTTCGACCAACATGCTGCTGTACGCCCTCGGCGTTTCGGTATGGGCGGCAGCAGCAGTTGGTTGCTTGGCTGCGATGGCCGGCGCCGATGTCGCGATCAACCTCTACATGCGCTGGGCCGCCAAGCGGCTGGGGCTGGAGCAGGCGCCGCCCCAGGCCGGCGAGCCGGGGCAATGACCCAGCCGGCAGCCCCGGCGGGGCGGGGGACCCTGGCGATATGGCAGGGGTACGGGACTGGGAACCCGCGCTTCTTCGTTAGCGGATGGTTCACCAGCTTAGTGAACTGCGGTGAACTGGTTAACCCCCCGAATTCATTGGGTGAACTGGACATTTCAGCATGCATTATCTGACGAAATCGGAGTTCGCTGCCCGACGCGGATGGTCGAAATCCTACGTTTCCAAGCTGGCCAGTCAGGACCGTCTGGTGCTCACCGCTGACGGCAAGGTCGATGTGGAGGCCACCGAGGCACTGCTGGCTGAGTCCGCCGACCCCAGCAAGGCTGCCGTCGCGGCCCGCCATGAAGAAAACCGGGTCGAGCGGGATGTGCGCAGCCACCTCCAACCAAGCGGCGACACACCTGCGGTCCAGCCACCGGTTCAGCCGCCCGGCAAGGGGCCAGACTTTCAGAAGGCGAGGGCGCATCGGGAGTACTTCCTTGCGCAGCTCGCCGAGGCTGAATTCAAAAAGGTCCAGGGCAATCTGGTGGAGCGCAAGGCGGTGGAGGATGCCGCCTTCGCCGCAGGCCGCACGCTTCGAGACCTGGTGTTCGGTCTTGCCCCACAGCTCGCTGCCGAGCTGACGGGTATGAGCGATTCCTGGGAAGTCGAAAAACGCCTCACGGGCGCCTTTCGCCAAGTCTTCGACGACGCGGCGAAGATGAGCGGCGCCGATCTCAACCAAGCCATGACACAGAGCTGAGCCTATGCCCACCGGATACGCGGACGGTGCGAAGGTGTACCGCGAAGCGTATGGCCGTGGGCTGAAGCCTGACCCTGAATT
>Ga0153917_1001038_pt1 | contig 13310 bp, 10 predicted proteins | sample TSFL001MetaG_FD_104695 | JGI IMG/M metagenome (GOLD analysis project Ga0153917, IMG submission 104695) | Attine ant fungus gardens microbial communities from Florida, USA - TSFL001 MetaG | ecosystem: Host-associated > Fungi > Mycelium > Unclassified | place: USA: Florida, Paynes Creek Historic... | reverse complement strand
GGCGGCACCGCCGTGCTCGCCTATGGCAACATGCGTCACCTCTGCCTCGGCCTGGAGGTCGTGCTGCCGACCGGCGAAGTCTGGAACGGCCTTCGCCGGCTGAAGAAGGACAATACCGGCTACGACCTGCGCGACCTCTTCATCGGCGCGGAAGGCACGCTCGGCGTCATCACCGGCGCGGTGCTGAAGCTCTTCCCCCGCCCGCTCGGCCACGAGGTCGCCTTTGCCGGCCTGAAGTCGGTGAAGGACGCGCTCGCCCTTTTCGAACGCGCCTCCAGCCGCTGCGGCACGGCGCTCACCGGCTTCGAGCTGATGCCGCGCCTCGGCGTCGATTTCACCACGCGACACATTCCCGGCGTGCGCGATCCGCTCGCGACGCGGCACGACTGGTACGTGCTGATCGACATCTCGACCTCCGACGCCGCCGAGACGGCGACGCGCATGATGGAGGCGCTGCTGGCCGAAGGCATCGAGGCGGGGCTGGTGGAGAACGCCGCCATCGCCTCGAGCGAAGAGCAGCGCAAGGCCCTGTGGCACATGCGCGAGAGCATGTCGCCGGCGCAGAAGCCCGAGGGCGGCTCGATCAAGCACGACGTCTCCGTGCCGGTCTCCTCCATCCCGGATTTCATGGCGGAGGCGGATGCGGCCGTGATGGCGGCGATCCCCGGCGCGCGCATCTGCTCCTTCGGCCATATGGGCGACGGCAATATCCACTACAACATTTCCCAGCCCGTGGGCGCGGACAAGCAGGCCTTCCTGGATCGCTGGCGCGAGATCAACCACCTCGTCCACGGCATCGTGCTGAAATATCACGGCTCGATTTCCGCCGAGCACGGCATCGGCCAGTTGAAGCGCGACGAGCTTGCCGCCGTGCGCGAGCCGATCGAGATGGACCTGATGCGAAGGGTCAAGCACGCCTTCGACCCCGCCGGCATCATGAATCCCGGCAAGGTCGTGGCCGGCTGATCAGGACCCGCCCGGGCGCAGCTGCGCCAGCGACATCATGAGGTCGGCGCTGATGCCGGAGGAGCCGGAGCTGGTCAGCACCGAAAGGGCGGGATCGGTATTCGTCTGGTTGTCGAGGTCGTAGAGGACCGAGAACTTGACGATCATCTTCGAAACCGCTTCGGGGTCCTGCAGGTCCTTGAGCTCGAGATGCCGCTTGATCATCTCCGCCTGCGCATCGATGTCGGCGCTGCCGATCTCGTCGGGCAGCTGGTAGATCACCTTGAAGACCTCGAACAGCGCGTCGTCGGCGAGGATGTCGTAGGGGCTGGTGATCGTCTCGGCCTTGCGCTGGAAATAGAGCGCGAGGCGCACGCCGGCATTGTCGTCGCCGGCCTCTTCCTCCAGCATCTGCTGCACATGGCTGTCGATCGTCTCGTAGATGCCGCGGCGCGACTGGATCTCCGCGTCGTCCGGCTGCGTGACCTTGCCCTCGGCATTGAAGTTGAAGGAGGCGACGATCTTGCGATAGGCGCGGTCCGCCTGCTGGTTGGCGAAACTCTTCGGGTCGTCGAGGTCGGAAGTGAAGATCTTCTGCATGAAGGTGGCGTCGACGCTTTCCGGATCGATGCCGTTCGCCGTCAGCACGAAGGAGACGAGGCGGTCGTCGGCAAGGAAATCCTCGACGGACTCCACCTTCTGCATCTGCGTGGAGTAATATTTGGCCTCCTCCTCCGCCTTCTTCTTGTCATCCTCCGTTCCGAAACGGGATTTCACCGTCACATAGGCGCGGGACATGACGAGGATCTCGGCTTCCGACTGTGCCAGCTTCGGTGCGGTGATATTGCCGTCCGAACCGAAATTGAACGCCTTGGCGAGCTGGACAAAACGATCGTCCTTGAGCTGGTACACATAGCTCTTGGGATCGTTGAGGTCGCTTTGCATCACCTTCTTGATGGTAAAGGCGGAAACCTTCGCCGGGTCGATGCCGAAGGCCTTCAACGCAAAGTTATAGATGGAGGCTTCGCCGACGAAGTCCTTCACGGTCTTCACCGCGCCGATCTGGCTCTTGAACTGCTTGATGGCGGTCGCGTCGGCCTCGTCGTCCTTGTCGTTGTAATGGATCATGTAGGCGTTCGTGGCGGTGGCGGTCTGCGCCGCCGTCTGCGCGGTCTGGCCGGCGGCGAGCGTGCCGTCCTCCTGGAAATTGAAGGCGGCGCGCAGCGCGACGTATTTGGCCTTGTCGGCACCGCCGAACAGGTTGATGTAGCTGGTCGCGTTATCCGGGTCGGGGTCGCTCGTCAGGATATTGGCGATCGTGGAGCTGACGACGGACGCCTTGTTGAGGTCGAAGGCAACCTTGATGTAGTTCAGCAGGCGCGGGTCGTTGACGAGTTCGCTCGCCGTTGTCACGCTGCCGATGCGGCTTTCGAAATAGTCCTTGTTGATCAGCGCCGCCTCGGAGGTCACGCGCGGATTGGAGAGCGTGTAGAGCTGGTTCGTGGCTGCCTTCTGGTCCGCGTCCTGCACGGTGCCGGCCGTCGCCGTCCCGTCACTGGCGAAATTGTAGGCTTCCGCCAGCGCGCGATATTTCTCGGCAGTGACGATGACGGCGCTATGCCGGCTGATTTCCGCCTTGAGCTCGGCGATCCGCGCCTTATTGGCGTCGTTGGAGGGAAGGGTCGCAAGCTCGCTGTTCGCAGCCTGGATCGCCGCCACGGCATCCGTCTCGCGGGCGCCGAACTCGGTGCTGAAATAGCTGGCCGGATCGTCGGGATCGCTGCTGAGGACCCCGCGCACCACCTCCCGCGAATAGGTGTTCGGGTCGATGCCGAAGGCGGTGAACACGTAGTTGCGCAGGCGGTCGTTGTTGATGAGCTGGTCGGCACTCGTCACCCTGTCGATGACGACATTGTAATAGCGGGTCTCCTCCTTGAGCGCCGCGCCGGCATTGGCGGCGGTGGCGGAATAGAGGCCGATGATGGAATCGAGCTGCGTTTCGGTCTGCGCCGTCGCGGTCGAGGGCGTGAAGCTGAAGGCGCTGGCGAAATCGCGATAGCGCGTGTCCGTCAGCTTGTTGGCGAAGCTGTTGGCGTCCGTCAGGTCGCTGTCCAGCACCTGGCGCATGAAGGCCTTGGCATAGGTCATCTCCTCCAGGCCATAGGCCTTCATGGCATAGGAATAGAGCCGGTAGTCGTCGAGGAATTCGTCGACCGAGGAAACCTTGCCGATATTCTCCCTGTAGTAATCGGCGTCGCGCGCATTGGTCGCCTCGGCCGCGGTGCGGTTCAGCGACTTCAGCATGTCCTTCGCGATGAGGTTGTAGCTCGTATAGGTCGACAGCATCGGGAAACCGTTCCTTCCAGTCACCGGCCGCGCGCGCAGGGGCCGATCGGCGCCATTGTCGCCCGCGAGGCTTGTCCCGGCCTGTCGGGCCCTGGCTCGAATGCGCCCGCCCGCGTTCACCTCTCCTAAACCCTGACCCGTGCGGTTTTGCTAACCATCAGGAACTGCAAAGTTTTCTTAACCGCGATTTTTAAGCGGCATGGAAGGGGGCGCGCCTATTCTCCCCCTCAGAGGACGCAAAGTCCCGATGAGAAGACCGGACACCGGCTCTCAAGGAAAACAAGGGCGAAAGACATGCTGAATACCGTTTCCAAGCCGGCCTGGGCCGGCAGCACGCTCCGGCTCGATCCCAAGCGCTTCCCGCAGCAGGTGACCTTCGAGCTGCGCACCGAGGGAACCGACGCCACGATCACCCTCGACGAGCGCGGCGCCGTGCTGCGCAAGGTGCTTCCCTCCAGCGGCCTGCCGCTGTCCATCGCACTGCCGGCGCGCGCCTTCAAGGGCGTCGCCGCCCGCGCCATCGACCATGGCGACGGCGACGTGACCGTCACGCTCGAGCTGCACCACGACGACCCGGACCTTTGCATCCCGCTGCTGGTGGCGCACGACCTCTGCGACATCGCCGCCGACTGGCGCAGCTGGGCCGAGGCCTACCGCATTCCCATGCTGATGGTGGAAGCCGACGGCGTCGCCCGCCCGCTCGACGACAACCTGACGGTCGGCAGCCGCCCCGCAAAACCGCGCCGCCGCCATTCCTACTTCGCGGATCGCCGCCCCCGCTTCCTCGTGCGCCGCACGGCCGGCAAGCTCGGCGTCCAGATGAAGATCGACGGCCGGGAGATCATCGCCCGCCGTTGAGCCTGCGATGAATGCATGACCTCCGAAAGCCGGCCGTTCCCTGCGGCCGGCTTTTCCGCGTCCGGCTCAGGCGAAGGGGATGGCGACTGCCAGCGCGAGGAAGATGGCGAAGCCGACGACGTGGTTGAACTTGAACAGCGCGAGGCACTGCACCGGATCGTCGATATCGAGCGACCCGATCTGCCAGGCGAGCATCAAAGCGGCGGCCGCAAGGCCGAGCCAGCCGATGACGCCGACGCCGGCCAGCCAGAAGGACAGCGCGATGAGCGCCACCGTCAGGCCATAGAGGCCGATGAGCCATTGCCGGGTCTTGTCGCCGAAGAGGCGGGCGGTGGAGCGGACGCCGATCAGCGCGTCGTCCTCCTTGTCCTGATGGGCGTAGATCGTGTCGTAGCCGATGGTCCAGGCGATCGCGGCGATATAAAGCGCGACGGGCGCGAGCGACAGCGTGCCGAAGACCGCCGCCCAGCCCATCAGCGCGCCCCAGGAAAAGGCCATGCCGAGGAAGAATTGCGGCCAGTCGGTGAAGCGCTTGGCGAAGGGATAGACCGCGACGATCAGCAGCGAGGCGATGCCGAGCCCGATGGAGAAGAGATTGAACTGCAGGAGGACGACAAGGCCGACGAGCGCCTGCAGCACGATGAAGACCTTCGCCTGGCGGCGCGTGACGCGGCCGGACGGCAGCGGCCGCGAGCGGGTGCGCGCCACCGCCTGGTCGATATCGTGGTCGACGAGGTCGTTATAGGTGCAGCCCGCCCCGCGCATGGCGACCGAGCCGATGAAAAACAGGAAGAGATGCGCGAGGAACCGCAGCCAGTCGAAGCTGCCGGCCGCCGCCGCGACATTGGCCGCCAGCGCCGCCGACCAGAAGCACGGCCACATCAGGAGCTGCCAGCCGATCGGCCGGTCCCAGCGGGCAAGCTGCGCATAGGGCCAGGCCCCGCGTGGCAGGACGCGGTAGACCCAGTTGTCGGAAGGCGCGTCGGAAACGCGGCCGGAATCGGAGGAGGTGCTGATCATGCACCTAGATCGCAAGCGGCCACGCCCCGGTCAAGCCGGCGCATGGCCGCAGATGGCATTCAGCGCAGCGTGAAATCGAAGCGATAGGTGGCTGCAACGCCGATCAGGAATTGATCGCGCTCGCCGCGCTGCTTGACGAGGCTCGAATCCGCCGCCGGGCCCATGAGGCGCTTGTACTCGGCGAAGGCGCTGGTCTCGATCTTCTCGTTGACCTGCCAGGTGATCGCCGCGCCCGCGCCGACCGACTGGATGCCGCCGCCCGGATCGTAGGCGGCAAGGCCGGAGGCCGCGACCTGGCTCGGCTTCACCCGATAATAGGCGTCCATATAGTCGTTCGACGCGACGGTAAGGCGCGGACCGGCGGACAGGCGCACGTCCGGCGTGATATCGACGAAGGCGTCGGCCGCCACATCCGCCACGATGCCGTGGTGGCTGCGGATGCCATGGCGCACCTCGCCGCGCACGCGCAGCCAGTCCGTCGGATAGGCTTCCGCGAACGCACCGAGTTCGCCGCCCAGTTTCACCGGCGTCAGGCCCTTGAGGTCGGCGCTATCATCCTCGTCGCGCGGCATGACCAGCTTGCCGGTCGCCCCTGCGCGGAAAGCGCCGTTGTCGATCAGCGCGAAGGAGGGATTGTCGTTACGCGAGGAGAAGCGCACCGTGCTGCCGGCCTTGCCGAGCGAGATCAGCGGCGTGACCTGGAACAGATGGCCCTTGGCGCCCTCGTAGCGCGGCGCGGCGAAGCCGGCGGCCCCCACCTTCAGATACCAGTCGCCGGACCAGAAGTGCTCGCCGTCGCCTGCAAGGGCGGAAATGGGCGCAAGAAGAAAGGCGGCCGCAGTCATTGCGGCCGGGAAACGGATACTCAAGACACAATCCTCGCTTTGCCGGCGCACCCGCCGCGGGGCGCCGAAACCTTTGATTGCACGAACATTAGCCACGTTTCATTACCGATTCGCTAACCATTCGCCAGCTTTCGAAGGTGAAATGATTCGCTCAAATCTGCAGCACCGAACCAGAATTCCTCAGTCGCGCCGCAGAGGAAAAGGGGGCTACGATACTCCCGAGCGCCGCGGCCCTTGACCTTTCGCCCCCGTCCCCTTAACCCGCCAGCAACAAGCACCAGGTCGAGGGTACGGGCATGAAGGTTCTGTTGATCGGATCGGGCGGACGCGAGCACGCCCTTGCCTGGAAGCTGGCGCAATCGCCCCTCCTCACCACGCTCTACGCCGCCCCCGGCAATCCCGGCATCGCCGAATGCGCGACGCTGGTCTCCCTCGATATCGAGGACCATGCGGCGGTCTCCGCCTTCTGCCGCGAGAACGGCGTCTCCTTCGTCGTCGTCGGCCCGGAAGCGCCGCTCGTCGCGGGCCTTGCCGACGTGCTGCGCGCGGCCGGCATCGATGTCTTCGGGCCTTCGGCCGCCGCCGCCCAGCTCGAAGGCTCCAAGGGCTTCACCAAGGACCTCTGCGCCAAATACGACATCCCGACCGGCGCCTACCAGCGCTTCACCGACGCCGCCTCCGCCAAAGCCTATATCGAGGCCGAGGGCGCGCCGATCGTCATCAAGGCGGACGGGCTTGCCGCCGGCAAGGGCGTGACCGTCGCCATGACGCTGCCCGAGGCGCTGGCGGCCGTCGATGACTGCTTCGACGGCGCTTTCGGCGCGGCCGGCGCGGAAGTCGTCGTGGAAGCCTTTCTCGACGGCGAGGAAGCGAGCTTCTTCTGCCTTTGCGACGGCGTGAACGCCCTGCCGCTCGCCTCCGCGCAGGACCACAAGCGCGTCGGCGACGGCGATACCGGCCCGAACACCGGTGGCATGGGCGCCTATTCGCCGGCCCCGGTGATGACCCCCGGCATGGTCGAGCGCACGATGAAGGAGATCATCGAGCCGACGATCCGCGGCATGGCGGCGGACGGCCATCCCTTCCAGGGCGTGCTCTTCGCCGGCCTGATGATCACCGCCAAGGGTCCGGAGCTCATCGAATACAACGTGCGCTTCGGCGATCCGGAGTGCCAGGTGCTGATGATGCGGCTCGAAAGCGACCTGCTGCCGATCCTCCATGCCGCCGCCATCGGCCGGCTCGACAAGGTTTCCGCCGAATGGCGCGACGACCCCGCGCTCACGGTGGTCATGGCCTCGAAGGGCTATCCGAGCGCCTACGAGAAGGCGACGCCGATCCTCTCGCTGCCGGCCGACGACGCCGCGACGAAGGTGTTCCATGCCGGCACAGCGCTGAAGGACGGCCAATTGGTGGCGACCGGCGGGCGCGTGCTGAATGTCACCGCCGTCGCGCCGACCGTCGCCGGGGCGCAAAAGGCGGCATATGCGGCGCTCGACCGGGTGAAATGGGAAAACGGCTTCTGCCGCCGCGACATCGGCTGGCGCGCCGTCGCCCGCGAAACGGCCTGACGGCAACCGGCGGAAAAACGCCGTTTCATCAAATTTTACCATTTCCCCTGACGGGCTCGTAACCGACGGGCGCTATTCTCCCCTCACCGATGAGGAGAACCGTCGATGCGTATCCTGTTGCCGACCCTTGCCTTCGCGCTTCTTGCCGCCCCCGCCCTTGCGGGTTCGATCCGTCCCGTCGAGGATGCCGTCTCGGCGGACAGCATCGAGACGATCCGGTGCGGCGACTGCCCGGCGCTGAAGCCCAAGGTCAAGGCCGCGACCTATCATGTCGACGCCATCGCGCCCGGCACGCAGAAGGTCGAGGTCCGCGAGGAGAACGGCGAGCGCAAGATCTTCCGCACGGAAGCCTGGATGGGCGGCTCGCCCGTGGTCTTCGTCAGCAAGGCGCCGGCAGAGACCACGCAGGCCGCAAGCACGGACACCGAAGAGAATGCGGTGACGGTGGATGCCGGCACCCAGACCGGCGCGCTCGACGAAGGCGCGGCACGGCATGCGAAAACGGCCGCGATCGCCTCTTCACGCGAGTTTGATCCGGGAAAATTTGAACTTCGGCTGGATTGACCCCATATTAGGGAGGCCCTGCCTCTCAGTCCCTCCAGGCTGACAGGAATCCGCGAAAGCGGACGTCTGCGCCCCTGACCTCAAGCAGGGGCGCACGCGTATCAGCCGCTCTCCCCCATATCGCTGACGAGCCGGTCGACCTCCCGGTCGGAATAGACGGCAATACCGCTGCGCCTCAGGAGCGCCGCCGTCACGCCCTGCCCCGCATGCCGGCTACCCGAAAACGAACCGTCATAGACGAAACCGGAACCGCAGGACGGGCTGCCGTCGATCAGAAGCGCATGGCGGCAATCGTTTCGCCGCGCAACGTCGAGCGCGATACGCGCGCCGTCGATATAGGCGGCGGACACGTCCCCGCCGGAAATTTCCAGCACCCGCGCCCGCCGTCGAGCACGTCGTCGCCATTGAGGCCGTTCTCGATTTCCGCCGGCGGCCGCGGCACCTGGAAGCCGCCCGCCAGCTCCGGACACAGCGTCACCAGCCGCCCTTCCGCCATCCAGCGGTCGACGGCCGCATGGACGAGCGGCTTGGCCGATCCGTTGTAGCGGACCGGAAGACCGGCAAGACAGGCGCTGATGAGGATTTTGCCGGCCATCAGCGCCTGTCCCTTACCCCGTGATCCTGGAGAAATCCGCGACCGTGCCGGTCGCCGCGCGGATGGCGGAGAGCAGCGCGAGGCGGTTGGCGCGGATGGCCGGGTCCTCGTCATTGACGAGGACGTCGTTGAAGAACTGGTCCACCGGTGCGCGGAGCGTCGAGAGGGCTTCCATGGCGGAGCGGAAATCCTCCCCGGCGACGGCCGCGGCCGCGTCCTTCGAGGCCGCCTCGACCGCAGCGTGAAGCGCCTTCTCGGCATCGAGCTTCAGAAGGTCGGCCGAGACGGCGCCCTCGACGACGGTGCCCTTCTTCTCCTCGGCAGCGAGAAGCTGCGTGGCGCGCTTGGTACCGGCGAGCAGGTTCTGTCCATCCTCCGAGGTGATGAAGGCCGTCAGCGCCTCGACACGGCGGGCGACCATCAGGAGATCGTCGGCCTCCGGCGTCAGCACGGCATCGATGATGTCGTGGCGCGCACCCATGTCGCGGAGATAGACCTTGACGCGGTCGTGGAAGAAGGCAAGCAGATCTGCGCATTTCTCATCAAACGCCGCACGCTCCAGAACGCTGGTCTGCGTGCCGCCACCATAACGCCTGGAGACCAGAACGCCGCCGTCATAGGCCTGCGCATCGGCCCAGGCGCCGAAGGCAGAGCCGAGCGAAAGGCGAAGGCCACCCTCCAGCAGCATGCGGATGACACCGAGCGCGGCGCGGCGCAGCGCATAGGGGTCCTTCGAGCCGGTCGGCTTCTCGTCGATGGCCCAGAAGCCGATCAGCGTGTCGAGCTTGTCGGCGAGCGCCACGGTGAGGCCCACCTTGCCGCCCGGAACGCGGTCGGAAGGGCCCTGCGGCTTGTAATGATCTTCGATGGCTTCGGCGACAGCGGCGTCCTCGCCCTGCAGGAGCGCATATTTGCGGCCCATGATGCCCTGCAATTCCGGGAATTCGCCGACGGCTTCGGTGCGCAGGTCCGCCTTCGCAAGCACCACGGCGCGGTCGACGAGGGCGGCATCGGCGCCGGTGACCTTCGCAAGTTCGGCAGCGAGCTCGCGGATGCGCGTGACGCGCTCGCCCTGCGTGCCGAGCTTGGCATGGAAGGTGACGTTGAGCGCGTCGAGCTTGGCCATGCGCTGGTCGAGCGGCTTTTTAAGATCGAGGCCGAACTTTTCGGCCGACGCCTTCAGCGTGTCGAGGTCGGGCAGGTCGTGCTGGTCGCGCAGCCAGAAGTGCTTGGCGTCCGAAAGACGGGCACGCACCACCTTGCCGTTGCCGTGCACGATTTCCTTGCCGCCATCCTTCGCCTCGATGTTCGAGATCAGGATGAAGTGGTTGGAAAGCGTATCGGCGCCCGGCTTGCGGGTGACGAAGCATTTCTGGTTGGTCTTGATGGTGAGGCGGATGATCTCCGAGGGGATCGCCAGGAACTCCTCGTCGAAGGTGCCCATCAGCACCTGAGGCCATTCGACGAGGCCGGAGACCTCCTCCAGCAGGCCCTCGTCCTCGACGAGTTCAAGGCCGTTCGCGAAAGCGATGTTATTGGCATCCGTCGCGATGATCTGCTTGCGGCGCTCGGCATCGAGAACGACCTTCGCCTTCTCCAGATTGGCGACATAGTCCTCGAAGCGGCGCACGGTGATGGCCTCGGGCGCATGGAAGCGATGGCCGTAGGTGACGTTCCCGGCAGTAAGCCCGTCGACCTCGAAGGGCACGACGCGCGTCTCCTCCGTCTCCGAGCCGAAGGTGCAGACGATGGATTGCAGCGGACGCACCCAGCGCATCGCGCCGGGCTTTGCAGAGGCCGCGCCCGAGCGCATCGACTTCGGCCAGGGGAAGTTGCGGATGATGCCCGGCATCACCTCGGCGATGATCTCGTCGGCCGTACGGCCCGGCTTGACGATATGGGCGACGTAGAAGTCGCCCTTCTTCGGATCGGAATGCACATGCGCTTCGGAAACCGAGCCGAGGCCCGCCTTGCGCAGGAAGCCCTGGATTGCCTGTTCGGGGGCGGAGGTTGCCGGGCCCTTGATCTCCTCGCGCACATCACTCGAACGGGCGTTGAGGCCGCGGATATCGAGCGTCAGGCGGCGCGGCGTCCAGTATTCGCGCGCGCCTTCATAGGTGAGGCCAGCCTCGACGAGCGCGTCGGTGACGAGCTTCTTCAGGTCGCCGGCCGCCTTGCGCTGCATGCGGGCGGGAATTTCCTCGGAGCGGAGTTCAAGCAGGAGATCGGGCATGTCAACTTTCCTCACCCTCCCCTCTCGGGAAGGGTCGGCACGAGCGTGCCGGTATGGGGTGAAAATCGTGCTCTCTGCTAGCAAAGTTAGGTGGCGCTGTACAACGGCAAATATGCCGTTTGGCAGAGACGAGCGCGGTCAGTGACCGCTGGACGCGACCTCGTGCGTGCCTTCGGCGGCGGCATGCTCGCCTTCCGCGCCATGGCCGCCTTCCTCCTTGGCCTCGCCATGGCCGGAGGCCGCCGTCTCGATCGCATTCGGGTCGATGCAGTCCGTCCGTTCCTTCATCGCCGTGACGATGGTCTTGATCTCGTCGAGCGAAAGCTCCTTGCGCTCGCCGTAGAATTCCCCGTTGGCGGCCGGCACGCCATCCGTATAGCGCGCGACGAAGGGCGCACTCATGCCGGGAACGGCGGAGGGATCGCGGGCGAAAAGCACTTCCGCGCCGATGGCCCGACCGCGCATGTCGGCGCGATATTCGGGCCCGGCGGCATCGATCAGGATGATCTGGTAGAGATCGGCGTCCTCGGCATTCGAGACGGCCCCGGCGACGCGCAGCGCCGTCTTGACGCGCACTTCTCCGTCCGTGGCATCCGAGCGCACATATTTGCGCAGCCATTGCTGGCCGTCCTGTTCGAGGCGCACGGTGGTCACCGTCGTGCAGGCGGCGCCGGACACCGTTTCCGTCGACGGGCCGAGCAGCACGTCGCGCCCGACGAAGATCGCGGCAGCGCCCGAGGCGCCGGTCAGGACCAGCACGCCGGCGGCGATGATCAGCAGCTTCCGGGACAGGCGGAACGAGGTCGGAAGGAACTTCACGGGCGACGAACTTCTCTTTGAACGCAGAACAGGGAACGCGCCGAGAGCGCGCGAACGTGCCGCACTGTAGCCTGCGGGCGTTTCGGAAGTTTTAAACCCGCCTGTCCGATTTCGGGCCATTTCTGCGAATGATTTGCAATTGCGTTGACAGGCTGCAAAACCGCTCTATATTTTATTGCAACTCATTCGCAAAAGCAGCTCAGGAGAGCCGATGCTCCGCCGTTCCTTCAATGCCCTGCTTCTCAGCCTGCCGCTTCTCGCCACCGCCCCCGCCTTCGCGCAGGAAAAGCCCAAGGTGGTGACGACCTTCACCATCATCGCCGACATCGCGGCGAATGTGGCGGGCGATGCGGCCACGGTGGAATCCATCACCAAGCCGGGCGCGGAAATCCACAACTACCAGCCGACGCCGCGCGATATCCTGAAGGCGCAGGACGCCAAGCTGGTGCTGTGGAACGGCCTCAACCTGGAACTCTGGTTCCAGAAGTTCCTCGCCAATCTCGGCGACGTGCCGAACGTCACGGTCAGCGACGGCGTCGCGCCAATGAGCATCGTGGAAGGCCCCTACGAGGGCAAGCCGAACCCGCATGCCTGGATGTCGCCGGACAATGCGCTGATCTATGTCGAGAACATCCGCAAGGCGCTCGGCGCGCTCGACCCCGCCAATGCGGCGACCTACGACGCCAACGCCAAGGCCTATGGCGAGAAGATCAAGGCTCTGGGCGAAGAGATGAAGGCCAAGATCGGCGCGCTGCCGGAGGAAAAGCGCTGGCTCGTCACCAGCGAGGGCGCCTTCTCCTATCTCGCCCGCGATTTCGGCCTCAAGGAGCTCTTCCTCTGGCCGATCAACGCCGACCAGCAGGGCACGCCCAAGCAGGTGAAGGCGGTGATCGACGCGGTGCGCGAGCACAATATCCATGTCGTCTTCAGCGAAAGCACCGTTTCCGCCGATCCCGCCAAACAGGTCGCGGCCGAAACGGGCGCCGCTTACGGCGGCGTCCTCTATGTCGACTCGCTGAGCGAGGCGGACGGCCCCGTGCCGACCTATCTCGACCTCCTGCGCGTGACCTCCGAAACCATCGTGAAAGGTCTTTCGCAATGAGGATGGGCGGCAAGCCGAAGACGGTCGACGGCATCGTCGCCGAGGACGTGACCGTCACCTACCGCAACGGTCTGACGGCCTTGCGCCATGCCAGCTTCTCCGTGCCGAAGGGCACGATCACCGCGCTGGTCGGCGTCAACGGCGCGGGCAAGTCCACCCTCTTCAAGGCGATCATGGGCTTCGTGCCGGTCGCCGCCGGCAAGGTGACGATCCTCGGCCTTTCCGTGCGCGAGGCGCTGAAGCAGAACCTCGTCGCCTATGTGCCGCAGGCCGAGGAGGTGGACTGGACCTTCCCCGTGCTCGTTGAGGACGTGGTGATGATGGGCCGCTACGGCCACATGAACTGGCTGCGCATCCCGACGAAACGCGACCACGAGATGGTCGAGGAGGCGCTTTCCCGCGTCAACATGGCGGG